>Ga0209322_10000863_pt1 | contig 17672 bp, 14 predicted proteins | sample Rifsed19ft1_FD_184013 | JGI IMG/M metagenome (GOLD analysis project Ga0209322, IMG submission 184013) | Soil microbial communities from Rifle, Colorado, USA - sediment 19ft 1 (version 2) | ecosystem: Environmental > Terrestrial > Deep subsurface > Rock core/Sediment | place: Rifle, Colorado... | reverse complement strand
GAGTGGTGAGGATTCGGTTGGTGCTGCGCTTCATGGCGTTCTCTTCCTTCTGCTTCTGTCTGCCAGGCTGAAGCCTGGCCTTCAGAGACTCAATCCGATGCCGCAGGCTTTAGCCTGCGGTAGAGATAAACCGCCACCCCAGCCTGAAGGCTGGGACATCTCTCATCCGGCTGCATGCCCCAGGCTTCAGCCTGGGGTGCCCGGCAACGCGCCGCCGGGCGTAGCGAGATTCTAGCTTGGCGGGGGCGCGAGCGCCTAGAGCGGGCGCCTTTGTGCCAGAATGGGCGTCGATGACGCTGGAGATCACAGTCCACGGCGGCAACCGCGAGATCGGCGGCAACAAGATCCTCGTCGCCACGGGCGACGGCGGCGTCTTCCTCGACTTCGGCAAGAGCTACCAGGCAGAGGACCGCTTCTTCGAGGAGCCGTGGAACCCCTACTTCCACGTCCCCAGCCTCCTCGGCATCGGTGCGCTGCCGGACATCCCCGGCCTCTACCGCCACGACCCCGGCGCCCACCGCTACGCCGTGCTCGTCACCCACCCTCATCTCGACCACGTGGGCTACGTGCCGATGCTGGCGCCGGGCACGCCCGTCATCACCGGCGTCGACACGAAGAACCTGCTGGACATCCGCCTCGAGTCGGGGCAGAGGAGCTGGGACACGGAGGTCTCGCATCTCGACTGGCGGCTGCTGCGCACCGGCGGCACCGTGGAGCTGCCGGAAGCCGACATCCGCGTCCGGCCGGTGCACGTCGACCACTCGGTGCCCGCGTCCTACGGCTTCGTCATCGAGGCGGGCGGCAGGCGCATCGCCTACACGGGCGACCTCCGCATGCACGGCGCCCGCCCCGACCTGAGCGACGACTTCCTGCGCGCGCTGGCCGAGAAGCCCATCGACGTGCTCCTCTGCGAGGGCACGCGCGTGCGCCCGCCGGACGGCGACCCGGACGAGAAGTTCCTGGCCGACATGGCGAACGTCTTCCGCGCCCGCATGGGCGAGGAGGCGCCGCGCGCCGTGCCGGTGCCCTGCGCCTCGGAGAAGGACGTGCGCGACGCCCTGGAGGCGACGATGAAGGAGTCGCGCGGCCTCGTGCTCATCGAGGTCTCGCCCCTGGACGTGGACCGCATGCGCTCGATCTGGCAGGCGGCGGTCTCGGCGCGTCGACGAGTCGTGCTGCCCAGCCGCCAGGCTTTTCTCCTGCAGCAGGCGACGCTGCGGACCAGCATCGGCCAGCTGCCGCCGCTGTACGGCTCGGCGCTGCTCCTGTCGCAGCGGCGCAAGACGGCGAAGGACCGGGGGCCCGACGAGGCTGAGGACGCCGAGACCGAGAAGAAGGGACGGTCCGGCTGGGAGCAGCAGCTGGTGGACGACTGGCGCAGCAACGGCGGCGACGTCTACTGGGGGCTGGAGGGCCGCGCCGAGCTGCGCGCCTACGCCGAGCGCTACGTCGTCGTCTCACCGATGTGCGTCGGCGTGCTGCCGGAGCTGGCCTACCGCGCCGAGCCCTGCGCGCTCACCTTCGTCCTCTCGAAGAGCGAGGCGTTCACGGAGGAGATGCTCCTCTCCTTCGACCGGCTGCTGCACTGGCTGCGCCTCTTCGGCTGCGACGAGTACAAGGTGATCCACGTCTCCGGCCACGCCTCGCCGGAGGACCTGCAGCGCGTCGTCGCGGCCGCCAACCCCGGCGTCCTCGTGCCGGTGCACACGCGCTTCCCGGAGCTGATGACGCCCTGGCACGACCGCGTCATCGTGCCAGACGCGCAGGGCCGCGTGGCGCTTTAGTCTTTGGTAACGTTCCTAACCGTAGAGACTAGATGGGATTTGACCGAGGCGCGGCTTTGGCTGGCGCCTGCCACTCAAGTGCTGAGGATAGGCCATGAACCTTGAACCGTGGCGTGACCAACACCCACTCGAAGGTCCGTTCCTTAAGTTGGAGCGGGCAGAAAAGCACCTGAAAACCATTGATGAGTACCTCGCTAAGTTTGAGGCGTTCAACCCACATCGTGTGAGTTTCAAACTCGATTCGGGCGAGGCGTTCTATGAAGCCCGCCTCCACGCCATATTCCCGCCATTTCTCGATTTCTGGACGATCATTGGCGAGTTCTGCTACCAGGTCAGGTCAGCGTTGGATCACATTGTCTATGCCTTGGCCGTCTTCCCTCCGACTCTCAGTGAAGCGCAGCGGGCGAAAGCCGAGAGGGATACCGCCTTCCCGATTGGGCTTGAGCGCCAGGCGAACGACTCCGGTGTTCGAAACCGACTGATCTGGATTCCCAAGGCCGCGCGCGAAGATGCTTTCAAGATCATTGACGCCGTACAGCCGTACAAGAGAGGGGACCGGCTTAGCGCGTTTGACGATCCTCTCGCGCTGCTAGACGAATTGAGTAACTTGGACAAGCATCGACTTTTCAAGTTGCTGCCCGTCACCATTCGCATCAACCTTGTTGACCTTGCGCCCGGTATTAAGACAACCAACTCTGGTAGCCCGAATCACGGCGACGTAATCGCGTGGATACCCGCCCACCTTAACCCTGAAGTAGAGTTCCATCCACGCCTTACCGCAGAGGTAGTTCTCCCTGTAACCAGACACGGAGGGCACGTCAAAATGCCGAGCCTGGGTGTCATACACAACCGCGTCCGACATGACATCCTGCCCGAGTTCAAGAAGTTCTTTGGGCCATTGCCCCCCAGCGTCAAGATCTAATGCGTTCGCGTCGCGCTCTAGGGCAGGGCGTCGAAGGTCGTGCGCTCCGCCGCGGCGGGTGCGGCGGCGAAGGGAGAGCCGGGCCCGAGCCCGAAGTGGACGCGGCCGAAGCCCTCGAAGTAGCGGTCGAGCTGCAGCGTCGTGTGCGTGCGCAGCGTGACCATGTCGCGGAAGCAGCGCTCCAGCATGGAGCCGGGGCGCGAGGCGGAGGAGCCGGCGGAGCGGATGAGGATATCGACCGCCTCGCCGGCCAGGCGCGTGACCTGCTGCTCGATGAGCGTCAGGTGCTGGCTCTTCTCCGAGTCGAAGCGGACGCCCTCCTCGACCTCGAGGCGACAGGCCTCCATGTACTCCTCGGCGCAGCCGATGAGGGCGGCGCCCGCCGTGGCCAGGAGGGCGTGGGCGTGGCCGTAGTTGCGCTGGTACTCCGGCGACTCGGCGCGGGATGTGCCTGACGGCCCGCGCAGTGTGCGCGTCTTCAGAATCTCCTCGTAGGCGTCGAGGGCGCAGAAGCCGGTGCCGACGGCAACGGCGGCGATCTCGGCCATGAGGACATTGCCGCTGGGCCCGGCGTACATGGGGTTGGCGAAAAGGCCGTAGCCGGGCGCCGCGTCCTGAGCTTGCCTGCCCTGAGCCCTGTCGAAGGGTCGAAGGATGTCCGGCTCGTCGCTGCGCTCCAGCCAGTCGCGGCGGTTCACGCGGTGGGCGGGCACGAAGACGTCCTTGACCCGCACGCGCTTGGAGCCGGTGCCGCGCATGCCCAGCATGTCCCAGTTGTCGATAATCTCGAAGTCGTTGCGGTCGAAGAGGAAGAGGAGGGAGCCGCCGGACGGCCCAGCGGGCTGGGCGGGCGGCAGGAACACGGCGCCGAAGAAGTGCGTCGCCGTGTCGCAGCCGGAGGCGTAGTCCCAGGCGCCGCTAACGCGGTAGCCGCCATCGACTTCCAGGACGCTGGGGTTGAGGGCGTTGCCGACGAAGGGCGCGCGGAACTCGCCGTCGCTGCCGTAGGCCTCGGCCTGGGCTTGCTCCGGGAACTTGGCGAAGACGTGCGTGTGGCCGGCCGTGAAAGTCACGACCCAGCCGCTGGAGGGACAGCCGCGGCTCACCTCCATCGCCACGCGGACGAAGGTGGGCAGATCGAACTCGTAGCCGCCGAAGCGACGCGGCTGGAGGATGCGGTAGAAGCCGGCGCGGACGAACTCGTCGTTGGTCTCGCCGAGGATGCGGCGGGCGGCCTCGGTGGCGGCCTGGCGCTGGCGCAGGGCGGGACGCATCGCCGCCGCCCGCTCGACCATCGCGCGGGGCGTAAGGTCGGGGTCGGGCACCGGGACGTGGTTTGCGTTCAGTCGTCGCCTGGCCATCGCGGTCTCGATCTGTGGCGCGCGCCAGGCTCAGCGCCACAGCTGCTTCGTCGCGATGCGGGCGCCCTCCGCCATCGCCGCGAACTTCGCCCAGACGATCTTCGGGTGGCCGACGCGGCCGCCGAGGCCGCAGTCCGTGCCGGCGATGACGTTCTCGCGGCCGACGACGCCGGCGTAGCGCCCGAGCCGCTGGGCGACGAGCTCCGGGTGCTCGATGAAGTCGCAGTAGTGGCCGACGACGCCGGGCATGAGCGCCTTGCCGGCCGGCAGCTTGACGTCCTGCCAGACCTGCCACTCGTGGTCGTGGCGGGGGTTCGCCGCCTCGATGGAGTAGACGCCGGCGTTGACCTTGAGGATTATGTCGACTATGTCGCGAAGGGGGATGTCGTTCTTGTGCGGGTGGTGGATGCTGCCCCAGCAGACGTGCAGGCGCACCATCTCCGCTGGGATGTCGCGCAGGGCGTGGTTCAGCGCCTCGACGCGCAGCGCGGCGAACCTGCGGTACTCGGGGACGGTCATCTCGGTGTGGATCTGCCAGGCGTCCGGCAGGTCGGGGTCGTCGACCTGGAGGAGGATGCCGGCGTCGGTGATCGCCCTGTACTCCTCGTGCATCGCGTCGGCGATGGCGAAGAGGAACTCTTCGTCGCTCTTATAGTGCCGGTTGCGCAGCCAGTGCTCGATGGTGCCGGGCGCGATCGCGGTGAGGACGGCTTCTTCGACCTTGACGCCCTGGACAGCCGCCTTGAGGTTGTCGATGTCCGCCTGCGTCTGCGCCTGACCGATGTAGCTAACGGGCGCGACGCAGAAAACGGGCTGGCTGAGGCCGCCGGCAACGCCGGCGCGCAAGGCGGACGACAGGGGCGGGCCGCCGCCGGCGCCCGGCTGGCGCGAGAAGTACCCCGGGAACTCCTTCGCCTCCCGAGCCGTGATGGACTGGCCGACGGGCCCGTCCTCCGGCCGCGCCGGGCGCTGCTCCAGGCCGGAGAGGCGGCTGACGACGTAGGTCTGCCAGCTGCGCTTCGACTGCTCGCCGTCGTTGACGATGTCGATGCCGACCTCCGCCTGCTCACGCACCGTCTCGGCGACGGCCTCGCGGACGCGGTGGCTGATCGCTTCCGGGTCGTGCGGCTGGCCGCTGTCGCGGGCGAGGAGCATCGACCAGAGGTCGTCCGGACGGGGCAGGTTGCCGGCGTGGCTGGTGAGGACGCGGTCCGTGCTGCGCTTCATCGCTCCCTTTCCTCGATGAAGAGGCCGCCCCGTACGGGCGGCCTCCATTGTACTCGCCGAGAGCCTGCTCTTACGCCTTCTTGATCGGTGGCAGCGACGGATCGATGAAGGCCTTCAGGCCGGTGTTACCGGCGCCGTCCATCCAGTTGGTGCCGCCACGGTAGACGAGGATGTTCCGCAAAGCCGGCCAGGCGAGGTTGAAGCCGCCGGCGTTGGCGGTCAGCTCGTTGTACATCTTGCCGGCCTCGTAGCGCTGGAGCTCGTGGATGATGCTCACGCGCTTCTTGTCGTCGAACTCCGCTCGCGCCTTCCGCGTCATGTCGTCCAGGGTGGAATCGCCACCCATGAAGTAGCTGCCGCCCGTCGAGTTGTAGTTGTAGAAGGCGGCGGCCACGGCCTCCGCCGGCGCCGTGTCCGGGCCCCAGCTGACGCCAGTGAACTTGCTCTTGGTCTGACGGATCTGCGGCGTCCATTCCGAAGCGTAGTTGAGAGGCTTGCGGGTCAGCTTGAAGACATCGCTGCTGCTCTCGATCATCGCCGTCCAGACTTCAGCTGCCGTGTAGTAGAAGAACGGGAAGCTGATGGGGCCCTGCTGGGCGTAGGGCATGGTGATCTCGAAGGGGGTCTTGTAGCCGGCGGCTTCCACAAGCTTCTTCGCTTCTTCACGGCTGAAGACGAAGTTCTTGGCGTTTTCGCCGAAGTCCTTGCCCTTCGGGTCGAGCCACCAGCCTGTGTATGTGGCGCTGCGGACGGGGCCCTCCCAGTAGGCCTGTACCGGCAGACCCTCCTTCGCGAAGTTGTCCGTGTTGAAGTTCGTGGCCAGCAGGCCGTCGCGGTCGATGCACTTCATGAAGGCGATGCGCAGACGCTCGTCCTTGAAGGGCGAGTCCGGGTTCTGGCCGAAGAAGATGCGCGTGTTGAAGGTGCCTGGTTGCGTCGGCCGCATGACCAGGTCTGGCACGTCTTTCTTGGTCTTGACGATGTCCGTTACCTGGATGCCGGCCATCTCGTAGATGTTGCCGGTGCGGAACTGGCTCGACTGCGCCGCCGGGTCGGTGAGCAGGGGCTCGTCGATCTCATCGAAGAACGGTTCGCCGCTCTTGAGGCTGACTCGCTTGAAGTTGGGGTTCCGCTTCCAGCGGTAGCCGGCGTCGTTGCTCTGGGTCATGTAGAACGGACCGCTGCCGATGGCGGTTCTTACGACGTCGAACTGGGTGTCACCTTCCTTCGGGATTATGTAGAGACCACCGAGCACGTCCGAGCCCAGCAGCGCCATGGTCGTGACGTTCGGCTCCTTGAGCTTGATGACCAGGGTCTTCTTGTCCGGCGCCGTGATGGAGAGGATGGGCGCTTCCGCGTTCGCCGCGTTCGCCAGCTCGGCGCGGTTGACGCCCTTCGCCTTGACGCGCTCCCACGAGAAGAGAACGTCGTCGGTGTCCATGGTGCGGCCGTTGACCGGCGGGATTGGCGGCAGCCCGACGCCGGGGTCGAGCGTGGCCGTAATCGTGAGCTTATCCGGCGCAATCTCCCACGACGCGGCGAAGTCGCCCTCTATCTCGCCGTCCGACTGCTTCAGGACGCCTTCCTTGATGCGGAAGAGCTGGCTGTAGCCGCGCCGGGCGACGCGGATCTGCCCGCCGGGGAACATCGGGTCGTGCGTGATGATCACCAGGGGGTGGACGTACTTGTAGGTGCCCCCCTTTATCCCCTTCTTCGTCTCGTCCGAGAGCGTGAAGAGAAGGCCGGATTTGTCCTCCGGCTGAGACGGCCCTTCGTCGCCGCCGCCGCAGGCGGAGAAGATGACCGCGCCGGCCGCTCCCGCGCCGGCCGCGGCGAGGGCGCGGCGCCTGGTCAGGCGTCGCTGCAGTACTTTTGTCCAGTAGCTGGCTTGCATTCTTTACCTCCCTGAACTCGTCGCATCGAAGCGCGCGGGCCGTTACCAGTAGACGGCCGCCAATGCACTCAACCCTGGTGAGCTTCAACTGGCTCTTGATTGCTGACGCTAGCCCTCTCAAGTGCCTCGATACAGTCAATCCTGTAAACGAGACGCGGCAGTCGGCAAAGGGCCACATGGCCCTAAAGCGGAGCCTTTGGTAGCGGGTGCCGTCGAGCTTCAGGGGCGCTGGTTCGTTCGGAAGCGGCCTGAACCTCCGCCCGAAGTCCGAGGCGCTGGTGCCGCGCGGGACGGTCACTAGGCGCCACCACCGGCGACGGGCGCCGCCGCCTGCTGTTCTTCCACCTTGACCTGCGGCCAGCGCAGGTCTTTCGTCGCTTCCTGCCAGTCGGCGCCGCGCGGCAGGACGATGCCGCCGGAGCGGGTGCGGTAGACGTGGGGCTCGTCGACGCCGAGCGGCGGCGCGCCGTTGGCGCGAAGCGCCCTCGCGGCGGCGATGAGCCTGCGACGGGTGCGGATGATCAGCGCGTCAGTCGTGCCCAGGTGCTCCCGAGACCGATCCATGATCGGGCCCATGCTGTCGGTGACGGCCATGTCCTGCTGCAGGATGCCGTTGATGCCGGTGAAGCTCTGCCTCGCGTGCTGGGCCTCGCGGTCGATGAGGTAGTCGTTGCGCTGGTTCTGGGTGCAGCGGAAGCGGCCCAGCCAGTCGCCGGCGTTGGGCAGCAGCTCGATGGCGCCGGTGCGGCCGCCGGCAGCGGCGGCGGTCGCCGGCCGGCCCATGGCGTTGGGGCCGCCGGAGCCCTGCGGCCGCGCCTGGACGATCCAGGTCAGCGTGTGCTCGTCGTCGACGGGGACGTAGGCGCGCACCTTGATGTCGGGGCCGAGGACGCCGGTGGGCGTCATGGCGTAGAAGGGAAAGAGGAAGTGGGTGACGCGCCAGTAGGTGCTGTCGGCGTCCGCCGGACGGTAAGCGCCGTTGGACGTGCCGAACTCCGTGTCGACGACGTCGAAGGTCGCGCAGCGATTGCGCGTGATGTAGTAGTCGAAGCTGCCGGGCTGCGTGTCCTCCGGCCGCACCGCGCCGATGTGCAGGAACGCCTGGTGCACCGTGTCCAGCTCGCCCTCGAGGCCCTGCATCCAGTTGCACTCGCGCAGGACGATCTGGGTCGCGACGCGGTCCTGGGGGAGGAGGAACGGCTCCAGCTCCGGCAGCAGCGGCGGCGTCTCCCGCGGCCCCATGTATGTCCAGACGACGCCGTTCAGCTCGCGACAGGGATAGGCGGTCGTCCGCACCTTGCTCTTGAAGTTGCTCTCGGCGGGCTCGGACGGCATGTCGACGCAGCGTCCTTCGACGTCGAACTTCCAGCCGTGGTAGACGCAGCGCAGCCCTTCCTCCTCGTTGCGGCCGAAGTAGAGGGAGGCGCCGCGGTGCGGGCAGGCGTTCTGGACGAGGCCGACGCGGCCCGAGGTGGCGCGGTAGGCGACGAGGTTTTCGCCCAGGAGGCGAATGCGCAGCGGCGGGCCGTCCGGCACGGGGAGCTCGTCCGAGCGCAGGGCCGGGAGCCAGTACTGGCGAATGAGGTCGCCCATGGGCGTGCCCGGGCCGACGCGACAGAGGGCTTCGTTGTCTTCTTTGCTCAGCATGCGGTAATCACCTCGATGCTGTTTACCTAAGTCTTAGCCCGCCTACGGCGCTTGTCAACGTTCCGTACAGAGTTCAGAGTCCAGGCCGGATGAGCTGCACTCTGCACTTCGCACCCTGCACTCTCCTCTACAGGTCCCTCGACACAAGCTCCGCGTAATGAGCCCAGACGCCGAACAGTCGCGGCGGGCCGGCGGCCATGACGTCCTTGAAGTGCGGCAGCTCGGCCAGGCGGGGACGGTCGGTCATCTCGGCGATCTGGGCGTCGCTGATGCGGCGGTGCTCGGGGCCGGCGGCGCAGTAGGCGTACCAGTTCATGCGCGCCTGCTCCTCCAGCTGCAGCATGTTCATAACCGCCTCTTCGAGGGTCGCGCCCGTGGTCGTGGCGCCGTGGCCCTGGAGGAGGACGGCCTTGCTCTCGCCCAGCAGCTGCGCAACCTCCATGCCCTCCTCGTCCGACTGGATGGTCTTGACGTGGGGATAGACGGACAGCGGCTGTCGCACCAGCTGGATGCCCTCCTGGCACATCGGCACCAGGGGCGCCTCCAGCACGCTCATGACGACGACGAAGCGCGGGTGGACGTGAACTACGGCCTGCACCTCCGGGTAGGTGCGATAGATGCAGGAGTGCATCTTCACCTCGAAGGGCTGGGTGACGCCCGGCGGCCCCTCGACGAGGAAGCCCTCGACGTCACAGACGACCATGTCTTCGGGCCGCATGCGGGCGAGGGCGTCGATCTTGTAGCCGCGCCCCTTGACGACGAAGCGGTCCGGCGCGTCGGGCAGGCGCATGCTGGCGTGGCCATTGGCCGCCAGGACGCCGGTAGCGAGGCCCGTCTCCGCCAGCACCCGGTTGGCGACGGCGACCTGGCGCTTCACGTCTTCGAAGGTCATGAAGGCCTCCTTGCGACCATGAAGGCCAGGCTTAAGCCTGGCCTTCGTTTCCGGAGAGCGGCGCCCTGCCTCTACCCCCAGGGGCCGAGGTAGGGCTCGCCGTTGTACGTATCGGAGAGGGGTTCCAGCGTCTCCGGCCAGTCGCAGTTGGCGGCGGACCGTCGCGCCGAGCGCGGCCGCGGCCGGCCGTCCCAGCCCAGCTGCTCCATGTAGTAGTAGAGCAGGACGCAGTGCCCGTCCGGGTCGAAGGCGTGGGCGACGTAGTCGACGCCGGGGTGCAGCCCCGCCGGCGGGTCCGTATCGACGCGGACGCCGTTCTCGCGCAGGAAGGCGGTGGCGTCGCGCAGCTGGCGGTAGTTGGCCAGCTGGACACCGAAGCCGGCCGACGTGCTGTGGCCGCTGAAGCCCAGCTTCGACCGCAGCGCCATCGGATAGAGGGCGACGGAGTGGTGCTCCGTGTTCGTGCGCAGGAAGACGCAGCGCTCGCCCATGACCTCCGTCGCCTCCGTGAAGACGAAGCCGAGGCGGTCGCGGTAGAAGGCCTCGGCGGCTTCGAGGTCGTTGACGAAGAGGCCGACGGGCCCGATGCGCGTGATCTTGAAGGGCCGCGGCAGCATGATGCCATCGACGTCATACTTCGCCGGCATCGTGTCGACGTGGCGGTAGCCGGAGTGGACGTCGATGCCCTTGGCGAGCGCCTCCTGCACCTCGTCGAACTCGTTCACCTGGGGCAGCGAGGGCGGCTCGCGGAAGCCGCGGTAGTACATCGACTGGGGCTTGCTGAGGCCGTCCCAGCCGACCTGCTCGATGCCGTAGTAGAGCTCATTCGTGTGGCCGTCCGGGTCGTAGACGTAGGTGTGCCAGTTGGAGCCGGGCATGTCGCGGCCGGTGCGCTGCAGACGCACGCCCTGCTCCGGCAGCCACTTGGAGGCGGCGCCGACCTCGGCCAGGCTGCCGACCTGCCAGGTGATCTGGTTGATCGTGATCTCGCCGTGAGAGCGGGCCGGGTTGAGGGCGTCCATGACGCCCTTGTTGAAGAGGACGAAGGCGTGGTGGTCGCCACCGTAGCGCGTGAAGTAACCGCGCGGGTTGCCGACCTCCTTCAGCTGCTCCGGCGTCAGGCGGGAGGCGAACATGTCGGAGATGTCGGAGATGCGGAAGCCGAGGAGGTCGATGTAGAAGTGGACGCAGTCGTCCATTCTCGTGACGTTGAAGCCGAAGTGGCCGAGGCGGCGGATCTTGAACGGCCGGTCGAGGAGCACGCCGCCGACGTCGTGCTTGGCCTGCACCTGGGTGGTCATTTCGAGCCTCCTTCTGGCAGAACGCGGCGCTGCGGTTTTCGCTGCGCTGTATTTTACGCTGTCCTCAGCGCGGCTGCGCAGGTGGCGCGAACGAGGCCAGCTCCTCCTCCGTCAGCTGCAAAACGACGCCGGTGCGATCCTCCTGGGGCATGACGACCGCCTCGAAGCTGAGGTCGCCGAGGCCGTGGGCCATCGCGATCTCCATCTCCCGCCCTACCACCTCGAAAACGCCCACGTCGACGCCGACCTCGTGGGCGAGGTCGAGGGCAAGCAACGTGTCCTTGGCGGAGAGCGCGAGGGTAAAGAAGGGCGGCGAGAAGACGCGCCGCAAGATACCCCGCTGCAGGCCGCCGGTTATGCCGCGGTTGGTGCCGCTGCTCACGCCGATGACCTTCAGGAGCGTAACGAGGTCGACGCCGGCCTTTGCGCCCAGTGTGAGCACCTCGGCGTTCGCGACGGTCGTGACGACGGCGAGGAGATTGTTGCAGAGCTTGACGACGTCGCCGGCGCCAGCCGGGCCGCAGTAGAAGATCTTCTCCTCCGGCCCCAGGCACATGAGCACGGGCTTCATCCTCTCGAAGAGGGCTTTGTCGCCGCCGACCATGACGGCAAGCGTGCCGTTGGCGGCGCCCGTGACACCGCCGCTCACCGGCGCGTCCAGCATGGCGATCCCCTTCTCGGCGAGGAGGGCGTGCAGGCGGCGCATCAGCGACGGCGCATCGCTGGAGAGGTCGACGTAGGTGCTGCCGGGCCGCATCGACGCCAGCAGGCCGCCGGGGCCGATAGCTACGGGCTCGACCTCCTTGGGCCCGGGCAGGGACGTGAAGACCACGTCGGCGTCGCGTGCCGCCTCCGCGACGCTGCCGACGGCGCGCAGGTTGGGCACCTTCTTCGCCAGCTCGGCCGCGGCCTGCGACCGCACGTCGTAGCCGGCGACCTGGTGGCCGGCCTCGGCCAGGCGTCGCGACATGTTGCTGCCCATGCGTCCAAGGCCGATGAAACCGATGTTCATTGCGCTCTCCTCTCGAAATCTAGCCCGCCGCGGCTGCCGGCGGCTGCTCCTTGGCCAGAGTGGCCATCGCCTCCAGCACGCGGTCGACTTCCGCCTCGGTGTTGAAGGCGTGGGTGCTGAAGCGGATACCGGCGGGGTAGGCGACGCTGCGCGCGGCGACGCGCCAGCGCCGCCAGAGCTCGTCGACTACCGCCTGCGGCTCCCAGCCCTCGACGGCGGCGCTGGTGAGCCCGCACGATAGCTCCGGCGCCGTCGGGCCGGTGAGAACGCAGCCGTGTATCGAGACGAGGCCGCCCTTCAGGCGCCCCGCCAGCGCCAGCGCCCGCGCCTCGATGGCAGGCAGACCGATCTCCCGAGCGATGGCGATCGCCCTGGCGAAGCCGGCGACGAGCGCCGGGCTCTGGGAGGCGATGCGGAGGCGGAAGAGGGCCGGCGGCCCTGACTGCGTCGGGGGCATCCGCGCCGCCGCGAGGGCGTTGGTGCTGAAGACCGGCTCCAGCGAGGGGTTGTACTCGGGCGAGACGTAGAGGGCGCCGGTGCCCTGTGGCCCCAGCAGCCACTTCTGGCCCGAGATCGAGTAGTAGTCGACGCCGAGGTCCGGGACGTCGACGGCGAGCTGGCCACCGCTCTGGGCGCCGTCCACGGCGACGGGCACGCCGGCGCGGTGCGCCGCGGTCGCGATCTCGCGCAGAGGCAGGCGCAGGCCGCAGGAGAACTGGACGTGGCTCAGGGCGACGAGGCGGGTGCGCGGCGTGATCGCGGCGACGATGGGCTCGATGACCTCGGCCGCGCTCGACGCGTTCGCCGGCACCTGGACGCGGCGGGCGATGACGCCGAAGCGCTGCTCCAGGACGGATGCGGGCGTCGCCAACGCCGGGTGCTCCAGGTCGCACGTGACGAGCTCATCGCCGGGCTTCCAGGACATGCCGTAGATGACGACGTGCAGGCCCTCCGTCGTGCCGTGGGTGATGAGCACGTCCGCGGCGTCGACGTTGAGCAGGCCGGCGACCGCCTCCTGCGCCTCGCGGCCGATGGCGCGAGCCAGCTGCAGGCCTTCCGGGCTGGCGCCCCCGACGGCGGCCTCCTGCTGCAGCACCTCGTGGATGCGCTCGACGACGGGCGAGGGCGAGGGGCCGGTGAAGCCGGTGTTGAGGTAGATGATGTCGCGCGTGGCGCGTATGGAGTCGCGGAGCTCGGCGAACGTCATGAGCCTTCCTTCCAGGCGCGGTGCGGGCATTGTCCTGCGGCGGCGGCGGCGCGGTCAACGCCCAATGGGGGGAATGAGTCAGTTGAAAACGTTCGTCCTGAGCTTGTCGAAGGACGCTCCCCTTGACCAGGGAACGTGGTTCGACAAGCTCACCACGAGCGTGTGTGTAAGCCGCTCCCGAACTGGCCGCTTATCGACTGCTGTACGATCTGGCCGATGTACACCTACGTAGACGTGCAGCCCAACGATAGCTGCCCCATGGCGGCGAGCCAGGTCTACAAGAACCTGGGCGAGCCGTTCCGCGTGCGGCTCGTCCGCATCTACGAGGGCGAGCCGGAGGGCAAGCTCTTCGCCGTCACCGGCTGGTCGAGCCAGGGGCCCGCGGACGCCTTCGCCGTGCGCGTGGAGGACTCGAGCGAAGGGTCGGCCTACGTCGTCTACGGCGGCGACTGGGGCATCCGGCTGCGGCCCGCCGACTCGTCAGAGCCCTGGCGCCTGGACGACGCGGAGCAGTGGGGCGAGACCCATCTCGTCCTCGCGGACGCGGAAGACCTGGTGCCGGCCTAGGTCAGCCCCAGACCCTGCGCGCCGTCTCCGCGATCAGCTCCAGCTTGCGCCGCTGCTCGTCCCAGGTGAGCAGGTTGCCGAGGTCGGTGGAGGCGAAGCCGCACTGCGGGCTGATCGCCAGGTTCTCGATCGGTACATACTTCGCCGCCTCGTCGATGCGCCGCCGCAGCTCGTCCACGGGCTCAAGCTGCGGCTCCTTCGAGCTGATGAGGCCGAGGACGACCATCTTGTCCCTGGGCATGAAGCGCAGCGGCTCGAAGCCGCCGGCGCGCTCCGTGTCGTACTCGAGCAGGAAGCGGTCGACGTCGAGCTGCTGGAAGGCCCTCTCGGCGCAGGCCTCGTAGCTGCCCTCCGTCGCCCAGGCGCTGCGGTTGTTGCCGCGGCACATGTGCAGGCCGATGGTGAGGCCCGGCGTGCCGCGGAAGCCCGCCAGCGTCGCGTTGTCCACGGCGATGGTCTCGTCCAGCAGGCGGTCCGGGTCCTGGCCGAACCGCTGCATGCCTTCACGCATCCTGCCCTGGTAGATCACGTAAAGCAGGGAGTCGAGCTGGAAGTAGGAGCAGCCCTCGTCGATGAGCGCCTTGATCTCGCCGCGCACCAGACCCACGAACTCGTTGATCAGGTCTTCGCGCGTCGCGTAGAACCGGTCGGTGAGGCCGGGCTTGAACCAGCCCGGTACGCGCATCATGACGCCGGGGATGGTGATCTTCCACGGCCCCGGCGCGTGTCGCTTGACGAACCGCGAGTCCTCCGATAGTCGGCGTACCTGGCGGATCTTCGCGCTGACGACGAGCCCCGCGCCGCCGACCGCCTGCATCGCCTGGGCGGCCAGCTCGGCGCCGCGGCCCTGCCAGCCACCGCCGCGGAAGCCGCCGGCGGGGATGGCCGGGCTCGGGTCCTGGATCAGGCCTTCGACCGCGTCGCTGAGGGGCGCGTACCAGATGGTGCGGCGGTACTCGCCGTCCGTGAAGACGCCGAGGCCGGCCTGGCGCTGCAGCTCCAGCGCCTTCAAGACGGACTCGTCCTCGACCCGCCTGTACTGCTCCTGGCTGATCCGCCCCTCCTTCAGGTCCGCACGGGCCTGCAGGAGCTCGGGCGGGCGCAGCAGGCTGCCGACGTGGTCGGCGCGAAACTTCCCTGCCATCTCCCCTAACGACCCTCCTGTCCCTGAACGCTTGCTTTCATTGTTGTGATCGCCCTCGCGCGGCGCCTCTAGCCCTCCGACACGTACGTGGTGCCCGCGAAGCCGTTGGCGAGGAACCACTCGTACTCGGCCTGCGAGTAGCCGAGGAGCTCCTTGTAGACGTACTCGTTGTCCTGACCCAGCGTCGCGGCCGCCTTCCAGATGCGCAGCGGCGTCTTCGACATGTGGCTGATGGGCGACTTGAGGTAGAAGTGGCGGCCGGCGGCAGGGTGGTCGAGCTGCTGCCACACGTCACGCTCGCGCAGGTGGGGGTCGGCGAAGACCTCGGCGACGTTGAGGACGGGGCTGGCGGGCACGCCGGCGGCCTGCAGCAGGTGGAAGGCGTCGTAGTGGTCCTTGTCGGCCGTCCAGGCGCCGATGGCGGCGTCGAGGTCGTCGTGGTTCGCCCGACGGCTCGCCGCGTCGGCGAAGCGCACGTCAGCGCCGAGGTCGGCCCGGCCGATGACGTCGCAGAGGGCTTGGAACTCGGCATCGGAGCCGCAGGAGAGGGCGAGCCAGGCGTCGTCGCCGGCGCAGCGGTAGACGCCCTGGGGCGCCCGCATGGGGTCGCGGTTGCCGAGGGTGCCCTGGACGCGGCCGTTCATCGAGTAGTCCATGAGGGCCTGGCTCAGCGTGTGGCTGACGTTCTCCGCCTGCGACATGTCGATGAACTGGCCCCGGCCGGTCTGCATGCGGTAGCGCAACGCTGCCAGCAGGGCGAAGGCGCCGGCAGCGCCCGCGCAGGCGTCGGCGAAGTAGACGCTCGTGGTGTTGCTCGGGTCCGTGTCCGTGTAGCCGCGCAGCAGCGTGTGGCCGACGATGGCCTCCGTGTTGGAGGCGAAGGCGCGGAAGTGGCTGTAAGGCCCTGTTGCCCCGAAGGCGGGCATGCAAAGCATGATCAGGCGCGGGTTGACCTTGCTCAGCACGTCGTAGGTGAGGCCGAGGCGCTGGATGACGCCCGGCGCGTTGTTCTCGACGAACATGTCGCTGCGCTCAACGAGGCGGAAGAAGGCTGCCTTGCCCTCCTGGCGCGTCAGGTCCATCGTCACGCTGCGCTTGCTGCGGCCGACGCTGTTGGCGTTGGCGCTGAGGTCCCAGGGCTTCGCGGCCGGGTCCGGCTCGGCGCCTTGGGCGCGCAGCTGGTCGATGGTGACGCTTATCGTCCGCCAGTTGCGGTCCCAGTAGTGAATGCTCTCGACGCGGATGACCTCGGCGCCCATGTCGCTCAGCAGCGCCGTGGCGAAGGGCCCCGCCCAGACGACCGTCATATCGACGACGCGCAGGCCTTCCAGGGGCGGGCGCATCAGACGACTCCCCCTTCTCGCAGCCGGACGATATCGTCGTCGCCGTGGCCGAGGCCGCGAAGCACCTCGCGCGTGTGCTCGCCCAGGAGGGGCGCGCGGCCGGCGCGCCAGAGCGTCTCGCTCATGACGAAGGGGGCGCCAGGGTAGGCGAGCGGGCCGGTGTGCGGGTGGTCGACCTCGACGAAGTAGCCGCGCGCCGCCAGGTGCGGGTCGGCGAAGACGTCCGCCATCGTGTTGAGGGCGCCGCAGGGATAGCCGACACGCTGCGACTTCTCCATCACCTCTCGCTTCGTGTGCTGCACCAGCCACTCGATGAGGATGGCGTCGAACTCGTACTTGACTTCGAGGTTGCCCGTGAAGTTCTCCGGCGCCGTGAAGTGCGGGTCGTCGATGAGGTCGGGGCGGTCGACGAGACGGCAGATGCGGTCCCAGTGGGACGTGAGGGTGAAGAACTGGACGTAGCCGTCTGCGGTGGGATAGACGCCCGTGGGCAGGATGGTGCGGCCGACGCCGGGGCTGCCGCGCTCGCCGACGACGCCCGAGTACTGGTAAATCATGTGCGCCTGCACGCCCCGATCCTGATTGCCCACCATGATCTCGAACAGCGAGAGGTCGAGGTGCTGGCCGGCGCCGCTCGTCAGGGCGCCGACGTAGGCGCCCATCGTCGCCGCGGCGGCCACCATGCCGGCGAAGAACTGCTCCACCGTCAGGCCCAGCTTCACGGGCTCGCGCTCCGGCAGGCCGGTGATGTACATCGTGCCGCCCAGGGCGTATAGAGTGATCTCGCTCATCTTGTAATCGCGGTAGGGGCCCGTCTGGCCGAAGTTCGAGATCGAGGTCATGACCAGGCGCGGGTTCACCGCCTCGAGGGCCGCGTAGTCGAGGCCCAGCGACGGCATGACGCGCGGCGAGAAGCTCTCGACCAGGATGTCCGCCTCGCGCACCAGGTCGAGAAGGATGCGTCGGCCGGCTTCGCTCTTCAGGTTAAGCGTTAGGGACTTCTTGTTCGTATTGAGGTGGAGGAAGAGGCCGGAGCCTTCGGCGTGGGGCTCGTCGCGGAAGAAGGGGGGCAGGCGGCGCGCCGGGTCACCGCCGTCCGGCCGCTCGACCTTGATCACGTCGGCCCCGTAGTCGGCGAGAAGCTTGGTGCAGCCGGGGCCGGCGATGTACTGCGTCAGGTCGACGACGCGCACGCCGGCGAGCGCGGCGGGCGGGCTGGTCTCCTGGTTCAGGGCGGGCACCCCTTCCTAGCGATGGTGAGACGGCTAGCGGCCGGTCCAGGCGGGCGTGCGCTTCTCCGCGAAGGCGCGGACGCCCTCGCGCGCGTCCTCGGAGCCGTTGACGCGCGACCACCAGGCGTACGTGCCGTTG
>Ga0209322_10000862_pt1 | contig 17687 bp, 22 predicted proteins | sample Rifsed19ft1_FD_184013 | JGI IMG/M metagenome (GOLD analysis project Ga0209322, IMG submission 184013) | Soil microbial communities from Rifle, Colorado, USA - sediment 19ft 1 (version 2) | ecosystem: Environmental > Terrestrial > Deep subsurface > Rock core/Sediment | place: Rifle, Colorado... | reverse complement strand
CCCGTATGGCCGCCCGGCCTTGCCATCCCCCTCGCCATCCCCCACCATCCCCCTCGCCACCGCCCCGCCCGAAACCCTCCGCAGGCGCGAACCGACACCGGAGGCCAAATTCGATCCGGGGCTCCAAGGGGCGCGACATGTAGGTCGACAAGATGATTGAGTGAGGAGCGGAAAGGGTCAACAGCACCGGCTCAACGGCCCTTTCCCAGCGCCGACGCGATAACCGGGCAAGCCTATCGGACTCCTTGACACTCACCAAGGTGAACCAGATGGACGAATCGAACCCTACCCAAATCCCCGACCCCGCGGCCGCGCCGAAGGCCGCCGAACCGTTCGTCCCCTCCGGCCTATCCGGTGGGGCTCTTCACCGTTCACAAGGTTTCGCTGACGTGTCCTTTCGTGCTCCCGAACCTCAAATTGGCCCAAGTGGCCTCAAGGTTCGTTCAGGTACTGAACGGGTCGTGGAGATCTATGAGGTAGTGGAGTTGGAGGCTTCGGATCTGGCCGAGCTGGATGCCAACGGTTCTTTCGACACCAACCGCTCGATCAAGCAGCTTCGCACCACTCACCACGCCATTGCGCGCTACATCGTGGCAGGTTTGTCGTTTGTCGAGATTCACCGCATCACCGGATACTCGCCTCAAACGGTGGATCGCCTCCGTAACTCACCGGCCTTTGTCGAGTTGATGGAGCACTACAAAACTGAGGCCAATGTTGAGACGGCAAAGCTCCGGCGCAACATCGAGCATCTTGGCGAGATGTCGCTCGAGCGGCTTCAGGAGCTGCTTGAGTCTGACCAGCCCCTTGACCCCGAATGGGTCCAAAAGGTAGCATTCAATTTGCTAGATCGCCTCGGTCACGGCCCCGTCACGACGCAGCGATCGGAATACACCGAGCGTGTCATCCACCGCCACGAACTCGTTGCCATCAAGAGGGTCATCAATGAGCAGCAACAATCCCGCCCCGAGCGTCGAGCAGTTGAAGCCGTCTCCGTCCGAACAGAGTCAAGAGACTCCATCGAATCTTCTGGACAAGGTGATAGACGTGCGCTCCCAGCGGCATCCTCGCCGAATGTCGCGGAAGATCTCGGGTCTGGAGTGGGCACGCCTGCGCTTGCCCGGCGAGGCGCCGCCGTGGCCTAAGGTTCGGCACAAGGGTAAGCAGGCGCAAGGTAAGACCTACGAACGCAAACTCATCAAGCACCTTGAGGGCTTGGTGACGAAGCGCAATTCTATCTTCTATGGGCGCGAACTCTTGCCGAGCCCGTGGATTTATTTTCTCGACATCAATGGGAAGGGGTGGGCGCAACCGGACGCCCTCTTGGTTCACGACAACCTCGTGTGGATCTTTGAAGCCAAGCTTACCCACACCGAGGATTCTGTAGATCAGCTCTTGAAGCTTTACGTTCCGCTTGTGAAGCATATTTGGCCCAATAAGGGCCACGTTGCGATGGAGGTCTGTCACAACATCGGCCCCATCTACCGCGCGGACAAGTGGACTCGCGTCATGCTCTTTGACGATGTGTATGAGAATTTTGGAAAGATTTATCTCTATCATTGGATGGGATAGATGCCGCCTGCCGGTAAGGTTGCGCAAAAGGCAGCTGAGAAACTTTCGAAGTTTCTCTTTGGTCCAGCGGAGTTAGTTTCTAGGCCGGGAATTCTATCTCGTCATGGTGTTCCGCTAAAAGAAGATGCTCCCTTTTTGCCTGCATTTATGCCTGAGTTTAGTTCTACTGCGCCGATTCAGCCAAACCAGATTTTGACTCCGCTGGATTTAGTGGGCGCGGCAGAGCCGTCGAGTTCTCAAGTTCAGGCTTTAGCTGAGGGTGTGGTGATAGGAGGAAGTGAAAAAGTTTCGGCTCGTGCAGCGCTCAAAGATTTTCCCGTGATCGAGATTGGAGGGGAAGAGATACAACCAAGGGATATTGGAAGACTCCTTGGGCGTCTGAGTGCTGATCCAGAGATTCGACCTACCATGGGCGGAATAATTCAAGATCTGGTGGTCCTTCGTCGCGCATATACATCGGCTGAGAGGCTCGGTCCTGACACTTCGTTTACGTCTCCTCTGCCGGCAGGTCATGGTTTTGAAGGATTTGCTTACAAACCTGAGGCGGCAAAAAGTCCACAGTCTAAAACACCGATTCCTGGCAAGGTTGTGATAGGCGATACTACGCATGGCGACATGAATGAGATTGCAGCGCACGAGTTAGGCCATACTATAGCGGGAATTACCGACAAATCTGCCACAGTCCGGTATTTTCTTGAACGAGCGGAGATTTTTGGTGAATTGGAGCGAACACAGATTTATGAGGAGATGAGGGCTCTTTCAAAAAGAATGCGCCCACTTAGTTGGGAACGGAGTACCCGAGACGGTCGTGTTCTTGCGTACCTCACTTCTCAAGAAGAGCTTCTAGCGGATTCACTGGCCTCTATAATGCTGTTTCCTCAAAGAACGCCACAGTTAGCTCCTCGTTTTATTGAGGTGGTTCGAGAAATGAACGCGGACCCTAAGTTCAAAAAGTTTGGCTTATCCGTGAAGGGTCTCGTCCCGTTTGTGCTGGCTGGGGCAGCGTTGCAGAGCCAGTCGCCATCAGAGTTTGACTTGCGCGAAGAGAGGGAAAAAGATGAGCGGTAAGCCCCGCCCCGAGTCCCAAGCTGATATGCTCGTGCGCCTTATGGCTATAGCGGGCCAATCCCCCACCGCTGGGATGGTTCCTCCAGGGCCACCGCCGGGGACTCCTCCGAGTTTGCCACCTCCAGGCGCCGGAGGAGCAGGCCCCTCAATGAGGATGATGCAGCCGTCGGTAGGTGTGTCGGGTCAAGCAGGTGGAGGTGAACTGATTCCTGCGCCGAATTCGGCTGGCGGTTTGACACCACAGCAGGCTCAGATCTTTGCTGCGATGGCAAAGGACCCCATACTGGTCGAGACCTTCGTCAACGTCATCATGGCTTCGAAGGCAGGAGACCCTAGACAACAGCAGCAACCCATTGAAAGGACTTTGTTCGGATAATGGCTGTTCTTGGTGGCGTCTCAGGGTTCAGGCTTCCCCGCGCTCCCACACCCGATGAGGAGCAGCGGATTCGTGACGCGATCGCCCTCGCGGAGGCGTATAGTGCTCAGCAAAGGCGAGCTCTCAACATTCCAGATCCTCGCGCTTACGGCGGGGTCCCTATGCAAGGTCCAACCAGCGCAACCACGTTTCGGCCAAGTCTGCTTCAGCAGTCGCAGACACCAGAGTCAAAACAGCAGGGCCAGGTAATCTCGGGCGCTGGTAGGATCGCGAGAGCTTTGTTGTTCCCGCCGAAGCCGCAGGGGACTCCTCCGATAGTGCCTAGTAGGCCGGTTCCTCCTCAGCCAAGTACGAATGTCCCAACGATAACGCCTGCTATTGAGGCAAAGATTGAAGGGATTGGTCAGGATATAACTGGCGCGTCCCAATCCGCTGACCCACTTGCGGCTGGCCAAGAAGTTGGTCAAGTAGCGGCGCCGCAGATTCTTAGGCCGGCGACGATTGAGCCTCCAATGGACCCCGGAAGTGCCAAGACGGTTACGGTGGAGGGTTCTGCGCGCGCGGGTGGTGTTGATTTAGGACAGGCTCTTTGGGATGCGGGGGCCTTCTTGGTGTACCTCTTTGGTGGTGAGGGAGGCAAGGGTTCTCGCGACACGGAACGAGCGCCAAAGCGGGAAGAGGGTGGTCAGCCTGGAAGGCATCCATTTCGACCAAAGAGGAAGCGTGTGCGGGGTAAGGTTCCTGCCGGTCCGAGGCCATTTCCCGGTGAATGAGCCTGACCTCACGGCGGATGAGATTCGAGAGATTACGGCGGAGAGTTACGCCGACCCGCTCTATTTTTGCAAGTTCTTTCTATCACACCTGTTTCCAAAGCGTGTCCCTTGGGTCCATCGCGGCATTCTCGCAATTCTCAGTAGCAAGGTCGATTGGCTCGAGAAGTATGGTGAGGTTGATCTCATCATTGAGAACTTTACTTGGGTGGATAAGGCCGAAAGGGTTTACAAGATCTTCTACCGCGACGAAGCTGGTAAACTTCGGATGCAACTTGGCAAATACACCGAGATTATGATGCCTCGCGGCAGCTCCAAGACGACGCTCGTGGTAGCGATGATTCTTTACAAGGTTGTCTTTGAGGAAAACTCCTTTGGCGTGTACGTCTCAAATGCGGCACCTCACGCGAAGATGCAGATAAATAACGTCAAGCGGGAGTTGGAGGATAATCGGCGCTTGCTAAAGGTGTTCGGCAATCTCAAGCCAAATCTGCGCGATAGTGAGAAGTGGTCCGAAGAGCTATTTGAGTGTACCAACGGCTGTGCCTTTGCCGCTCGCGGTAGTGGTGGACAAATCCGTGGCCTCAACCATCGGGGTCAGCGCCCCAAGCTCATTATCGTAGACGATGTGGAAGATAAAGAATCTGTCTCCACTGAACTGCAGCGCAACAAGACACGCTCTTGGTTCTACAGTGATCTCATTCCGGCCCTGCCTGAAATGGACGATTCTTCGACGATCATTGGGTTGGGCACGATGCTGCATAGAGAGGATTTGCTCAACACCCTCACATCCGATCCTGAGTGGAATGTCGTAAAGTTTGGCATCTATGATAAGGCCGGCGATCCAATCTGGCCCGAGTTTATGGACCGGGCCAAGGATGAGCGTCGAAAGGCATCCTTTGCCGCGGCCGGCCAGCTTCACGTTTACTATATGGAGTTTCACAACAAGGCCAGTTCACCAGACATCAATCCTTTCAAGCCCGACTGGTTCATTTATGAGCCACCTCCAAAGGATGCTGACGGTGTTGAAAAGCTTATCCAACACGCCATCTATATCGACCCCGCCATCTCCCCAAAGCGCACCGCAGATAAAACCGCCATCGTCGTCGCTGGTATGGCGGCAAATGGAGTTATTTATGTCCGAGCTTGCGTGGCGCAAAGAGGAATGTCGGAACAAGACAAGATTGACACCTATTTCCGGCTGGCACAAAAATACCACTGTCGTCAGCACGGTGTTGAGTCCATTGCTTACCAATCTGCCCTCGCCCACTCTATACGAGAGCAGATGTTCAGAAAGAAGCACTACTTCGAGATAGTTGATATTCCTCATAAGGGCCGCAAGACTTCGCGGATCTTAGCAATCATCCAACCTCGTCTCTCTTCGGGACACCTCAAGTTTGAGAGGCGCTTTCCGGACCTCGAGATTGAGCTCGTGGACTTCCGCTCTGACACGGATGATCAGCCCGATGACTGTGCGGATGCGCTCGCGGCGTGTATTGTGCTGCTTGATCCTTATGCAGCTATGGCCGCGCCGGATGATGAGGAAGGGAAGGGGCTCGAGGCGGACGAATATGAGCCCCTCGCGAAGGTTTTTGCAGATGAGAATGGCGATGGAGACTGGCGGAGTGCGTAATGGTGAATGAGGCTCATTTGGGGGCTCAAATTTGCCCTGCGTGGGCGATTGATGGGATGGGGCCGCGTTGGGGGTTGGGAGCGCCTCATAGTACCTCGTTCGACGTGCGCGCCCGCCAGTCTTTCAAATCTAATGGGGGGCCGCGCTCGTCGGCAGGTCACATTCTTTCGTCAGGGGAGGAGAGAATTTGGCTGTTCCCAGCACGGCCCCCTTTTTGGAGACACCATGACTGTACCGTCTGAGATTACTGAAGGGCTTGGGGACGCGCCCAAATCCGAATGGCCTCGAATCACCAGTGTAGATAAGCCAGCGATTGAGCGGCTTGTGCCTGGGAGTTCTGACCATCAGCGGGTTCTCGACTATCTACTTGCTCGTCTCAACACGTCCGAGAAAGCAATGGAGGAATTCTATCCTCGTTGGTCCGTGTCTGAGATGAAGATTCAAGCCTATATTGACCTGCCAGAGTGGGAGAAGGTTCTCAAGAATTTGACCGATGAGGGTAAGCCTCCAAAGTTGACTCGGATCGTGGTGCCCTATTCTTTTGCAACAATCTCCACGATTACCACGTTTCTACTCCATGCCTTTACGGGTCGTCGCCCATTGTTTCAGGTTAGTGCGTGGAAAGGTGAGCACTTTGAGGCAGCACAGAATATGGAGCACAAGCTCCAATACGACTCTGACCATACTCGACTCATCAAGCATCTGTGGGGATTTTTGCAGGATACCCAAACGTATGGGCTAGGTGCGATGTTGTGTCTGTGGCGTGTTCAGCAAGCAATGAGGTCACGCCGCAAAGACATGATCGTGTTTACCGATGGTGGGGTGCAGCAAATAAAGGTTCCTGCGAGAGAAATGACCACCATTTACGAGGGTAATGAGGTTTCATCTCTCGATGTGTACAAGTTCTTCCCTGATCCGCGCGTACCTATGGCTGAGGTGAATAGGCGCGGAGAGTACGTGTTCTGGCGCGTGGATGAGGGGGTTCATACGCTGAAGGATTTAGAATCGGCCGGGCTCATAAAGTGGGTAAGAAACATTCCGTCGGGTAGACCTTCGAGCTGGACGGAGGACCGATCGAACAGAACTTTGCTTTCTGGTGGGTCTAGTCGGCCGGGTGCGGAAGACTGGTATCGAGGGTCTCCGACTCGGTTCATCCAGATTGATCAAGGTACGGTGGATATCATCCCGCGCGAGTTGGGCTTGAGTGAAAGCGAAAAGGTCGAGAAATGGCTCTTTGCCATCGGCAATAAGGGCCAAATTATTCAAGCGGAGCTCTTTGACTGTGATCATGGTCTTCACCCGGTTGCGGTGACAGAGCCATATTCGCTGGGTCATTCCTTTGGCGCGCCGGGCATGGCCGATTATCTGATGCCTATTCAAGATACGGTCAGCTGGTTCTTCAATTCGCACTTCGACAACGTTCGCAAGGTCCTCAATGACATGCTCATTGTCGATCCAAGTATGGTCGAGATGCAAGATTTGAAGGACCCGGAGCCTGGTAAACTCATTCGTCTCAAGCGGGCGGCGTTTGGTCAGGATGTTCGTGCGGCACTGCAGCAGCTGCAGCTTGTGGATGTGACTAAGGAGCACGTCAAGGACGCGACTGAGATCATCAGGCTTGGCCAACTGCTTAGTGCGGTCAACGATAATATTCTTGGGATGCAAAGTGAGGGGGGGCGTAAGACGGCCGCGGAGGTTAGAATCTCTGGCCAATCTGCTGCATCTCGTCTTGCGGCCCAGACGCGAATCATTAGTGCTCAGGCTATTACAGACCTGACCGAGATGATGTCGCTAAACAATCAGCAGCACCTCACTGACGAGTTCTTTCTTATGGTGTTGGGGGCCGATGGGCAGAAATCGCCCCTTCGGGTCACGCCAGATCAGATTACGGGGGATTTCCACTACCCCGTCCATGATGGAACCTTGCCGATTGACAAGGTGGCTATGCTAGATGTGTGGAAGGAGCTTTTTCTTGGGATGCTCAGTGACCAAGAGCTGAGACGGTCATATAGTATTCCAAAAATCTTTGAGTATATTGCTGAGCTGGGCGGCGCGCGTAACATTGAATCCTTTCGTCTGGCCGTCATGCCCGACAAGCAGTTTGACCAAGCTCTCCAATCGGGTAACATCGTGTCGCCTCAGGCCGCTGCCGGTAGCCTCAACGGAAACTCTGGTGGTGCGCAAGCCATTACGGAGCGTCTCGGTGGCTTTTGACAAGGACAAATTCTGGGATCGAATTCAGCGGCCTCCGCAGCGTGGGATAGAGCTGAGCGAGTCGGAGGGCGATCATCTCAGAGTGGTTTTATCGGATTCTGTCTTTCTTCACGCCCTGAATGTGGCCTTTCAAGAGATCCATACGCACGGAGGTACCGTTCTTGGGTTGGACTTGTCTGATCCAAAGATGGTTGCACGGGCTATGAATCTCCAAGGTCGTGCTCAGGGCGTGATTCGTTTCGTTGAGGCTATCGTTGAGTTGATTCCCGAAGTCGAAAAGGAGGCCCAAGATGGCTGATAAGGCTACACCGTTCGCGGAGATCCCTGGTGATCAGGAGCTGACAGATGATCAGCTAGAGGACCTGCTTCAACATGATCCCTTTGAGGGGGAAGAGGCAAGGCCTGATACGATCGACGCGCACGCGACTAAGAATGATGCCGGGAAGGCTGAAACAGAGGGCGAAGTTGAGGGAGCTCCAGAGACGACTCCTCCTGCAGAGGCTCCGGTTGCAGAAGCGAAGCCTGAAACGGAGACGCCACCTCTTGTGGCGCCTGCGGCGGCTCCTGTTGCGGTTCCTTCCGTAGAGCCAAAGATTGCAGAACCCTCTGAGGTTCAGCTACTTAGGGCACAAGTTGATCAACAGGGCCGTCTCATCCAAGCCTTTATGGCGCGGACGCAATCGCCCGTTGCTGCACCAACTTCAGGTGTGCCGCCGGCAGAGGATGAGGTCAAGGTTCCTGATTACAACTTCAACGTGCCTGAGAATCTGGTCGAGGCACTGGCCAACGAAAACGCTCAGGTTCGGCGCGGTGCGCTTTCAGCGCTGATTCAGGGTACGGCTCAGGCCGTTCATCGCGAGGTCATCAAAGCCATGCGGGCCGAAATTCCGGGCCGCACCCGTGCTGTCGTGCGCGAGGAACAGGCGGCGAACACAGGAGCCTCGAATGTGTTTGAGGACTTTTACAGCAAGCACCCTCAGTTCAAGACGCAAGAGGGCATGGCGATTGTAGGCATTGCTTCGCAAGAAGTGATGAAGGAGACGGGGCTTCAGGATTGGAGCCCGACCTTGCGCGACGCCATTGCAGTTCGTGCGCAGAAGAAGCTTCAGGCGCTCGTACCAGGTATGGTTGCCGCGCCCGTGGCCGCTCCCCCAGTTTCAGCTCCCCCCAAGGCTCCCCCACGACAACCCGCCAGCTTTGCTCCGGGCGCGCGTCCCGCAGCAGGAAAGTCTGGCGATATTGCTCAGCAAGTCGCTGACATGCTGGGCATTTGAGGAGCAGGAGGAGACTAGATGGCTATTCATGGTGTTCGACTAACGGACAACTTTAGCCCAGCTGAGGTGCGTCCGAAAAACTGGAGAGAGGGGATTTTGCTGCTGAAGCCCAACGGGTCAGCGCCGCTTCTGGGTTTGACCTCTGGTATGAAGAGCGAATCCTGTGATGACCCTGAGTTCAACTGGTTCGAGAAGGAAATTTCGGCTCAGCGCTTTGCTGGTACGAATAACCTTCTTGTGGGTGGTACCTCTATCACTCATGCGGCAGGTGCCGCGTTCAATGCGGGCGTTCGCATCAATAGCATCATCTGGATCGAAGGTAGCACCACGCGAGAGCTTGTTCGCGTAAGTGGTGGTGCTTCGGCGGGAGTGGCCGTCACTGTCGCAGATACGAACGTGACCATTGTCAGAGGCTGGGGCGGTACCACGGCTGCAGCCCATGACTTCACCAATGCTGCAAACAACCCCAACATTACGGTTGTGGGCTCGGCGAACGAAGAGAACTCTGATTCGCCACGTGCTGTGCAGTTCGATCCGACTCGTCGCACTAACTTCACGCAGATCTTCCGCGACACGCTGGAGGCATCGCGCACAGCGATGAAGACTAGACTGCGGACGGGAGACTCGGTGAGGGAGGCCAAACGCGAGACGCTCGAGCTTCACGCAATGCAGATTGAGAAGGCGCTCTTCTTCGGCCGTGGGCAAGAGTCGGGCCAATCGCTGAATGGTGCGCCCGCGCGCACGACCTATGGAATCGTTCACTGGTTGGCGGCGTTTGAGGCGGGCAATATCGTTGCGAACCCACCGGCTACTGCGGTGACCTTCGCGGTTCTTGAGGGATGGTTGGAGCAGGTATTCCGATACGGTTCGCAAGAGAAGATGGGCTTTCTTGGTAACCGCGCGATGCTGACGATCTCGCGGGCAGTTCGGTTGGCGACGAACACTGCGTTGACGATCGGGCCTGGTGAAAAGGAGTTTGGGATGAATGTGCGGAGGCTCTTGTCTCCGTTCGGCACTCTCGTCCTCAAGACTCACCCGATCTTCAATATGCTGACTACTTCAGCTGGCGCAGCGTGGGCTGGTTACGATTCTTCGATGGTCGTACTGGATATGGAGAACTTCAAGTATCGGTACTTGAAGGAGTCCGACACGCAGTATCAGCCGAAGCTGCAGAACAACGGAATTGATGGCATGAAGTCCGGGTACTTGACTGAGTGTGGTTTGGAGATTCATCATCCCAAGACTCACTTCGTCGTGACGGGAATGGCTGTAGCAGCGGCTGGATGATTTGCCGGAACCGTAGGGTTCCTGCTGAGTTTTCTCCTGCTGCGGTTCGGGCGGAACTGGTGTATGGCTGGTTCCGCCCGAACCAGCCACACCTGGAGGCTATAACCCAATGGGCCTCATTCCGATTGACTTCGCAGGTGAGCTGAGCGACGGCCTAGAGATCCAGATTCCTGGCCTGTTGAACGCTTTCACCATTACGCGCTTTGCTCCGGCAGTGAGCAGCGCCCCCTCTGGTTCGGCCTGTATTCTTAGGGTACAGAACGGACCTGGAGCGAATCCTAGCGCTTTCATCGAGGCGTCCATCTCGGCGGGGTCTTTCCTGGGGGTGGCAGTTTCTGGAAATGTGCCGGTAGAGGCCGGTGCAAGTTTTTATTTTCGGGTGGTTACAGCGTCGCTTGCTGGATTTGCTCGCTCGCACGTTGAGACTGACGTTGTTGAAGCCGCCTCTGGCGATACGGGTGAGAGGACACTTTCGTGGTTTCACGGTTTAGTGAGGCGGACGCTAAATCGTGGAACGAAGTACGACGCCGATATTGTAGATTTTACTCGCCTCGCAGTAGATTTCATCGAGAAAAACTACAGCTTGGCTTATATGAGGAACATCGAAGAGATCACACTTGGTGTGGCAGACGCTGAAGTGGTTCTTGGATCTCGAATCAAGTCAGTCGAATACATTCGTATCGTGACTGAGGGTGAAGAGGATCGCTATAGCTTCGTCAACAAGGGTGATCCAGAGGACTTCAAGAAGCGCAGGTCCGAAAAGCCTTGGGGCTATTCATTCAAGCAAAATTCTCCGGTAATAAATTTTGAACTGGCATCAGAGCCGGATCAGGATTATGTCGCCGAAGTATGTTACTACGGCTACTCCGACTGGCCCTCGGATTTGTCGAAGCGTCCGTGGTTGATCGAGCACGCCGCAAATTTGTTGTTGTGGCAAACGCTGATCCTGCTCTCGCCGATTGTAAGGTTGCCGGCGGAGAGGATGGGTGAGTTCAAAGCCTTCCGTGACGAGGCCGTTCGCGTAGAGCTGTTGGCCGATGAAGAGCTGGAACGCAAGGACGGTTCTCACGCTATGGGGATTTATATCGGATGAGTTTGCCAGTTGTTCAGAAAACCTTCTCCTGCGTTGATAATGCCGCTGGGCACGTACAGGGAGGATATTCTGTCATCCCCAGCGCCATCGCAGCCAAGAATGGCGAGTTGGCCTATGTCTATCGCGAGAATGCCTCGAATGTTGCCTATTTGGTTCGAGTAGATCTTGAATCAGATGATGTGGCTCTTTCGCGAAGGTTGTTCTTGCAAGCCGCAAATGCTTCTGAAGGGGTTCATATCTTTCCAACGGCAGAAGGATATTTGGCCCTATTAGATTGGGATGGTCAAGCAGCGCTTAATCTGAGCTCAAACAGCCTTCCACCTCGCCACAGGTTTCTAACCTCGCTCGAGGATGATGTGGGATGGACACCAGAAGCGGGGTTGCCGAGTCGATCTTCTATTGCAGGATTTGATGCTCCGACTTTGGCTAAGCAGTTTGCGCCGGCTGGGGTGTTTGACGAGTTGACGCAAACACTTCATCTGCTCTTTTCTTGTGAAGCAGTAGGTCCGCTCGACGTTGGTGTGCCCGTGGCTGTAGGTGGAGGGCTGTCGTACTACCGAATTCTTCCTGGTAATGTAACAGATGGCCCTTATGTGTTGGTTCGTGGCGCAACAGGTCAGCCACCTGGAGCTGGCACTCCAGGTGATTCAAGAGGGCGTGGAGCAATTGTATTAGGTTATCAGCGCGTAGGTAAGCGTTCCATATTCATCTTGTGGTGTAGACATTACCTATGGGCCAGCGGCGCAGCGATGCACCAGTTTGACGTGTTTGTCGCTGCCTCACACGACGGTGGCGATACTTGGCAGAATCTGAATGGAACACAAGAGAGAACGAAGTATGAAGGTATCGCGTGGGATGACGAGGATTTTCTCGAGATCAGCACCGATCACAATGCAGCAACCGTTCCTGTTCTTGGCTATGATGGTGGGCTGTTTACGGCCGCGTATCTTGATCAAGAGTCGAAATCTCCAATGTTTGGGCTTGCCATTCCAAACATCTTGTTCATTCAGTCGGCCCACCACAACTTTCTAGGTCTCTCGACGCCCCGCAGCAATTTCTTGTATCAGCGAGGGCTAAATAGCTATTCGGCCTTTCCAACAAGTTTCATTTTGGAGCCCGGCAAGCTCTTTATGTCACAAGACGGTTCTATTTCGGCACTCGCAACGATTTTAGGTGCTCCCGTGGGTCTGGTCTATGGAGAGTCACCATTTGGTTCATTGACTTTAGGTAACAATGCTACGGGTCTTGTGGCAGATCAGCAAAGCCGCAACAAGTTTTATACCTTCGATGGTGCAGGCGTAGTTAGAATCTACGAACAAGGTCCCTTAGCTGTCGAAGATGACGATTGGAGTGCTAACATTCCTGTGCTGGATGAAGATAGAGAACTGCGCTTATTCTCTACTCAAAGGGCATTGCCTATTCAAGCGGTTCGAACTTTACGCATTCAAGATAAAGTCTTGGATCAGAGGATTCAATAGTGCCTCTACAGTTTCCAAACAAAGATCCTGGTGATCGTCTGATCTATGGTCTCGACTTTACTGAGGCTTTTGACACCGATGAGGCCGTCTCAGCCAATTCTTGGGCCGTGTCGCCATCAGGTTTGATTATCGAAGCTACTCCATTTAGTAGCAAGGTTGCCCAAGTAGAGTTGAGTGGCGGAACCGCAGGAACAGTCTATACGCTAGTTGCTACGGTAACGACGAATAAGGGTTCTCCTCCTCAAATCTGGCAGCGGAATGTGAAGATCCGCGTGAAGGAAATCTAGTGACGTTGGATTCAATTCGGATTCCAGCAGCTCTCGCGTGGTCGCTGATCACGGCAGCGGCAATCGCGGGTGGTAGTGGACTTGTGACCGCGATCAACCTCGGCGCCAAAGTCTCGATGCTCAGCGAGGCGTTCGCGGATGATCAGATCCAGCACGAAGTTGAGGCCAAGGAGCGGCAGGAGGTGCGTGAGAGAATCATCCGCATCGAGGAGCAGCAGAAGCGAACGCAAGAGGTTGTGGGGGAGGTCAAGGAGGAGCAGAAGTCTCAGCGCGGAATCCTAGAAGAGATCCGCAGGGAAGTGAAGAAACCATGAGCGTAGTTACTACGGGGGAAAACTCAAGTGAAAGAATTTTTTAGGAATTTCTTCTCAAACCAAGCCTTCTTCGAGCGTTCGATGCGTGGCACTTTGCTCGGAGGTGCGCTTTTGGCATCACAGGCCGCGGCTATGCCCGGAGGGCTTACGTGGGAAAGCTTCGCCACTGCCGGGCTTGGTATGCTAGCTGGTATGGTGGCTGCGGGGCAGAAGAACCCGCCGAAGAACTAAGTCATGCCTGTCGAAGTCAGGAAATCCTCAAAGGGCGGCTATGACATAGTTGAGGTTGCTAGCGGTAAACGCAAGGGCCATTCAGAATCGAAGAAAGACGCCCAAGCATCTGCTCGCATCCGCAACGAGGCCCACCGCGAAAAGACTCGGTGGAAGCGGTGAGAATCACTGGAAGAGTTGAGGTTGTTTATAAAGACAAATACGGAAGGGTGCTACGTATAATCCGCGGCAAAAACCTCGTGGTGTCCACTGGTAAGGCTCTGGCCGCATCTATCCTCAGCTCTTCTAGTTCTCGCCCTTCTCACATGGCGCTTGGATCGGGTACGACAGCGCCAGCAGAGTCACAAACTGCCTTAGTGGCGGAGATTGCGGGGTCTCGCGCGACCTTTACGTCGAATACAGTCAATGGAAACGAGTTGACTTATCGACGGGTCTTTACAAACTCTAGTGGAGGAACGTGGAACGTCGGCGAGATTGGCATTTTCAACGCAGGTGCAGGCGGCACCATGTTCTCCAGGTTTCTCCTCACGCCAGTTACCAACGTAGCCAATACTGAGGTATTGGATGTGACTTGGACTCTTCCAATAGGATAACCGATGGCAATTACGCAACTTGCAGTGGGGCTCAAGAAGCAGGATTTCAACGATCCTGGTTGGCACACAGGTCTAAACAGCGGATTCGATGATGCCGACACGAGGCTTCGTCGCACGCAAGCAGGCAACCCCAACGGCGTGTTGCAGAGCCATTGGATCGGTCAGCTCTGTTGGGACACGACAAATAAGCGCCTGTATGTGGCGACTAATGTCGCGAACCCTGGGGCATGGGAGGAGCTGTCGAACTTTCTTGGGCCAATCACGTTCAATGGAGCCGCGACGTTTGCGGCATCTCCGGTAAACTTCAACGTCAGACCAACTCTTGCAGCAGGCGTAACATTGTCGAGTGGTCAAACGTTGCAGGTGCCTGCTGGCGAAAACTGGCTTACTGATGGAGTGAATGCTTTTCAGGCACATCTCCATCGAGATCGCCATGAAAATATGACTGGTGCAGGCAGTCTGCATGATTTTGTGCGGGGCCGAATCATTGCTGCGTCTATTGCTGGGCCGATTTCCTACGATGCAAGTGGTCGAATCCCAGCGGATGCTGGCAGCGGCAGCGGAGATGCAACGATTAGTGATTCTTCACCGCTTCCAATTGTTCTAACGGCAAACACCAGTCATGACTTTTCAGCAAGGCGTGTTGGCCAAACTTCTCGGGTGTTGCATGAAGCAGATATTTCTACGGTTTTCGGGGCCGACAACTATTTGCGCTACATGAATTGGGCTCTCTACATGGATGGTTCAGTAATTGCCGCGACGATTCAGAAGATTTCCGGCCGAGCTGCTGGAGCGGATGGTCCTTTCAGCTTGTTTACGTCTGGGGCTGCTGTATCAGGCAAGATCGTGTTTTTGCAAACTGCCATTAGTCATGCCAGCCACACTTGGAATTTACGGGTTCACAGCAAAGACGCTTCAATCGGCGGCGGGTTTGGCCTGCATGTTGGAGTAAAACTTAGCAGCTTCGATCTAGGAATTGAATGAAAAAGCTTTTCGAGACAGAGAAGATTGATTCGGGCGTTTACAAAGATGCGCCAAACAATCTTATTCCTCTTTGGGCCGATGGGCTCAACGTGCTCTTTACTGAGAACGTGGTGCAGCCCTTTCCTCCTCATTTGGTTCTTGTCGGCAAAATCGAGACTAATCCAATTGCAGGAGCCGTCGAAGCGATAATTGCTGGGGTGCCGAATTTATTCTTCGGTACAGCGACAAAGTTGTATCGCTACATATCTGGTGGTGGCGCCCTGATTGAGGTTACTCGCAGTAACGTCGGCGCACAAGTACCTTACACAGGTATCCAAGATGCGACCGTTTCGACGCCCTCCACTCGATGGAGCTTTGCAAATTGGGGCCAGTTTCTCCTTGCTGCGAATGGCGTAGACGTGCCTCAGATTTGGAAACCCACAATTATTCCACCAAACACGGATTTCTTCCCGATCGGTTCGCCTGATGGGTTTACCGAGTTCGCCAATTGGGTTCAAGATCCGGCTGGTTCACCCGTGGCATTGCCATTTGCTTGGGCTCAGATCGTAAGGACGTTGGGGCCTTATGTACTTGCCTACCATACCAGTAACGGCGACGCAATGGTAGAGTGGTGTCATACGGACAACGTGGAGCTATTTACGCCGGCAGCGAACAATGCTGCCGGCAACCACTTCATCCGCAACTTGGGTGGGCCGGTTGTAGCTGTCGAGCCGCTGGGTAGAGTTCACGGAATCTATGGGCTTGATCAGCTTCACATTGGAGAATTCATCGGCTCGCCATTCTACTTCGGTTTTCAAGGTCCCATCCTTCGCGGCGTTGGCGCGGTGAGTAAAAACTCGATCGCAGTCGTAGGTGATGAGCACTTTGGCTTTGGCCCCCGAAACCTATTCAGGACGAATGGCGCGCAAATTGATTTGATTGATGAAGGAATCATCCACGACTTTATCTACAACGACTTGAACAGGACCCAGCTTTCGAAGGTGATTGTGTGGTATGATACTGCGACGAAGGTCGTGTTCTTTTCCTGGCCATCGAAGAATTCTCTGTTCAACGATAGGCTCATTGGCTATAATACGCTCAACCGTACGTTTTGCCCCTACGATTTTGCGCGAACGGCCGCAACGTCGGGGAGGATTTGGCCATTCCCAATTACCTTCGACCAGCAAGGTAACATCTACCAGCAAGGTTCGGACGTTATCGAGCCTTCCACTGCTACGGGGGCTTTGCCACTGTCGATGGCTTCACCTAGGTTGCAAGCCTCGATGGGTTATGGGCAGGGCGGTTACGGCCAACTTGGCTATGGAGGGACTTTAGTTGCCAGCGGCTAGTGGACTTGCTATATTCAAGCACACCCGCTCAGATGGTAGTGTTGTACAGGTGGGGCAGAGTCAAGACACGTCGCAGGCTTTCGTGGAGACGAAAGATCTCAACATGGGATCGGAGGAATTCTATAAGTTCCTCGAACACCTCGTGGTTGATATCTCTGACCGAGATTTGCTCCTCAACATGAGGGTAACAGTCAAGTTCAGGAACGGGCTGAATGAGGAGCTTCAAACTGCCGATATCACATCTCTCCTCAACTCGCCAGACGAGATTCCAGTACACCCAGAAGACGCGGTGTTTTATCGGCTTCGCTTCGAAGATACACTGTTGTTGACTCGGTGGAAGCTGAAGTGGTTTGCAATCTTCGGCGGTGAGGCAGGCAGGCGGATATAGTGGCTTTTCCAAGGCCAAAATTCTTTGGCGACCTTCGGCAGTGGGCGGAGAAGCTCGTTGACTCGCTTGAGCAGCTCACCGAGGTAAATCCATTTAGAGGGCTTCCAGTTTACGCACGCGCGGTAGTGCCGAAAGCGGCCCAGCGCGGTCTGATGTTGATGCTCTATGATGTGGTTGGAGATGAATCGCTTGGGTATAGTGATGGAACGCGGTGGAGGGAACTTTGCGATAACGTAAAGGTTGTTACGACAGCAATCAATTATCAAATGCTGTCGAATGATCGCTTCATCATCGCAAATGCGGGGATTACCGTGACATTACCTGCAGTAACCACAAAGGGCCTTCGTGTGGTGAAGCGAATCAATGCAGCAGGAAACGTTACGATACAGGGACTTTCAGGCAACATTGATGGGGCCGCAACGCTGGTTTTAGTCGCGCAATTTCAGGCGGCTCGAGTATTTTCGGATGGTTCCAACTGGTGGACCTGTTGATGAAAAAGCCTATTGCCGTACTTGCGTTGATCCCTCAATTGGCCTGGGGCCAGCCCATTTTGGAAGAGGGTGTTGCTCTGCCAGTAAGGTCCGGCGGGGTAAACTTTATCGGAACGGTCATTACTTGTATTGACACTGGCTCGCGGACAGATTGTACGCTTACTAGTAGTGGAGGTGGTGCGCTAAACGACCTCTCCGACGTAACGCTGACGACTCCAGCAACTGGGGCGACACTCATCAAGAGCGCGGGCGACTGGATCGACGGCCCGCTCGACCTCGCGGACGGTGACGCCGTGACAGGCGTGCTGC
>Ga0209322_10000858_pt1 | contig 17775 bp, 29 predicted proteins | sample Rifsed19ft1_FD_184013 | JGI IMG/M metagenome (GOLD analysis project Ga0209322, IMG submission 184013) | Soil microbial communities from Rifle, Colorado, USA - sediment 19ft 1 (version 2) | ecosystem: Environmental > Terrestrial > Deep subsurface > Rock core/Sediment | place: Rifle, Colorado... | reverse complement strand
GGTAGGCGAGCAGGTAGGCCAACAGGTAGGCCAAGCCGTGCCGAAGGGGGTGGCGTGATGGAAGCCAAGTGGGTAGGCCGCATGATGGAGCTGGCTGCCCTGGTGGCCAGCTGGTCCAAGGACCCCTCCACCCGGGTGGGAGCGGTCATCGTGGACCCGTTCAACCGGGTCGTGGGCACGGGCTACAACGGCCTGCCTCGCGGCGTGGAGGACACCGTGGAGCGACTCAGCAACCGCTCCCTGAAGTACGCCATGATCGTCCACTCCGAGGTCAACGCGGTGCTGAACTCACTGCACGAGCCGCGCGGCTGCGCGCTGTTCGTCACCAAGTTCCCCTGCAACGAGTGCTGCAAGGTCATCATCCAGGCCGGCATCCGCACGGTGTACGCACCACCGGAGACCGACGAGCGCTGGCTGGAGGCCTCGCGCATCTCCATGATGATGCTGGCCGAGGCGGGGGTCCAGGTCCACCACCCGTGAGGGTCTCGCGCCCCAAGAACGGGGAGATGCCACCACCCCCGCGCATGCGCACTCGGGCGTGGCGCTACCCCTTCCCCGACCTGGAGGTCGGGCAGCACTTCGACGTCGTGATCGAGGGCGGCGAGGACCTACAGAAGACATACAGCCGAGTGCACAGCTCCGCGATGGGCTTCCGCAGACGCCACGGCATGGAGAAGCGGTATCGCATCACCTGCTGGGACGACCGCACCGTGCGCGCGTGGCGCCTGGAGGACCATGGAGACGAGGAGGCCGCTGCCATGATCTGGAAGAACCGACCGTGAGAGAGACAACGCTGCGTGCCACGGTGTGCGCGATGCTGCGCTCCATACATCAGGACCCAGACGCCTGTGAGAACGGCGCGTCGCCTGGCTGCCCCGATGTCAACTACCTGCACGGGTGGATCGAGCTGAAGGTGCTGCCCGGGTGGCCCATGCGCGACGCCACCCCGGTGCGGGTGTCGACATTCACACCACAGCAGCGCCTGTGGCTGCGCCGCCGCAGGGCTGTGGGGGGCCGCGCCCACCTGCTGCTCGTGGTGGGCAGCGAGTGGCTGCTGTTCGACGGCGCCGTGGCCGCCCGCGAGCTGGGGCAGGCGACCAAGGCGGAGCTACTGCGACTTGCCCAGTACCACTGGCTGCGCAAACCTACGCCCGGGGACCTCCTCCTTGGGCTCTTGGAGGGCCGATAATGAGCGTGCGAACTGCAGACCTGACGCCGGGGGAGCGACTGCTCCTCCACCGTAGACGGCACCACTGGACGATCCGCAAGGCGGCTCGGCACTGGCGGGTGCCTGTGAGCCGCTACGTGCGCTGGGAGCACGACGAGGTGTACTCCAGCGACCAGCCCAGCCCCGAGCTGGGCCGACTCGACCTGCACGAGCAGGCCTTCGTCTGCCGCCGCCGAGCTGGCGTCACCCGCGCCGAGCTGGCGGACCAGTTGGGCCTGTCCATGCGCTGGGTGACCATGATGGAGCGGGGGCGCGTCGACGCCACCAAGCTCGCCACCCACTGGGACCTGCGGTAACAATGACCCAGGTAGCCTTCAACCTCGGCGCGGCGCTGAGGTTCCTTGCGCAGTGGTCCCCGGAGGGGCCGTGGGTGCTCACCTGCATCGAGCCTGACAAGAAGGGCATCGAGACCCGCTCATTCGCGCCCGGAGACGAGGAGGCGCTGCGCGCGTGGCTGGGCAGGTGGGCAGCCACCCGCAACATCTACTTCCACGTGAACCCGGTGATGCGCCGGCTGGACAAGAAGGCGGAGCGCGCTGACATCCGCGCGCTGGCCTGGCTGCACGTAGACATCGACCCGCGTGTCGGAGAGAAGATCGAGGTGGAGCGGGAGCGAGCCCTGCACCTGCTGCGCAACCCACCAGGGGACGTGCCACCCCCCACCGTCATCGTGGACAGCGGCGGCGGATACCAGGGCTTCTGGAAGCTGGCTGACCCCTACGCCATAGACGGGGAGGAGGCCCGCTACGAGGAGGCCAAGCGCTGGAACCTGCAGCTGGAGGTGCTGTTCGGCGCGGACAACTGTCACAACGTCGACCGCATCATGCGGCTCCCGGGCACCATCAACTGGCCCGACGCCAAGAAGAAGCGCAAGGGCCGAGTGGCGGCGGTGGCACGCCTGATCGAGTTCCACGAGGACCGCACCTACCCGCTGGACCAGTTCAAGCCAGCCCCCCTAGTGCAGGGCCCAGCGGAGGCCGGCTTTGGCGGAGGCAAGGTCCAGATCAGCGGCAACGTGCCGCGCCTGGCAGATGTCCACGAGCTGGACGAGCGCGCTCCGCGTCCGGTTCCCGACTGGGTGAAGGTCCTCATCGTCCAGGGCAAACTGCCCGACCAGCCCAGTAAGTACCCCAGTCGCTCTCACGCCGTGTTCGCGGTGTGCTGCGAGCTGGTCCGCGCTGGCGTGGACGACGAGACCATCTTCACGGTCATCACGGACCCGGACTTCGGCATCAGCGCCCACGTGCTGGACCAGAAGGGCGACAAGCGCAAGTACGCCATGCGCCAGATCGAGCGCGCCCGTGAGGAGGCGGTGGACCCCTGGCTGCGCGTGCTGAACGAGAAGCACGCTGTGATCTCCAACATCGGAGGGAAGTGCCGGGTGGTGGAGGAGGTGCTGGACCAGGCGCTGAATCGCTCGCGCCTGACCAAGCAGTCGTTCGACGACTTCCGCAACCGCTACATGAACCGGCTGGTGAAGGTCGGTGTTGACAAGAACGAGAACCCGGTCATGAAGAAGGTCGGAGACTGGTGGCTGGGCCACGAGCAGCGCCGCCAGTACGACTCCATCGTGTTCGCACCGCAGCGCGAGGTGGAGGGCGCGTACAACCTGTGGAAGGGGTTCGCCTGCGAGGCGCGGCCCGGAGACTGCTCGCTGCTCCTGGCGCACATCCGCGAGAACGTCTGCCGCCACAACGAGGAGTGGTACACCTACCTGATGGGATGGTTCGCGCGCTGCGTGCAGCGGCCCGACGAGCCAGGACAGGTGGCGGTGGTGCTGCGCGGAGGCAAGGGCACCGGCAAGTCGTTTCTGGCCAAGGCGTTCGGCAGCCTGTGGGGCCGCCACTTTCTCCAGGTCAGCAACCCAAAGCACCTGGTGGGCAACTTCAACTACCACCTGCGCGACTGCGTGGTGCTGTTCGGCGACGAGGCGTTCTATGCCGGCGACAAGAGCCACGAGTCCATCCTGAAGACCCTCATCACCGAGGAGCTGATCGCCATCGAGGCCAAGGGGGTGGACGTGGAGGCGCACCCAAACTACACCCACCTCATCCTGGCCTCCAACGCGCGCTGGGTGGTGCCGGCCAAGGAGAAGGAGCGGCGCTTCCTGGTGCTCGACGTGGGCAGCGAGCACGTCCAGGACCACGGCTACTTCCGAGCCATCCAGGCCCAGCTCGACAGCGGTGGACGAGAGGCACTGCTGCACATGCTGCTCAGCTGGGACATCTCGAACTTCAACGTGCGCGCGGTGCCGCAGACCGACGCACTCCAGGAGCAGAAGATCCACAGCCTCGACTCCGAGGAGGAGTGGTGGTACAACAAGCTCCAGCACGGACAGGTGCTCGACGGCATCGACTGGGACAGCGCCGTGCGCAAGGAGCAGCTGCTGGACGACTACCTCATCTACAGCCAGCGCGTGGGGGTTGGGCGCCGGTCCAACGCCACCTCCCTGGGCAAGTTCCTAGCCCGAGCCTGCCCAGTGCCGCCGCGCAGTTTCCAGAAGGCGGTGACCGAGGAGACCTACAACGGCACCAAGACGACGCGCCCCTACTTCATGTCGTTTCCTCCGCTGGCCGACTGTCGCACCCACTGGGACGCCAACTTCGGCGGACCGTACCCCTGGCCCAGGGTCGATCCCGACGGGCAAAGCCCACAGGAGTCGCTGGTCGCGGCGGGAGGCTCGCCGTTCTGAGCCCAGTGCGCAGCAAGCCGGGACGACGTCCCGCACAGCTGGTGGTGCTGCCCGACGAGCGGCCCCCGGTGCCCAGGCCGCGCACCCGCGAGGACTGCCTGGACATGGAGCGGCCCTGCCCCTGGGTCGGGTGCCGCCACCACCTGGCCCTGGAGGTCAAGAAGAAGGACGGCGTCGTGCAGGTGCGGCCCATGCCCCAGGTGGGCAGGCAGGGCAGCACCCGGCGCCGCGTGCGCGGTGCGCTGGACCGGCGCACCACCTACTACATGAAGCGCCTGCTGGACCGGCACACGCTGGACTCCGAGGTCCTGACGACCATCGACGACGGTCGCCCCACGTGCTCGCTGGACGTGGCCGACGCCGGAGGGGCCACCCTGGAGGACGTGGACTTGTTCCTCGGCATCACGCGCGAGCGCGTCCGCCAGCTGGAGGCGAAGCTGGCCGAGCGGCTGCGCGGACTCCCGGACTTCATGGAGCTGCTGCGCGACGCCCGCGCCGGTCTGCTCACCGCCGACGTGAGCTGGGCCGCGCTGCGCGCGCCGCCCGCACCGCCGCAGGTGCCGGTCATCCCCATGCCGCCGCCTCGCCAGCCGAGGCCCATCGTTGTCCGACCGAGACCACCACAAGAAAAGGAGCAGCCCGTGCCAAGACACGACCACGAGGGACCCAGCGAAGAGCGGGAGGAACGAGCACCAGCGGAGAGGCCCAGGGTGAGGCGCAAGGCGCGCCGCATCCAGCCTCCGAAGGCGCGCGTGGTGCCCACCGCGGCCGAGACGCTGGAGGACCTGCAGCGCGAGTTCAACGCGGACCTCACCGAGCTGGTCGACCGCTACCGGCGCCGCGTGCTCGAGGTCAGCCTCAGCGAGGTCCGCGCCCGGCTGGACGCCGCGACGGAGGGCCTGTGATGCGCCGCTACGTGGTTGGCTACCTGCTGAGCCACGACCTGCGCCGCGTGCTGCTGATCTGGAAGAGCAGGCCCGCGGTCCAGGCCGGCAAGCTCAACGGCATCGGTGGCAAGATGGAGCCGGAGGACAGTGACGACTACGAGGCGACCATGCGCCGGGAGTTCCGCGAGGAGACCGGCATGGACGTCACTGGCTGGAAGCAGTTCGGCATGATGGAGGGCGTGGGTGCGGAGCCCTGGTACTGCGCCCTGTTCTGGGCCATCGGCGATCCGTTCAAGTTCCGACAGACCACCGAGGAGCAGCCGGTGGTCTGCGACGTGCGCGAGGTCCTGTTAGGCGAGCTGCGCACGCTGACCAACGTGCCGGCTGACCTGGCCCTGGCGCTCCAGTCCATCGCTGACCCGAAGCGCTACATCATGGCGACGATGCAGTGCGCCGTGGACCAGGGGCGGTAGGTTGCTACAGGGCCGGCAGGTCGTCGCGGAACCACTGGGGCTTGAACTCCCCAGTGCCCGGCTCGTGGTCGCGGTAGCGCATCTGCGCGAGCAGCGGGGCCGGGTCGATCTGGTGGTCCGACCGCGTGGAGCCGGTGAAGATCTCGAAGTGCAGGTGGGTGGTGTCCGTGGCGGTGTGACCCGCGATGGCGATGGGCTGCCCGCCCTCCACCCGGTCACCGGGCCTCACCAGCAGGCGGGCGCAGTGCAAGTAGAAGGAGCCCAGGGTGCCGTAGCCGCTGACGTGCCCGTGGTCGATGGTGACGCTCAGGACGCGCTCGCCGTTCAGCGCGATGCCCCAGCGAGCGCCCACCACGGTGCCCCGCCCGATGGCCAGCACCGGCACCTCCTGGTCGGAGGGCAGGAACCAGTCGGCCAGGTAGTCGGGCTTCTTCACGGCGCCGCGCTGTGCCCGCGGGAACATGATGTCGACGCCCGCGTGGCGACGCCTGCCGTCGTCCCGACGGGCACCGAACTTGTTGGACACCTTCGGGCGCAGCCCCCTGCGCGCGCACAGCGGCCAGTACCAGGCGCTCAGCACCGCTGCCGGGTCCGGCGCAGCGGGCTGCTGCGCCAGGATGTACTTCTCCAGGGCTGGTATGGTCTGGAGGTCGCCCGCCTTGCCGTCGTCGGTGAGCCCGTGGGTGGACTGGAAGTGCTCCACGAGCCAGGCGACGTGCTCGGGCGTGAGCTTGCCTGCCGCCACCTGGGCCTGGTTGAACTCGATCGCGTCCTTGACTCGCATCACTCACCCCCCATCAGGTGCGCCAGCGCGCGGTGGATGCGCGCCCACCAGGGCACCGGCACCCACGCTCGTGGGATCACAGCTTGCTCCCCGCCCAGACACCCGCGGCTCCGGCCAGCGCCACGCCGGCCCCGACCAGCCCCCACCGCAGCGCCGACCAGCCGGCCGACTTGCGGGCGCTGCGTCGCTCGCACGCGCGCAGCCGGTCGCCTGCCAGCTGCAGCGACAGGTGGTCGCCCAGGGCTCGGTTCAGCGCGTCGCGATCCAGCAGGTAGTGACCAGCGTCCAGCACGACTGTGCGGTCGCTGTCGCCCTCCGGAATGCGGATGGTGGTCCCGGCCGGCAGGTAGTCGACGCCCGTGTCTGCCTCGTCCTCCGCGGCCGGCTCATCGTCCACCACCTCCTGGGCACGCGCATACCCAGACCACAGTACCAGCGCTGCCAGTGCTGCGAGCAGGCGAATCACGGCTGCCTCTTCTTCCGACCGAACGCCTCGCGCGCCTCGCGCAGGGCCTCCCTGTCGTCCAGCTCGATCACCTTGGCGTCCGCCCTGTGGCGGTCAGCGTCCAGCTGGTCGTCGGCGCTCTTGTTGGCTGCGTCGTCCGTCTGCCGCTGGGACCAGGCCTTCAGCCCGATGCCCAGCAGCAGGATGGCGAGCCCGCCTACCACGCCGACGACCACCCAGGCGCCAGGGGTCACGGGTTGGGCACCTCGCCCGCGGCGACCTTCTTGGTCGGCTGGAGCAGCGGCTTCAGGAACGCGAGCCACTGCTTCCCGTCCTTGGGCCACAGGATGCGCGTGGTCAGGGCGTGGATGCCGGCTGCGCCCACCGCGGTCCACACGCTCCCCAGCAGGAACCACGCGCTGAAGACGGAGGCCTCAGCCAGCAGCGCGGTGGCCACCCCACCCAGAGCGGACATGGCCAGGAGCAGCAGCGCCCCACCACGGTCGCCACGGAAGAACGGCACCCGATCGCGGAAGCGAGCAGCCACGGCCATCAGCAGGAAGATGACGCCGCTGGTGGCCTGTCGCCAGTCGTGCGCGCGCAGGTCGCTCACGACGTCCCTGAGCAGGTCGACCTCCGACTTCTCCGCGGGCACCTCGTCGGGCATCGGGCCGGGAGCGGCGAGGGCGACGGCGGAGGCAGCCAGCAGCAGCCCGAGCATCAGAGCGATCACGAACTTGGTCACGGGTCTCTCCTCTCGTTCGAGAACTTGTGCTTGTTCCAGTGCAGCGCCCACAGGTGCAGCGCCGCGACGGAGCCGCACACCATGAGCACGCTGCCCACCACCACTCGGTTGTCGGCGGGTCGGTCGACCACCACCAGCGCGCTGGTGACGGTGGTGAGCAGTGCGAAGGCCACGTTGCAGAGGATGGCGAGGCTCAGGAAGTTGCCTCGCGTCCTCCACGCGCGCCAGAAGTGCCAGCCCACCGGGAGCCACAGCATCCCGACCAGCACCGCCAGCGCCACGATGGCGGCCTCGCCCAGCAGGGCTACCTCCGCGCCATCGCCTGGCGCAGTCGCGCCGACGAGCGCTGCGGGTCTCGCTCGGCGACCAGCTCCACGCAGGCCTTGGTCCGCATCTGCAGGAGCTTCGCTCGACGGCTGGCCCGGAACATCTGGACCCACGAGCCGACGACGACGGCCCCGCAGACCAGGGCGAGCAGGATCACGAGTGCTGTGGTCATCCAGACTTCTCCTTGCTGGGCGAGGGCTCCTCGCGCATGCCCATCGCCACCTCGAGCAGGACCACCAGGCGCTCGTTGCTCTCCGTCAGGCGCCCGATGAACTTCCAGTGCAGGGCCATGAAGAACGCGGCCACGACGACGGCGAAGCCGTAGCGGTCGAGCAGCGTCATCCAGTCCACGGTACCAGCCTATCGCAGCGGGATGCCTGGGGAAACTCCAGAAAAGGACCCTGCGATTCCGGGCACCTGCAAGAAAGACGGCGCCGAGTAGTTGCCTTTCGTCGCGGCCGCAGGCATGCTCCTTGTTGCGGGCACAGCGCCCGTCAAGAAAAGGAGAACCAGATGGCAAAGCTGAGCGCGCACGGCACCGAGATGCACCGGGTCACCTGGGCCTATCAGGTTGGCGAGGACCGGCCCGACCCCACCCCCGTCCGCACCACCTACGTCCTGTACTCGGACGGCTGGGTGCTGACCAAGTCGGTGTTCCACCCGGAGAACCGGGAGCGCCGTCACGGCACCGGCTGGACGCGGGCGGGCCGGCCCTTCACGCCCAAGAAGGGCGCACCGCTCACCACCGAGATGGCCGCTGCCTGGCTGGAGCGCACCCGGCAGAACGCTACCCGCATGGGCTGGCAGGAGGTGGCGTGATGGCGCGCAAGAAGGTGGACAAGCCGAAGGAGAAGCTGTGCCGGAGGTGCCGCCTGCCCCAGCAGGTGAGCAGCGAACACGACGAGGGCTGCACCTGGCACCCGCGCAACCGGGGCGAGGTGCCGGCCCCCAGGCCCGCGTCGGCGCGCGGAGGCGCCATCCTGAAGCTGGTGCCCAAGCCGGCGGTCGCACCGGCCCAGCCCACCCGCGAGGAGTGGCTGCGCCGCGCCACCGAGGCGCTGCGCCCGGTCCTGGCCGAGCACGGCGCCGTCCTGCCCAGCCAGCTCATGCTCAGCTGCGGCTGGCCCAAGGGTAAGGGCGACGACGTCATCGGGCAGTGCTGGCACCCCGGCGCCTGCCTCGACGGCAAGACCACCCACGTGTTCATCAGCCCCGCGGTCGAGGGCGCGGTGCGCGTGCTGGACATCCTCCTCCACGAGCTGGTGCACGCCGCAGTGGGCACCGGCCACGGGCACAAGGGCGAGTTCCGGCGCGTGGCCCTGGCCTGCGGCCTCACGGGCAAGATGACTGCCACGGTGGCGGGCCCGACCCTGCTGCCCCGCCTCGAGGCGATGGCGAAGGAGCTGGGCGACTACCCGCACGCCGCGCTGCGCGCCCCGGAGCGCCGCACCTGGAAGCGGGGCGCCACCAAGGAGCTGCGCCTCTACAGCCGCACCATCCCGGACTATCGGGTGTACGTGCGCCGGTCGCAGCTCATCGAGCACGGGGCGCCTCTGGACCCGATGGGCGAGGAGATGATCACGCGCGAGGAGCTGGAGGGAGGAGGTGGCGACGATGGCGAGTAGCACGACCCGCGCAGTGACCTACCACGGGGTCACTGCGCTCTTCGAGACGGTGACCCGCTGGCGCTGCGTGGGCCGCGACCAGACCTGCATGAACGAGGCGCGCTACTACCACTCGCCCGGTGCTGCGGTGCCGGTGTACTGCAGCCTGTGCGACATGCTGGAGAACGGCGGACGGGGCGAGCGGGCTGCAGACCGTGCAGCCCGGCTGGTTGCCCAGGACCAGGCAGCGGGTCCCACGGACTTGCCTTCGCCGCCGGCCCAGGCGAAGGTTGCTCCAGAAAAGGAGCAGCCAAAGGTGGGGGATCAGAGACACGCGTGCGGCTACTGCCACCGCGAGGACGACACGGGGGTGATGGCCATGGTGGCCGGGGTCATCCGACCCTGCCCCGAGTGCCGGGTGGGTCCCGTGAGTCTGAACATGCTGCGCTGCCAGGCCTGCCGGGGCAAGGGGGAGCGGCAGGACGACCCCACCTACATCCACGACGACTGCGTCCGCAAGATGCTGGCGCGCCTGGAGTCGCTGGAGCGTGCGCAGCCGGTGCGCCAGAGGCAGTTCGAGCGGCTGGTGTGGCTGCTCTGCAACCAGGCCCCGACGCAGGACCAGGCCGGCACTGACCAGTGGAAACGGCGCGTGCTGGACGTGCTCACGTCCATGGACTACCCCGAGGAGCGGCGCGAGCAGATGCGCCAGCTGGGAGACCCGGGGGAGTAGCATGGCCAGTCCGGGGGGACTCACAGACCGCGAGACGCGGCTGCTGGTGGCGCTGAGCCGGGTGGTGCTCGCCCACGACCGCGTCCAGAGGGAGCTGCCGACGCCGAGCCTGGTGGCGCTGCAGCGGCGAGACGTGGCGGTGGAGACCGGCCGCGAGCTGCTGCGCGCCGTCCAGGCGGAGGCCGGAGTGCCCGAGGCCTGGATGCTGCCGACCAGCGAGGACGACGACGGGGTGGAGTTCTAGCCGTGCACCTGCTGCACCACTGCCAGGGCCCGGGCTGCGAGGAGCTGCTGGCCCAGCCGCGTCCACGCGGCGCACTGGTGAACTGGTGCAGCCCCGCCTGCTGGCGAGCGTGGAGCGCGGCAGGGCAGCCGCGCAGGGAGCCCACCCGAGTGCCCGGCCCGCCGCCAGCCAAGGTGATAGGGTACCACGCCGAGCGGTGGGAGCGGATGCGACAGAAGCAGCTGTGCGCGCGGTGTGGTGAGCGGGGCCACAAGGCCGAGAAGTGCAACAAGGTATCAGGAGGGAGAGCAGCATGAGCGTCAGGAAGCTGAGGGGTGGACACGCGGTGATGCTGGTGGTCGATCGCACGGAGTACGTGGCCGGGCTCCAGCACCTGGCTGGGAGGCAGATGGGCGCGGAGGACGGGCCACCCGCGTGGAAGTGCCCGCGCGAGTCGCACCTCACGCTCCAGTTCGTGGGCCGGGACCTCACCCACCGGCAGGCTGGGGACATGATCGCCGCAGCCATCGAGATGCTCCCGGTGCCCATCATCCTCACCGGTGAGACCGAGGTCTTCGGCACCAGCAAGGGCACGTACCTGGTGGCGCTGGTCGAGAAGACCGGACGGCTCCAGCAGTGCCGCGACCTGCTGCGCTCGCGCCTGGAGGACCTGGGCCTGCCCACGCGCGACGACTTCGAGTGGCGGCCCCACGTCACCCTGCTGGAGGCGCCACCCCGCACGCAGCTCCAGCTGCTGGAGCGGTGCGCCCCGGAGGAGGTGCGGTGTCACCAGCTGGAGATCAAGTACGGCGAGCGCCGCATGCTGGTGGACCTGTGAGCCTGCCCACCTACAACAGCGTGCAGGTCGTCACGGGCTGCCGCGACTGCCCGTTCCGCGAGGTCACGGGTACGCGCAGCTACTGCGACCACCGCGACCACAACCAGGCCCTCAGCTACGTGAGCGGGTCGGGCGAGCCGGTGCCCGCAGAGGCGCCCGCCTGGTGCCCGCTCCGGAACGGCAACACGCTGGTCTGCCTGTCGCTGGGAAGCGGAGGAGGGTGATGGCCCGCGGACGCCACCAGCGCGGGGGTCAGTGGATACGGCCGGCGGCCCGGCTGGCCGTGTACCTGCGCGACGAGTTCCGCTGCCTGTGGTGCGGAGAGGCACAGCACGAGACCCCCGACCAGCTCACGCTCGACCACTACCTCACCCGCTCGGCCGGAGGCGGCAACGAGGCCGGCAACCTGGTGACCTGCTGTCGCAGGTGCAACAGCCTGCGCAGGGAGCTGCCGGCCCCGCGGTTCGCCCGACTGCTGCGCGGGCAGGGCATCGGACCCGACGAGCGGTCGTCGGTGCGGCTGGCGCGCGTCCGTGCCCAGATCCGGCGCAGCGTCAGCCGCCAGCTGGACTGGGCTCGGCGCATGCTGCAGGAGGCCGGCTACGAGCGCGACGGGAGCCGGGACCTGCGCACGATCGTGGACAGCTTCCGAGACATACCGACAGCGGCGAGGATGTCGTGAGGGGCCTGTGGCTCGGACTGGCGATGATGGGCGTGGGCACGTGGGGCCTCGTCATCTTCTTCTGGCAGGGGTACGTGTTCACCGTGCTGACCCTGGCTGGGGCGTACATCGTGTCGCACCACCTGCGCGAATCGGAACCGGATCCCGCAGACGAGGACGACCCAATACCGCCCATGCGCGTCCGGCGGCGCAGCGAGCTGGTGGTGGACCCTGCAACGGGCCGCACCCGCAGGAGGCGTCTGTGGTGGTAGCCAGCTCCAGCCCGACTGGGTTAGGGTGAGGGCATGGCGACCACTGCCCTCATCGTGCTGCTCCACCTGGGCCCCTGGGAGCTGACCCTGGAGCTGGGCCCGCCCGAGCGCTGCCGCGCCACCGTGTTCGCCTACCCGGGCGACCGCTACGTCGGAGGCGTAGCCCCGGCGCTGGGCCGCGTGCCGCGCGGAACGGACTGGCTGGTGGCCCACAGGTCGCTGCCACTGCGCTCCTGGGTGCGGGTCTGCCGCGGATCACGCTGCGCCTGGGCTCCGGTGATGGACCGTGGGCCCTACATGATGAGGATGGCGGACGGCGCCGTCGTGAACGCGGCGCACCTGCCGCGGGTGGAGCGGACCGGCCGGTGGCGCGGCTGCGTGGACCTCACCCCGCCGGTCGCCGCCAGCATCGACCTGCCGGGCCGGGGCCACCTCCGGGCCGGGCGGGTGGAGGTTCGTCCGCTGCGGCTGCAGCTGCGCCGGACGCCTGCACCAAGGCAGGAGGTCTAGGCGCGCCATGCAGGCGACCCATGCCTTTTCTGCGGTCCGGGACTTGCCTTTCCTCGCGACCAGGAGCTATGCTGCTGGCATGGACGCGACAGCCTTCGTGCTTGACCTCGGATCCGTGCAGCTGGACTGCGTGGCAGCCCGTGAGGTGGGCTGCGTGTGTCTGGACAGCTCCGGAGAACCCCTCAAGATGAGGGAGCTGTGGGACCTGCTGGTCAGCACCGAGACAGACCGCCTGCTGCCCACGGAGGAAGAGGAGCAGGGACCACTGCTGGCCGCGGTGTGGCTGGGCACCCTGGCGGCCATCGCCATCCAGGAGCAGCGCGCAGGGCAGACGTTCGACCTGCCGCGGGGGGAGTGGCGGTAGATGACGCTGAAGGTGGGAGGACAGCAGCGCCGCCCCCGCAGCAGCTTCCTCTACACGGTGGAGGTGCAGCGCCGCGAGGACTGCGGCCTGGCCACTGTGGTGGTGGACGTGGCCGACCCAGCCAAGTCGAGGCCCCAGGGCAGCAAGCAGCCCAGGCCCGACGACGAGGCCACTCGGCTGGCCGACCGCATGCGGCGCGAGCTGCGCGACTCGGTGGGCCGCATCCCAGTGCGCAAGGTCTACCGGGGCGCCTGGCACAGCCAGGTGGAGGCGCACTGCCGCATCGAGGACGCCGAGCGGGTCCGCGAGATCATCACGGGACTGGTGCACTGATGGGAGAGTTCACTGTGGAAGACGTCACCATCTTCTACGTGGACGAGCCGGTGCGCGACAGCCGCGGCGTGCTGGTGGACCTGAAGCCGCGCGCCACCTCGCTGGCCGTGGACATCGACGCGCCACCACTGCGCGGGCCGGCAGACTTTGATCCCGATGAGGTGGCCGAGGAGCTCACGGCCCGCCTGCTGGGAGGACTGGAGGCGCTGATGCGCCAGGCACCGAGGCCACGGAAGCAGAAGCGCACCGCCAAGACCCGGAAGCCCGCTCGGCGGGGCAAGGCTACGCAGTCGGCGCGCAGCCGCGCGCACCAGCGGAAGGTCGAGAAGGAGCGCGCCGCGAGGCGAGCCAAGAGGCGGGCCGCACAGGGCAGCCCGCGCAACAAGCAAGGGCGAAAGGGGACTGGCATGAAGGAGTTCGAGAAGTTCAAGCAGATGATCCTGGGAGACCCGCGCGACGTGGGTCCGGACATGCGACAGGTCATGGAGCGCATGCGGCGCATGGCGATGGAGTTCGGCGTGCCCGAGCGGGTGGTCGCCCGCTCGCGCATCGTCCGAGACGACACCTCCAGGCGCTACTACATGGAGCTGGACGGTGCGCCGCCCATCGAGTTCGACGACCAGCTGACCAACATGCGCTGGTCCAACGGCGGCATGGCCCGGGCGCTGGAGGCGGAGAACCCGAAGACCAGGGCCGAGCGACGCATCACCGAGCTGGAGACAGCGCTGAAGGCCAGCGTCGCTCAGATCAAGCAGCAGGACGAGTTCCTCCAGCGCCTCACTGCCAAGCCGCAGCTGGTCGCCCGCGTCTACGCGCTGGCCGACGACACCGGACTCATGGTGCTGCAGGGCAACCAGCTCATCCGGGTGGAGCGCGACAAGGACTTCGCCCCCGCGGCCGGCAGCCCGGTGCTGCTCTGCTCCGAGACCGGGCAGGTGCTGGGCCCCTACCTGGGAGCCGCCACCTCCGGCCCCACCGGCACCGTCACGGCGGTGCGCGTGGAGCAGGGCATCGCGGAGGTGGACGTGGGCGGTGAGAACCGATCCTGCCGCTGGTCGCCCAGCTCGCTGCCGCTGGAGGCCGGCGACCGCGTCTGCCTGGACGACACGCGCACGATGGTGCTCGAGCGCCTGGGCCGCGCCGGCAGCCAGCAGGTCCTCACCACCGAGGTCACCGTCACCTGGGACGACGTGGGTGGGCAGGAGGAGGCCAAGCAGGCGCTGCGCGAGGCGGTGGAGCTGCCGCTGGCGCACCCCGAGCTGTGGAGGGGGTACAGCCTGCCCCCGGCGCGCGGCTGCCTGCTGCACGGCCCGCCGGGCTGCGGCAAGACGATGCTGGCCAAGGCGCTGGCCAGCGCGGTCGCCGCCACTGCGGGCGGCAGGGCTGGCGGCTACATCTACGTGAAGGGCGCCGAGCTGCTGAGCATGTGGGTGGGCGCCACCGAGGCCTCCATCCGCGGCCTGTTCGCCAGGGCCCGAGCCTGGAAGGCCGAGACCGGTGCTCCGGCCGTCATCTTCCTCGACGAGGCCGACGCGCTGCTGAGTCGTCGCGGCAGCGGCGTCAGCAGCGACATGGAGAAGACCATCATCCCGACCTTCCTCGCCGAGATGGACGGGCTGGAGGAGAGCGGCGCCTACGTGCTGCTGGCCACCAACCGGCCCGAGCGGCTGGACCCGGCGGTGGTGCGGCCGGGCCGCATCGACCGGAAGGTCCTGGTGGGCCGCCCCGACGAGGCCTCCGCCGAGGCCATCCTGATGCTGCACCTGCGCAGCCGACCCATCGCGGGCGACGGGGTGGCGCAGCGGCTGGCCAGCCACGCCACGCGCACCATCTTCGCGGGGCCACTGCGTGAGCAGGTGAGCGGAGCGCTGTGCGCCGCGGTCGTCGAGCAGGCGGTCATGAGCGCGCTGCGCCGTGACCTCAGCCTGGGCAGGAAGCTGGCCGGCGGCATCGCCCAGGAGGACGTGGACGCGGCGCTGGCCGCGCTGGTGCGCGGCGACGAGGGCGCGCGGTCGGACCACGTGGGCGCGCAGCCCATCGAGGTGGCGTCCGGCAGCGGTGACCTCCACCTCCACGTGCACGCCGACCACGTGGGCGTGGTGCCCATGCCCGTCGGCGTGGCTGGCGGAGACTCGAAGCCAGACGGTGACCCGGAGGTGAACTGATGAGCCAGAGCCAGCGCAGGCCGGACGGTGCCCAGCCCATGCCGGGCACTGCCCGCCGGCCCAACCTTTCCGTGTGTCCGCCGAAGGTCGACCGCGCCGTGCAGATGCTCGAGCGGGTGCTGCGCGGCGAGTCCGTCGATCTGCGCGAGCTGCAGCGCGTGGGCGACCCGGTGTGCCCCCGCTGCGGCAGCCCCGACTGCCCCGGGGCGAGGGGGCAGCGATGAGCCAGCAGCGCAAGCCGTGGCAGCCGCCCGCAGCCCAGGGATCCAAGCAGCGGACCCTGCCCGGCGCCACCCGCCCGTCCGTGGGCGGGGCTGCGGGCCACGCCGAGCGGCTGCTCCTGCCGGAGGGCGAGCGGGAGGAGGCCGCCAAGCAGGCCCAGGACCAGAACCTCCCTCCGGAGGAGGCCCGGCGCCAGCAGTCCCGGGGGCTGCTGTGCGTCTGCGGCAGCTACAGCTGCGGCATCGGACCGTTCCGGGAGGTCTGAGAAACACGAGAGAGGACGGAGGGTTGCACCACCAGGATACACGTCAGCTCGGCGGTTGCCTTTTCTCGCGGCAGGACGTATGCTTGCGGGTAGAAAAGGAGCAACATCATGGAACGTAACGCTGTCACCGACCGCTTTGTCCTCGAGGCCCCCGGCGTGGCCGCCATCATGTGCGGCCAGTGCGCTCGTCACCGCGCCTGGTACATGGCCGCCGGCACCACCAACGACGCCGGCACCCCCGACCCGATGGCGGGCCGGTTCTTCCGCAGCGACGAGGACGGCGTGGACCACGAGCTGGACACCCCCGTCGCTTGTCACCAGTGCGGACACGTCCAGGCCCTGCCGCCGGCCAGCGCAGTCGAGGAGTTCCTGGCCCTGGATGGCGAGACGGAGCGCTGCGCCGACTGCGGGGCACCCGCCAGCGAGTGGCACGCCGTGGGCCCCTGCCGCGCGTGCGGCTCCAACTGGCCGGAGAAGTACGTCCTCCGCGCCGAGCGCAGCGAGGGCGACGCGGAGCCCCGCGTCATCGGCGCGTTCGACACGCTGCCCCTGGCGGAGGCTGCCATGGAGCAGATGGACGAGGCGGGCCAGTGGCCCGAGGGCTTCGATGCCTACGTCACGGACCCGTTCGGCAACCTCCTGTGGTACGACGGTGAGCAGGGCTGGGAGGAGGCGCTGTCGTGAGGACCAACCTCCACCCCGGCCCCTGCGCCAAGTGCGGCGCGTCCGTCCCGGCCCAGGCCGGCACCCTCCAGGGCCCGCCCTGGCGCGTGTGGTGCGCCGGCTGCCTGCCGCGCCCGGCCGAGCAGCCCGCCGTCGTGCGCGTGCAGCTGGTGGCGGGCGACCGCGCCGCGTTCGCCCCGACCGGCTACCTGGGTGGCGAGCGGTTCGGCGCCTACCGCGCGGCGCTGGGCCCGGACGCCCGCTTCGAGCCGACCACCAAGACTAACCAGCTGCGGCTGACGATGGTGGCTGCGGCGGTGAGCCGCCTGCGCGACTCCGGCTTCCTGCTGGACGTCGACCCGGACATCGCGGCGACCATGCAGGCGCGGGTGGCCGCTGCTGGCACCGACCGCGTGGCCGCCACCGAGCGTGCCCAGGTGGTGGACGCAGCCCTGCGGGAGCGGGGGCTGGCGCTGTTCCCGTTCCAGGCCGTCGGCGTGGAGTGGCTGGCCCCGCTGCGCGGCGCCGTGCTGGCCGACGACATGGGCCTGGGCAAGACTATCCAGGCGCTGACCGCCATCCCGGCCGGCGCCCCGGCCGTCGTGGTGGGCCCCTCCGTCGCCAAGGGTGTGTGGGAGGCGGAGTGCCGCCGCTGGCGCCCGGACCTGGAGCCCGTCGTCCTGAGTGGTCGCGGCTCGTTCCGCTGGCCCGACATGGGCGAGCTGGTCATCACCAACTACGACGTGCTGCCCTCGCCCGAGGAGCTGACCGCCTGCGCGCTGCCCTGCAACGGCACCGTGCTGATCGCTGACGAGGCGCACGCGCTGAAGGGGCGCAAGACCAAGCGCTCGGCGAACTGGGACGCGATGGCCCAGGCTGCGCGCGACTCGGGCGGCCGGACCTGGTTGTTGACCGGCACCCCGCTGCTGAACCGGCCCCAGGAGCTGTGGGCGCTGCTCTCCGCGGCCGGTGTCGCGGAGGAGTGCTTCGGCAAGTGGTGGACCTTCGCGAGCCTGATGGGTGGCGTGAAGGGTCGCTACGGCTACGACTGGTTCCCCGACCGCATCGACCGCGAGGAGGTGGCCGCCCGCCTGAAGCGCGGCATGCTGCGGAGGATGAAGGTCGAGGTGCTCACCGACCTCCCGGCCAAGACCCGGCGGACCGTGACCGTGAACGGCCTGGACGCGGCGACCCGAAAGCTCTGCGACGCCGCGCTGGCGGCGCTCGAGGCGGAGGGCCTGGACTGGGAGGAGGCCGCGGAGCTGGCCGAGGAGACCCGACTGGGAGGCACCGCCTTCGAGCAGATGTCGGCCGCTCGCGCGGTGCTGGCCCTGGCCAAGA
>Ga0209322_10000850_pt1 | contig 17861 bp, 15 predicted proteins | sample Rifsed19ft1_FD_184013 | JGI IMG/M metagenome (GOLD analysis project Ga0209322, IMG submission 184013) | Soil microbial communities from Rifle, Colorado, USA - sediment 19ft 1 (version 2) | ecosystem: Environmental > Terrestrial > Deep subsurface > Rock core/Sediment | place: Rifle, Colorado... | reverse complement strand
ACCCGGTAACTGCCGCCTCTGTAGCGGTAAGAGAAATTTGTGTGCGATTCATACCCACTGTCGAAGTTCCCAGGGGTACTTGTGGTGCACGTTCTGTGCCAATACTCACCGGCTGAGGAGCGGTCCGTTGATAGCGGCGAGAAGGCTGGAAGGCTTGGACGCTAGTAGGCTACAATGCTGAAGACAAATGGTCCTCGGATCCGGCGAGGGTGCGCGCCTCCGAGCGTTCCAGCATCCCAGCCTACTAGCCTTCTAGCTGCTGATTGCTGACAGCGCGGATGTGGGTGGGATTGCGGCAGACGGGCTGGTGATGCCGGCGCTACCTCCTGAAGTCGCGTCCCCGATCCCCGGGTCTGGTGGGATCGATCAGGAAGTCGGCCCGCATGTCAAAGGCGGCTTCCAGGCCTTTGAGCGGCATGACCACGCGGAACAGCCCTTGGGCCCCGGGGTCCTTTAGCCAGTTCGGGCTCGGCGTGGTCTGGGCCTCATTGACCAGCTTCCCGCCCGCCTCCCGGCCCTCGAGGGTCACCGTGGTATACCGAAGGGCATACACCCCCCCGATGTGCTGGATGTAGCCCTCGGCCACGACCTGCCCACCCTGGCGGGTCAGGTTCCAGTGCATCGCGAGATCCTTGTCCACCATCCGGTGAAACGCGTACCCTTCCGGCTCCTGGGCTGAGGGGGACGTGAGCAGGGCGGCGCAGCCCGTCACTACGATCGCCAGGGCGAGAAATCCTCCCAACTGCCTCACGGCTCTCCTCCTTTCTCTACTGATCCAGGGAACTATGCTTTTTCCTTATGACGGCGTCGACGCGGATCGTATTCTTGAGGCGCCGCAGAGGGGCTCGGACCACTCCAATAAAAAAGGGGCCCCGGTGCTCCGGGGCCCCCTTTCGCTAGAGCTAGCCTCGGCCTAGATGCCGAGCGCCCAGGTGAACGAGACGTGAAACTTGACGGCGACGTCGTTCGTGCCTGTCAGGTCCTCCATCCCGCTGCCCGGGATTATGACGGCAACGCCGGGGTTGATGGAGAAGTACGGGCTCCCCCACGGCCGCCACAGCGAGGTGAAGACAATCTCTGTCCCGACATACTTATCGATGCCGGCGGCCGCACTCAGCCCGCTCGGCGTAACCGTGGTCGACGAGAGAAACGGATGGAACCCATCGGTGCTGTAGAACCAGATGGGGTTGACATCCACCCGGGTCAGGAGGTCCTTCGTGGCCCGGTAGCTCAGGTTGGCGTTGGCCATGATGACCCCTGGGTGCGACCGGTTGTTGTGCCGGTTGGGATCAAGCGCGGCCCCGGAACCTGCTCCGATCCCCGCAGCCGGTGAGCCGAAGACGTTCGCCACGTTGCTCAACCCGAGCGGCGTGGGATCATCGTCCGTGCCCAGAAAGATCGCATTGCCAGCGGGGGCGCTGTTCCCTGTGCGAATGGTCCCACCCGGACCCAGGTTGTCCGCCAGCTTGATGGCTTTGTCGAACTCGTCCACCCAGATGTCGATACCGCCAAGCCCGCCGCCATACTCAGTGTTGTGGGCAACACCCAGGTAACCATTGGCCTTATCGTCGAACGGATCGTCATCCCCGGAGACGACCATCACGCCCGCGCCTATCGTCAACGGGGTGTTGGGGATCGGCCAGGCGAGGTTGGCAAACGCGTACCAGGCGGCAATGTCCGCCTTCTGGAGCGAGCCGGTGGTGGGGTTCACAGAGTTGATGCCGGTATTGTCATCGCCCCATTGATAGGCCCCGGCGAGGACAGAATCAATCTGCCAGATCTTGCCCGCGATGGTAGCCCCCGCAGTATAGATATGGAGGTCCCCATCGCAGGTGATCCCGCAGGCTGCCCCAGCCGCTGGTCCAGCCGGGCCGAGCACACCGAGGCCCCTCTGGAACCGCTTGTCATCCTGATAGACGAAGAAGGGGGCGAAGGAGAGGGTGCCGGCCCCCATCGGATTCGCGAAGGCGATCTCGAGCGTGGCCGCAATAATATCGTTGTCGTTGCCCATGCCTGCCCGGCTGGTCAGGACGCCGCCGGGGGGCCCGGCATTCGTTGTCCCCCCTGACCCCTCTCTGGCATCGGTGCCTACATCGCCATCCTGCCGCTTGCTGTAGTAGATGCTCCAGGCAACGGTGCCATAGTCCTTGTAGAGCCGAAGCACAGGATCATCATCGGTCCAGACCATCGCGCCTGGCTCGATCCCCACGATCTGGTTCCCGATCCGGATGTTGAAATACCCGAAATCGTAATCTCCCCACCACCGCTCGACGTGGAGGTTAGAGTCGGCCCCTTCCCGGTCGGCGATGCTGTCATTCGCCTCCATCACGGTATGGACCGCCCACCGGTCACCCGAGGCGTCGAAGCCAAACCGCAGGTCCTCGTACACGAAGAACTCGCCTTTCCTCCCAGGCGTCTTGGCACCGGCAACGCCTCCGCCAAAAGTGGTCGTGGGCAGCAATGCGGAGTCGGCCTGCTCGCTATCAAAGTCGAAGTTTCTGTTGGACTGGAAGTCAAAGTCGGCGCGGGCACGGAAGTTGACCGTCACGTCGCCGATCTTCTGGGGAAGCTTAAACGACCGGGTAAAATCTCCCGGGGCAGTCGGCTGCGCCGCCCAGTCCCCCCCTTTGGTCTGGGTCTTCACCTGCGCGAAGGCCAGACCCGGGAGGGCGAGCAGGAGCGCCCCTGTCAGCGCAATGAACTTTCTCATCGCCTCTCTCCTTTTCACGGAAATCCCATCTGGGTCAATCAAGCGACCGTTGAAAGGATCGAGCTGCCGACGCACTTACGTATGTTCCATCCATCACCCCCTTCCAATTTGGATGACCGTTAACCGATGTCCGAGGTGTAAGACCGCTCCTGGCTCCTTCGATAAAAAATTTGACCGACTATATGCGAGCCTTCCCCCCTTGTCAAGAATAAAACGATGGTTCGCTATTTGTGACTACTGGGGTCGCTCCATCGGCCGGGCCTCCCCGCCCTCGGGCTCGATCAGGCGAAAGACCTCGAGGGTGCCCTCGGTCTCGCGTAGAAACTTCTTCTCGAGCCCCAGGACGACCAGCGCCCGCGACCCCCCGAGACGGGCGAGGCCGTAGTCGGCCAGATAATTGTTCCGCGCGAGCGGACTACCCCACTGCCTCAGCAGCGCCCCCTGATCCCACGCGAGGTGAATCACCTGCGCCGCGCCGCTCGTGAGCTGGAGCGAAGACGCCAGCGCCCCCGTGATGCCGTCCGGAAAATTGGCCCCGACGAGGATCCCCGGTTTGCCCCCGGGCGCCAGGTCGGTCACCTCGAGCCGCCGCTGGATATACCGCTCTTCCGCATACTCCGTAGGGCGGATATCCCTGCCGATGAACGAGCGCCCCGGTTCGCGCGGCAACTGGCGAAACTTGATGTGGTTGGTGATGCCGAAGTTCTCACTGGTCTCCGCCAGCCTCTTGCCCTCCTGGCTCCAGACCCGGACCTGCCCATCGTAGCCGATGACGACGAACTCCTCCCGGCCATCCCCGTTCAAGTCCACCAGGGTGAAGGTGTCGAGCTCGAGACCGCTGGGAAACTCCCAGGCTGGGTCGGGGACGTAGGCTGTGCCGTTCGAGACGTAGCGCCGGACCGGATCCTGAAAGGCTTTATACTTTCCCAGGGGCTGCGTCACCAGGATGCCTTCTGGATGGCCGGGGTATCTGATCACGCGGAAATAGAGGGGAACATCCTCCCAGATCGGGACCAAACTCTCGCCCTTGAGTTCGAGGACAAAGGACCTGAGGGCGACATGATAGAGCCCCACGGTCCCCGGCCGCTCGTCCACGTCGGTGACAAAGATCTCGGCCCGGCCGTTTCCGTTGATATCGGCCGCATCGACCAGCAGGAAGTTCGCACCCTGCGGCTTCGCGTACCGGCGGTAGAGCTTGAAATGATCTTCGGTCCACTGAAAGGTCACGACCTCATTATCGGTGATCCCGACCATCTCATCCTGCCCATCCCCGTCGATATCGGCGAACGCGATCCGCTTGAGTCCCGCCGGGACCGGCTGGATGTAGTAGGTCCGCGGGCCCGACGTCCTGCGCGGACTCTGCAAGAGGGGATTCGCGGTGAAGTGAGGATTGGGCGCCCCCTCCGACGTCGGCGGTCCGATCCACGCCGGACCACCCGGAGTGGGAGCGGGCTTGGGTGCTTGGGTCGCTGGCTTGGCCGGTAGAGGTTCCGTGGGCGCCTGCGCAACGCCCACGGGCACGTCCGTGCTCACCACCGTCAGCGGGGATCCCGTCCTCGTGGACACCAGCTCGACATCCACCACCTGGCCTCCCGCACCGCCAGCGCCAAGCTTCGCCAGACAGACGGCCGAGAGCCTGAGGTCCCGCCGGAGGACCTCGAGGGCGGCGGGATCGGTGATGCGGGTCCCTTCTTTCAATCCCCCTTTCACCACCATCGAGCGCGTCATGCGGTCATCGAACACCTCAAACCGGCCGGTCTTCTGGAGCGCCAGTTCCAGTTCCCGCGTGAAGGCCCTCGCCGCCGTATCGGCCCCCGGCGGTGCCTCGACCTTGGCCAATCCGAGGAGGATCCGTGCCCCGGTCACGCGCACCCCATCTCCCGCCTTCACCGATCCTTCCTGTTCGAGCAGTTGCCCGACGGAGAACCGATCTCGGACCTCCACCACCCTGACGAGGCCCACGGTCTTCTCCATCCGGCCCATGACTTCACCGCTCACCGGGTGCTTGAAGGCCTCCCCTTCCCGGAAGACCTCCATCTCCATCCCGGGATAAATCCCATTTTTCGCGGTGAGATCCAGGACGAGCTTGCCCTGCTGCTCCACCGAGACGATCAGCCCCCGCACCTTGGGAAAGGCCTGGAGAAGCTTCTCGGCCACGCGGGAGGCGGCGAGGGAGTAATCTGCCACCTGGGCCTGGGCGGAGGTCAGCCCGACGAGAAGCAGGACCAGCACGACGGCGAGCCAGGACCGTCTCTCCCTCACCCGTCACACCTCCGATGGGCCTCGCTACAAAATTCAAACAATGTTAGGAAAATCCGACGCAAAGTAGGGACTTTCTATCATTCCATGTGACAGATTGTCAAGGAATTTCTTCGCGGGAGACCACACGGCACGGGGGCTTTCAGAAATGTATTATTCGACACTTACAGCGGCTTCGGTCACTCCGGCCAGCCCCCGCGGGTTCAGGGTTCAGAGGCATGGTTTAGGGCAGGTCCCTCGACTAATTCAATGAGGATGCCATGGGCTCCTTTGGGATGGATAAATGCGACCCGGGTTCCATCTGCCCCCGGACGGGGAGTCTCGTCGAGGAGGGGAACCCCGGCCGCTCGGAGCCGGCCCATCGTTTCGTCCAGGTTCGCTACCTCGAGGCAGACATGGTGGACGCCTTCCCCCCTCTTCTCCAGGAAACGCTCCAGGGGGTTGCCCGGCTCTGTCCCCTCTACGAGTTCGATCTCGGTCCCCCCGACGGGGAAGAAGGCGACCTTTGCCCTCTCTGTCTCGACCACCTCGGTCCGCTCCCGGCGAAGGCCGAGGACCTGTTCAAAGAACCGGGACGCCTCATCCACGCTCCGCACGGCGATAGCGATGTGCGCTACACGCTTAATCATGGCTACACGGTGATGATCTCGCGATGTTCCCCGAAGACCCGTCGCAGCCGCGTGCAGATCTCGCCGATCGTCGCATAGGCCTTGACCGCCGCCAGAATGGGGGGGAGAAGATTGGCGTCGCCTCGGGCCGACGCCTCGAGCTCGGCTAACGTCCGCTCCACCGCGCCGTTATCCCGCCGCCGGCGCAGCTCTTGGAGATGTCGCCGCCGCTCTTCCTCGATCCGCGGGTCCACCCGGAAGACCGGGATCTTGACCTCCTGCACCGTCGCGTATTCATTGAGGCCGACCACGATCTTCGCCTTGCTCTCCACCTGCGCCTGCTCCCGATAGGCGGCCTCCTGGATCTCTTTCTGGACGTAGCCGATCTCGATCGCCCTCAGCATCCCTCCCAGCGCATCGATCCTGGCCAGATACCGGCGCGCCTCCTCCTCCAGTCGATTGGTCAGGCTCTCGATAAAGTACGAGCCCCCCAGGGGATCGACCGCATCGCCGGCCCCGCTCTCGTACGCAATGACCTGCTGGGTCCGGAGTGCAATCCGGGCCGACTCCTCGGTGGGCAACCCGAGCGCCTCGTCCCGGGAATTGGTGTGAAGCGACTGCGTCCCTCCGAGGACCGCGGCGAGGGCCTGCAGGGCCACCCGGATAATATTGTTCTCCGGCTGCTGGGCGGTCAGCGTGACGCCGGCCGTCTGGGTATGAAACCGGAGCATCCAGGATTGGGGATTCTTGGCGCCGAAGCGCTCTCGCATCAGGGAGGCCCAGAGGCGCCGGGCGGCTCGGAACTTGGCTACCTCCTCAAAGAAGTTGTTGTGGCAGGCAAAGAAGAAGGAGAGCTGAGAGGCGAAAGCGTCTACATCGAGACCGGCCTTCACCGCGGCCTCGACGTAGGCGACCCCATCGGCGAGCGTGAAGCTCAGCTCCTGCGCCGCCGTGGCCCCCGCCTCCCGGATGTGATAGCCGCTGATACTGATCGGGTGCCATCGGGGCATGCGCTCTGCGCAGAAGGCAAAGAGGTCGGTGATGAGGCGCATGGAGGGCCCCGGAGGGAAGATATAGGTCCCGCGCGCGATGTACTCCTTCAGGATGTCGTTCTGCACGGTCCCGCTGACCTTGTCCGGCGGAACCCCCTGCTTCTCTGCGACCGCCGCATACATGCAGAGCAGAACCGTGGCGGTGGCGTTGATGGTCATCGACGTACTCACCCGGTCCAGCGGGATACCGTCCAGGAGGCGCTCCATGTCCTCGAGCGAATCGATGGCGACCCCCACCTTGCCCGCCTCTCCATGCGCCTCGGGGGCATCGGAGTCGTAGCCGATCTGGGTGGGTAGGTCGAAGGCGACGCTGAGGCCGGTTTGGCCCTGTTCCAGAAGATAACGGAACCGGCGATTGGTCTCCTCCGCCGTCCCGAAGCCTGCGTATTGCCGCATCGTCCAAACCCGGCCTCGATACATGGTGGGCTGGATGCCCCGGGTGAACGGATACTCTCCGGGAAAGCCGACCTTTGCCCGGTAGTCCCACTCGGCGAGATCAAGGGGGGTGTAGAGGCGCCCGACCGGAATCCGCGAATGGGTCTGAAAGTCCGCCTGCCGCTCGGCGGCCCTGGCCAAGGCCTTCTTCAGCGTCTCTTCTTCCCACTCCCTCAACGCTTGTTCGAGTCGTTCCCGATCTTCATCAGACATCATCCTACTCCTCGATGACCGACGAAAAGGTTCACGGTTCACAGTTGACAGTTCACAGATGGAGAGCTGGACCTTACCGTGAACGACTCGACTGAGCTCGTCGAAGTCCATGAACCATGAACTGTGAACCAGGCCGTCGCCTTATTCGATGATGACGAGGGGATGGCCGCCGACCACCGCCTCCCCCTCCTTGACGCGAATCTCTCGCACGGTGCCCGCTCCCGTGGACCGCAGCTCGTTCTCCATCTTCATCGCCTCGACCACGATGACCCCGTTGCCCGGGTTCACCTGCTCTCCGACGGCCACCAGGAGGCGCACCACCTTGCTCGGCATCGGGGCGGTGATCACCTGCCGTCCCTCCTGAGCCGCTGCCGCTTTGCGGGTGACCGCCTTCAGGCGCTTCTCCCGCTCAGTAAGGACCTCCACATCGTGGACCTCCCCTTTCACCCTCACCACGTACGGACTCGCCCCCCTGACGATGTGCACCTCGTAGGAGGTGCCATCGAGAATCAGGGAGTAGCAGCGGTCCGAGATCTTGACGCAGTCCACGTCCCGGGCCACCCCGTCCACGGAGAGCCGGTAGTGTGAGCCTTCCAGGTCGGTCACCTCGATGCGGTGCTCTTTGTCTCCGATCCGAGCAAAAAATTCCATCGCTCTACACCCGATGACCGATGACCGCACAAAGCCGTTGACCGAATGAACCTATGACCGCCACGCGCAAACTCTCTTGCCGTCGTCGGTGGTCGGTCATCGCCTTCTCAGGGCCTCGTGACGGGCTGCCAGTGCCCACGGGGAGACCGCGCCGGCGGCAGCCGCCGGGGTTGGAGGCCTCCGCTCCTTCTCCATGAGGTACGCATGAATCGCGGCTGCGGCAAGCCCCACCTCGCGGTGCCTCGGCTCGTCCATCTTCTTCCGCTTCACAAAGGCGTCGATGAAGGTGGTGTCCACATCTCCCTTGAGGAAGGCGGGGTCCGCCATCACCTCGACGAGAAAGGGGATCGAAGTCTTGATGCCGGCAACGAGGTAATCCTGGAGGGCCTGCCGCATCCGACCAATCGCTTCATGCCGATCTCTCCCCCAGGCAATCAGCTTGGAGAGCATGGGATCATAGTAGATCGGCACCTCGAAGCCCTCGTAGACCCCGCTATCATTCCGAATGCCTGGTCCGGAAGGAGGTCGATAGAGGATGAGCTTTCCGGGGAACGGAGCGAAGTTGTTCGCCGGGTCCTCGGCGTAGATGCGACACTCGATCGCGTGGCCCCGCCGCTCCACCTCCTCCTGACGGAGGGCAAGGGGCTCCCCGGCGGCGATCCGGATCTGGCTCTTGACCAGGTCGATCCCCGTGGTGAGCTCGGTCACCGGATGTTCCACCTGCAGCCGCGCGTTGATCTCCAGGAAGAAAAAGTTGCGGTCGGCATCGACCAGGAACTCGGCGGTTCCCGCGTTCCGGTAGCGGCATCCGCGAGCAAGCGCCACGGCGGCTTCTCCCATCCGCTGGCGGAGCTCCGCGGTCATGACGGGCGACGGGGCCTCTTCCACCACCTTCTGATGGCGGCGCTGCAGCGAACACTCGCGTTCCCCCAGATACAGGGTGTGGCCGGTCGTATCGGCCAGGATCTGTATCTCGATGTGGCGTGGACGAATCAGATATTTCTCGATGAAGACGGCGGGATCACCGAATGAGGATTGCCCCTCTGATCGGGAGGCCCGAATGGCCGAAGCCAGCTCGGCCGACTCTCGGACGACCCGCATACCTTTGCCCCCGCCGCCCGCCGCTGCCTTGATGAGGATGGGAAAGCCGATCTCGGGTGCCCGGCGGAGGATCTCTTCATCGGTCAGATCCTGGTCGATCCCGGGAACGGTCGGCACGCCCACCTGCTTGGCAAGACGCCGCGAGGCGGTCTTCGACCCGCACAGTTTCATGGTTTCCGAGGAGGGACCGATGAAGACGATGCCTGCCTTTTCACAGGCCTCGGCAAAGGCGGGATTCTCCGAGAGGAAGCCGTAGCCGGGGTGAATGGCGTCTGCCCGGCTCTGCCGGGCCACCTCGAGGATGCGATCCGCGCGAAGATAGCTCTGGGCCGAGGGGGCAGGCCCGACGCAGTACGCCTCATCCGCCTTCCGCACGTGGAGCGCCGAGCGGTCGGCCTCGGAGTAGATCGCCACGGTCCGGACCCCCATCTCCCGGCAGGCCCGAATGACCCGCAGCGCGATCTCGCCCCGATTCGCGATCAGAATCTTGCTAAACATGGTTCAGGGTTCACGGTTCGCAGACCGGATCGCCCTCTCCTGAGATCCAAGACCAGAACCATCACAGGTCGCTGCCACCCCCAATCCGAACGCGCGCCGCTGCTCTGCCATGAACGGTGAACCAGGAACTGTGAACGAGCGCGCGGAGCGCGCTAGAGGGGGATGTTCCCGTGCTTTTTCGGAGGGTTCGTGTCCCGCTTGTTGGCCAGAATCTTCAACGCCCTGATGAGCTTGGGTCGCGTTTCTTTCGGCTCGATCACCTCGTCGATGTAGCCTTTCTCGGCCGCCACATAGGGGTTGGCGAACTTGTCCTTGAATTCTTTGACCCGCTCGGCCCGGAAGGCCTCCAAGTCGGTCGCCTTGACGAGCTCCCGACGATAGAGGATATTCACCGCCCCCTCGGGCCCCATCACGGCGATCTCCGCTGTCGGATAGGCCAGATTGTAATCGGCCCGCATATGCTTGGACCCCATGACGCAGTAGGCGCCGCCGTAGGACTTGCGGGTAATCACCGTGAGCTTCGGGACCGTGGCCTCGCCGTAGGCAAAGAGGAGTTTGGCCCCATGCTTGATAATCCCGCCGTGTTCCTGGGCCGTCCCGGGGAGATACCCCGGGACATCTTGCAGGGTGATAATCGGGAGATTGAAGCAGTCGCAGAAGCGGATGAACCGGGCCGCCTTGATCGAGGAGTTGATGTCGAGGCATCCTGCGAGCACCATCGGCTGGTTGGCCACGATGCCCACCGGATGGCCATCGAGCCGGGCAAAGCCGACGATGATGTTCTGGGCGAGATGCTCTTGCACCTCGAAGAAGTACCCATCATCCACGACCAACCGAATCAGCTCCTTCATGTCGTACGGCTTGTTGGGATTCTCGGGGACCAGCGTGTTGAGGCCCTCTTCCATCCGCTGGGGATCGTCGGTCGGCTGCCGCCAGGGCGGGCTTTCCACGTTATTTTGGGGGAGGAAGCTCAGGAGCTCCCGAATGGTGAGCAGGCCCTCCTCCTCCGAATCCGCGGCGAAGTGGGCCACCCCCGACGCGGAATTGTGCGTCATCGCCCCTCCGAGCTCCTCAAGGGTGACCTCTTCTTGCAGGACCGTCTTGACCACATCGGGGCCGGTGACGAACATGTAGCTCGTCCCCTTCACCATGACGACGAAGTCCATCAGGGCCGGCGAATAGACCGCCCCCCCGGCGCAGGGTCCCATGACCGCCGTGACCTGGGGGATGACCCCCGAGGCCAGGACGTTCCGCAAGAAGATATCGGCATAGCCGGCGAGGGAGTCCACCCCCTCCTGAATCCTGGCGCCCCCCGAATCGTTGAGGCTGACGAGGGGAACACCCATCTTGACCGCCAGGTCCATGACCTTGCAGATCTTCTGTGCGTTGGTCACGCTGAGCGATCCACCGAGGCTGGTGAAATCATAGGCGAAGATGTACACCGGCCGCCCCTCGATCGTGCCATGCCCGATCACGACGCCATCGCCGGGGAGCTTCTGCTTCTCCATCCCGAAATCGGTACAGCGGTGGGTGACCAGCATGTCCATTTCCGTGAAGCTTCCCGGATCGAGCAGCACATTGAGCCGTTCCCGCGCGGTGAGTTTGCCCGCCTGATGCTGCTTTTCGATCCGTTCGGGACCTCCACCCGCGAGCGCTGCTTCCTTTCGTCGATGAAGCTCCTTGAGTTTCTCTTCGAGGGACATCGCCCCAGGCTCCTTTCACGCATTCCAAAACGGAGTTTTTTTCATATCAGCGCCTCGGATAAATGTCAATCACATATTTGATCAGGGATCCGGCCCCAGAGGGCCCCAGAGAAGGACCTCCCCTGGCATAAGGGTTGCAAGCCGCAGGGTCGCACCCCAGGGAGGACCCATGAGGACGATCCTGATCGTGGAAGACAACCCCATGAATATGGAGCTGGCCCGGGATGTCCTCGAAGCCAACGGATACCGGGTCCGAGGGACGACCTCGGCGGGAGAGGCGCTACAGGCCCTGCAAGAAAGCCTGCCGGATCTCATCCTTATGGACATCCAGCTCCCTGGGCTCGACGGACTCGAGCTCACCCGGACCTTGAAGCAGGACCCGGGCACGAAGGACATCATCGTCGTCGCCATGACCGCCCACGCCATGAAAGGGGATCGCGAGCGGATCCTCGAGGCCGGCTGCAGCGGTTACATCGCGAAGCCGATCGACACCCGGGCGCTGACCCGGGAGGTGGCCCGACTCCTGCCGGCGGCGCAGGAAGAGGCCCAAGCGAAAGTCTTGTAGCTGTGAGCTATCGGCAATCAGCAGTCAGCAAAGTTCCGGGTCTCAGCCCCTAGTTGTCAGCTTTCCCCGGGAGGATGCGAACAATCGTTGGTCGGCTACTGCTGGCAGCTGACGGCTGGCTGCTGGTCGCTGGAATTGTGCTGACAGCGGACGGCTGATGGCTGGCGGGCGATCGCGCGCCAATTTTCCCGTTGACATCCCGACTTCCCAGCCTACAATTATTATATTATTATATGTGCCTTGAAAATCCGCGAGGACGTGCCGAAGTGGCGGAACTGGTAGACGCGCACGTTTGAGGGGCGTGTGGGGTAACCCGTGGGGGTTCGAGTCCCCCCTTCGGCACCACAGTTCCCTCGGGACGCCGGATTCGAAAGAGCCCAGGACCAGCCGCTGAAAGGATACCTTCGCGCGGAATAAAGCCGGCGTACACCCGTCAAAATGGGTAAGCGAACAGCGGCCAGCCCGTCGCGAAGATCCGATGGGGGAAGCCTACGGAGTCCTTCGGGACTTGGCCACGACCGGTGCCAAGGACAAGAAGGAGAAATAATATGGAGGGGAACCTGATGCGAAGACTCACCGTTGTCATCGCTGCCGTCGCCCTGCTCAGCGCCTGTGCCCAGCGACCTCTCACCACCCAGGAGAAGGGGGCCGTGACCGGCGCCGCCCTGGGGGCAGGGACAGGCGCCATTATCGGAAGCGCCACCGGCAGCGCCGGGGCCGGCGCCGCCATCGGGGCCGGCCTTGGCCTCCTGACCGGTGCAATCATCGGTGGGGCCATCGAGAATGAGCGCGCGGAAGCAGCCCCCCTGCCTCCTGCACCTCCTGTGGCATCCACCCCGTATCCCGCCCCGACGCAGCCGCAGGCAGGGTACCCCACCGCAACGGCGCCCACCGTCGACCCGACCTCGGGACAGCTCCTCAACAGCACACGATGGCGCCTGGAGGTCTTTGTCGACGCCGACCCTCAGGTCACGCCCAGCAGAACCGCCATTCTGCTCAATCCTCAAGAGTCCCGGCAGTACTCCCTGGACCTGGGCCCCCATCGCGTGGTCGCCAGGGCCCTGGTAGATACCCAGTTCGGCACGCGAACGGTGGGACACTACGACCGGACCATCCAAGTGGATCCCCGCGGCAGTGGGTGGGCCCTGCGATTCACCGAGGCCGATTTCCGGTAAACGCCAGGCGCATAGCGCCTGGCGCTCCCCCAAGGGGCTGTGAGGGGTCCGATCAGCGCCATCGCCGTGAAGTGAATATGGTATCGTGGCACGATTTTCGCGAGCCCACGAGCGGAGGTGCCAAGCCTGCGGTCCCTCGTCACACTCGCCATGATGACTATCCTCGCGTCAGGCTGCGGCCCGGTCCTGAAACAGGTCACCGTGGCCTCCGCGACGGAGATCTTTCGCGACGGCATGGCCGCCTTCTACCGCGAGGAGGACCTCATCCTCGCGGAACAGGCCCTGGCGTCGAACCTCAAGCTCCTCGAGGTTTTCCTCGAGGCCTCGCCCGACAACCCGGACCTGCTGCTCCAGGCCTCCCAGGGGTTCGGTGCCTACACCTTTGCCTTCGTCGAGGATAAGATCACGCGGCACCACCGCGATCCGCATCGAATCGAGGTGCATCGGGAGCGCGCCCGCCGCCTGTACCTCAGGGGCCGCGAGTACGGGCTGCGCCTCCTCGCGCTCCGCCACAACGCCCTTGCGGCCTCCCTGAACGCGGATCTGCCCGCGCTTCGCACGAGCCTCGCCCGCCTCCGACGAGAGGATGTCCCCGCCCTCTTCTGGACGGCCTACGGATGGGCCGGATCTATCCACTGGAGCCTCGACCGGCCGGAGATGCTGGCAGATCTCCCCCGCGTCCTGGTGATGATGGACCGGGTCTTGGAGCTAGACGAGCCGTACTTTTTTGCCGGGGCCCACCTCTTCTTCGGCGCCTACTACGCGTCGAGATCGCGGGCCCTCGGCGGGGATCCGGAGCGCGCCAGGTTACATCTCGACCGGGTCCTGGAGCTGGCGGGACCAACCATCCTCATGGGGCGACTGTTCCTCGCGGATCCGTATGCGATCCAGGTCCAGGACCGCACACTCTTCGAGACCCAACTCCGGCTGATCCTCGATGCTCCAGAAGACCTCTCCCCCGATTATCGGCTGCTCAACCAAGTGGCCAAGGCCCGCGCGCGACTGCTGCTGGAGAGGATTGATGAGCTGTTCCTGTAAGTCGAAGACCGATCACGGCTCGACTGAGCTCGCCGAAGTCCGACCACCGATGACCGAAGGATTCCGGACTGCCTTTACTGCCTTTGCGGTCGTCGGTTATCCGTTGTCGGTCGTCGCATTCTTGCTGTCATCGATCGTCGGTCATCGGTCATCGAAAATCCCTCGACAAATCGTAGCCGCCATGATCTGGCTACTCCTACTGATCACGCCACACCGGCTTGAACCTGCAGAGGCGATCCCCGTAAAGTTTGCGACGCTGGCGCCCGAAGGCTCGACCTGGATGCGGCTCCTCCGGGAGATGGATGCGGAGGTGCAAAAGCGGAGCAACAGCCGCATCCGTTTCCTCTTCTATCCCGGCGGCGTCCTCGGGGACGAGATCGACGTGCTCCGCAAGATCCGGGTGGGGCAACTTCACGCCGGCGCCTTCTCGGGCGTCGGGCTGGGGTCTGTGGTCCCGTCGATCCGGGTCCTCGAACTTCCCCTCCTCTTCCGGGACACCGGCGAGATCGAGTTCGTCACCGGACGGCTCGAAGCGCAATACGCCCGTGCCTTCGAGGAGCGAGGGTTCGTCCTCTTGGCCCTCGCCGAAGCCGGCGCCGTCCACATCTTTTCCAAAAAGCCGATCCGGCGCCGCGAAGACCTGGAAGGGGTCAAGATCTGGGCCTGGCAGGGGGACCCGCTGGCTGCCGCTCTCTTCGAGCGGTATCAGGTTGCCCCTGTCCCACTCGGCCTGCCCGAGGTCCTGCCCTCCCTCCAGACCGGTCTCATCAACGCCTTCTACGCCCCACCGGCGGCTGCCATCGCGCTCCAGTGGTTCAACCAGGTGTCGCACATGTCCACGCCGGAGCTGACCTATGCAATCGGTGGGGTGCTCGTCTCGCGCTCCCGCTGGGAGACGATCCCCGCCGATCTCCATGCCGTCCTCAGGGAGACGGCCCAGAAATACGCGCGACAGGTGGTGCTGAAGACCCGCCAGGAGAACCAGGAAGCCCTCCAGGTCCTCAAGCGATCCGGCATCCAGACCGTGAGCCTCGACCAGGCGGAACAGAGCCGCCTGACGGAGCTCAGTCGCCAGCTGTGGGAGCGAGAGGCGGGGAAGCTCTACCCGCGCGCGCTCCTCGACGAGGTCCTCTCGCTCCTCCAGCAGCACCGGGGGCGCCGGCCGTGAGGGGCCTTCGGCGGATCGACGCGTTCTTCGCAAAAGCAGAACAGGTCCTGATCGTCATCGTCCTCACCGCCATGCTCCTGCTCGCCTTCCTTCAGGTCCTGCTCCGGAACGCCTGGGACTTCGGCCTGCCCTGGGTCGACATCCTCCTGAGGCACCTGGTGTTGTGGCTCGGGATCATGGGGGCCTCCCTCGCGACGCGGATGAACCGGCACATCCGGATCGAGGCCCTCACGCGCTTCCTGCCTGCGCGGCATCAACGGCTCGTGGAGCGAGGCGTCCTGCTCTTCGCGGCAGCCGTCTCCACCTTCCTCGGAGTGGCGGCGGTGGACCTGGTTCGGCAGGAGCAGGGCACGGGGTCGATGGCGTTCGGCCCCGTCCCCACCTGGATGCTTCAGCTCGTCCTCCCCGTTGGTTTCGCCATCGTCGCCTTCCGCTTCGGGCTCCAGACGATCCTCCCGAATGAGCCGGCGGGGGGGACCGGAGGCGGAGGAACAGACCGGTGATCTGGATTATCGTGGGTCTCGGCGCATTCACGATCCTCCTGGGCACGCCGCTCTTTGTCGGTGTCGGAGGGATGGCCCTGGCCCTCTTCGCAGCGGCCGGCATCTCCCTCACCGCCGTCATGCTCGAGATGTATCGCCTCGTGAGCTCCCCCGCCCTCATCGCCCTGCCGCTCTTCGCCTTTGCCGGCTCGCTCCTCGCCGAGAGCCGGAGCGCCACCCGGCTGGTAGCGCTGAGCCAGGCCTGGTTCGGGTGGCTCCCGGGGGGACTCGCCATCGTCGCTCTGACCGCCTCAGCCCTCTTCACCGCGCTGAGCGGCGGCTCGGGCATCACGATCCTCGCGCTGGGGGGCTTGCTCTACCCGATGCTGCTCAGTGATCACTACTCGGACCGCTTTGCCCTGGGGCTTGTTACCACCTCCGGGAGCCTCGGGATCCTCTTTCCTCCGAGCCTGCCGCTCATCGTGTACGGGCTCGTGTCGCAGGCCCGCATCGACCACCTCTTCATCGCGGGGATCCTCCCCGGATTGTTGCTCATGTTGCTCTTGGCGCTCTACGCCTCGATCGTCGGCGCCCGCGCCCGACTGCCCCAGCGACCCTGGGATCCGCGCGTCGCCTGGACGACCCTGTGGGAGGCCAAATGGGAGATCCTCCTTCTCCCCCTGATCCTCATTGGCATCTATGGCGGCTTCTTTACGGCCGGAGAGGTCGCCGCCATCGTCGCCGCCTACGTCCTCGTCGTGGAGGTTTTCATCTACCGGGACCTCAGCCTGACCCGCGATGTCCCCCGCATCATGGTGGAGAGCACGGTGCTCGTCGGCGGGATCCTCATCATCCTGGGGACCGCCCTGGGACTCACCAGCTTCCTGATCGATCAGCAGGTGCCGATGCGCCTGCTCGGGATCTTTGAGCAGACGATCACCAGCCGGACGGTCTTTCTGATCCTATTGAATCTCTTCCTCCTCGTCGTCGGCTGCCTGATGGACATCCTCTCCGCCACCATCGTCTTCGTCCCCTTGATCCTGCCGGTGGCCAAGGTGTTCGACGTGGACCCGATCCATCTCGGCATCATCTTCCTCGCCAACCTGGAGATCGGTTACTCCACCCCGCCGATCGGGGTGAACCTCTTCCTGAGCAGCCTGCGCTTCAACAAGCCGATCATCACCCTGTACCGGGCGTCGGTTCCCTTCCTCGTCATCTATCTCATCGCCCTGATGATCATCACCTACGTGCCGGATCTCAGCCTGATCCTGCTCCGGTGAGGAGAGCTCCAGTGACGCGTCCGGCGAGCATCGTCCTGAGCCTGCTGATCGTCGCTACCGCCCCGGCACCGGCCGGCGCCGCCGAACGATTCCCCCTCCCGCTCGAGGAGTTCGGAGCAGGGGCCAGGGAAAAGGTCGAGGCCTTGCTGAACGATTACACCCTCAAGCGATCACCGCGGCTTGACCACCCGATCCTGAATTCCCCCCTCCACCAGTTCCTCCTGGACCGCCCGGATGTGGGAGCGGCCCTCGCCCGGATCCTCAGGATCGGCACGTACACCGTCACCGGGACAGGCAAGGACCGTTTTCGCGCCAGTGACCCCGAAGGCCTTGATGGCGAGATGGAGATCCTCTACCGGGATGGTGCGCATCGGGTCTACTTCGCGGAGGGGATAGCAAAGGGGGGGTTGCTCACCGTGCGAGGCAAGGCGCTCGTGGTCCACGAGTTCGAATACCGGATCGCCGATCAGGGGCAGCCGTGGGTCGCCACGCAGCTTACTGTCTACGGTAAGATCAAAAACCCCTTGCTCGCGCTGTTCCTCCAGATCTTTTCGCCCCTCATCGGCGGATTGGTCGATGCCAAGATCAGCAAGGCGCAGGGCGTGGTCCGACAGGTGAGTGAGCTGATGGTGCACGATCCGCAGGGGACCTTTGCGCGGATTGAGGCGTCCGACCAACTGACCCGTGATGACCTGACGAAGCTCCGAGAATTGATGGCGCTCTCCGAACCCTTTCCTGTCAAGACGTGATAGGGGGACCGGGGCAGCCCCTCCGGTGCTTTTTGCTCTTGTTGACAAGGTCGGAGGGCATATAACGCTCGTCCGAGACGGGTCAGGCCGGCTCAAATGTACCACTAGCTCTATGAGCGATTCTCTCCCGATCAGCGGGTGTATTTGCCGATGAGGTCGGCCTGGACGAGGATG
>Ga0209322_10000848_pt1 | contig 17871 bp, 21 predicted proteins | sample Rifsed19ft1_FD_184013 | JGI IMG/M metagenome (GOLD analysis project Ga0209322, IMG submission 184013) | Soil microbial communities from Rifle, Colorado, USA - sediment 19ft 1 (version 2) | ecosystem: Environmental > Terrestrial > Deep subsurface > Rock core/Sediment | place: Rifle, Colorado... | reverse complement strand
CGGGTCGAACGTGTCCTTGCCGAAGAAGACGAAGGGCGCGACGGTCATCGCGCCCTGACGGATTATGGTGCGCACGAACCAGCAGCCCGGCCCGCTCGTCACGATGCGCACCTTCTCCAGGTCGAGGCCCGGGAACCAGGGCTTGAGGATGGCGGCCGTCGCTGCGTCCATGACGCGCGTAGCTTACAGCCTTCAGCTGTCAGCTTTCAGCGGCCAGTCACAGCAAAGCACCCGATAGGCAACTCCGAACGTTTCTTCTACAATGCGAAGCAAGTGACAAGGGAGTCGGGCCACATGCTGCAAGACGAGATCTTGCGACTGGTCGCGCAGGGCGAGGGCCAGCGCGTCGAGTTCAAGACAGGCCTCGCGGAACAACACAAGGCGCTTGAGACCCTCTGTGCCTTCCTGAACTCTGAAGGTGGACACGTTCTGATAGGCGTTCGGCCCAACGGCGAAATAGCAGGCGTAACGGTCGGACGTAATACGCTCGAGAATATCGCAGCCGCCATCGCGCGCATCGTCGATCCGCGACCCTACCCTTCGATCGATGCGATCCAAGTTGGGGCCACCACCGTCATCGTCCTGTCAGTAGACGGTCGTAAGCCAGGCCAGATATTCTTCGCGTCGGGCAAAGCCTGGGTGAGAGTCGGCGCGATCAACACCTGGCTCTCGGCCAAGGAGATTACGACTCGCGTCCTGGAGACCTACGACCAGAGGATTGCGAGAGCCCTAAGGGAACACGACGACCGCTTCCTTTGGGCGATCAGGAGTCATGGCATCGCAATGCCTTAAGCACCGGGCGCGTCGGAAGTGCTTATCGCCCGACCGCTATCGCCCCTTCTTAGGTCATCGGCACGCCGGGGCACGTAGACCACGGCCCGTTCTTGTCGTTCTGAGCCTGAGCCCGTCGCAGGCGAAGAACCTAAGACGCCGCGCCTGAGTAGACGGAGCGCCTTAGGCCCTTCGCGTTGCTCAGGGCGACAAGCTAACGCCTGCCCGTCGGCAGATAGCAGCGCTCGCTATCATAGACGCGCCATGTACGTCATCGGCACCGCCGGGCACGTAGACCACGGCAAGTCGACGCTCATCCGCGCCCTCACCGGCATCGACCCCGACCGCCTCCAGGAGGAGAAGGAGCGGGGCATGACCATCGACCTCGGCTTCGCCTGGCTGCGGCTGCCCTCCGGCGCCGAGGTGAGCATCGTCGACGTGCCCGGCCACGAGCGCTTCATCAAGAACATGCTCGCCGGCGTCGGCGGCATCGACCTGGCGCTGCTCGTCATCGCCGCGGACGAGGGCGTCATGCCCCAGACGCGCGAGCACCTCGCCATCCTCGACCTCCTCGGCATCGAGCGCGGCGTCGTCGCCCTGACCAAGAGCGACCTCGTCGACGCCGACTGGCTCGACCTCGTCGAGGCGGACGTCGAGGAGACGCTGGCGGGCACGACGCTGGCCGGCTCGCCCATCGTCCGCTGCTCGGCGACGACGGGCGACGGCCTTGAGCAGCTGACAGGCGTCATCGAGGAGCGCCTGGCGGAGACGGCGGCTAAGAAGGACATCGGCCGCCCGCGACTGCCCATCGACCGCGTGTTCACGGTCGCCGGCTTCGGCACGGTGGTCACGGGCACGCTCATCGACGGCGCCCTCGGCGTCGGCCAGGAGGTCGAGGTGGTGCCGGCGCTGGTCGGCGGCCACCTGACGGCGCTGCGGAGCCGCGTGCGCAGCCTCCAAACGCACCGTGCCCGCGTCGAGCGGGCGCAGCCGGGGACGCGCACGGCGGCGAACCTCGTCGGGCTGGAGCCGGGCGAGCTTCACCGCGGCCAGGTGGTGACGACGCCGGGCTGGCTGAAGCCGTCGGAGGCGGTCGACGTGCGCCTGCGCGTCCTGAAGTCGGCCGGCCGGCCGCTGCGCCACAACCTGAACGTGACCTTCCACAGCTACGCGAGTGAGACGCCGGCGCGCCTGCGCCTGCTGGAGCAGGACGAGGTGCTGCCCGGCGACGAGGCCTGGGCGCAGGTGCGGCTGTTCCGGCCGGTCGCCGTGCTGAAGGGCGACCGCTTCGTCATCCGCGACGCGAACGACACGCTGGGCGGCGGCGTCGTGGTCGAGACGCAGGCGAAGCGCCACCCGCGCCGCCGCGCGACGGTGATCAGCGGCCTCGAGCGGCAGCAGAGCGGTGACCCGGCCGAGGCGCTGTACGCCGCCGTCGCAGCGGGCGAGCCCGTCGAGCTGGCGGCGTCGCTGGCGCGCAGCGACCTCGGCGCGGATGTAGCGCGAGAGGCGGTAGAGGCGCTCGTCGCTCAGAAGCGCATCCTCGTGCTGGGCGAGGGCGATGGCCGCCTCGCATACACGTCGGGCGGCTTCGAGCGCCTGCGGCAGCGCGCCCGGGACGCTGTGAACGCCTTCCTCAAGGACCACCCCTTGCGCCGCGGCCTCGGCAAGGAGGAGCTGCGCAGCCGCCTGGGCCTGGCGCCGCGGCCCTTCGGCCTCGTGCTGGAGGCGCTGCTCGCGGACGGCACGCTGGTGGATGCCGGCGCGGCCGTCTCGACGCCGGACTGGACGCCGCGGCTGACGCCGGCGCAGCAGCGGGCGGCGGACGCCTATGTCGCCTCCCTGCGCGCCGAGCCCTACTCACCGCCCGTCGACGGCCGGCCGAACGAGGAGCTACTCGCCTACCTCGTCGAGAGCGGCGCCGCCGTCGACGTTGGCGCCGGCGTCGTCTTCGCCGCCGAGGCCTACGAGCGCATGGTGGCGCAGGTCGTGGCGCGGCTGGAGGAGAAGGGGACGATCACGATGGCGGAGGCGCGCGACCTGTTCGGTAGCTCGCGGCGCTACATGCAGCCCTTCCTGGAGCACCTGGACCGCCAGCGCATCACCGTGCGTCGCGGCGACGAGCGCGTGCTTAGACGGGGTCCGGGGGTCTCCTAGCGGCGACCTTCAGGTCGCCACGACGTGGCGAGCGTCCTAGACAGCCAGCCACACGCAGGCGCAATGTTCACAAACCAGACGCATCGCGCCGAAAATACCCATGTCGTGAGATTGCTTCTCGCCGCCCTAATCTGCACTAGCGCTTTACCGCTGATCGCATGCGATTCCGAGGATAAGCTAACGAACGCTGAGCGCGTCGGAACTCAGCTGGCGCACGTCTCGACCTTGACGGCAATCCCGCCGCCGGCCCGCCCAACCAGAGTGCCGGCGACGCCTACTCCAAACTACGACCTGCCCGGGGTACCGCAGCTGCAGGGGCTGGATCCGGCCCCACGGGCCGCGACTCCAGATGTCACGCGTAATCTCGCACCTGCACCTGCGCCACCGATCCAGGTGTCATGGGATCACACAGTCCTGTACGACGCCGAGCGGCCGACAGCAATCGACCTCGGCGTGGGTAGTATCGGGTCATTCAGCCCGGATGGCCGCTTCATGACTTGGGCCTCAGGAGATCAGAGTCAGAGTACCGACGGTGATATCTGGGTCATTGACCTCGAGACAATGGAGAAGCGGGTGGTGGGCCGAGGAATCTACCCGAATTTCCGTAATGAACGGATCATTGGCGCCAGCGTGTTCAATGCGAGTACAGGGAGGCGAGATAACTACACGATCGATGCATACACGGGCGAAACGTACGAGGGCCGCTTCTCGCCCACGGCGACGCCGCTAGGAAGCACTCCTGGAACCGAGATACCCGGTGGAGCGCGGCTGGTCACGCTCCAGCGATTCAACGACTACCGGGCTAAGTACGCCGTCTACGACGCCAAGGGCACGCCCGTCTTTCAGTTTGAGGCGGCTGATGTCCGCTCCGCGGGGAACAATGAACTGGTAGTGATGACCACGCCGATCGAACAGAAGGCCAACATCTATGTTGTCTCAATACCTCAGAGCTCAGCGTCTTTCGTAGCGACTGTGAACACCGACTATGCCCTGCTGAATTTCGCGCTAAGCGCCGATGCAGACTACGTGGTCTGGAATGCCTACTGCCTGCGCGGAAGCAAGGTGGGACTTTACGACAGGCGGAGGTCGGTACTGGTCGAGATCGACGCGCATGAGTACGTGAGCCTGACTCCGAACGGCCTCCTTGCGTTTGGCGCGTTCGGAGCAAAGTCCCTGGTGGATCCCAGCACGTTGGAATACGTCTTTGCCATAGGGCCAGGCGGTGACAGTCGCTGGAGCAAGGAATACCGCTTCGCAACGAAGGGCATCGTGGGAGGGCATGGTGGCCTCTGCGGCTAAGCGTCTACGATGAGCCCTTCGCCTTCACGCACGGCGCCGATGACCGCCGCGGCGTGGCTGTCGGCGCGTAGGCGCTCGACGAGGGGCGCGGCGAGGGCCGCCTCGACGGCCATGAGCAGCCCGCCCGAGGTCTGCGGGTCGAAGAGCAGCCGTCGCAGGTCGTCCGGGACGCCCTCGGCGATGCGGACGCGGGGCTCGAAGTGCTCGCGGTTGCGCCGTAGGCCGCCGAAGTCGAGGCCGGCGCGGGCGTAGTCGCGGGCGCCGGGCAGGAGCGGCAGCGCGCCGGCGCGGAGGACGACCTGCACGCCGCTTCGCTCGGCCATCTCCAGGGCGTGGCCGACGACGGCGAAGCCGGTGACGTCGGTCAGGGCGTGGGCGCCGGCCTCGCGCGCCAGGTGAGACGCGTGGCGGTTAAGGCGCAGCATGCTCTCGACGGCGGCTTCGAGGTGGCCGGGCTGGACGACATCGTTCTTCGCCGCCGTGAGGATGAAGCCCGTGCCCAGCGCTTTTGTAAGGACGAGGGCGTCGCCGGGCCGGGCGCCGGCTTTGCTCACTACATGCTTGGGATGGGCGAGCCCCATCACCGACATCCCGTACTTCGGCTCCGCGTCGATGATGGTGTGCCCGCCGGCGACGACGCCGCCCGCCTCCGCCACCTTGTCGGCGCCGCCCTGGAACACGGCGCTGACGACGTCGGGCGGCAGGTCCTCCGGGAAGGCGGCGATGTTCAGGGCGAGCGCCACCTCGCCGCCCATGGCGTAGACGTCGCTCATGGCGTTGGCGGCGGCGATGGCGCCGAACGTCCACGGGTCGTCGACGACGGGCGGGAAGAAGTCGACCGTCTGGATCACGGCCGTCTCGTCGTCGAGGACGTAGACGGCGGCGTCGTCCATCACGCCGACGAGGAGGCGCGGGTGGTCCTCCGGTCGGAACCTCTCCAGCAAGGGGCGCAGAACCTGCGCCAGCGTGCCTGCCCCGGCCTTACCGGCTCAACCGGCGCAGGACGCCAGCGAGGTCAGTCGCACCTCGTCGCGGCTCATCCGCAGCTCCTTTCGTTGGCGATATGGGGCCGAAGACGAAGCGGCCGGCGGGCTCGCGAGTCCGCCGGCCATGCGAACGCTCCTGGCGCCGGGAGCGTTACCTGGTCTCGATCTCCTGGCCAAGGGCGATGGCGAGCACCTCCGGCAGCGCTTTGCGCGCCCGCGCCTGGACGCCCTCCGCCTTTGCGCTGGAGAGCGGGTGCTCGACGAGGATGTAGCGGTAGTTGGGGAAGCCGCGTCGTTTGGCCATGCCTTCGGCCGTTCTGGCGAACGGCTCCGTGCAGACGACAACCGCGGGGACTCCCCTGACCTCGAGCTCTGTGGCGTTGTGCAAACTGCACCCCGTACAGGACCCTCAATCACCTAAGCCGGTCAAGACGACGTCGCACTTCGCCGCCATCTCGTCCAGCTGCTTGGGGCTGGCGAGCATCGACTGGTCCGTCAGGACCGGCCCGACCACCTCCGCGAGGGTGTAGCGCTCCTGCAGGAGGTCGGCGATGGCGACGAGGAGCTCCTTGGCGTTGTGCTTGACGTTGTGGAGGACGCCGACGCGGGCGCCGTTGAAGCTCTTCAGCCTGGGCGCCAGGCTGTGCACCTGAACCTGCTTCACGCCGGTGGGGTCTAGGGTAAGTAATGTCATCTTCTCGCGCCTCTCGTTCAAGCTCTCAGGAGGCTTGCTCACCCCAAGCCGATCTGCCATATTCTCACAGCCCTTCGGGGAATGTGTCAATCAAACCCGCCCTGTGTGAACATGAGCCGCGCCGTCGAGCTGCTGCAGTCCCTCGATGCAAGCGTGAACGCGCTGCGCGCCGCCATGGCGGCCACGGCGGCCGGCTGGGAGAGGCCGCCGGCGGCGGGCGAGTGGTCGCCGCGCCTCGTCGCCGAGCACATCGTCGTCGCCCTCGGCGTCTACAGCGAGTTCCTCGCCGCCGCCATCGACCGCGAGCCGTTCGACTGGACGTCGCGCACCTACGCCTTCCCGACGCCCGAAGAGGCGCGCGAGCGCCTGGACGAGCTCTACGCCTGGGTGAAGGAAGCGACGGCGGCCATGGCGGAGGCAGACCTCAGCGCTCCGGTGCCGGAGCTGGGCGCCCTCTCGCCCTCGCCGACGCTGGCCGGTCTGCTCACGCTCGCCGGCCGCCATCTGGCCAACGCCCGCCAGATCGAGAGCGCCGTCCGCGCTTGACGGGGCGCAAGGGAGGGCTACGAGCTGGTGCGGGAGGCGCTCACTGAGTGTCATTCTGAGCCCTGAGCCCGTCGAAGGGCGAAGAATCTCAGCGCCCCGTGCCTGCGTGACGGGTGTACGCAACGCCCACGGCGCTTAGGTTCTTCGCTGCGCTCAGAACGACATTATGTAACTTGCGCAGGGGGCCGGGCCAACACCGCCTCAGGCTAGCGCTGCCGCTCCTCGACCTTCTTCGTGACGTTGCGGCCGCCGAAGTTGGTGCAGACGGTCGAGACGCCGGCGTTGGACGCGCCGGAGACGACGATGAGGATCGACTCCGGCGAGCGCGTGTGCGGCACGAAGGCGTCCTCGGCGGTGTCCTCCATGCCGATGACCTTGCCGAAGCGCCGCAGGTCCGCCTTCGCGCGGCCGCAGTGCTCGAAGAGGAAGCGGCGCACCTCCTGCTTCGACCACCCTTTGCCGGCGATGATGCTGGCGTGCTCCGGCCCCATGATGACGACGCAGCCGTTGCTCCGGTTGTAGGGCGGCGCCTCGTAGATGCCGCCGGCGTAGGACATCGTGTCGGCGATGGTCAGGAGGATCTCTTCCGGCACCTGCGTGCTGCGATGCTCGACGTGGAGGTCGCTGCGGATCAGCTGCATGGTGACCGTGCTCTCGTTCGGCTGAAAGCCCTTCTCGACGTGGAGGGGCTCCCAGGGGCTCTCCTCCTCGTTCTCGGCGATGCAAAAGCTGTACTTCGCCGGTGTGCCGTGCGTGCTCTGGTCGAACTCATGCGGCCGAATGCCGAGGACGTTCATGATGACGAGGCGTAGCGTGCGGCCTACCGTCGCATTCGGCCGGTCGCCGGGGCCGAGGATGTTCTCCTTGCTGTTGAAGCCCAGGCGCTCCCGCGCCGGCCCGTTGACGATGACGATGGGCGCCTGGCCGGTGGTGCTCTGCATCATCGGGCCGCCGGCGCCCTGGAGGGCCTCCACCATCGCCACGACGACGGGGAAGTACTCCGGCCGGCAGCCGGCCATGACGGCGTTGATCGCCGCCTGGCGGACGGTGCAACTGCGCTTGAGGTGGTCGACGGTCACGAGCACCTCGTCGGCGCCGCGGTCCGTCTGGGCCAGGAACTCGTCGACGAACTCCTGGATGGGCGGCACGACGGGCAGGCCGTCCGTCCAGCCCTGCTCGTAGTAGTACTCGATTGCCCGGCGGGCGACGCGGATGTCCTCGACGGTCAGCTCTTCGACGCTCTTGACGACCACGCCGTGTCCTCGCTCTCTTACTTCGCCGCTTCCGCCGGCAGGCCGAGGATGGCGAGCACCTGGGGCAGCACCTCGCGCGCCCGCTGCCTGATCTGCTCCGGCTTCAGGTTGCCGATGGGGTGGGGCATCGTCGCGTAGCGGTAGCCGGGGAAGTCGTGGCGCTTGGCCATGGCGTCAGCCGTGCGCGTGAAGGGAGCTGTGACGATCGACGCCGCCGGGACGCCGCGCTTCTCGAAGATCGTTCCGTCGGCCACACTGGCCGCGCTGCACGACCCTCAATCGCCGACGCCGGCGAGGACGACGTCCGCGGCCTCGACCATCTCGTCCAGCGTCTGCTGGGGCACCGGGTGGGAGAAGCTGGGCTTCTTGCGGTGGACGACGCCCTTGAGCTTGTAGCGCTCGCCCAGCAGGTCGCCGATGGCCTGGAGGACCTCGTCAGCGTTGAGCTTGGCGTTGCCCAGGAGCCCCAGGGTCATGCCGTCCAGCGACCTGTAGCCGCGCGGCGCCAGCGGCTGCCGCTTCTCCTCCGAGGAGCCTTCCGGGTTGAGCAGGATCGTCACGTGAAGCTCTCCTCCTCCAGCCCGCCGATGGGCGGACGCCCCAATGATACCCGAAGGTGAGAAGCCGGTGGCGCCGCAACCGAAGGGCGCCGGCAGCGGGTGTGGTCACGGACGTTTTAGGCGGGCAGTGGGTCAGTTTTGAGCACCGTTCGTCCTGAGCTTGTCGAAGGACGATCCGCTTGACGAGGAAGCGTGGTTCCCTTCGACAGGCTCAGGGCAGGCTAGGCTCACCACGAACGTGTGGCTGGGGCGGGCCGCTTAGAATGACCCACTACCTTGAGCCGCCGCCGAGCTTGACAGGCCACTCGCTTGCGAATACCATCGCACTCAGCCCAACGAAAGGGGAGCGGCGCCCAGGTGACCAACCGTAACGTTCAGTTTCTGCGCTGCCGCCCGCGACTCGGCGATGTCGCGGCAGTTCGTGTGTGGGCGAAGTATGCCTTGAGGCCTGAGATCTGAGTTAGAGCCGGCCGAAGATCGCGAGACCCACCACGACGCAGTCCTGGTGGGTTTTCTGTTTTCCGCGTGAGGTTGAAGTGCAAGACATACCGCTAACCGTAAGCAACGTATCGAAGTCGTTCGGCGGCGGCCTGAGCTGGGAGTTCCCGCCCTGGCGCCGGCGAATAGGCTCGTCTCTCGTCGTCGACGCCGTTTCCTTCGCCGTCGAGCGCGGCGAGATCTACGGCGTCATCGGCGCCAACGGCTCCGGCAAGTCGACGCTGATCCGGATCATCAGCACCCTGCTCCTGCCGGACGCCGGCGAGGTGACGGCCTTCGGCCACGACGTGGTGCGCGAGCCGGCGCGGGTGCGGCCGCTGATCAACCGCGTCTCCGCCGACCCCGCCTTCTTCAAGAGCATGAGCACGATCGAGAACCTGCTCTTCTTCGGCCGCGTCTACGGCATGAGCCGCGGCCAGATCGAGGACCGGGCGGCGACCATCCTGGCGCGCCTCGGCCTGGAGGCCGGGCTGGCGCGCCAGCCGATGAGCCACCTCTCGCGCGGCCAGCAGCAGAAGGTCGCCGTCGCCCGCTCCTTCCTCACCTCGCCCGTCCTCATGCTCCTGGACGAGCCGACGACCGGCCTCGACCCGCGCAGCAAGCGCGAGGTTCAGGCATTCGTGCGGGAGGTGCGCCGCGAGCACGACGCGACGATCCTGCTGACGACGCACGACATGGAGGAGGCGGAGCTGCTCTGCGACCGCATCGCCATCCTCTCGCGCGGGCGCATCGTCGCCGAGGGGACGCCGCAGGCGCTGCGCGAGCAGGTCGCAGACGGCAGGCCGCTGGCGGAGGTGAGCATGGAGACGGTGTTCCTGGCGCTGACGGGCCAGAGCCTGGCGGACGACGAGGTGCCGGCGGCGGTGACGCTTGGCTAGGCTGCTCGTCCGGCCGGGGCCGTCGCCGCAGGCGATGGGGCTGATCTGGGCCTTCGTGGAGCGCCAGACGAACCTCTGGAAGCGCTACTGGGCCTGGGAGATCGTCTGGCTCGCCTACGGCGTCGTCAACACGCTGGCCATCACCTTCATCGCCGAGGAGGTGGGCAAGTCCGGCTTCGCCGCCGCGGAGGACGTGCCCGGGCTCATCCTCTTCCTCCTCATCGGCACGCTGGTCTGGGCCTACCTCTCGGCCGTCCTGGACGACGTGAGCCTTGTCGTGACCTGGGAGCGCTGGGAGGGGACGATCGAGCACACGCTCATGGCGCCGGTCTCGCGGGCGCTGCACCTGCTGGGCATGGGGTTGTTCGGCGTGCTGCACGCCATCGTGCGGACGCTGCTTATCTTCGCGATCGCGATGCCGTTCTTCACCGTCGACCTCGCCAACGCGAACTGGCCGGCGGCGGTCGCGGTGATGGCCATCGGCACGCTGAGCGTCGTCGGCATCGCCATCCTGGCCGGCGTGCTGCCGCTGCTCTATCCGGAGCGCGGCGCCCAGATGTCGTTCATGCTCCAGGCCGTCCTGCTGCTCGTCTCAGGCGTCTATTACAGCGTCGACGTGCTGCCGGGCTGGCTGCAGCTCTTCGCCACGGTGGCGCCGACGACCTACATCCTGGAGGGTATTCGGGCGGCGCTGGTAGACGGCAAGGGCGTTGGCGACCTCAAGGGGACGCTGCTGGCGCTCGCCGGCTTCGGCGTCGTCCTCGTGCCGGGCGGCATCGCCGTCTTCGCGGCCGGCGAGGCCTGGGCGAAGAAGACGGGCAAGCTGAAGCGGCAGGGGTAAGAACCGGCGCCTCGACAAAACCCTTGGCGGGGCGCGTGCCATGGAGCCAAGGAGCCGCCGTTAGCCGCCCCAGGGTTCCGAGGACGAGACGTGGTAAATCGTCGCCTCGGGCTCCGCAGCCAGAAGTTCTTCGAAGAGGGCCATGGTCTTCTGCACGACGGCCTGCGACTCCTGCCGATCCAGCGCTGCCCGATCGGTGAACACCTCAACGCCGACGAATGAGTCCGGGTCAGAGAGGTCCCGGCCGATGTCGAAGCTGATGACGCCGTCCACCAGACGGCTTGGCGCGATTACCCCTCGAAAGGCGGCCATCGCCTGCTCCGCCTTCTCGGGATGACAGCGCACCCTGAAGCGCACGACGATCATCGGCCGCTACGCCCCGACCGGCGCCCGGCTCGGCGCTACGTAGAGGCTGGGGTCCGGCGCCGGGAAGCCGCCTGCCGGCGTTTCGACGAGGTTCGGGTTGATCGGCCGCCGTCGCGAGACGCCCGCCCACTGCGCCGTCTCCCAGCTCACCTTGCCGTCGCGGAAGAACTCGAGGAAGACCTGGTTGAACATCTCGGGCTGGTCGGTCTGGCCCTGGTGGCCGCACTGCTGCGGGTAGAAGAACTGGATGTTGGGGACAGCGTCCTCCTGGTTGAAGCCGTTCTCTACCGGCGAGAGGACGTCGTCCATGCCGTAGAGGTAGATCATCGGCGTCGTCAGCCTGGGGAGCCGGTCTTTCGTCGTGAAGATCTGGCGGATGTTCGCGTCCTGTTGCGTGAACAGGGTGAACGGAGGCATCCCTGCCCTGGCGCGGGCTTCGCGGTGCCTCAGGGCGGCCCGCACGCGCATCTGCACCAGCTCCGGCCAGATCGCCTTCTTCTCGTAGATGATGCCCTCCATGAGGACGCGCATGCTCTCGTCCGTGCCGTCGAACTGGGGCATGACGTAGTCGGGATTGGGCGTGAACTTGCCTTCCTTCGGCGCCAGGCGCAGGGACGGGTCGACGATGTCGCCGAGGCCGCCGGCGATGAAGGCGACGCTGAGGACGCGCTCCGGGTGGGAGATGAGGAAGTTGCAAGAGTTCGTGCAGCCGAAGGAGTTGCCGCTGAGGTGGAACTTGTCGACGCAGAGGGCGTCGGCAAACATCTTGAGGAAGTCGACCTGGGCCTTGGGACCGTGCTCGATGTACTCCGGCTTGCTGTTGTCCGACCAGCCGAAGCCGGGCTGGTCCGGGCAGTAGACGCGGAAGCCGTTGGCGCCGAGGAAGGGCGCCATGAAGCGCCAGCCGGCCGTGCCGGAAGAGCCCTCGATGCCGCCGTGCAGCAGGATCACCGCCGGCCCCGTCTCCCCGGAGGTGACGTAATGCGCCTTGGCGCCGTTCGCCAGCCGCACCCAGCGGCTGTGCAGGCCGGGCACGTAGACTAAGTCTTCTTCTGTCAGGTAGTGGGGTACTTCGCTCGCCATTTCTTCTCCTCCCTTGTCTCCGAAAAGGCCGCCGTTGGACGACCGGCTATAACGTACTCCCGCCGACCGGTTTGTCAACCGCGGCGCGTTGGCGGCGGGCGCTCCTGCGGGTCAAACGCTGTCACCCTGAGTCCTTCGCCGAAGGACGAAGGGTCAAAGCCGACCGAGGCGTGATCTTCGCTGCAGGGCTTGGATTCTTCGCTGCGCTCAGAATGACGATGTGGGCCTACTCCCAGCCCGACTTCATGCCGTAGGGGAAGATGTCGAGAACGGCCTCGATGTACTCGACCTGGCCGCGCCTGATCTTGAAGACCTCGGCTATGAGGGCGCTGGCCGGCCGCAGGGCGCCGGCCGACATCTCGACGCGGCCGCGGCCCGGCACGTCCAGGTACTTGATCTTGCCGGCGTGGTCGAAGATGACCATGGCGTAGGTGAGGCCCCGCTCCTCGTCCACGGCGAGGACGCGGCGGTTGCGGATGGGGTTGATGTAGGCGCAGAAGCCGGAGCTCAGCTGCTCCCTCACCTTCATGCGGCCGACGACGCTCATCGGGTTGTCCGGGTCGTCACCCTCGCGCGCCGGCCGGTTCGCGGTCCAGATGCCGTTCTCGAAGCGGACGCAGTCGTCCGTCAGCGGGCAGAGGTCGCCGTTGTTCTCCTGGATGCCCTCGAAGTAGGTGTCCGTGACGCGGATCATCTCGGCCCGCGGCGTGCGGTCCGAGGGCGGCAGCACCTCGAGGAACTGGGGCCTCGGGCCCAGCAGCGTCTTCGGCTCGAAGAAGCGCTCGCGCTGGCGGACGATGACGTGCTCGACCTCGCTGATCGCCGCTCGCCCTGAGCCCGTCGAAGGGCATTCGACCTTGAGGCGCAGGCCGAGCATCGCCGGGTTGCCGAGCTCCCTGACGACGCCGAGGAAGCCGATCTGACCCGTCTGCGGGTCGGCGAAGTAGTGGCCGCCGGCCTCGCGGCCCTCGGCGTTGGCCCAGAGGCCGTAGCCCAGGGGGATGGCCTGGCCGTTCTCCGTGTACTTGACGCTGCTCGCCAGCGCCAAGCGGGACGGGTCGTTGGCCGCCAGGGCGTCCAGGTAGCCGTCCACCGTGCCGACGAGCTCTTCGCGGGTTGTGCTCACTCCTCTGCCTCCTCCTGGAGCCGCCGATGCGTCGGCGCCTAAGACCAACCGGAGCTGATGCCGTACGGATAGATGTCGATCAGAGCTTCGATGTTGGTGATGACGCCGTTGCGCACCTTGAACGCCTCCACCGCCGGCATGTAGTTGGGGTAGCCGAAGGGCACGCGGCCGGGCACGGAGCCGAGGTCGCCGGGGTGGTCGAAGAAGAAGAACCAGAGCGCCGTCTGATGCTCCTCGTCGACGGCCCAGACGCGCCGCTGCACGCAGCCGGCGATGTGGCGCACGGCGCCGCGGTTCATCTGCTCGGCGACGCCCATGCGTCCGACCTCGGTCTGGGCGTCCGGATTGCGCGTCGTTTGGAAGCCGTTCTCGACGCGGCCGCACTCTTCCGTCACGGGGACGAGGTCGCCGTTGCTCTGCTCGATCGCCTCGAAGTAGAGGTTTGAGATGCGGACGAGCTCGTGGCGCGGCAGGCGCTCGGCGGGCGGCACGACCTCGAGGAAGCCGGAGCGGTCGCGGTTGAGGAACAGGTCTGGGTTGAAGAGGATGCCGCCGCCGCGCACGGCCAGCGTCTCCGCCTCGGTGATCAGGTCGTGCTCGACCTTGAGACGTAGGGCGATCATCGCCGCCGCCTCGCCGCCGCCCTGGCGCATGGCCGCCGGGCCGCCGCGCTCCGTGACGACGCCGAAGAACCCCACCTGGCCGGATGCCGGGTCGGTGAAGTAGTGGCCGCCGGGCTTGCGGCCGGTCACGGTGCGCCACATGCCCTGACCGATGCGCAGGTGCTGGAAGTTCTCCGTGCAGCGGCAGTTCGGCGCCGCGATCCGCCGCGGCTCGTTGGCGGCGAGCGCCTCCAGGTAGCGGTCGGCGTGGCCGATCAGCTCATCACGCGTGATGCCCATCTAAGGTGCTCCTTCTCGGTCTCGCGGGGCGCTCTCGAAAGCCGGGGACTTTCGCAGCGCATGTTAGCGGCAGCCCTGCCAGCGAGCAATCGCCGTTCGGCTCGTCAGGAGGGGCCTATCGGCCGCTTCGAGGGCGCAGCGCGTACGCGATACTATTGGCGGGAGGGTGACGCCGATGTGGGGTGCACACGATGGTATGGGCTGGTGGATGTTCCTGGGCAGCGTCTGGTTCGTCGTCTTCTGGGGGCTGGTCATCTGGGCGTTCGTGAGCCTGGTTTCGCCCCGCGGGCGCGAGCCCGGCGGCGAATCGGCGCTCGACATCGCCAAGCGGCGCTACGCGCGCGGCGAGATCACCAAGGAGGAGTTTGAGCAGCTCCGCCGCGACCTGACGGGCTGAGCCGTGGTTCCCGTCGCGCGGCGCAACCTCTTCGCCGAGAAAGGGCGCTTCGCTATCTCCATCTGCGGCGTCGCCTTCGCCGTCCTCCTCGTCCTCGTCGTGCTCGCCCTCTACCGCGGCTTCAGCCGCACCGGCGAGACGTTCGAGCTGCTGCCGGGCTCGCTGTGGATCGCCCAGACGGGCACGACCGACCCCTTCCACTCCGAGTCGCTCGTGCAGGCGGCCGACATCGAGTCGGCGCGCGACGTGGCCGGCGTGGCGGCGGTGGTGCCCGTGCTCGTGCGCCAGATGGCGTTCAGCGTTGAGGACCACGACCTCTCGGCGCGGCTGATGGCGCTGGACGTGCCGGCCGGCCTGCCGGTCGACGACAAGATCCGCGCCCGCTACCTGCCGCAGCGCGGCGTTCTCGTTATCGACCGCATCCTGGCCGACAAGGAGGGGCTGCGCGAGGGCGACGTCGCCCGCCTCGGCGCCGTCCAGCTGCGCATCGGCAAGGTCCAGCCGCGCAGCGCTGAAGCCTTCGAGCCGTTCGCATTCCTCAGCTACGAGGACGCCAGGCGCGTCTTCGGCCTCGAGGACATCGTCAACTTCGGCATGGTGATGCTCCTGCCTGGCGCGGACGAGACGGCCGTGGCGGCCGCCCTCGAGGCGAGGCTCCCCGGCACGCAGGTCTTCACCCGCCTGGAGTTCGCGACGGCGATCAGGAAGGAGATCGACGAGAGCTTCCTGCCGATCATCGGCATCCTGGTGGCCATCGGCTTCACGGTCGGCGCCGCCGTCGTCGGCCTGACGATCTACACGGCGACTATCGAGCGTTCACGGGAGTTCGGCGTGATGAAGGCGGTGGGCGCCTCCGCTGTCTTCCTCTACCGCATCGTCGCCTCGCAGAGCGCGATGTTGACCTCGGCGGGCTTCCTTCTCGGGCTGGTGGCGGCGCTGGTCGTCGCGCGCCTGGCGCGCGAGGCGGTGCCGGACTTCGCCACAGAGTTCCGGTCGCTGGACATTGCCGGCGTGCTCGTCGGCACGGTCGTCATGGCGTTCGCCGCCTCGCTCATCCCGGTGCGCCGCATCAACGCCATCGACCCCGCTCTGGTGTTCCGCGCATGAGCGAGGCCATCGTCCGCGTCCGCGACCTGGTGAAGCACTTCGGCGCCGGCGAGAGCCTCGTCCGCGCCGTCGACGGCGTCTCGATCGACGTCGAGGCGGGCGAGCTGGTGCTGATCATGGGCCCGTCCGGCTCCGGCAAGACGACGCTCCTCACCATGGTCGGCGGGCTGCTGCGGCCCACCTCCGGGTCGATCGAGATCCGCGGGCGCGAGATCACGCGGATGTCTCCGGGCGAGCTGACGGAGGTGCGCCGCCACCTTGTGGGCTTCATCTTCCAGTCGTTCAACCTCTGGGAGTCGCTCAGCGTCATCGAGAACGTGGAGCTGGCGCTCAACGTCGCCGGCGTGACGGGCGACGAGGCGAAGTCGCGGGCGCGGCGGCTCTTGGAGGAGCGCGGTCTGGGCCCGCGCGTGCGCTTCCGCTGCCGCGACCTCTCGGGCGGCGAGAAGCAGCGCCTCTCCATCGCCCGCGCCCTCGCCAACGACCCGCTGCTGCTGCTGGCGGACGAGCCGACGGCGAACCTGGACTCCCGCCACGGCCGCGAGGTCATGCGCCTGCTGCGCGACATCGCCAAGTCGGGCGAGCGCGCCGCCATCGTCGTCAGCCACGACCAGCGCATCCGCGAGGTGGCGGACCGCGTCCTCTGGCTGGAGGACGGCCGCTTCACGGACATGGGCAAGCTGGTGCGCGACCCGGTCTGCGGCATGAGCCTGGAGGAGTCGGCCGCGGCTACGTTGCGTCACGGCGAGCGCATCTACTACTTCTGCTCCCAGGGCTGCCTGCGCGAGTTCCAGGAGTCGCCGGCGAGCTACGTCGCTCCCAGCCCCGTCGGCTAAGGCTCGCGCGCCTCGTCCGCGGCGCCTTCGGGCGGTCGCCAGAGCGACAGCGCCTCCATGCCGACGATGCCCGAGACGAAAAGCGCCGCGCCCAGTAGGAGCACGTCGCCGCCGAGGTTCGCCGTCAGCAGGACGACGAGCGCGATCCCGACAACGGGCACGACCGGCAGGCCGCGGACGCTGGCCGGCACGCGGAAGGGACGCGGCAGCTCCGGCCGCGACCGCCGCAGGAGGATGAGCGACAGGCAGACGGCGCCGAAGCCGACGAAGACGACGAAGTTCGTCGCGCCGGCGACGAAGGAGAGCTCGCCCGTGGCGGTGAAGGCGCCGGCGAGCAGGAGCGAGAGGACGATGGCCCGCGCCGGCGTCCGCGCGCCGGGGTGGACCCAGGCCAGGAAGCGCGGCAGCGCCGCCCGCGACGCCATGCCGTAGATCATGCGCGAAGCGGCGACGAGCAACAGGAGCATCGTGTTCGCCGTGGAGAAGAGGGCGATGACGGCAACCGTGTCGGAGGCGCGTTCGCCCAGCACCGCCGCCGCGACGTCGGCCAGCGGCGCTTCCGAGGCGCCGAGCGCCTGCCAGCCCAGCACGCTCACGGCCGAGACCGCCACGAGGATGTAGAGCACCGTCGTGAAGCCGATCGAGAGGAGCATCGCCGCCGGCACGACGCGGCTGGCGTCCTCCGCCTCCTCCGAAAGCGTCGCGATCTGGGAGAAGCCGAGGAAGGCGAACATGACCAGCGCCGCGCCGCTCAGGACGCCGCCGGCGCCCCGCGGCAGCTCCGTCAGGGGCTCGTCGCCCAGATGGGGCACGCCGATTGCGATGATGAGCACCAGGCCAGCGACCTCCACCAGCGTGCCGACGATTGACGCCCACACCGTCTGCCGGATGCCGTAGAAGGCGATGAGCGTCGCGACGGCGAGGGCGACGATGGCCGGTACGCGCGCGTCGACGTCGACGAAAGTCGCCAGGTAGCCGCCGAAGCCGAGGGCGACGGTCGCGGCGGCGATGATGTTGCCGATGACCATGAGCCAGCCGACGACGAAGGCCGGCCGCGGCCCCAGCGCCTGCCGCGAGTACTCGTAGTCAGCGCCGGCGCGGGGGAACATCGAGGCGAGCTCCGCGTAGCAGAGGCCGATGACGGCGGCCATAACGGCGGCGATGACGAACGAGAGCCAGAGGCCGTTGCCCGCCTCCTCCGCCACGGCGCCGACCAGCGCGTAGATGCCGGCGCCGAGGATGATGCCGACGCCGCCCAGCGTCGTCTCGGCCAGGTTCAGGCTCCTGCGCAGCGTCCGGGGCGGTTCAGTCAAGGGCGCCTCCGCACCAGATTACGCGAAGAGGGCCGTTTGCTCCCGCCGTGCACCTCAGCCCGTTCTTGGACAGCGGGCGTTTCGTGGGGCGGACACAAACCGGCGCGCCGGATATCGTGGTTGCGTCCGCTTCGAAAGACGGCAGCCCGTGGGCGATAATCGCTGCGGACCGCCGGGCCTTCTCTGATGTAACGGAGGATTCGTGGAAGTAGCATCTCTGTACGCTGACCCGAAGCAGTGGCCCGTCTTCTCGGCCGA
>Ga0209322_10000847_pt1 | contig 17872 bp, 15 predicted proteins | sample Rifsed19ft1_FD_184013 | JGI IMG/M metagenome (GOLD analysis project Ga0209322, IMG submission 184013) | Soil microbial communities from Rifle, Colorado, USA - sediment 19ft 1 (version 2) | ecosystem: Environmental > Terrestrial > Deep subsurface > Rock core/Sediment | place: Rifle, Colorado... | reverse complement strand
AGTCCTGGCCCAGTACCTCCAGCAGGCTGGCGCGCGTCACGCGAGCGAGGTAGGCGCCGGGCAGCGCCGCCAGCGTCACCACCGGCAGCGCCAGCTGCTTCCAGGGTGGCAGCCAGCCCGGGACCAGCCCGTCGCTCGTGTCCCAGCCGAAGGTCGCCAGCAGGTGCAGCTTGACGCCGAAGATGTAGACCAGGCAGACGCCCAGCACGAAGGCAGGCACTGCCGAGCCCAAAGACGCGAGGAGAACGCCGGCGTAATCCGGCAGGCGGTTGCGGTGCAGCGCGGCGAAGACGCCCAGCCCGATGCCGCCAGCCGTCGCCGCGGCCAGGGCGAGCAGGCCGAGCACCGCCGTGACGCGAAAGCCGTCGAGGATGATCCCGGTCACCGGCTTGTCCTGGCGCTGGTAGGAGATGCCCAGGTCGCCCTGCAGCGCGTTCGCGACGAAGTCGAGGTACTGGCGCCAGACCGGCTTGTCGAGGCCGTACTTGCGGTTCAGGTTCTCGACGACGCTGTCCGGAAGGCGGCGCTCGCTATCCCAGGGCCCGCCTTCGACGGCGTGCATCAGCGCAAACGTGACCAGGGAGATGAACAGGAGGGCAGGGATGAGCCAGAGCAGGCGTCGGAGGGCGTAGGCGGCCATCGGGATGACGGGGTGAGGGAGTCCTTGGCGAGGAGGACTCCCTCACTCCTGCTCAGCGCTATTCCGCGGCGATGTACGTCTTGGCGAAGCTGTAGTCGCCCTTGATCTCGCCGTCCAGCGCCGTGGCGACGAGGTCGCGCACGCGCGGCTTGACCAGCAGGTAGCTCTCGCGGTTGTACAGCGGCGAGATGGCCGCGTCGTCCAGCATGAGCTTCTGGGCCTGGTCGTAAAGGGCGAGACGCTTCCTTTCGTCCGTCTCCGCCGCGGCCTTCTTCATCAGGTCGTCGAACTGGGGGCTCTCGTAGGCGACGAGGTTGTTGCCGCCCCAGCTGGCGAACAGCTCGGGCAGCCAGTTGTCCGGGTAGGCCCAGTCAGCGCTCCAGTTGGCGATCGCCGCCTGGTACTTCTTGGTTGTGAAGTTCTGCCCGAAGACCGGCGGGTCGACGTACTCCGTCGTCACCTCGATGCCGAGGTTGCGCTTGATCTGGTCCTCGACGAACTGCATGCGCAGCTTCACCGGCGGCGCTGCCACGGCGAGGAAGCTGATCTTCGGCAGGCCCTTACCCTCCGGGAAGCCGGCCTCGGCCAGCAGCTGCTTCGCCTTCGTCGGATTGAACTCGTAGCCCAGGGCAGCGTTGTAGCCGGGCATGCCGGGCGGGATCCAGCTCGCCGCCGGCCGGCCGGCGCCCTGCAGCAGGCCGTCGACCATCGCCTTGCGGTCGATAGCCATGGCGAAGGCCTGGCGCACCTTGACATTGTCGAAGGGGGCGACGGCGTTGTTCATGAATACCGCGTAGGTCACCAGCTCCGGCACGCGCACCAGCTGGGCGTTGAGCGAGGAGCCGGGCGCCGTGACCTCGGCGAGGACAGGCGGCGGCACGACGACGGCGTCGAGCTCGCCGGCGAGGTAGGCGGCGTAAGCCGCGGCGTCGTCGGCGATGAAGTTGACGACAATGCGCGTCAGCTTCGGCTTCTCGCCCTGCCAGTTGGCGTTGGGCTCCATGACGACTCGCTGGTTGTGCGTCCACTCCTTGAGGACGAAGGGGCCGTTGCCGACGAGGTTGCCGGCCTCAGTCCACTTGGCGCCGTGCTTCTCGACGACGTCCTGCCGGACGGGGAAGGCCGTCCACAGCGCCAGCTTGCTGAGGAAGCTGGGGTCGGCCTGGCGCAGCTGGTAGACGACCGTGCGCTCGTCCTTGGCGCTGACGCCCACCTTGTCGCGCAGCGCGGCGAGATCGGCGTCCGAGGGTGTCTTGGGTTCGTCCTCGGTGCCGAGGGCGGTGTTGTACTCGCGGGCGCCCACGACCTCGTAGAAGAAGGAGACGTAGGTGGAGGCCAGCTTCGGGTCCAGGGCGCGCTTCATGCTGTAGACGAAGTCCTGGGCGGTGACGGCTTTGCCGTCGCTCCACTTTGCGTCCTTGTCGATCTTCACCGTGTAGGTGAGGCCGTCCTTGGAGACGCCGCCGTTGTCGATGGCCGGCAGCTCTTCGGCGAGGTTCGGGACGACGCGGAGGTCCGCGTCGTAGGTGAAGAGGCCGGCGAACAGCGGCTTCATCAGGCTGGTCTCGCCGACGAAGTTGGCCAGGTGGGGGTCGATGGTCTTCGGCTCGCCGGCGATGCGCAGGCGCAGCTGCTGCTGGTCCGGCGGCGCAAGCGCGCCACCGGGCGCGGGCGACTCCTTGTCGCCGCCGCAGGCGAGCGCCAACAGCAGGCCGACGACGGCAACGCCGAGCGTAAGCCAGCGGGGTCGGCTCAGAATTCCACTCTCCATAGTTCTTCCTCCCTGGACAAGGCGCGCCAACGCCCGGCGTTGGCCGGCCTCACAGGTGTTATCGGCAAGGAGAGGGGAGACTAGACTGGGCTAGACACCTATATTTTCGCGCGCAGGCGGGCGCGAGGCTCCGTATCGGCGACTCGGCCTAATCCCTGGCGACGAGAACGTCGTCCCCTTCGACGCGGACGGAGTAGAGCGTCACCGGCGCCTGGGCCGGCCCGCCGACCGCCTCGCCCGTCCCGAGATCGAACTCGGAGCCGTGGTACAGGCAGGTGACGCTGCCCTCGCTGAGGTAGCCCGAGCTGAGCTCTAGACCGACGTGGGTGCAGTAGTTGCTGAAGCAGTAGAGCCGGCCCAGGACGTTGGCGACGGCGACCGGCTCCTCGCCCAGCGTGACCGGCCGGATCGCGCCGGCGGGGAAGTCGCCCAGCTTGCCGACCTTGACGTACTCGGCCATCTCACTCCCCTTCTCGTTGTCTGGTCCTGTCATTGCGAGGCTCGCCGGCCGGCGAGCCGTGGCAATCCTTGGCGCTCGGTCAAAGATTGCTTCGCTCCGCTCGCAATGACGATGTCGTCACACCTTGCCCCTCTCGGTGAGTGGCGCAACGATCATTCGTTAGCTCACACTGACTGTCAAACCTGACCGTTCGACAGGGCCTAACGGATCAGACGGGCGCGCTCGTCCATCGCCTTGAGGACCTCGGCCGGCTCGGCGCTGGGCAGGAGGAAGATGACGCGCTCGACGCCGGCGCGCGCCAGGTCGTCGACGACCTCGCGGGAAGGCGGGCAGGTGTAGACGGAGACGGAGATGGCGTCCGGGTCGCGGCCCGCGGCCTCGGCGCGGCGCCGCAGCTCGAGCACCTTCTCGCGGATGGCGGGCGGCGGCTGGCCGCCGCGCGAGATCGGTATCCAGCCGTCGCAGAACTCGATTACGCGGTCGAATGTCGTGGCGCTGTCGCCGCCCATGAGGATGGGCGGGTGGGGCTTCTGCAGCGGCTTCGGGTAGAGCCAGGCCTTGTCGAAGTCGACGTAGCGGCCGTGGAACTCGGCCTCTTCCTGCGTCCAGAGGGCGCGCATGGCGAGGACGCGCTCGCGCAGGACAGCGAAGCGCCGGCTGAACTTCGTGCCGTGGTCCTCCACCTCCTCGACGTTCCAGCCGGCGCCGATGCCGAAGAGGAAGCGGCCGCCGGAGACGTTGTCGAGGCTGGCGACCTCCTTCGCCGTGATGATCGGGTCGCGCTGGATGATGAGGCAGATGGACGTGCCGACCTTCAGCGTACGCGTCGCGGTGGCAGCCGCCGTGAGGGCGACGAACGGGTCGTAGGTGTGCGAGTACTCCTTGGGCATGACCGGCCCGCCGGGCCAGGGCGTGCGGCCGCCGGCCGGGATGTGCGTGTGCTCCGGTAGCCAGAGCGACTCGAAGCCGCGCTCCTCCGCCGCGCGGGCGACATCGGCCGGCTGCAGCGTGTAATCGGTCGCGAAGATTGTCAGTCCGTAGAGCACGGCTAGCCCCGGCAACGTAGCAGCTTGCGAAGCGAGGTGACAAGTGGGCTAATATGACGGCGCCCCGCGTGAGCCCACAGCTTGGGAGGAACGACATGCCGTCGACAGCGCGCGCCGACACCGTGGGGAGCCTGCTGCGGCCCCCTTACCTGCAAGAGGCCCGCCAGGCCCTGACCGAGGGCAAGTCGACGGACGCGGCGGTGCGCGCCGTCGAGGACCGGGCTGTGCTCGAGGCGATCGCCCTGCAGGAGGCCGTCGGCCTCGACGTCATCTCCGACGGGGAGGCGCGGCGTACGAACTGGATCGCGTCGATAGGCGTCACCGCCGGCTACAAGGCGCCTCTGGGCGGCTTCGTCGGCAAGACGATCGCGGCGCCGACCTGGATGTCGTTCTGGCGCAACAGCCGCGGCGAGAGGTCTCCCTTCCAGCTCCGCGCCTGGCCGGTGATCTGCGAGCCGCTCAGCGTCCAGCGCGACATCGTCGCGGACGAGTACGGCTTCCTGAAGGCGCACGCGAGCAGGCGCACGAAGTACACCTTCCCGGCGCCCAGCTACCATCGCGTCTTCTGGAACGAGGAGTTCTCCCGCGATGTCTACCCGACGGTCGACGACTTCCTCGTCGCCGTGCGCGACTACATCCGCGAGCACGTCATCGAGCGCGCCATGGCGCTGGGCTGCGACTACGTCCAGATGGACGCGCCGAACTACGGCCAGAGCTACACGGACGCCGAGGTCATGGCCGTCATGGCGGCGGAGGGACACGACCTGAAGGCAGAGCTGATCGCCGACGCCGAGATTGACAACTCAGTGTTCGAGGGGATTGCGGGCGTGACGCGCGCCCTGCACGTCTGTCGCGGCAACGGCCCCGGCGGCACCTGGTCGGCCGCCGGCGGCTACGACAGCTTCGCGGCGGCGATGTTCCCCCGCCTCACGAACTACGACTCGCTGCTCCTGGAGTACGACACGCCGCGCGCCGGCGACTTCAGCCCGCTGAAGAACGTCTTGCCCAGCGCCACCGTCGTCCTGGGGCTGCTGACTACGAAGGAGGGCCTCCTGGAGGACGCGGCGCTCATCGAGCAGCGCATCCGCGAGGCGTCGCGCTACGTGCCGCTGGAGCGCCTGGCGCTGAGCCCGCAGTGCGGCTTTGCCTCCGCCGGCGCCGGCAACCCGCTGACGCCAGCAGAGCAGGAGGCGAAGCTGCGCCGCGTCGTCGAGGTGGCGCGAAAGGTCTGGGCGAGCTGAGTTCATGACGCTCCGGTAACGCCAGGGTACGATCTACGTTAACCTAGTCGAGAAGGGAGTCTCTCCGACTCAATGCGCCTATCGCTCTTCGTCTTAGCTGCGGCCGGCCTAGCTACGGCCGTCGTCATCGTCGGTGCGGTCGCCTACGCCCTTGCCGTGTCCAACGATGACAGCCAGGCGCCGGCCGTGCGGAACCAGCCCATGTCCACGCCTTCGCCCTCGCCAACCGTCGCTCCGACCGTCGCGCCGACCGTGCCGCCGCGGCCCACGCCGCTTCCTCTGCTGCCAATGCCAACGTCGTCGCTACCGCAACCAACCGACGCAGACGCAGAGGAAGACGTTGGGGAGCCGGAGGAGCCTGAGGCGGAGGAACCCGATGTCGAGGAGCCCGAGGTTGATGAGCCTGAGGCCGAGGAGCCCACGGAGCCTGAGGCGGAGCCCGAGGTCGGGGATGTTGGGGATGCCCCGAGCGCGGAGCCCGACATCGAAAAGCCATCCAGCGACGAACCTTAAGTCGACGAGCCCGACGTCGACTTAGCCCGAAGGCTAGCCGGTCAGCTCATCCGGGCCGATCAGCCTGACCGCCCTTCTCCCTCAGCGCCCGATAGACCTTCTCCGCCGTGACCGGCAGGTCGCGGATGCGCACGCCGATGGCGTCGGCGACAGCGTTAGCGATGGCCGGCGCCACAGGCGTAACCGGGCTCTCGCCGATGCCGCGCACGTTGTAGGGCCCCGAGCCGACCTGCGACGGCAGTAGCACCGTGGTGAGCGGCGGGATGTCGCGCGCCGTCGGCAGCTTGTAGTCGCCGAAGGAGACGTTGGTGACGCGCCCGTCCTCCACCTGCAGCTCCTCCATGAGCGCGTAGCCGATGCCGGTGATGACGGAGCCGTTGATCTGTCCCTGGTGGCCGATGGGGTTGACGATGGTGCCGATGTCGTGGGCGGTGGTGAAGCTGAGGAGCTTGACTTCGCCCGTCTCTGGATCGACCGAGACCTCGGCGCACTGGGCGGCGAAGCAGGTCGTGTGGACACGGGCCGTCTCGTTGACGTGGGCGCGCGCCTTCACCGTCTCGCCGCAGCGGGCGAGCAGGTCCTGCCAGCGGATCGCCTCCTCCAGGTCGGTGCGGCGGATTTCGTCGCCCGCGAAGACGAGCTTGTCAGGGGGCCAGCCGAGGTGGCTGGCGGCGAGGGCGAGCAGCTCCGCCTTGGCCAGCTGCGCCGCTTCGTAGGCCGCGATGGTGTTGACGCGCGTCGAGCGGCTGCCGGCGACGCCGGAGTCGAAAGGCACCGCGCCGGAGTCCCAGATCTCGACCTCGATGCTCTGGGGGTCGACGCGCATCTCCTCGCCGACGACCTGGACGAGGGTGGTATAGGTGCCGGTGCCCTGGTCGAAGATCGGCGTGCCGACGGCGACGCTGCCGTCGGGCTTGAGCGTGACCTCGGACGTGCCCTCTCCGCCGCCGGTGCCGCGGTCGCCGATGGCGACGCCTCGGCCAACGTAGGCCGGCTTCGGCCGATGGTAGCCGCCGGCCTCGGCCGCAGCCTGTAGCGTCTCGCGGGCACGGACGTTCTCCAGGCGCTCGCCGAAGGCCGTCTCGTCGCCCTCGACAACGAGGTTCTTGAGCTTGAACGCCAGCGGGTCGATGCCCATCTTGCGGGCGATGTCGTCCAGGTGCGACTCGATGGCGAAGACGCCCTGCGGCTCGCCGGGGGCGCGCATGAAGCCGCCGGGGATGTTGTTGGTGTAGACGAAGGCGGACTCGATGAGGCAGTTGGGGATTCGATACGGGCCGGCGGCCTGGTTGGCGCCGCCGATGACGCCGGGCGGCTTGAAGGAAGCGTAGGCGCCCGAGTTGACGATGTACATCACCTGGTGGGCGACGATGGTGCCGTCCTTCTTCACGCCGGTCTTCAGGTGGGTGATGGTGTGGTGCTGGGGGTTGCCGGCGCCGAACTCCTCCACGTAATCCGAGATCATCTTCACGGGCCGGGCCGTCGCCTTCGCCAGGTAGTAGCAGACCGGCGTGTTGCGCGAGTTGGCCTTGCCACCGAAGTCGCCGCCGATGTAGACGTGGTGGAAGAGGATGCGCTCCTCCGGCAGGTTGGCAGACGTGGCCAGCGACTCGCGCGTGTTGTAGGGCACCTTGCTGCACATCCAGACGTGGACGCGGCCGTCGTCTTTGTCGATGTCGATGAGGACGGCCTGGGGCTCGATGTAGCCCTGGTGGCGGCGCTGCGTGACGTAGGTGCCCTCGAAGACGAAGTCGGCCTCGGCGAAGCCCTGCTCGAGGTTGCCGCGCTCCAGGCGCGTGCGCCGGTAGACGTTGGAGGGCGTGTCCAAGGGCTGGAAGCCCTTGTAGGTGTTGAAGTCGGGATGAAGGATGGGCGCGTCGTCGCGCATCGCCTCTTCGGGGTCGAGGAGGGCCGGCAGCTCCTCGTACTCCACCTCGATGAGGTCGAGCGCCCGCTGGGCGATGTCCTCGTCCTCGGCGGCGACGGCGCCGACGCGCTCGCCGATGAAGCGCACGCGGTGGACGGCGATGACGGGGACGTCCTTGACCATGCGGCCCCAGAGGCCGGCGTCCTTGACGTCCTGGCCGGTGATGACGGCGTGGACGCCCGGCAGCCTCTTCGCGGCCGAGGTGTCGATGCGGACGATGCGGGCGTGAGCGTGGGGGCTCTTGAGCGAGGCGCCGTAGAGGATGCCGGGCAGAAGGATGTCGGCGGCGTAGCGGGCGCTGCCGGTGACCTTCTCGACGCCATCGACGCGCGGCAGCGGCTTGCCGATTACCTGGTACGCGACCATCTTCTCGACTCCATTCCAAATCGGCGAACTCAGCTGACGGGGCCAGCCAATCGTAGCGGGACGGCTTCCGGCTGACAACCGCATGGTCGCGGCTTGCCCATCGCCCGCAGCGCCGCCATAATCCGACGAGAGCATGGCGCCTCCCGCGAGCGGAGGCGCCCACGGCGGTCAAGTGACGCAGCAGCTAGCGACTAGAGAAGCACCGCCGGACAGCGGCCGGCCCTTCATCTCCATCGTCATGCCCTGCCTCAACGAGGCGCCGACGGTGGCGACCTGCGTCGAAAAGGCGCTGGGCTGGCTGAAGCGCTCCGGCAACGCCGGCGAGGTCATCGTCGTCGACAACGGCTCGACGGACGGCTCGCCGGAGCTGGCAGAGCGCGCCGGCGCCCGCGTCGTCTTCGAGGTCGTGCGGGGCTACGGCGCCGCCCTGCGGCGCGGCTTCGCCGAGGCGAAGGGCGACTGGCTGGTCATGGGCGACTGCGACGACACCTACGACTTCAGCGACCTGGACGGGCTGACGCGGCCGCTGGCTGAGGGGGCAGACCTGTCGATCGGCAACCGCTTCGCCGGCGGCATCGCTCCGGGCGCGATGACCTGGAGCCACCGCTACATCGGCACGCCGGCTATCTCCCTCCTCATCCGGCTCTTCACCGGCCTCAAGGTGGGAGACAGCCAGTGCGGCCTGCGCGCGTTCACGCGCGGCGCCCTGGAGCGCCTGGAGCTGAAGACGGAGGGCATGGAGCTGGCCTCCGAGATGATCCTGAAGGCGGCGCGCCGCGGCCTCAACGTCGCCGATATCCCGGTGCCCTACGCCGAGCGCCTGGGCGAGGCGAAGCTCAACACGCTGCGCGACGGCTGGCGCCACCTGCGCTTCCTCCTCCTGGCCAGCCCGAACTACCTCTTCACGCTGCCCGGCCTGCTCCTGACCGTCCTGGGCGTCCTGACGCTAGGCCTGTCGCTGCCGGCGGGCAAGGTCGAGATCGGCGACCAGACCTGGCAGCCGCTGTTCGCCGGCGGCATCTTCCTCGTCGTCGGCGTCAACGCCATCCTCCTCGGCTTCACGTCGCGCCTCTACACGACGGAGCGAGGCATCACGAACGAGGACTCCTTGCTGCGCTTCTACCGCCGCTACCTCGGCCTCGAGGTCCTCATAACGCTGGGCGTCGCTCTCGCCCTCGTCGGCATCGGCATCGACGTCCTGCTGGCGTTCGGCGAGGTCGGAGGCCTCAACACGACGGCCGTCGCGGCGACGGCGCAGTCGCTCATCGTCGTCGGCGCCAACGTCATCCTCGTCAGCTTCCTGACCAGCCTCATCGAGCAGCACTAGCTAGCGGTCGACGGCCGGGTCGAAGGGCACGATGCCGGTCGCGCCGTCCCAGTTCGCGACGTAGACGCTACGGCCGGGATACGCGGCGATGATCTCGGCGTTGCGGCCGGCGATATAGCGCGCCCAGACGACATCGCCGTCGAAGTCGAGCGAGTTCTCCAGGAAGACGCTGCCGTAGCAGTGTACGCTCTCGAAGAAGCCGCAGGGCTTGACGAGGACGAGGGCGTTGCGCAGGGTCGTCTTCTCGGCCAGCCTGACGAGGCGGTCGTCGACGCCGAAGGCGGCGCTGACGGCCTTGGCCTCGTGCGGCACCAGGGCCACGTTCGTCTCGTGCCATTTGCCGTTCCAGCTAAAGAGCCAACCGCCGGCGCCGTCGATGACGAGCGCCGCCAGCACGACGCCGACGAGGACGGCGCCGGCCCATCCGGCGGGCCGGGCGTCGCTCTTCAGGCGCAGCCAGAGACGCGCCGCGACCTCGCCGATGAGGCGCGCGGCCAACACGGCGCCCCGCGCCGAAAGCAGCGCCAGGAAGGGCAACGCCGCGTACCAGTAGCGCGGCCCCTCGAAGACGCCGCTGTAGCGGTAGAGCGTGTAGGCGGCCATCGGCAGCAGGGCGCCGGCCAGCAGGAAGTAGTCCCAGCGGTTGCGCGTCCCCAGGACGAAGGGCAGGAGGACGAACGCCAGCCCGACGTAGGACGGCCAGCCGTTGAGCACCAGGAGCAGCGCCATCAGCTGCGCCTGCTCGTTGCGCAGGCCGACGTCCAGCGTATGACCCTCGGTGAAGCCGAGGACGGACTCCTCCGTGCCTGCCGTGTAGGGGAAGGTCAGCGGGTCGCCCGTAAGCGCGAAGTTGTAGGCAAGGTAGAGGATGCCCATGACGCCGGCGCCGACGCCGAAGGCGAGAAGACGCCGCAGGGCGGGGGAGGCGCCGACGGTCGGCGCGAGATAGGCGAGCAGGAGGACGCCGTAGACGATGCCGACCACGAAGGCGTCCAGCGGCCGCGTGTTGGCCGCGAAGCCAAGCGCGAGACCGCCCAGGGCGCCGTATAGCACGGGTCGCTTCGGCTTCAGGATGAAGAGCAGGCTGAGCAGGAGGAAGAACGCCGTCGTGCTGTGCGACATGAAGCTGCTCGCCTGCATGAGGAAGAAGGGCGAGGCGGCGAAGAGCGCGGCGCCAAGGACGCCTGTCAGCGCGCCGAAGAGCCGCCGGCCGACGGCGTAGACCAAGAGCACAGAGCCGGCGCCGACGAGGGGCGGCATCAGCCAGGCGGCGCCGAGCAGGGCGCCCGGCGCCAGGACCAGCGGTTGGCCGAAGGGGTAGGCGCTCGCCCAGCTGTCGCCGTTCTCGTAGAGGAACTGGGGGTAGTAGAAGTAGAAGAACTCGCGCACCGGCGGGACGTCGCCCATCAGGCGCCCTGCTGCGAAGAGCTTCGCCTGGAACATGTAGGCGACCTCGTCCGGGACGTGAGGGATGCGGCCGTAGTGCTCCCAGCTGACGTACAGCGTCGCCGCGAACGCCGCGACGGCGAGGACGACGGCGAAGCCCGTCGGCCAGTCGAGGGCCCACGGCAGTCTGAGTCGGACGGCAGGCAGGCGCCACGCCAAGACCTGACCGAGGCCGCCGAGGGCGAAGGCGAGGGCCGCGCCGCCGGCGAGCGCCAGCAGCAGCGACGGGTAGGACGAGGCGACCATCGACGCGAGGGAGCGGAGCACCTCGCCCTCGCGCACGTGGACGAAGCCGCCGAAGAAGGTGCCCGTCCACTGGCCGCCGCGGTTCGTCACGTAGAGGAAGTTCGGGAAGTCGCGCTGCAGCTCGAAGTTGTAGTAGGCGCCGCCCGCCTCGCCGGCGTGCACGCCGATCGTGCCGCCGCGGCCGTTGCGAAACGTCACCGTAAGGCGGTAGTCCTCCCAGCCGCGGCTCTTCAGCGCCAGGATGTTCGCCGATGTCTCGCTCTTGGCGACGAGGACGCCGTCCTCGATGGTGAAGTTGCCCGCTTGGATCTCCCAAGAGCCGAGGTTCAGCTCATCGAAGTCGTCCTGGAAGTAGAGCTCGCGCAGGTCCGGGTCGGTGACGCGCACGGAGTCGATGCCGCTGGGCGAAGGGAGGCTGGCGACGGGCGCCGGGATCAGCAGCGTCACGGTGCCGCGAACGGGCGCGTCCAGCTCGATGGGGAAGGGCGCCTGGCCGGGAGCGAGCTGGGGGATCATCTGCTCGCCGTCGATGAGCACCTGGTAGGCGCTGCCGCGGTTGACGATCTCGAGCGTCGTCGTCTGGCCGCCGCCGCCCCAGAGCCGCAGGCCGGCGAGGAGGAGGTTGGCGACGAGCGCGACGAGCAGCCCCGTCGTAAGCAGGCGGCGGATCACGCCCCGCACGATAGCAGGCGGGCGCGGTGGGGTGAACCTGGTAGGCGTCGACGCCGGCGATGGACGCCTCGCGCTAGAATGAACGCTGTCAAATGCGGCAGGAGATTCGCTTTAGCACTACGGCGGACGGCGTTCGCATCGCCTACGCCGTCGTCGGCCAAGGCCCGGCGCTGGTCAAGGCGCCGAACTGGATGACTCACCTGGAGTACGAGTGGGAGAGCCCTGTCTGGCGCCACTGGTGGCGGGAGTTGGCGCGCGACAACACGCTTATCCGCTTCGACCAGCGCGGTTCTGGGTTATCCGATTGGAACATCGCCGAGGCCTCCTTCGAGTCGTGGGTGCGAGACCTGGAAGCCGTCGTTGAGGCGACGGGAGTGGAGAGGTTCGCCCTGCTGGGCATCTCGCAAGGCGGGGCCGTGGCGGTCGAATATAGCGTGCGCCACCCGGAGAGGGTGAGCCGGCTGGTGCTGTACGGCGCTTACGCGCGCGGCAGCCTGTTCCGCGGTCGCTCTCCAGAAGAGCACCAGGCGCTGGTCACCCTGACGCGCGAGGGCTGGGGCCGCGATAACCCGGCGTACCGCCAGGTGTTCACGAGCCAATTCATGCCCGGCGCTACAGGCGAGCAGATGAAGTGGTTCAACGAGCTGCAGCGCATTTCCACCACCGGTCGGAACGCGGCCCGCGTCCAGGAGATCGGGAGCAACATCAACGTGCTGGACCGCCTAGCGCTGGTCAAGGCGCCGACGCTGGTGCTCCACGCCCACGGCGACGCCCGCGTCCCGTTCGACGAGGGAAGGCAGCTGGCATCTCTGATCCCCAACGCCCATCTGGTGGCGCTGGAGAGCAACAACCACCTCACGCTAGCGGAGGAGCCGGCTTGGGAGGTGCTCATCGCCAACGTGCGTCACTTCCTGACCCACGGCACGCCCCTGCCGGAGCCGCTGGGACGCAGGGAGATGCCGCCGACGGCCGGCGGCCAACTCACGCCGCGCGAGGTCGAGGTGCTGCGCCTCATCGCCGCGGGCAGGAGCAACCAGGAGATCGCGCGGGAGTTGGTGATCAGCCTCAACACGGTCACGAACCACGTGAAGAACATCCTCGGCAAGACGGGCAGCTCGAACCGCACCGAGGCCGCCAGCTACGCCTTTCGCCAGGGCCTCGTGCCTTCCCACCCGCGCGATTAGCCGGCCGCAGGCGGTGCTCACGCGCCAACTAGCTCGAAGTGGCTAGGACGCGGCCTTCGCCATAGCCAATTCTCGTATTCGAAAACGGTCACTCCTGGTCGTGTGCCCCGAACACCCATAGACCTAGGTTGGTTGTGCATGAAATGGGGCGACGGCCTGGCGGCCGCGTCGCGAAGGGAGCACGACCATGACGACAGAAACGCTGGCCCGCCCATTGACCACCGAGCTGGCGCCACCCGGGCTGCTGCACCGCCGCATGCCGGCCTTGGCCGACCTGCTGGCGGTTCCAGGCTTCGTCCAGGTCGGCTTGAGCAACGGCCTAGCGCACGCCTTCGGGATGCGGATGCAGGGCATCGCCGTTGCCTGGTTGGTGCTGGAGATGACCGGCTCCAAGCTGTGGTTAGGCGTGATCAACGGCGCGCCGGCGCTGTCCATCGTCCTCTTCTCGCTGCTTGGGGGCGTGCTGGCCGACTCGCGGGACGCGCGGCGCGTCCTCGTTGCCTCTAGGGCGGCGCTGGCGCTCACCGCCTTCGCGGCGGCGCTGCTGGTGACGACGGGCGAGGTGCAGCTTGCCCACCTCATGGTTTACGCGCTGCTCGTCGTCGGGCTGGCGGCGGTCGACCTGCCCGCGTCGCGGACGCTGGTGCACGACATGGTGGGCAGCGCCCGGCTGCTTAGCGCCAGCGCGACGCAATCCGTCGCCACGAACGTCATCAACATCGCCGCGCCGATGGCAGTCGGCGTCCTGATCGGCACCGCTGGCGCCAGCGCCGCCTTCTGGCTGCTGGGCGCCGGCTACGCGATCGCCGGCGCGCTCATCCTGCGAGCGCGCTCCGCCGCCGTGACGCGACAACCCCGCCACTCGAGCCCGCTGGCGGATGTCGCTGCCGGCCTTGCCTACGTCCGCTCGACGCCGGCGGTCGCGGCGCTGGTCGGGCTCGGCTTCCTGGTGCCGGTCGCCGGCGTCTACTTCGCCATGGTGCCGGTCTACGCCCGCGAGGTCCTGAACGTTGGCGCCGGCGGCCTGGGCGTGCTGGTGGCCTCGTTCTCCGTGGGCAGCCTGGCGAGCTCGGGTTACCTTGCGGCGAGCGGTCGCATGCGCCGCCGCGGTCTCCGGTTGACTCTCCTCGGCGTGCTGTTCGGCGCCGGCATGATGGCCTTCGCGCTGTCGCAGAGCTTCCTGCTCTCCTGCGGCGTCAGCTTTGCCTTGGGCGTTACGGCCGGCTTCTGGCAGAACGTGCTCAGCGCCATGGTGCAGGTCGTCGCTGCGCCGGAGATGCGCGGCCGCGTGGTGGGCGTGTTCACGATGGGCTTCCAGCTCATCGGGCTCGGCTGGCTCATCGGCGGCACGCTGGCGACGGCCATCGGCGTCGAGGCGACGGTGCTGGCCGCCGGCTTCGCCTTCGCGGGGCTGAGCGTCGCCGTCTACGCCTGCAGTCCGGAAACGCGCGCGATCGACTAAGGCGCCGCTCGGTGGTGAACGCCGGTCTACAGCACGCCCGAGCCTAGTAGCTATCGAAGAGCTGGCCCCACTCCGTCTGCTTCGCCGCCTTGACGCGCTTGCGGCCGATGAGCGGGTACCAGAAGAGATTGTAGTAGACGTTGGAGGCGGCGTAGCTCCAGGGCACGATGGGCGAGCGCAGCAGCGGCTTCTCCAGGAAGTGCAGCGGGCCCCAGTAGATCTGCTTCTGGCCCCAGCTGGCGAAGGTGTCCTCGTCACGCGTGAAGCCGAAGTTGATGCCCGAGATGTCCAGCCCGACGACCTCGATCTCGCGCGGGTCGCCGACGCCGAGGCCGCGCTCGTGTGCCAGGCGGATGAACTCCAGCGACAGCGGGTCGAAGCCCATGATCTTCGCCGCGACGGCGTCGATCGCCACCATGTCGGCGGAGGCGAGGATGAGGTTCTTGACGTGGGGCCGCATCGCCCGCGGGCCGGGGCCGTCGCCGGCGAAGGTACCGTCCATCACGGCGAAGAGGCCGGGGTGGATCTCCTTCTGGATCGCCAGCAGGTCGACGAGCGTCTTGTGGATCTGCGAGTGCGTCCAGTGGCGGCGGAAGTGCAGCAGCCCGCCGAAGGCGTTCTTCATCGCGCCGGTCATCGTCGTGAAGACGTGCGTCTTCAGGGTCGGCAGGTGAACGACGTTGCGGCCGATGAGTGCCTCCGGGATCTCGATGCCGTCCGGGAAGATCTGGTCGAGGACGAGCATCTCCGCCTTGGGCGCGTAGCGCACCCACTTCGCGCCCTTGTCTGTGAGGTGGACGCTGGGGACGCCGAAGCGGTCCTGCACCAGCTTGTGCTTGTTCTTTACCTCGCCCTCGTGCGAGTCGACGACGACGGTGCCGTTGTGGGCGGCGATGATGTCGTTGAAGCCCTCGGTGCGCAGGGCGCGGACGATGCCCTCGATCTGCCAGGGCGTCGACGAGCAGCCGGGGTACCAGTGCTGCCAGGAGATGTTGACCTTGAGCGCCGTCGGCGCCGTCTTGTCGAGGGCGTCCGGGAAGCCGGCCAGGCGCATCGCCCGGCCGATGTCGTCGACGACGGTGTTGGCGCTGGTATAGAGGACGGCGACCTTCGCCGTGCGCGGCGACGTATCGAGCCAGCGGCGCGCCTCCTCGATTCGTTCGGTCTCGGTGGTCATGCGTACCTCGCGGGTGTAGCTTCGATGCTTCTCATCCTAACAACCATCAGGCTGGGATGGCGATCTCCCAACGTCTAATCCCTTGCTCGGCGGCGCCTCTTCCCTTTGGAATCGGCTGGCCGATATCCTTCAAAGCGGCGATGTGCTGCTCGATCGCCTCCTTCACGTCGCGTTCCAACTCGTCGAGCGTCTCGCCCGATGCAAAGCAGCCGGGCAACTCCTCAACTTCGGCCCAGTAGCCGCCCTCTTCCTCTTCGTGAACGATGACCGTGTAACTGTGCATAGTCACAGCACCTCTAGGAACTGTTCCAGCGTCAGTCCCGCTTGCTTAATGATGCTACCGAGCAGGCCCGTCTTTATTCTGCTGGGCACCGTGATCGGCCGGGCCTGGTTCGGCATCCTCACGGAGCGGTGGCTGCCCTTACCCAGCCCCCTGACCTCCACTCCCCCGGCCCTGATCAACGCCCTCACGACCTGGTCTTGGGTAACGTTGCGGGGCAGGCTGGGCATCAGTTACCTGCCCTACATCATAGCTCGTCCCCGAGCGCCAGCGGCAGCGGGAAGGCCGGCAGGACGATCGGCCGCATGGCGAGCGAAACGAGCGCGATGGGGCTGTCGTCGCCGGCGACGCGGTTGCTACACAAGGCGCCGCAGCGCTGACAGCGGTGCACCAGCGCCCACTCGCCGTTGCGCTTCACCCAGATCGCGACCGGCTCCATGGCACCGCAGCAGGCAGACGCCCTGTCGCCGGCCTCGACGTCTACATGCAGGCTCCAGAGGCAGTAGGGACAGTGGTTGCGGTTGCGCGTACCCGGCGCCTCGGCGCTGACCTGGCGGGAGCAGCTGGCGCAGCGGAAGTCGCCTGGCGGCGTGTCCTTGTTGGGTCGACGATTCGTAGTCGTCACTTCGAGTCTCCTTGGGTCTCTCGCTGAGGGAACGAGAAAGCCCGCCGGAGGCGGGCTCAAGGAGCGACTGACCCAGTCAGGTTATCTAGAGCGCAAACCTCCGGGGGCGCATCGAACCGACAGCGACGGCGAGCTTTGCCATGTTGCGTCCCCTTTCCATTGCGGTAACGACGGGAGAGTACCCGATGAAGGCTGGCCTGTCAAACTATCAGAGAAGAGAAGGGGACACCCCCATGCCCCCGGCCCCAACGCGTCGGGGCGCCTGGCTAGTGCATCCAGGGTGTATACGTAATGCCCAGGAGGAGGCCTTCCGGGCTGACGAACCGCAGTACCGTTTGACCCCAGGGCTCCTTCCTCGGACCAACCAGTATCCGGACTCCTTTCGCCTGCAATTCCAGGGCTGCCTCAGCAACGGCCTCCTCGGTCTCGACGTCGAACTCCATGCCGCCATTCGGGATCGGAAGATCGGCGGGCCACTGCTCTGTCCCGAAACAGGATTGCGCCGCGTCCTCGATCCTCCACAGACCGAAGTGCTTCACTCCCTCCAATTCATCGGTTGAGATGTACTGGCCTTCAGGCAGAGGCAAACCAAGAACCTCCCTGTAAAAGCGGCCGCTCGCCTCCAAGTCTCTGACGATCGGTCCGAAACCAGCAACGAACTTGATCTTCACGATAGGCTCCTTCGCCTAACAGCTAGCGTTTGCGGGCGATGGCCACCTCCGCTTCGCGGACGATGGCGGCGGGCGTGAGGTCGTACTTGACGAGGAGCTCGTCCCACTTGCCCGACTCGGCGTAGGAGCGCATGCCGACGAAGCCCATCGGCACGGGGCGCGTCGTCGCCAGGTGCTGGGCGATCATGGCGCCGAGGCCGCAGTGCACGAGGTGCTCTTCGGCGGTCACGATGGCGCCCGTCTCGCGCGCCGCCGCCTCAATCGCCGCCGTGTCCAGCGGCCGCCAGGTCGCCAGGTTGAGCACGCGCGCGTCGACGCCCCCCGCCGACAGCGTCTCGGCGGCGTCCAGCGCCGCCTTGACCATGACACCGGAGGCGATGATCGTCACGTCCCTCCCCGGACGGAGCAGGTCGGCCTTGCCGAGCTCGAAGCGGTGGTTGGGCGGGTAGATGACGGGGATCTTCGGCCGGCCGGCGCGGATGTAGAAGGGGCCCGGCTCGCGCGCCGCGCACTCGACGGCGCCGGCAGCCTCGATGACGTCGGCGGGTACGATGACGCGGAAGCTGAGCAGCGAGCACATCAGCGCCAGGTCCTCGATGGCCTGGGCGGAGATGCCGTCCTCGCCGGGCGTGATGCCGCCGTGGCTGGCGAAGAGCTTCACGTTGAGGTTGGGTTGGGCGATGCCGACGCGCAGCTGGTCGTAGCAGCGGCCGGGCATGAAGACGGCGAAGGTGCTGGCGAAGGCGATCTTGCCGGCGGCGGCGAGGCCGGCGGCGATGCCGACCATGTTCTGCTCCGCCGGGCCGAGGGGGAAGAAG
>Ga0209322_10000843_pt1 | contig 17926 bp, 18 predicted proteins | sample Rifsed19ft1_FD_184013 | JGI IMG/M metagenome (GOLD analysis project Ga0209322, IMG submission 184013) | Soil microbial communities from Rifle, Colorado, USA - sediment 19ft 1 (version 2) | ecosystem: Environmental > Terrestrial > Deep subsurface > Rock core/Sediment | place: Rifle, Colorado... | reverse complement strand
GGGCCGGGCGTCTCGCCCCGGCGGGCCGCATCGTCCCGACCCAGCACCTGCGGTCTGGGCAGGTGTGTCCTTCGGGAGGGCTCGCGGCCCGAACGGGGGGCTTCGCGGCCCGAACGGGGTGGGGGCAATAGAAGACGCGCCGGCCGAGGTGAAGGGTCCTGGTCGGTCGAACCGGGATTAGTTCACGGCTCTGAGCTGACCCTCGGTCGCCAGCGTGTCGGTGCCGGCAGACCCCGGCCGAATCGCCGGCGTCCGTGGCGAACGCGATCGTTCGGAGCTAAGCTCAGAGCCCGGCTCGCTAGGGAGGTGGATCATGCACCGTGGTCTTGTTCTGGGGTCGATGGTGATCCTGACGTGGGCCGCCTCTTGCCGGTCCAATCCTCCGGGCGAGCCCGGGCTTCCCGCGCCGACGGAATTGGGCGGGGCCTCGAACCCTCTCGTCAATCTGGCGCTTACGGCTCGAGGGACGTGTCCAGAGCCCGCACCGCCGCTCGTCATTGATTTCGAAGTTCGCCAGACACCGGGGATGGAGGAGAAATCGTGCACGATTTCGCCGGCGACTTCCCCAGCCAGTCGCTGGCGGCGGTCTGGACACGCTACGAAGGGAGCCCCTCGGCCGACGGCCGGACCTGGGGCCTGATGGCGGAGGATACCGACTGGCTCGCGGTGGCGCTGCTTGTCTACGACCTGCGCGAGGACCGCGTTATCGCCCGGCGAGATCTCACCGGGCTCTCGGACGCGGAGAGGGAGATCGACAGCGTTTCGATCAGCCCGCTGGGGAACTACCTCGTGGCCTACTTCGACGCGTATTGCGAAGCCGGCGAGCTAGGCAGCGATGCTACTCCCTGCGGGGTCATGGTCTATGAGCGCGACCTTTCCGCCGGCCGAGGAGTCGTACGGATCTCGACGCATAGCGATCTGGCTCTGGATGCCGAGGGCCGGGAGGTGATGATCTTCGATGGGTATGATACCGACTCGATCTCGCTCCTCGATCTGGCCAGCGGGGTGAACTGGGAGCTCTGGCCGGTGGACTTCACGCACTGCGCCGGATGTGGAACGCACTACTCCGGGCGAGCCCTCCAGAGGCCCGGGTGGGCCCTCATCTCGACGCACGATGGCGACCCGGCCTCCTACACCTGGATGGACGACCAGGTCTTCGCGCAGGAGCTGCGGCCGGGCGGAAGAGTGGTCCGGCTGGCGCACACCCACTCTCTTGTGGACCCGGAGCAGGAGCATGACTACTGGGCGGAGCCGCATGCCACGGTGAATGCAGACTTCACCCGCGTGCTTTTCACCTCCAATTGGGGCCGCTCCGGCACCGAGGAGGTGGAGATGTACCTCCTGGAGCTTCCGCCCGACTGGGCGGAGCCGGCGCGTTGATCGCCAGCGAGCCGTCGGGTGGACGCTGGGGTGAAGAGATGTAGGGGCACGCTATGCGCGTGCCCCTACCATCCGCATCGAAGGGTCGGCATCTGCGCGTGGCTGCCCTTAGCCGAACGCGGCCTGCAGCTTGATCGTGGGCAGGTGGGGAGCTATACTGGCGGCAAGGGGATACCCAGTAAGGGTACAGTCAATCCGCCTCGCCGTCACCTTGCCGGAGGGACCACGAAGGAAGCAGACGTTGGAGCGGGGCTTTGGGTGCCCCGCATTCTCCACGGCGTGCCCGCGTAACTGTCGTTGGGGAATCCACTGACTCAGCCGCTTGTTTCTGGAAGGGAGATCCATCATGGTAGCCCGAACCCGTTCGACGCTCGCCCTCGGCCTGCTGCTGGTTCTGGTCGGGATCATCCTGCTGGCTTTCGAGCTCATTCCAGCTCTCCGGTCGTGGGCGCGGGCGGTGTTGGATTGGCCGCTTATCATCGTGGGAGTGGGCGCTTTCCTGTTCGTGTTTGGCCTGCTGGCCGGGGCGCCGGGAATGGCCGTGCCCGCGTCGATCGTCGCCGGCATCGGCGGCATTCTCATGTGGCAGAACGCCACCGGCGAGTGGGAGAGCTGGGCCTATGCCTGGACGCTGATCCCCGGCTTCGTGGGGATCGGGATCATGCTGGAAAGCCTCCTGAGCGGGCGCGCCCGAAAGGGGCTCACCGAAGGTGGGTGGATGGTTCTGATCAGCCTCACCCTGTTCCTCGTCTTTGGATCCTTCCTTGGCGGTCCGATCGCGCTCGGAGGGTATTGGCCTGTGCTCCTGATCGCGCTGGGGGCGCTCTTCCTCTTTCGCTCGTTGGTTAGCTTCCGCAAGTGACAGCGTCCTCATCGGGGGACCTACTCGAGGTGGCCGCATGAATCGAAGTTCTGCGTTCTTCGGGATCCTCTTGATCCTGGTCGGAGTCGTGTTGCTCGTGGCGCTTCAGATGGGGGTGGAGGTCTGGAGGATCGTTTGGCCGGCGCTGCTCATTCTAGTGGGACTGTGGGTGCTCTGGGGGGCGTATGCCAGCCGAGGGGCCCCGGCAGAACGGCAGACCGCCTCCCTCCGCCTGGAAGGCGCGGCGCGGGCTGCGCTGCGGCTGCGCCACGGGGCCGGGCGAATGCGGCTGGGAAGCGGGGCGGCGCCCGGTGAGCTCTTCTCAGGGACGTTCGGCGGCGGCCTCGACCTGAGATCCCATCGCCAGGGGGAAGCCCTCGAAGCCGACTTGCGCGTCCCTTCGCCGTCCTTCTTCGTTCCATTCCCCTGGGTGGGGTGGAGGGAGCTGGAGTGGGATGTCCGCCTGACCGATGCCATCCCAATTTCGTTGCGGGTGGAGAGTGGGGCAAGCGAAACCGAGCTCGACCTGACGACCTTGCGGGTGACCGAGCTCCGCATTGGGACGGGGGTCAGCTCGACGGAGATCCGGCTTCCCTCGGCGGCTGGGAATACGAAGGTGAGAATTGACGCCGGGGCGGCGTCGGTGAAGATCTTGGTGCCCCAGGGCGTGGGGGCGCGGATTCGGGCGGGGGGCGGCCTTTCGGAGATCAAAGTCGATTCGAGCCGCTTTCCGCGCCAGGGCTCATTTCACCAGTCCCCGGACTACGACACCGCCGCCAACAAGGCCGATGTGAGCGTCCAGATGGGGGTCGGGTCGGTGGAGGTCCGCTAGCCCGAGAGGAGGGCGCGACCCGGGGGCCCCATCTTCGTATTCTATCTTCGGGAGGAGATGCCATGAAACGATTCGATGTAGGAGCCCTGATCGGGCTGATCCTTGTAGGTGGGGGCGCGCTCCTGCTGTTGCAGTCTCTCTCGGTCGTTGCCTTTGCCTGGGAGACACTCTGGGGATTTCTGTTCGCCGTGGGCGGGCTCGCCTTCCTGTGGGCCTTCCTCCGTGACCGCGAGCAGTGGTGGGCGCTCATTCCGGGATTTGTGCTCCTCGGGCTCGGGGTCCTGATCGGGTTGCAGGCTCTCGCGCCCCGCCTGGCGGGCGCGTGGGGCGGCCCGATCTTCCTGGCGGGGATCAGCGCCGCGTTTTGGGCCGTCTATGCGGCCCGGCGCGAGTATTGGTGGGCCGTCATTCCGGCCGGGGTCATGTTGACGCTTGCCGTGGTGGCGGGGCTTTCCCCGAACTACTCTGAATTGGGCGGCGGCCTGTTCTTTCTTGGGCTCGGGGTGACTTTCGGGCTGGTCTATCTCCTGCCCACGCGCGAGGGACGAATGAACTGGGCTCTGATCCCGGCCGCGGTCCTGCTGATCTTCGGCGCCCTGCTCATCGCGTCCGAGGTGCAGATCATAAAGTACGTCGGCCCTGCCGTGCTGGTGCTCGCCGGCGTCTACCTGGTGTATCGCGCGTTCCGGCGCCAGCCTCCGGGTGAGGTGAAGGAGGGCTGACATGGATCGGAGGCTGTATCGAAGCCGGAGCGACTCGATGATCGCGGGGGTCTGTGGGGGCTTGGGTCGATATCTGAGAATCGATCCTATCTGGGTGCGGCTCGTTTTCGTGCTTCTCGCCCTCTCCGGGGGAGGGCTGGGGGTGATGATCTACATCGTCCTCTGGCTGGTGATCCCGCGTGAGGGCGCCGGGCAGCCGGCGACGACGGAGACGGTTCGTTCCGGCACCGAGGAGATCGCCGAGCGCGCTCGGGCGATGGGCGAGGAAGTGCGGGAGCGCCTGGCGCAGCCGGACCCACGTCTCATCTCTGTGATCGGGCTGATCCTGGTGGCGTTTGGCGTGATCTTCCTGCTTCGGGAGTTTGATTTGGCCTGGGCGCGGTGGCTGGACTTCGACGTGCTCTGGCCGGTCGTGTTGATCGTCTTGGGAATCGTGCTGATCGTCCGGCACTTCAGAGGAGAATAGAGAATGGAAAGGCCACATCGAAGGGGCGGGCTGCTCGGGCCGATGATCCTCGTCGGCTTGGGGGTCATCCTCCTGCTCAACAACCTGGGCCTGCTGGAGTGGAATATCTGGGAGGCGCTGCTCCGACTCTGGCCGGTGCTCATCATCGGGGCCGGGCTCGACCTGCTGATCGGTCGTCGCTCGATCTGGGGCTCCCTCCTGGTGATCGTGCTGGTCTTGGGGGTGGCGGCGGCCTCGATCGCCCTCTACGAAGGGGGGACGTTGGGGGCCGGCCGCCTGGAGCGGGAGGCCATCGAGGTCCCTCTGGGAGAGGCCAGCCAGGGCACGGTGGAGATCGACTTCAGTGTTGGCCGGCTGGAAGTGAACGAATCCGATAACCCGGATCTGTTCGCCGAGGGCGCGGCCGCGCTGCAAGAAGGCGAGAACCTTCAGTCGGTGGCGCGCACCGAGGGCGACACGATCTTCTACAGCCTCTCCAGCGACGTGCACGAGTGGACGGGCGTAGGGCTCTTCGGTTCCTGGATGGATAGCCGCGTCTGGACGCTTGAGCTGAACCCCGAGATCCCGTTGACACTGACGATCGACACGGGCGTCGGGGAAATGCAGATCGACCTTTCCGGGCTGCACCTGAACGAACTCGACCTGAACGGCGGGGTAGGACGAACGGTGGTCACGCTCCCGGCCGAGGGTGGTGGCCATGTGCGGATGGACCTCGGCGTAGGCGAGAGCGTCTTGATCGTCCCGGCCGGTGTGGGTGTGCGGATCCGCGTGGAGGGCGGGCTGGCGCCGGTGAGCGCGCCCTCAGATTATGAGCGCAGGGAAGGCATGTACATCTCGCCCAATTACGCCTCCGCCGACAGCCAGGTGGAGGTGGAGATCAGCGCCGGAGTCGGCGCGATTGTGATCCGGGAAGCGGCCGCTCCGTAGCGTTTCCCCATCGGCTCTGCGAGGCTTCCACCGGAAGGTCACGGCCGGTCGAAGCCTCGCTTCATTTGTAGCGCGCCGCAGGGTCACCAGGCGTAGGCTTCGGGTGCGGGGCCGCCCGGGCCGGGCCAGATCTCATCCAGGCGGGCAAGCGAGTCGCGCGAGAGACGGATCTTGAGGGCGCGCAGGCTCCCCTCGAGCTGGCCCTGCGTGCGCGGGCCGATGATGGGGGCGGTGACGGCCGGATTGTGGAGAAGCCAGGCCAACGCCACATCGGCGGGCTTCTCCCCTCGCTCGCGGCAGAAAGCCTCGTAAGCCTGGAGCCGGGTGCGGTGCTCCTTGAGGTCGTCCTGGACGTCGTCCTTCGATCGCCTCCCCTTCGTTGCTCTCGATGCGCCGCCGGCGAGCAAGCCGCCGGCTAGAGGGCTCCAGGGGATGAGCCCCAGCCCGTAGGCCTGGCAAGCGGGGATGACTTCGAGCTCGATCATGCGATCCGTGAGGTTGTAAAGGCTCTGCTCGGAAACCAGCCCCAGGAAGTGGCGCTGGGCGGCCGAGGCTTGCGCCTGGGCGATGTGCCAGCCGGCGAAATTGCTGCTGCCCACATAGAGCACTTTCCCCTCACGCACGAGCTGCTCCATCGCCTGCCAGATCTCCTCCCAGGGCGTCTCACGATCGACGTGATGCATCTGGTAGAGATCGATGTGATCGGTCTGCAGCCGGCGGAGGCTGCCCTCGCACGCTGCCCGGATGTGATAGGCGGAGAGGCCGCGCTGGTTGGGGGCCAGGCCCATCCGGCCGAACACCTTTGTTGCCAGGACGATGCGCTCGCGGCGACCGCCGTCTTGGGCGAGCCAGCGGCCGATGATCTGTTCGGTGATGCCTTCGCCGCGCTTCCAGCCGTAGACGTTGGCCGTATCGAAGAAGTCGACACCGAGCTCGAGGGCCCGATCCATGATGGCGAAGCTCTCGTCTTCCGGCGTCTCCGGCCCGAAATTCATCGTGCCCAGGCAGAGCCGGCTCACCTTGAGGCCGCTGCGTCCAAGTTGGATGTGATCCATGATTGCTTCCGTTCCACGCCGATCTGCGATCGGGAGTCGACCGGGCAGGCCGCCTGGGAGCCGGCCTCTCAGGGGAGCCGATAGGCATCCCAGGACCACACGGCGCCCCGGATGTTGACGGCCGTTCCCGAGATCGTCTCCCCGTTGATCCGGCCCTCGTACGTGGCATACGAGTCGTTGAAGAGAAGGATCACCGTGTCGCCGGTCTGCACCCAGGCGTCATTATCCGGCGTCGACTCATTGGGGTGGGAGTTTTCCAGGCGGCCTCCCGAGTGAAAGACGAGCTCATACTCGTAGTAGTCGCCCCCGGATTCGTAGTAGTAGATGAACCAACGCGTCCCGGTGAGATCTATCGACACAGGGGCCGTCGGAGTGGGCTCCGGCGGCGTCGGTGTTCGGCTCTGGCCCGTGACGGCCTGGCAGGCCAACAAGGCCGCAGCAAGGGCGCCGAGGGTGAGGGCGGCGGCTGTGGATTTGTTCACGGTGGGATCCTCCTCTGCGGGTTCTCAAGTCGGCGTTCGGCGCGCTCCCATCTTACACCGAGAGGCAAACGCCCGCGAAAGCTTGCCCGGCTGTGGCTGTCGATGGGGCTGTGCGCCGCTTCGACATGGCGCGAGAATTCGCTGCCTGCGGAAAGATGCCCTTCTCGGCTCTGGATCGAGACCCAATGGCGCTGGATACGCACTTTGACGAACGGGACTGGGAACGGATCCATCGCGACTGGAGCGCCTGGTGGGAGGGCGAGCTCGATCGCTGCCTGGTGGTGATCGACGGGCTGCCCGGGCCCGACGAGGCCGGGCAGATGGAGGTGGGGCCGTGGGAGGGCTTTTCGAGCAACTTCCCGCTCGAGGCCCCGCTGGAGCATGTGCTCGCCTTCTTTGAGCCCGGGCTGCGGTTGCGACGTGCGCTCGGCGACGGCTGGCCGCGCTGGTGGCCGAACTTCGGCCCGGGGATCGTCGCCGGGTTCCTCGGCGCCGACATGAGGCCCGAGCTCGACACCGTCTGGTTCAGCATGCCCGACACACCACCCTTCGAGCAATTGCACCCGACCCGTGATGAGGCCAACCCCTGGTGGGCGCGCGTGCGCGATCTCACCCGGGCCGCCGTGGAGCGCTGGGGCGGCAGTCTGACGGTCGGCTTCACCGACCTCGGAGGAAACCTCGACATTCTGGCCTCGCTCCGCGCCACGCAGCAACTCCTGATCGACCTTTCCGACTCGCCGGAGGAGGTGGCCCGACTGAGCGGCGAGATCACGCGGCTATGGCTTGGCTACTACGACTCGCTGCATGCCATGATCGGGATCGGCGGGCGAGGAACGTGGCCTTGGGCTCCGATCTGGTCGCCGGGGCGGTGCTATATGCTCCAAAGTGACTTTTCCTACATGATCTCGCCGCAGATGTTTGAGCGTTTCGTCATGCCTGACCTTCAAGCCTGTTGCGAGGCTCTGGATCATGCTTTCTACCACCTCGACGGCAGAGGGCAGATTCCCCACCTGGACCGTCTACTCTCATTGAAGAAGCTCAACGGTATCCAGTGGGTGCCTGGGGACGGCGCCCCGCCGCCGGAGAAATGGCTGCCTCTCTTGCGGAGGATCCGGGATGGAGGCAAGCGCTGCCAGATCTACGTGACGCCGGAGGGCGCCCGGACGATCGTGCGCGAGCTGGGAGGCCGCGGTTTTGCTTTCTACATCGCGCAACCGTTGTATCCGGACGATGCGCGCCGGCTCCTGGCCGAACTGAATGCGGCCTCACGTGACCGGGAGACGTTCGGCTGAGTACCGAAGATACCGGCCATCCTGGACACAGCGACGGATCCGATCGACTGCCTCCCACACCTCTGCATAAGTCGTATAGAGGGGGGCAAGCCCCAGACGGAGGTTGTCGGGCTCGCGGAAGTCGCCCAACACCCCGAGCTCTTCCGCCAGAGCGCGGCTGATGCGATAGCCCTCCGGGTGGCGGAGGCTGACGTGAGAGCCGCGGCGACCGGGGTCGCGAGGTGAGGCGAGAACGAAACCGAGGGGCTCGAGAATGGAGTCGGCCAGGTCGATGAGATAGGATGTAAGGCCGACCGATTTCTGCCGGCTGCGATCGATGCCAGCCTCCAGAGCGAGCTCGAGAGCAGCCTCGAGCGCCAGGAAGGAAAGGATCGGCGGAGTGCCGGCGAGGAAGCGCTCCACGCCCGACGCGGGGGCGTAGTCGAGCTCAAAGGCGAAAGGGGTACGCTGGCCGAACCATCCCCAGATGGGGGAAACCAACTGTGCCTGCAGATCGCGCCGAACGTAGAGGAAGGCGGGGGAGCCGGGGCCTCCGTTGAGAAACTTGTAGGTGCAGCCGACGGCGAGATCGATGCCCCAGCGATCGAGCTCGATCGGGGCGACGCCGACGGAATGGCTCAAGTCCCAAAGAACGAGGGCGCCCGCTGCGTGAGCCTGGCGTGTGACGGAGGCGACGTCGTAGAGGAAGCCGCTCTTGAAGGCGACGTGCGAGAGGCAGACAAGGGCGGTCTGGCTGCCGATCATGGGAAAGAGGTCCCCATCCAGGATCGTGATCCCATCGGCCGTGGGCGCGAGGCGGAGACGGTGTCGGTCGCCGAGAAGTCGGGCGCAGCCCTGGAGGATGTAGAGATCGGAAGGGAAGTTGAGTACATCGCTGATGATGTCGGACCGGTCGGGGCGCACGCCGAGAGCGGCCAGGGTGAGTTTGAAGAGGTTCACCGAGGTCGAGTCGCCGACGATCACCTGGCCGGGCGCGGCGCCCACCAGGAGGGCGATGGTCTCCCCCAGGCGTGCGGGGGCGCGGTACCATCCGGCGTTCCACCCGCGGATCAGGCTTTGGGCCCAATCCACCCCGGCCGCGGACTGCAGCCGCTCGGCCACGCCGCGGGGCGGACGGCCGAGGGAGTTGCCATCGAGGTAGATCAGATCGGGGTCCGGGATGGCGAATCGGCTGCGGAACGATCGGAGCTCGTCGGAGCGGTCGAGGCTCTCCGCGAAGGCGGGCCCCGGCGTGAAGCGACTCGGCATCTTGCTCCTCCCGGCGTCCCTGCACTGCTAAGGGGAATTATGGCTGGGACGGGGCCGTGGGGGAAGGGCCGGGCGGCGGCTGGTGGCCGCCGGGGGTGCGGTTCTGGAGGAGCACGTTGACTCGCCGGGAGTTCTGCGCTGAGCCTGGTGGTGAACGAGGGCAGCGAATTGGAGAAGCTCATCGGCGACAGCCGCCGAAATCAGGATCATACTTGAGCCGGGCCGGCCGGCGCAGCGGGGCCAACCTGCCGCCGCCCGTGGAGGAAGGCGCACGATGTCGTACGAGCTAAAGCTCTTCATTAACGGGGCGTGGGAGGCTTCGCGATCCGGAAAGGCCTTCGAGGTTCGTGACCCGGCGACCGGCGATCGTGTGGGCGCCGCCGAAAGCGCAACGGCCGAAGATGCGGCCCAGGCAATCGAGGCGGCCCACGCCGCCTTCCGGGGATGGTCGGGGACGCCGGCGCCGGACCGGGGAAAGATCCTGAAGAAAGCAGCCGCGCTGGCGCGCCAGAGGGCGGACGAGTTGGGCAGGATCCTCACGTTGGAGCAAGGCAAGCCGCTCAAGGAGGCAGTGGGCGAAGTGCGCGCCTCCGCCGATGCGCTCGAGTTCTTCGGCGAGCAGGCCTGGGCGGTCGAGGGCGACATCCTCCCGCCCAACAAACCCAACCGCCGCGACTGGGTCCTCAAACAGCCGCTGGGCGTTGTCGTGGCGATCAGCCCATGGAACTACCCATTGCTCCTTATGTCTTGGAAGCTCGGGCCGGCGCTGGTGACCGGCAACACGATCGTCGCCAAACCGCCCACGGAGACGCCACTCGCCGTGGGGATGTTCACGGCGCTGCTCCACGACGCCGGCGCTCCTGCGGGCGTGGTGAATATTGTCACCGGCCGTGGACGTGACCTCGGGCCAGCGCTCATCCAACACCCGCACACGGCCAAGGTGGCCATCACCGGCCAAACCGAAACCGGCAAGAAGGTGATGGAAATGGCGGCGCCCGGGCTCAAACAGATTTCGCTCGAGCTCGGCGGTCACACCCCGATGATCGTCTTCCCGGACGCCGATCTGGTCAAGGCGATCGAAGGGGGCGTGCTGCGCTCCTTCCGCAACATGGGACAGATCTGCAACGCTATCAATCGCATCTATGTTCACAACTCGATTCTCGAGCGTTACGTGGCGGGCTTCCTCGAGGCCACGCGTAAGCTCACCATCGATCACGGCCTCAACGATCCGGACCTGGGGCCGATGTGCACGCGCGGCGGGGTGGAGAAGACCATGGCCCACTGCAGCGATGCTGTGTCGAAGGGGGCCCGGCTCGTGGCCGGGGGAAAGGCGCCCGACGGAGAGAAATTCGCCCGCGGCAACTTCTTCGAGCCGACGGTCCTTACGCACGTGAGCCACGAGATGCTTGTGATGCGGGAGGAGACCTTCGGCCCCATCGCACCGATCATGGGCTTCGACACCGTTGACCAGGCCATCGCCTACGCCAATGACACTGCCTACGGTTTGGTGGCTTACGTGTACACACACGACCTGCGGACGATGCTTCGCATGGCCGAGGAGCTTGAGTGCGGCACAGTGGGCGTGAATAACGTCGCCGGCGGTGAGGTCCCCTATCCGTATGCCGGATGGAAGGCCAGCGGGCTCGGAGTGGAAAACTCTCGCTATGCTCTGGACCAGTATCTGCGGCTCAAGCACATCCGCCTCGAGCTGTAGCCCGGCGGAGACACAACATGCTGATCATGGAGCCTCGGGCCTTTGCGATCGAGATGGACACGGGGGCATTGCGTCCGGCGGAGCGAGTGATCCGCCGGACGCTGCGAGAGATGAGAGCGCTGTTTGCCGACCAGGACGCCGTCGAGCGCATCCTGGCGACGGACGGGGATCGCCTGATCTATGAGGTCTGCCTGGCAGGGATTGAGGAGGCCGCAGGCCAGATTCCGTACAGCACGACGGTGATCCAGCCCGGGCGTGTCGGCGACGAATTCCACATGACCAAGGGCCACTTCCATGTGCTCCGGGATCGCGCGGAGATCTATCTGGGCCTGGCGGGTGAGGGGCACTTGATCCTTCAGACCGAGGACGGGACGGCGCGCAGCCTGTCGATGCGGCCCGGAACGGTGGGTTATGTGCCTCCGCACTGGGGGCACCGCACCGCCAACAGCGGGAGCGTGCCCTTCGCTTTCTTGGCCGCGTGGCCTGGTGAGGCGGGACACGATTACGGCACAGTCGAAGAGAGGGGCTTCGCCCAGATCCTGGTATCGCGGGACGGTCGGCCCACCTTGATCGCCAACCCGACGCACGTCTGATCCTCCTCGAAGGGCGGTCTTGTGTCCGCCGGAGCGTGATCATGGCCTCGAAGACGCATGCGGAGGGACTGCTCGAAGAGTTCGGCGTGGATGCCTCCAAGCTTCGGAGGGTCTGCGACCCCTCCGAGGAGGCGGCCTGGCGCCCCAGGCTGGCGCTGCGCGTCGACGGGGGCCTGTCGGTGCTCCAATGAAAGGCAAGATCCTGGTTACGGCCCGGTCGTTTCAGAAGATGGAAGGGCCCCATCAGGAGATCCTGCGGGAGGCTGGGTACGAACTAGTCGGCAGCCCGCTGGACCGGCCGCTGGAGGCGATGGAGCTGGAGCCGCTGCTGGAGGGGGCGGAGGCCGCGATCCTCGGGCTCGACGCCGTCTCTCGCCCGGCCCTTGAGAAGGCCGAGCGACTGAAGGTGATCTCCCGTTTCGGGGTGGGGGTGGACCGCATAGACCTCCGGGCGGCCACCGACCTCGGGATCGTGGTGACCGTGACCCCCGGGGCGAACAGCGTAGCAGTCGCCGAGCTCACAATCGGCCTGATCATCGCCCTGGCGCGCCAGATCCCGCAACACGATCGCCAGGTGAGGGCGGGAGGCTGGGACCGCGCCCCTGGCTCTGAGCTCCAGGGGACCACACTAGGGCTGGTGGGGCTGGGACGGATCGGGAGCGAGGTGGCCCGTCGGGCGGCCGCGTTTGGGATGCGGATCCTCTTCACGGACCCCGCGCCTCCATCGGCGGATCTGGTTGCCGGCCTGGGCGCGGAGCCCCGAGATCTGAACGAGCTGCTCGCCGAGAGCGATGTCGTCAGTCTGCATCTACCGCTCGGCGAAGCGACGCGTGGCATCATCGGGGCACGAGAACTCGGCCTGATGAAGCGCAGCGCGCGGCTGGTGAACACGTCTCGCGGCGGATTGGTCGACGAGGGGGCGCTTGCGGATGCGCTCCGGGCGGGCCGGCTCGCCGGAGCGGCGGCGGACGCCTTCGAGAGCGAGCCGCCCGGCGACAATCCCCTGCTCGCGCTGGGTAATTTCGTCGCTACACCACATATCGGATCCGTGACCGTTCAGACCACGCTCCGAATGGGGCGAATGGCGGCCGAAAATGCGCTTGCCGTGCTGAGTGGTCTGCGGCCGGAGCATGTTGTCAACCCCGAGGTCTACAGCCGGAAGCAGTTGCGCGCGGCGCGGGCCTAGAGGCGAGGATGCCGAGTGGAAAGACGCATAGACGTCCTGGAAGAACTCAAGTCGATCGGGGTGATTCCCGTCATCCGATTGGAACGAGCGCAGGATGCTCTGCCTCTTGGCAAGTCCCTCCTGGAGGGCGGGCTGCCCTGCGCGGAGATCACGTTCCGCACGCAGGCTGGCCCTGAAGCGATCGGAAGGCTGACGGCGGAGCTGCCCGAGTTCCTGGTTGGCGCCGGAACGGTGCTCACGGTCGATCAGGCGGAGCGGGCGATGGCCGCCGGCGCCCGGTTCGTCGTCTCGCCGGGGTTCGATGGCGCGGTCGTCGACGCCTGCCTCGATCGCGGAGTGCCCCCGATTCCCGGGGTGGCGACGCCCACGGAGATCCAGGCCGCGCTGGCCAAAGGGCTGCGCGTCTTGAAGTTCTTCCCCGCCGAGGTGATGGGCGGCGTGCGGGCGCTGAGGGCATTCGGCGAGGTCTACCGTGAGGTGAGCTTTGTTCCAACGGGAGGCGTGGGACCGCAGAACCTGGCGGAGTACATGAGGCTCTCCAACGTACACGCGTGCGGCGGAACATGGCTGGCCAAGAGTGAGCGGATCGCGGCCCTTCTGGCGATTCATTCGCAGGATTGGGCGCGCGAGGCGTTGACGGCCTCCGGTGCGTGTGGTACACTGCAACGCGAAATCGTACGGAGGCATCTCTCTTGGCCAAGCGCACCAGCGGCATGGTACGCTGGTTTGATGGATCGAAGGGTTTCGGCTACATCGATGCCGAAGGCGGCGAAGACGTCTTCGTGCATACCGCAGCCATCTCCGGGCAGGACGCCCCCCTCCTCATGGAAGGGGATCAGGTGGTGTTCTTTCTGGAGCACACCGGGCGCGGTCCGCAAGCCTCGGACGTCACCCGTCTGAATTGAACCAGCCCCTAAGCCAGGAATTGACGCTGGCCCCGAGCGGCGAGTACGCCGGCGGGGCGATGGCCTATCAGGGATACGCCTCCGGAATAATCAAAGGATAGAACGATGTCAAGCAAGACCCTACGACTTGTGCCCCTGGGGGGCCTGGGCGAAGTCGGCAAGAACATGATGGCCCTCGAGTACGGCGAAAACATTCTGGTCATCGACGCCGGCATGATGTTCCCGGAAAACGACATGCTGGGAATCGACTACATCATCCCCGACTTCCGCTACCTGCTCGACAAGAAGCACAAGGTGCGAGGGATCATCGTCACCCACGGCCATGAGGATCACACCGGGGCGATCCGGCACTTGTTGGAACAGTTGGAGGCGCCGATCTACTCGACGCCGCTCACCCAGGGCCTGATCGAGGCCAAGCTGAGCCGAAACGGGCTGCTCGGGAAAGCCAGTCTGCACACGGTACATGCCGGAGACCGGATCCCGATCGGCCCGTTCAGCGTGGAGTTCTTCCACGTCTGCCACTCGATTCCCGACGGGGTGGGGCTGGGAATCACGACGCCCGCCGGCCTCGTGGTTCACTCCGGCGATTTCAAGTTTGACCATACTCCGGTTGATGGTTGGCCGACCGATTTCGGCAAGCTGGGCGAGCTCGGCGGCCGGGGTGTGCTGGCCCTTCTCGCCGATTCCACCAACGCTGAGAGGCCGGGCTGGACGCCTTCCGAGGCGGTGATCGACCCCGCTCTCGATTCGGTCTTCGCCAAAGCGCGGGGGCGGGTCCTGGTTGCCACCTTCGCCTCCCTCATTTCCCGGATGGCCCAGGTGGGCAGGGCCGCAGGCCGCCACGATCGCAATATGGCCTTCGTCGGCACGAGCATGATCGAGAACGCACGCATCGCCCGACAGCTCGGCTACCTGGAACTGCCGGAAAACCTGGTTGTGCCTCTCGATCAGGCACTGGGCATGAAACCGTCCCAAGTCGTGCTCATGTGCACCGGCACCCAGGGAGAGCCCTCGTCCATCACGGGCCGCCTATCGACCGGCACCAATCGGCAGTTTGACCTCCTGCCAGACGATACGGTCGTGCTCTCCTCTCACCCGATCCCGGGGAATGAAGAGATGGTCAGCCGGACGGTGAACCGGCTCTTGCAGCGCGGAGCGGAGGTGATCTACGACGCGATCGCGCCGGTTCACGTCTCCGGCCATGCCAGCCAGGAGGAGCAGAAGCTGCTCCTGCAGCTCATCCGCCCGAAGTACTTCGTGCCGATTCACGGAGAGCTTCGTCAGCTTCACCGCCACGCCGGCCTGGCGAGGGAGATCGGAATCCCTGCCGAGAACATCGCCGTCGTTGAAAACGGTTCGGTCATCGAGTTCGAGGACGGTAAGATGCGCATCGCCGAGCGCGTGCCGGGGGGCTACGTCTTCGTCGACGGGAGCGGGGTGGGCGATATCGGCCCGGCCGTCATGCGGGAGCGAGAGGCACTGGCCCGCGACGGTTTCGTTGCCGTCCATATCCACCTGGGGGTGAACGGGCGGCTCAAGCGGCCGGCGGAGATCCTCTCAAAGGGCTTCGTTTTCGTCCAGGACTCCGAGGACCTCTTCGCCCGGGCCCGGGCGAAAATCGACGACCTGGTGGGCGAGACGGACGGCGATCTCGAAGAGCGGATCGAGAAGGAACTCGGCAAGTTCTTCTACGCGGCGACCAAGCGCCGTCCGATGGTCTTTGTATTCGCCTCCGGCGCCGAGTAAGCTGCGCCGCCCTTGCCCGCGGCGGCGGCCACGCTCGCCCATTCTTTGGATGCCCTGAGCCTGTGAATTGGCCTCCGGGCAGATCCTTGGGCTGGCATTCCGCGCGGCGAGCGCCCTCCACCTCTCTGCAATACCCGTACATCTCAGTAAGGCTTTCGCAAAGAAGAGGGATCCGGAGGAGAAGTCTGGCCTCATGGTTGCCTGGAGGGGGCCCGTGGGTATAATCCGCGCCGTGATGGCCGGGCTCCGACCCTTCCTTCTGGCCTGCCTGGCCGGGGCTCTCTGGCTGGCGGGCTGCAGCGCCCCTTCGGGCTTGGACGGCACGTCTCCAACGCCGGCGTTGCCGCCCTCCACTTCCACAGCGACCCCTGCTCCCCTCGCTGCGCTGGTGAACGGAGAGGGGATCCTCCTGGCCGACTTTGAGGCTGAGGTTGCCCGCTTCGAGGCGGCTCAGGCCGCCCTTGGCATCGACCTTGCAACCCTGGAGGACTACCAAGGCCAGGTTCTCCAGGCGCTCATCGACCGACGTCTGTTGGCGCAGGGCGCCCAGGCGGAGGGGATGAGCCTGACGGAGGAAGAGGTTCTGGCCGAGACCGAGCGGCTGGCCTTGGATCTTGGCTCGGCGGATGCCTTCGAGGCCTGGATGGCGGAAAACAGCTTCAACATCGAGAGCTTCACTCGCGGCCTGAAAGAGGACCTGCTGGCCGCGGAGATGGTGGCCCGGATCGCCGAAGGCGTGCCGGCCGAAACCGACCAGGTGCACGCGCGCCATATCCTGGTGGCCAGTCGCGAGCAGGCCGAGGCGCTGCGGGATCAGGTCGTGGCCGGAACCGACTTCGCCGAGCTGGCCGCGGCGTTTTCCCTCGATCTCAGCACGCGCCCGGCCGGTGGTGATCTGGGGTGGTTTCCCCCGGGTTACTTGACGACGCCGGAGGTCGAGACGGCCGCCTTTTCTCTGGGCCCCGGGGAGACGAGCACCGTGATCGAAAGCAGCCTCGGCTTCCACATCGTGCAGACGATCGAGCGAGAGGTGCGGCAGCTCCTGCCGGATGCCCTCGAGAGGCTGCAGGAGAGCGCCGTCGAAACCTGGCTCGCGGAGAAGCGCCAGGCCTCAACCATTGAGATTCTCGTCGCGCCCTAGACGGGGAATCGGGAGTGTGTTGCGATGGATGATGTCTATCAGCCGCGTCCAAGGATGAGCCTGGGAAGGTTGATTATCAACCTCCTAACGCTTGTTGTGCTGCTCGCGGCAGTGGGCGCAGGGCTCTTGCTGAGCGTGGTCTTCCTCAACCCCTACCTGCCTTTCAATCCCTACCCCCCACCTACCCTCCCGCCCACTCTGGGTTACCCCACTGCAACGAATACGCCGGCGCGCTTCCTCCCACCCACGTGGACGGCCACTATCTCCCCAACCCCACGCGCCACGGAGACCCCCACTCCCACGGAGGAGCCCACCGAAACCGAGTCGCCCGACGATGGCACGCCGGGCGAAACTCCGGTTTCTTATAGGTTTGAGGCTGATCCGCAGTCTGCCATAGCGAACACCTTCATCAACGGCGAGGGCTGCAACTGGATGGGCGTCGGCGGGCAGGTGTTCGACGCCAGCGAGGCCCCGGTTGTCCTCCAGGGCGTCCACCTGGAGGGTGAGCTGGGCGGGGCCCACGTCGACATGGACACCCTGACCGGGGGCGCCACCGTTCTGGGGCCCTCGGGCTACGTCTTCGACCTGGCGGACCATCCGATCGCGAGCAGCGAGACCCTCTCGGTGCGGCTCGTGGATCAATCAGGCCTTCCGGTCAGCGACCCCGTCGCCGTCACGACCTACGACACCTGCGAAGAGAACTTTATCCTCCTGATCTGGCGGCAAGTCGCGCAGTAGGGCGCGGTCCGATCTAGGTCTCCACCGACGGAAGTCTCACGCATTCAACGTGTAGGGGCACGGCATGCCGTGCCCCTACGGCGATTCCTCTGGTCTCGCGCGGGGGAAGGCCGGTGCGGCTTCAGCGCTGCGCGGCCTCTCGCAACACCCGTTCCATCTGTGCCGCGAGGTCGGCCCGGTCGAACGCGGCTTCGGCGTGCGCTCGTCCCCGGCGTCCCATGTCACGAGCGGCCTGAGGATTGGCGGCCAGAGCCCGGATCGCTTCTGCCAGCGCGGCAGGGTCCCCGGGCGGGACGGCCAGGCCTGCTCCCGCCTCCTCCACGACCGTCCGGATCACGCCATTGATCGCCAGCACAAGCGGGCGGCCCGCGGCCATGTAGTCGAAGACCTTATTGGGAAAGGTCGTGGCAAAGAGAGGGATCGGTCGGAGGATCGCCACTCCGCAGTCCGCCCCCGCCAACACACCCGGCATCTCAGCCTTAGGGACAGGAGGCAGGAATCGGACGTTGGGCAGGCCCATGCGTTCGGCTTCGGCGATGAGATGGGGCTTCTCTTTGCCGTCGCCCACTAGCACGAAGACGATGCGCGAGTCGGCGCGCAGCTGGCCGGCGGCCGCCAGGAGGGTGGTCAGGTCGTT
>Ga0209322_10000840_pt1 | contig 17954 bp, 14 predicted proteins | sample Rifsed19ft1_FD_184013 | JGI IMG/M metagenome (GOLD analysis project Ga0209322, IMG submission 184013) | Soil microbial communities from Rifle, Colorado, USA - sediment 19ft 1 (version 2) | ecosystem: Environmental > Terrestrial > Deep subsurface > Rock core/Sediment | place: Rifle, Colorado... | reverse complement strand
CCTCTCGCACGTCGTGCCGTCACGTTCGCGAACATGACCACCCGAAACCTGATTGGGGAGGTGACGACGAACGCCGAAGGGTTCGCGCGCCTGAACGTCGGGAATGCATCAGAGGTGCTGGTCGAAGCGAGTCTGGGGACCTTCGAAAACTCCGCGTCCATCCTCTGGGGGTTTGTCGAGCCGTACAATTTCACGGTGGCCTCCAGCCAAGATGACCTGGACGGGGATTTCGCGCTTGACGACTTCTCGCTCCACGTCCTGGACTTGGCGGGCGATCCCGTTGCGGGGACGGTCCGCGTGAACGGCAATGTGACGGGCAGCCTCGATGCCCATGGATTCCTCCTGCTGGAGTTGTCCCCGGGACAGTGGAACATCACCCTCGACGTCGCGGGGGAGACGTTCGTGACGACTGCGTACGTCTCGGAGGGTGGCGAGCTGCCGTTCTTCACCGGACCGGATTTCGTCCTCCTCACCATCGCGAGCCTCTCCTCGTGGATCGTGTCGATATTCGCGATCGTGATCAGCTTCGACGCGGTCTCCAAGGAGCGTGTCCAGGGCACGATGGACCTCCTCCTGTCGCGGCCCGCGAGCCGGACCGGCGTGCTCCTCGGGAAGTTCCTCTCGTCCTTCGTGGCGGTCGCCCTCCCCGTCACCCTCGTGAACCTCGCGGGGATCGGCGCGATCAGCGCGGCGTCCGGTCAGGCCCCCACGGGCTCGTTGGCCACCGCCTTCGTCGGGTACTCCCTCCTCCTGATCGTATACTACGTGTTCCTCATGCTGGCGGTATCGACGCTCGTGAAGACGAGTGGGACCGCAGTCCTCTTCGGGGTCCTCATCTGGCTCCTGCTCAACATCCTCTACCCAATCGTGACGTTCATCCTCTCCGCGGCCCTGAGCGGAGGCGATCCCGCGACACAGTTCCGGATCCTTCAGTCCGCAGCCCTCGCAAACCCGTCGAGCATCGTTGGGGCGCTCATCGCATTGGCGGCCCCCGCCGGGTTGTTGGGCACCGGCGGTGGAACCGCGCTGGACGCGTCTGCGTTGGGCGCAGCCGCCGTGTTCTGGTTCCTCCTCCTGTTCGCGCTCGCCCTGTGGACGTTCCAGAAGAAGGCCTCCGACTAGGGCGGACTCTGATAACCGTGCGCGCACGTTGATGTAGGCGCGGGCGGCATCCCCGCAGGGCATGCTGTCCCAGGCCCACCGGTGCGGCGTGTGCGGTTGGCAGGGGCCGGAGGACGTGTGCCCGCGGTGCGGGACGGTCCTCCTCAAGGGGCGCGCATTCTGCCGCCGGTGCGGGAAGGTGTTCGAGGGCCCGGCCGCCCTGTGCGACGCGTGCGGCGGTTCCGTGCAGGCGCCGCCCACACCCAGCGAGGCGGAGGCGATTGAACGGCTTTCCCGACTTCCGGGCGTGGACGCCGAGACCGCGCGAAAGCTCCACGCGCGCGGGTTTCACGACCCCATGGATCTCCTGAAGCTCGCGCTCCCGGCGCGCGCGGTCGAGCAGGGCCTCCACCGCTCGATCGCCCGCCGGCTGACCCTGCAGGAGCTGAGACCGGCCCCCCGGATGCGGAAGACCCTCGAGTGCCCAGCGTGCGGCGCCGTCCACGAGGCGAACGAGAATCGGTGCCCGCTGTGCGGGTCTCCACGGGACATCGAACCGAGCGCGGATGAGGTGGAGCGAACGCTCGAGGACGTCGCGGGCGAGGTGTACGACCTTGCGGCGGACCCCGACTTCCGGGGCCTCCCCCCGGAGATGAAAGAGGACCTCCTCGCGACGCTCGAGGAGGTGGGACTGACGGCGTCCGTGGAGAGCGAGTACGTGGACCAGTTCCGCGAGTGGCGCGGGCGCGGAATCGACACCTCCGAGGTCGAGCGGATCCTCCGGGAGGAAGGGTCCGAGGCGTTCCGGGCGAAGTTCGTTGCTCTCGTGCGGGCGCAGGTCTTGAAGAACCGCGATGGCGAGCGCTTCCTCTGCCCCCTGTGCGACGTCGCGCTGAAACCTGCGGTCGACGTGTGCGAGAACTGCGGTGCGAAGTTCCGGTAACCATCATATAGGGTCGAACTCATCGCAGAGCGTTGTACTGGCGCCTCGAGCCTGCGCGGCGGGGGATGCGGTTCAGCCGGATCGAGATCACCCAGATTCTGATCGCCGTCGCGGCGATGACGCTCGCGTTCTCGCTCGTGTTCCTGGGTAGGATCTATTGGCTGTCCTCGGTGCCGGCTGTCTTCGACTTGGTGGTGATCGCTCTCATCTTCGTCTCCTCGTTCGTCGCCGTCGTCACCGCGTTCCTCCTCCACGAACTTGCGCACAAGGCGGTGGCCCAGCGATATGGGTGTTTCGCCGAATTCCGTGCCTACCCGATGGGCCTTCTCCTCGGCATCTTCACCGCTGCCTTCGGGTTCCTATTCGCCGCCCCCGGCGCGGTCATGGTCTCCGGCGCGGTCAGCGAGAGGCAGAACGCGAGGATCAGTGCCGCGGGACCGGGGACGAACGCCATCCTGGCGGCGGGGTTCATCGGGCTCGCCGTCCTCCTCGGCGTGTCCCCGGACCCGATAGAGAACATAGCGGCGTTCTTCGTCGGAGACATCGCGTTTGTGAATCTCTTTCTGGGTGGGTTCAACCTCGTTCCCTTCCCGCCATTGGACGGCTCGAAGATCTTCGCGTACGATCGCGTGATGTGGGTCGCCATGGTCGTTGCGCTCGTAGCAGTCGGATATCTTGGCTGGACCCTCGGCGTCGTCCGCTTCTAGCCGGCGTTGATCGTCGCCGCCAGGTACCCGGCGCCGAACCCGTTGTCGATGTTCACGACCGCCACGCCGGGGGAGCAGGCGTTGAGCATCGCGAGCAGCGCCGCCAGGCCGTCGAAGCTCGCCCCATATCCGACGCTCGTCGGCACCGCGATCACGGGACGGTCCACGAGCCCACTCACGACGCTCGGAAGCGCGCCCTCCATCCCCGCGACGACGATGAGCACCTTCGCGCGCTCGAGGGTCTGGCGGTGGGACAGGAGACGGTGGACGCCCGCGATCCCGACGTCCGTCAGCCGCTCGACCCGCGCGCCCATCGCCTCCGCGGTCATCGCCGCCTCCTCCGCGACGGGCGCGTCGGAGGTGCCGCCCGTGATCACGAGGACGAGGCCCTTCCGCCCCTTTGGGATCTCGCCGACCACGATCATCCGCGCGGTCTCGTCGTAGACGACGGACTTGCCCCGGAGTGCGGTCCGGACCTTTTCGTAGGTCCGAGCCTCCGCATGCGTCGCGAGCACGACATCGGAATTCGCCGCCAACCGGCGGACGATCTCGACGATCTGCGCGTCCGTCTTCCCCGGGCAGTACACCGCCTCCGGGAATCCCCGCCGGAGGGGGCGGTGCGTGTCCGTCTTCGCGAACCCGAGGTCCTCGTACGGGAGGGCGCGCAGGCGGTCCATCGCCTCGCCGATCGCGAGGCGGCCCGCCTTCAGCTCGCGTAGGACCTGCTCGACCTTCCCGCGGTCCATCGGAACGCAAAGGGTCACATCCCTTATCTCCCTTCGTCCCCTCGAGGCGGACGATGATCGCGGAATTCAGCATCACCCCGATCGGAGCGGGCGTCAGCGTGGGCACGCACGTCGCGAAGGCGGTCCGGGTCGTCCACGAGAGCGGGCTGAAGTATCAGGTGAACCCGATGGGCACCGTCGTCGAGGGCCCCTGGGACGAGGTCTTGGGGGTCATCAAGAGGTGCAACGATGAACTCCTGAAAGAGTGCGAGCGATTGTCCATCTCGATCAAAATCGACTCTCGCCGCGGTCCCGCACCGCCGATGGAGGAAAAGGTTCGCAGGGTCGTGGAGGCTCTGAGGTAGCCTCGGGCAAGACCTCGGGCAAGAATACGACAAGAACATGTGCGGCGCATTCCGATTAAGGCCGACCGTCTGCGAGAGGCCATGGGCATGACCTACGTGAGCGTTGGGATCTCGAAAACGCGGCATGGCCCGAAACGGACGATTCGGCTCCTCGTCGACACCGGAGCCTCAGACTCGATCCTCCCCTCGGTTTTCCTTCGGCGGCTGGGGGTTCGGCCCGAGTGGCGGGAGGAATACGAGCTCGCGAACGGGGAATTGATGGTGCGCGAGGTGGGCCGGTTGTACGTCCACTACCTCGGGCGCTCCATGGAAACCTCGCGGTGTTCGGTGAGCCCAAGGACACCAGCGTACTCGGAGCGTACTCGATGGAGGGCCTGCGACTCGAGGTGGACCCGCACTCCGGGCGCGTACGGCGGAAGAAGCGTCTGATGGCGGTCGCGGTGGCTCCGGCCTAGCCGACTTTCTCCCACTTCTCGAGCTCGAGCACGGAGGACAGCGTCCCCCCGCGCTTGATCTCCTCGCGGATCCGGTTCTCCCGCTCGAGCACGTCGAGCGCCCGGTTCGCCATCTCCACCGCCGTTTCCTGCGGGACGACGACGACGCCGGACTCGTCGCCGACGATCCAATCCCCCGTGCGCACGACCTGGCCGCCGCACTCGATCTCGGCGCCGATCTCCCCGTGGCCCTTTGGCTCTCCCGCGTGCGGGGCAAGATGGCGGCTGAAGCACGGGAAGTCGATCTCCACGATCGTGTCAATGTCCCTCGCCGCCCCGTCGATCACGACGCCCGCGACGCCTCGCACCTTGCACGACCACGACGCGAGCTCGCCCCACACCGCCGTGGGGCCGCCGCCGGCGTCCACGACGATCACCGAGCCCCTCTCCGAGCGGTCGATCGCCTCCACCGGCTTCGCCCAGTCTCCGTCCGCGGTCTTCACCGTGACCGCGCGGCCGACCATCTTCGTGCCGTGCTTGATCCGGGGGACGAGGCCCCGCATCACGCCGCGCTTCTGCATCGCGTCCGCGATGTTCGGCGTGCTCACCTTCCGGAACGCATCGAAGAGCTCCTCGAACGAGTACTTCTTGTAAAGCCCCGTCGGGATGCGAATCTTCCGGTCGATCGCCTTGCGGATCGTCCTCGTCGCCTCGGCGACCTTCTCCGCCTTGATGATCGCGCCACCGACGATGATGATGCGCGCGCCGGCCTCCACCGCCTGCGCGACGGTCTCGCTGTTCAGCCCGCCCGCGACGGCCACCGGGAGGCGCGAGGCCCTGCACACCGCCTTCAGCTCCTCGAGGGGCGTGCGCGCGATCATCTGCTCGTCGATGCTCACGTGCATGTTCAGGTAGTCGACGCCGAGCGCCTCGAGCTCCCTCGCGCGCTTCGGCTTGTCCTTCACGCGCATCAGATCGACCATGATCTTCGCGCCGTACCGGCGGGCGGCCTTCACGGCCTCGGTGATCGTCGCGTCGTCCGTGACCCCCATGACCGTGATCACGTCGGCGCCGGCCTTGGCGGCGATCTCGACCTCAAGCGCGCCGGTATCCATGATCTTGAGATCCGCGACGAGGGTCCGTCCCGGAAACAACCCGCGCAGCGCGCGCACGGACTCCACGCCCTCCGACTTGATGAGGGGGGTCCCCGCCTCGACCCAGTCTGCGCCGCCCTCGACGGCTTCCTTGGCGGCTTGGACCGCCCGCCGGAGATGCATGAAGTCGAGCGCGACCTGGAGGACGGGCTTCTCCGACTCCATCACCGCCAAGTACGCGATGCAGTCCATATCAACGTATGTATGTACGATCCGCGATCTACGCGCGCTTCCGTCTGCGCGACGGTATTGGGCCCGCGACGTTCAAATAGGGCCGGTCCGTTCGGCGCGCGATGCCCTCGAGGGAGCGTGATGCCTCAGAGGTCCGCGTCGACCGCTGCGTCACGGGCATCGAGGGCCTCGACAACATCCTGGACGGCGGGATCCCGAGGGGCAACACGGTGCTCATTACCGGCTCCGTGGGGACAGGCAAGACGTCGCTCTGCCTCGAGTTCCTCGTCCACGGCGCCCTGTACGGGGAGAACAGCCTGTACATCTCCGTCACGGAGTCCACGGACAAGCTGCTGAAGAACATCATTCCGTACGATTTCTTCGAGGACAAGCTCGTGAAGGAGGGACAGCTCCACTTCCTCGATCTCCCTGTGATCTACGACCGACTCGGGCTCGACAGGCCGGAATTCGACTACGAGGAGATCAACATCCTCGTGGACGCCGTCGTCAACCTTGTGGGCGAGATGCGGATCCGGCGGCTCGTCCTCGACTCGATCACGTCGGTCACCTACCGCCTCAAGTCGGAGGAGATCCTCCGGGAGTTCGTGCTCAAACTGGGGTCCCGTCTCTCCACGCTGGGGTGCACGACCCTCATCGTCTCCGAGATCTCCCCGACGGGGGAGCGGTACTCCACGTACGGAGTGGAGGAAGCGATCTCCGACGGAATCGTCGTGATGGGGAACCTGGAACGGCGCGGAGACCTCCTTCGAACCCTCCAGGTCGTCAAGATGCGCGGCACGATGCACTCCCGCGCGAAATACGTCCTCGACCTGACGACGACCGGCGTACTCCTGGTCCCGCTGTTGAAAGGCGGCAGCGTGGCGGCGGGGGGTGCGTGAGCTGGCCGCACGGATCGCGCAACGCCTGATGGATCTCCCGGAAGGCAGCGCGGTCGCCCTGCGCATGGGGGCGGACCAGTACTTCGACACGATCCGCGGGATCCTCGACGTCTACTGCCCGAAGAAGGAACTCGAGGCGCTGTACGTGACGAGCACGATCCCGTCCCGCTCGATCATCAACGCGCTCGATGTCCTAGAGATCCCGCTCGAGCGCATCTGGTTCGTGGACTGCATCTCGCAAATCATGATGAGCTCCGCGGAGAAGCACGCGCACTCGATCTACGTGGAATCGCCGACGATGCTCGAGAACATCATGCTGAAAGTGGAATACCTCATCCGGAAGACGCAGAGCCGCGGCGCCGTGATCATCGTGGACAGCATCAACAGCCTCGCGATCCACAACAACACGAAGATCCTGAGCGAGTTCCTCCACATCATGGTCAACAACCTGAGGAGCAAGAAGGCGTCGACCCTCATCTTCTCGATGGAGCAGTACGAGAACGAGGACATCCGGAACATGATGAACCTCGTGTGCGACGAGACGATCAGCGTGGAGGCGGAGCCGAGTGGCTAGGACGGGCTCGACGGGGATCGGCGCTCTGGACCAGGCCCTCATGGGCGGGCTGCCCAAGGGCTTCTCGGCCCTCGCGACGGGCGTCCCAGGGTCCGGGGTCGACCTGTTCGCGAAGCAGTTCGCATCCGCCGGCACCAAGGACGAGAACGTCGTGTTCTTCACGACGTCGGAACAGGACGAGGACATCGTCACCACGATGCAGGACTTCGGGTGGAGGTCCGACCTCACGATCGTGAACATCGGCAACCAGTACTACGAGACCGTGCTGGCGCGCCGCCTCGAGGCGAGCCGGTTCCGCCAGGAAGGCCTGACGCTGAAGGACCTGCAGAAGGGCCGGCCGGAGGCGGGAATCCGCCGGGAGGTGAACTTCATCACCGCCCTCTCGTACGAGGTCAACCGCCTGCGGCCTCCGTTCCGGGTCGTCGTCGACTCCCTCGACTTCTTCCTGCAGTACTACGAACACTCGGAGGTGCTCAGCGCGGTCCGCACGATCAAGGCGCACGCCCAGCGCACGGAAGGGATCGCGCTCTTCACGATGCTCAGCGGCGTCCATGACGCACGAACGCAGTCCGGGCTCGAGGGCATCGTGGACGCGATCTTCGAGGTCGAACGGGTGCGCGAGGGGGCGTCCTTCAACCGCTTCCTCGTGATCCGAAAGGTCCGGAACCACCCCGAGAAGACAGGGATCCACGCGCTGTCCCTCACGAAAGCGGGCATGGAAATCCAGTAGGGTCCGCAGTCTCGCATGCGACCCAAAGTGTTTAATGCCCTCCTCGATTTGGTGGGCCTCGGAGTCGTTTCCGGTGAACAGGCGCCGAGCCCTCCGATGGCGCGAGGACGCGGTCTCCCCCGTCATCGCGACGATTCTCATGGTTGCGATCACGGTCGTGCTCGCTGCGGTCCTCTACGTCCTCGCGACCGGCCTGTTCCAGGGCGGGTCGCCCTCGTTCCCTCCCACGATTGCGTTCGTCCCGAGTCCTGCAGGTACGGGCATCTGGACGGCCGAACTCCAGGTCGACCGGGCCGTGCGGCTGAGCAGCTTCCGGGTCTCGCTGCGCAACGTAACGAGCTCGCAGATCTGCATCCCGGACACGGATCTGGCGGCCGGCTTCTCCGCCACGTGCGACTCGGGGGTGACCCTGACGTTCGAGGACCTCGCCTCCTCGGCGTCCGCGGAACTCAATGGGGGGGACACCTTCCGACTGTCTGGAATCGCCACCGGGAACTACTACACGATCAACATTGTCTGGAAACAGAGCGGGAGCATTATCAGTTCCGTGACTCTCCCGACGAGCTGACCGCCCGCCTTGGCTCCTTCGGGGGCGTCCGGGCCTAGATAACCATAGCGAAACGTTTATCTCAGCCCTTCCCTACTTGGAGCCCGGTGGTAACCCCACCAAGAGGACAAAACATGAAGAAGAGCTGGATCGTCCGTATGGACGAGAAGGCGGTGTCTCCGGTGATTGCGACCATCCTGATGGTTGCGATTACCGTGGTGTTGGCGGCCGTGCTGTACGTGATGGTGACGGGGCTCATTGGCGGCGGTGGTAGCACCATCGCTCCCAGTGTAACATTCACCACCGACAACCCGGGGACGGGGGTCTGGACAGCGCGTGTCGCCGAGGTGAGCCGCGCGGAGACCCTGGGTAAGTTCCAGGTGTCCCTCGTGAACCGAACGACGGGCGCCGCGGTTGCTTGCGGGAATCAATTGGATCTGTCGGACACCGTCAGCATCTCGTGCACCCAGGGTGCGTCACCCGTGACCCTGACGTTCTCGGATCTGGCGAGCAATACTGCGAACCAGTTGAACGGGGGCGATGAGCTTGCGGTGAGCGGGATCGCTAGCGCCACGACGTACACGGTCAACCTGATCTGGAAGCAGAGCGGTTCCATCATCAGGTCGGTGACCCTGCCGTAAGGTGATCCGGGTCCATCCGGAACCACCCCCCTTCCCCTTTTCTTCCTTTTCATTTTCCTTCATGGCGAGTAGCTCTGCCGTGCGCTACCACTCGCCCGGACAGGCTACCAGGTCCACTTGAACTCCTCGATCGGGAGCGCGAGGGAGGTCGTCGTATCCGCCACGCGCCCGAACTGGACGACGAAGTCCGCCGCCGTGGCGGCGTCGGGGGCCTCGAAGATCACGATCGAATCCGGCTTCCCGAGCAGCCCCAAGAACTCGTGGACCATCACGTTGTTCGGAATCTTGGGGTGGCGGAACAGCCGTGTCGCCTCCTCGAGCTGTCCCGGGATGATCCGCAGCTGACAGATGAACAGCATGGGCGGCGCCGCCGACCGATTCGCAGGCGGCTATATAGCGTTTGGCGGCGCGGAGCACGGTCAGGTCGCCCGGGATTCCGAGCCCGCGGACCGCAGCGGCTTCGCCTCCCGCCATACGACGGTCGTCCCGAGCGCGCGGTCCGAGAACCGCTGGCGCGGGTCGCCCTGGCCCACGAGCCCGAGGATCGCGTCGAGCAGGGGGAACACGTACCAGAAGAACTTCGGCGCATTCCGAGCCGCCGCCTTCCGGACCGTCAGCGACCCCCGGATCGTCCGGACCTCAAGGGCGAACGCGTGCTTGCCGAGCGTCCTGCCGTAGAACGCCTCGGCGACCGTGCCGTACACGACGTGGACGACCCCGGAGGCGATCGCGAGGAGGACGATGTCCGAGCTTCCGAGCGCCCGCAGCAGGGCCCAGGTCGGGAGCAGAACGAGGATCGTGTCGACCGCGTACGCGCCGAGCCGGCGCGCCCAGTGAGCCTGCAGGGCTCGGCTGTGGCCTAGGATTTCGAAACCGCTCGCCATGAGTGCATCCCGGCGCTCCATCCCGCCGGGGGTATTTGGGTCTTGCGGGCCGCATGGACGCACCGCTCGCACCCGAGACGGAACCCGGGGCCGCTCAGATCGCCCATCACCCATCACGCGTCAGCGTCGGTTGTCTCATCACGGCGGTACGCTCGCGATGCTCCGCGGACGCATAAGGGCTTTGGCGGCCCTCCGATCAGGAAGCTCCCTTGATCCGCCTCAGGTTCGCCTGATACTGCTCGTAGCTGATCCGGCCGCTGCCGTACGCCTCCTCGAGCCTCCGGACGCGGTCATCCCCGGCGGGTGCCGGAGGCGCCTCGACCGCCGCGCCGCACACCGGGCACGCCCCCGACTTCGCCGGGATCGTCAGGCCGCATGAGGGACACTCCATGGTCGGGCCTTCCGCGGCGGCGCTCGGTGGGGGCGGCAGGACCGTCGTCGCCGCGGGGGCGATCGGGGCCCCCGCCGCACCCGGCGGGATCGTCTCCTCCGGCTCGCGCTTGCGCCGCCGGAGCAGGAAGAACGCGATCGCGAAGGCCGCGGCGACAATCGCCGCGGTGAGTCCGCCCCATGCGACCGGCGACTCCAGGGCGCCCACCTGCCGGTACTCTGCGATCAACGCGATCGGGGCCGCCGCGGGGATGGTGAGGCTCGTGGCCGTCGATCCGCCGGGCGTCCACCGGACGAACCGGTACGTCGGACCTCCGATCGTCGCCTCCTGCGGCACGCGGATCACGACGCTCGCGCCGAATTCCACCCAGTATGCGCTGTCCGTCGCGTCGAGCGGCACGGCGACCGAGTTCGCGGTCACCGTGATCGCGAGGCCCGAGAGCGTAGGCTGCGTGGTCACCGTGATCCGCACCTGCATCTGCCATTCCGCGGACACGCTCTTCGGCCCGCTCATCAGGATCTGGGACGACAGGGAGAACACCGTCCCCGTCGCGTCCCCCGTCCACTGGATGAACTTCTCGCGGATCCCCGTCACGGCCGAGTAGAGCTCGGAGGCCACACTGACGGTGGCCTGGGATCCCTCATCGTACCAGCAATCGCTGACGTTGCACACGATTGGGAGCGGGGAGAGCAGGTCGTCGACTGTGAGCTCGTGCTGCGTCTGGAACACGGCGGTGAACGAGGCGGGCCCGGTCACGGTGATCGGTCGAACGTCGTTCAGGTTCCCGTCGCTCCACTGGTCGAACACATAGCGCGTCCCGGTAGCTCCGGCCTGGGGCGAGGTCGCCTCGATCGTCGAGGAGCCCTCGCGGATCCACAGGTAGCTCGGACCGCCCGAGGGCGTGATCGTCTGGCCGCCGACGATGAGGTCGATTCCCGCGCCGGCGGGGGTGACCGTGAACGACAGCCGGTACTCCGCATACGTCTGCGCGTCAATGTTCAAGGGGCTAGACACGCCCGAGAAGGTCCTCGGGTTGGTCACTCCGGCATCCGACCACTGGGCGAACACTCGCTGGGCGTCCACGCCGGTGGACTGCGGGGAGGGGAACCTCGCGCTGTGGGTCGAGCCCTGCGCGAACCACGCGCGGCACGGCGCCGTGCACGGAACGGTATCGATCTCAAGGGCGAGTCCCGTCGGGACGGTGTTCAGGACGTGCTCGTACTCGAGCACCGTCTGTGCGGTGAACACCCCGGGGCCCTGGATGTTGACGAAGGAACGCGGGTTCGCCGTGCTCGCGTCGGTCCACTGGACGAACGAGCGCCGGGTCTGCGCGCCGAGGGGTACCGTCTGGAACTCCGCCGTGTGGGTCGATCCCTGTACGAACCAGAAGGCGCAAGGCGTCGGGCACGGAACGCCGTCGACATCGAGATCGAGAGCCGTCGGGGCCGTGTCCAGGACGTACTCGTACTCGATTGCGGTCTGCACGATGAAGACTGCGGGGCCCTGGATGTTGGCGAAGGAACGCGGGTTCGCCGTGCTCGCGTCGGTCCACCGGACGAACACACGCTGCGTCTGTGCGGCGATGGGAACCGTCTGGAACTCAGCGGAGTGGGTCGACCCGTGGTCCCACCAGGGCGAGAGGCACGGGGTCGTGCACACGATCCCATCGACGAGGAGCGGCTGAGTCGTCGGGACCGTGTCGAAGGTGTAGACGTACTGGGCGATGATCACGACCGTGAAGGACCCTGATGAGGCGACATTCGGGAAGGACCGGGGGTTGTTCAGGTTGCCGTCCGTCCACCGGTCGAATGTCTGGCGCGTATCTGCGGTGCCGACGGTCACGAACTCCGCGGTGTGACTCGAGCCCGCCACCCACCACTCCGTCCGGGGCATCGTGTACGATGACCCGTCGAGGAGGAGATTCTGGCCTGGGGGATTGGAATCGAACTGGTACCGGTACTGCGTGATGCACGTGAGGCGGAGCACCTTCCCCGCCACGTCCGCCTGGAACGGGTGGGCCTGGAGGCCCCCATCGTCCCAGCTTCCGAACACGTACCGGATGTCCGCGGTGAGGCCCTGCGGGCTCGTCACGTCCACGAAGTGCGTGGTGTCCCTCACGAACCAGAACGTCTGGGCCGCCGTGTACTCGGTCCCGTCCACCCAGAAGTCGCAGTCCGCGGGGTTCGGCAGGACCTGCACCTGGTATTCCAGCCGGTACTCCGCGACGTAGGCGCCGACCGTGCCCGCGCTCGCCGTGAACGACCGCGTCGCCGGGGCCCCGCTGTCCGTCCAGCGGAACCACGTGTAGCGCTCCAAGGGACCTGCTGGCGACTGGGGAGACGTCGCATTCACGGTGTGCACGCTCCCGTCCGCCCACCAGTTGAAGTTGCTGGGCGTGAACGTGTCAATCCCGTCGATCCGGAGCTGGAGACCGGTCGGCAAGGTGTCGAACCGGAATCGGTACTCGACCGCCGCGTCGCACACTTCCTGAATTGGGCCGAGCATGACGATGGTGTCAGGGTTCGACGGATTCGACGAGGATCCGGGACCGGAGCCGATCCACTGTCGGAACGTGTACCGGTCGTTGGGTCCGCCCGCCGGCAAGACACACTCGATGAGCACGTTGGCGGCGTCGTCCTGCCACGAGTCGCCGGGGAGCAACGTCGCGCCGGCGACGGTCGACGTCATGGTCAGACGGTGCTGCGTCCGATAGTTCGCAGTGACGACCTGGTCCGTCGCGACGACGCTGATGTCGTGCGGGTTCGGGAGGCCGTCCGACCAGGATTGCCAGACGTACTGGGTGCCCGGCGGGCCCGCCTCGGGGTCCGGCGCGAGTACCGGGTGAAGCGTCCCCACGTTCCAGATGAACGCCGCGGGCACCGGGGTGTTGGCGGTGTCGATGTTGATCGTGCCGCCGATGCTCGCGGGGCTCTTCCGGATGACGTACATGGAGGCCCCCGAGAGCGTGGCGAACCACGGGTCGTCGTCCCCGTCCCGGTTGTCCAAGAACGCGATCCCGACCTTCGCGCCGTAGGCGACGGCCACGGAGCGGGGGGTGTCCGGCACGGTCCCCGGCGGCCCGTTGTCGCTCGGGAGGTAGGGGCCAGCCCAGGTGTTCCCGTCCACGGAGATCCAGTAGGAGAGCTCGCCCCCGCCGCGATACGCGGCGTGGAACACGTCGCCCACCGCCGCCAAGTTAAGGTACTTCTGATCCGCGGCGGGAGGTTCGAAGGACCCGCTCGTGGCCTGGATGAAATCCCAGTTCGCGAGGGGGCCGCCGTCGTTGTTCGAGTACAAGACCTGCATCAGGAAGAACGGGGTCGTGAAGAACGCGGGGTTGTGGTACCCGCCGCCGAAGACGACGTCGCGCCCTTTCACCGCCACGGATCCGTAGATCGGGGCGTCCGAAGAACAGATCCCGAAGCAGATCGCCACCGCGTCCAAGGTCCCGTTCATCTGGTCGATGCGGAACAAGAAGAGGTCCCAGGAGGCGTCGTTCGCGTCTTCGAACTCCACGAGGAGGTGGAGCATCACGCTGGAGCCGATGAACTGGGGTCGGAAGCCCTCCCCGGTCGCATCCCCGCTGGAGTAGATCTCGATCGTCCAGTCCGCGGTCGTGCCAGGCGTGATGTCCATCAAGAAGACGGACTGCCGGGCTCCCGGCCCGGGCGCGCAGTCCGCGCGCGTGCAGGTCCCCTCGTAGGCGACGAGGACCGCCGGGCCCGTGCGGGCCTGGAAGTTCACGCACGCGTCGCCCGTCGAACACATGTTCGCGCCCGGAAGGCGCAAGTTCGCGAACCCAAACCCCGGTGGGAAGTTCAGCGTGTGCGTGGCCCACGTGCTACCCCCGTTGCCGGACACGAGGTAGCGCATTGCTGTCGACGCCGCGGCGTCGTCGTGCTCGAAGAACACAATCACCGTGTTCGGGGGCGAGAACACGGCGTCCGGGTTCCGCCGGTTGTACGTGACCGCGGGCCCCAAACTCAGGATCGACCACGAGGTGCCCCCGTTCGTCGACTTCGCGACGCGGACGTCCGTGGGGAATCCCGGGTTCTCGTACGCGACGTACAGGTCCTGCCCCGCGCCCGCGGCGATGCTGATCACCCTTTGCGCACCCGCTGCGTTCTCGACCTGGACATTCGCACCGAACGGCGGGTCGAGCGGGGACGGGTCCGGACCGCCGAGCGGCGATGGCACGTCCTCCGCAATGACTGTCGCGGGATACGGACCGTCCTCCGAGAACTCCGTGAGTTCCTGCCGGGCGAGCTGAATCCGCGACGTGTCCGCCGCGAAGGGCCCAGGATGCGTCGACGAGGTCACGGTCGAATCCGTCGAACCCGCCGTATCGTCCGTTCCGCCGAGCGGCGCGTTCGGAGCCACAGGCCCGGACGGCTGTGCCGCCGAGCTCAGGGCGAGGACGCCCGCGAAGGCGACCGCGCCGAGAACTGCCAGCCAAACGCCCGTCCGGAGACCACTCTGAAATCCCCTCATAGTTCCTCCTCCCACCTTCAGGCGCATCGAGAAGCCTGAGCGACGCTCCATGAGGGACGGACCATATTTAAGCTCTTTGGAGCATCCCTCGAACTCCCTTCGATTCCTCCCGTAGAGAAGTCCATGCCGCAGATCGTCGAGGTAACCATGGACACACCGAGGGTGAGCGCACGAGTGGGCGGCATAAGTCCGCACTACGCGCCCGGACGACCCTCCGAGTGCGGTGACGGGGTCTCCGCGCGTCGGGTAGGCGGCTCGGCACGCGGGGTCGTCAACTCCGCACCGTGAGGGCATCCCCTCCGATGCGGACAGGACTTCCGAACGTGCAGAAATGCAATTTCCGCATGCGGAGATTCGATCTCTGCATGCGGGGAGGAAGGATCCGAGTGCGGGAACGTCCTCGACGCTTGCCGAGAAGGCGTCCCCGCACGGCGGGAAGGGGATTCCGCGTAGAGACGGAGGTCCCGACGGTGCGGAGATCCTCGCCAGGTGGGACCCGCTTCACCGGACGGACAGCGAGCCGCGCCTTGATACAGGCGAACCTCAATAAAGAGCCCGACGCTGTCCGGGTGTGGATGTCCAGCTTTTCGCGCTTCACCTCAGGGCGTGCGACCCGAAAAAATGCACCTCGAAGAAGCTCGCTCGGTTCGGCATGATCACGACGTACGGAAAGACCCACCAGCTCCCTCGGGGCGGGGTGATCCTGAATCCGGAAGCGGGTGTCGCCCTGTCCCCGGCAGACGCCCCCAAGGCGGAATCCGGCGGTCTCGGCGTGATCGACACGAGCTGGAAGCGAGGCCCGTTCCCGAAGCTCCTCAACCACCGCCAACGCGCGCTCCCCTATCTTCTCGCGGCGAACCCCGTGAACTACGGGAAGCCGTTCGTCCTATCGAGCGTGGAGGCGTTGGCGGCGGCACTCGTCATCCTCGGACACGAGGAGCAGGCGAAGATCATCCTCGCGAAGTTCGCGTGGGGCGGCCAGTTCCTGACGCTGAACCGGGAGCCCTTGCGCGAATACGAGAAGGCGCGGACGAGCGCGGACGTCGTCGCGGCCCAAGCGCTCTTCGTATGAAAGGGGCCGTCTACGCCTCGGCCATGACGTAGTACGGGTAGGCCGCGCCGCCGTTTTGCGCTTTCCATGAACGAGCCACCTAGACGACCCGTGACGACCAAGGTTTTCTCTGGAGGTGCGACAAGACCCGTTCCGGCACAACGTTCAAGGCGGGTAGGGAGATTCGGCTCCGCGGGTGCCCATGAGGAGGGGCGGGCGTCCAAGCTTGCAGACCTCCGGAATCCGGCATGCGGCAGCCGGAGGGCCGGAGGGGTTTCCCGCCGCCAGGAGCCGTGCGCGGGCTTCGGCCATGATCGCGCTCCTGCTCCTGACCCTCGCTTCGCTGGGAGCACCCCGATTCGGCCTGGCGGGCGATTCGAGCCCGGAGTCGACGGAGCCCGGCCGACCGTTCGTGATCCAGACGGACCCACCGAGCGACGCAGTCGGGGTTCCGCCGTACGCATGGATTGTCGTCTACTTCAGCGAACGAATGAACGCCTCCAACACGTTGGTATTCATCGAGCCGTCCGTCGACCTGACTCCGCATTGGCTGAACAGCCAGACGACCCTGCTCCTTAGGCACGAGACGGACCTTCCCGCATGCACAACGTTCCGCATCTATGCGGATGGAGAGGACTTGGAGGGGGAGTACCTCATACTCGGAGACGAGTCGGTTGTCGTCCCCAACCCGTGGTTGTTCACCACCTCGTGCCCCGTGTTCGCGATCACCCGGACGGATCCCCCGGACGGACAGAGAGGCGTGCCACTGGGTGGCAACCCTCCGCTCAGGCACATCACGGTCTGGTTCAGCCGCGAGGCCGATCCTGCATCCCTCCAAGTGACCCTCACTCCTTCGAGTTCTCCGACTCCCGAATGGGCCAATGGCAACACAAGGGTGACGCTGCGGAACGTGGGGTTCGCGGAGTGTACCCGTCACACGGTCACGGTGTCCGTCCAGGATCGAGCGGGGAACTCCCTGGAGAACGTCACAGGCTCTCCACCAAACCCGTGGGGATTCGACACCGTGTGCATCACGCCGCGGATTCTTAGGACGGAGCCCGCCGACGGCGCTCTGGGCGTCGAGGTCGACGCGCCGATTGTGATCACGTTCGCGACCGTGATGAGCCGGGATACGGTGAGCGTCGACATCTCCCCCGTGCCCGCCACCGCCTTCGACTGGACGTGGGAGATCGAAGACCGGGCCGTCACCTTGACTCATTCGTGGTTCTTCGACCTTTCGACGACATACACGGTGAACGTGACGGGCCGTGACACGCACGGAGTCCCCCTCCAGCCGGGCCCCGTGCCGAACCCATGGTCCTTCACGACGTCGGACCTCCTCCCCCCGCCTCGAGGGTTGCACGTCGCTCGCGAAAGTCCGGACATCGTGCTCACCTGGAACGCACCGCCGTGGGCGGCGTCCTTCCTCGTCTACGCGGCGGCCGACCGGTTTGCTCCATGGCCTTGGCCGTTGCTCGAGGAAGTGCCGGGGACGACGTACCGCCATCTCGGTGCCGATATCGATGGCACGGACCGCTTCTACATCGTCCGCGCGAAGGACCCCTCCGGCACGACGAGCGGGAACTCCACGATGGGCGTCAAGCTGGCCCACGCCTTCACCGTCGTGGCCGGTCGGACGAACATCCACTGGGTTTCCCTCCCCTACCGCTCGAGCTACCGCACCGCCAAGGACATCTCCGACGCATTGACCGCCGCGAACATCGAGTTCGTGCTGAAACACGACGCCGTCACGCAGCGGTCGGTCCTCTGGTACTTCTTCCGGGGGCGGTGGCAGGGCACAGACTTCTCAGTGAACCCCGGGGACCTCCTGTCGATCAGCCCGCGCGCATCCTTCAATTGGATCGTGAACGGCACCGACGGACCGGAGGTCCTGTCGTTCGCGCACTACCCGCCGCCGAATGGGAACGTCCACCTCGTCGCCCTGCCTCCGACGTCCGTGTACGCGATGGCGTCCGAAGTGGTCGTGGACATCGAAGGCGGCCTCCGGCCGGTCCCGGATCCGCAGATCGTCGAGATCGCGCGTTGGGACCCGATCGCGCAGCGCCTCGTCCGGTTCGTGCGGATCCCGGGGGGTTGGGGCGGGGCGGACTTCGCGCTCTTGCCGGGCGAGGGGCTGTATGTCGCG
>Ga0209322_10000834_pt1 | contig 17991 bp, 19 predicted proteins | sample Rifsed19ft1_FD_184013 | JGI IMG/M metagenome (GOLD analysis project Ga0209322, IMG submission 184013) | Soil microbial communities from Rifle, Colorado, USA - sediment 19ft 1 (version 2) | ecosystem: Environmental > Terrestrial > Deep subsurface > Rock core/Sediment | place: Rifle, Colorado... | reverse complement strand
TCACGACGGGGATCGGGGTCCAGAACTTCGGACACCGACCCGCTGCGGCGGTGCGGGCCGCGAAGGCGCAGCTCGACGCGTTCACGCATATCTCCTTCATGGTCGCGATGTACGACCCGTACATTGACCTCGCGAAGGCGATGGCGCGGCTCTGCCCGCCCGGGCTCACGAAGTCGATCTTCCTGAACAGCGGCTCCGAGGCGATTGAGAACGCGGTGAAGATCGCGCGCGCGGCCACGCGTCGGGCGTGGCTCATCTCGTTCCGTACGTCGTTCCATGGCCGGACCCTCCTCGGCCTGAGCCTTATGGGCCGCCACAAGCCCTACCGCGCCGGGTTCGGTCCATTTCTTCGCGAAACGTTGCTCTGCGACTACCCGTACGTGTACCGCGACCCCGAAGGGAGAGGGCCCGCAGACGTGGCGAACGCCGCGATCGACCGGATCGAGCGCGAGATCGCCGCCGCGGACGTGAAGGGGAACGTCGCCGCGATCTTCGCGGAACCCGTCCAAGGGGAGGGCGGGATCATCGTCCCGCCGAAGGAGTTCTTCCCCGCACTGCGGAAGCTGTGCGACACCCACGGGATTGTGCTCGTCGATGACGAGGTTCAGGCGGGAATGGGCCGCACGGGTCGTGTGTGGGCCACGGAGCACTGGCAGACCGTGCCGGACCTTCTCGTGAGCGGAAAGGCGGTCGGCGCCGGTCTCCCATTCGGCGGAGTCACGGGGAAGCCGGCCTTCATGGATGCACCGAACCCGGGGAGCCTTGGCGGGACGTTCGGCGGGAACCCTGCCGTGTGTGCCGCCGCGCTCGAGGCGGTGTCGATCGTCCGCAGGGCGATTCGCGGAGTTCCCCGTCTCGAGCGGATGATCCGGAGCCGGTTGGCGGAGCTGCAGGAGGCGGACCCACACGTCGGCGATGTGCGGGGTCTTGGGGCGATGTGGGCCCTCGAGCTCGTGAAGGATCCGAGGACAAAGGAGCCGGACCCGGATCGCGCGCGAGCGGTCCAACTCGAGGCGATGCGGCGCGGTGTCCTGCTCCTCACCGCGGGCTTCTACGGGAACTGCGTTCGGCTTCTCCCGCCCCTCACGATCTCGCCGAGCTTGCTCGAATCGTCTCTCGACATCGTGGCAGATGCGCTCGAGGCATCCGCGTGAGGTCGCTTCGTCCTAACGGGTAGGCGGCGGTCCCACCGGAGGCGGGCCGTATTGAGGCGGCGGAATCACCCCGGGCTTCGTCCAAGGCCGCGACCGCAAGCCGCCCACAATCGAAAGGACCCCGCCGACGATCCCGAAGATTCCGCCGAAGACGAGGACCGAGAAGGCCAGCGCGATAATCCCGAGGAGGATGGCGATCGCGGATACGCTCGCCTTGTGGCGGTACATGTAAAACGCGCCGACGCCCGCGACGAGCGCAAACCCGATCTGCGCAGCGATTCCGAGGACAAACACCCAGAGGAAGCCGACTTCCTGAATCGCGTCGAAAAACTCGCCCCATGAGACGGACACGCCGGCGGCGTTCTCGACGACGACCCTGATGAGCAAGAGGGAGAACGGGATCGAGAGGAGATACATTGCGAGGGAACCCACGAGGACGTGACCGCCCGTTCTCTCCCGCTTGATCGCACCCTGGCGGGCGAATTCCGCGAGCTGGTCCGGACCGTACGGACGATCCACGGGCCCACTCGCGCGCGGTGAGCTCGGAAACCCCAACTCGGCTCCCTCTCAGATGGGAATCGGACGAAGGCCATAAACCCGATGACGCTCCCGCGGCGACCGGCCAATGGTTCAAAGGGAGCGTCGGCGTTCCCGTGGCCTCGTGCGACGATGAAGGCGGTCGTGTTCTATGAGCACGGCGGACCCGAGGTCCTCCGGTTCGTGACGGATTTCCCGGAGCCTGTGATGGGCCCGGACGACGTGCGGATCCGTGTCCGGGCGACGTCCCTGAACCATCTCGACCTGTGGGTTCGACAGGGTCTGCCGACCCTCCGGCTCCCCCTCCCGCACATCCTCGGGTGCGACGTCGCGGGCGAGATCGCCGCGGTCGGGGACAACGTGAGAGACCTCGAGGTCGGGGAGCGGGCGGTCGTGAATCCCGGGCTCACGTGCGGTGAGTGCGAGTACTGCATCCAGGGCGAGGACCCGCTCTGCGTGGAGTACAGGATCCTCGGCGAGCATGTGAACGGTGGGTACGCGGAGTTCGTCGTCGTTCCAGCGCGGAACGTCGCCCGCCTCCCGATGGAGTTTCCGTACGAGGAGGCCGCGGCCGCCCCGCTCGTGTACATGACCGCCTGGCGGTTACTGATCACGAAGGCACGGATCCGGCCCGGGGAGGACGTCCTCATCCTCGGGGCGGGGAGCGGCGTCTCGACGGCGGCGATCCAGATCGCGAAGCTCGCCGGATGCAACGTATTCGTCACGAGCTCCTCGAATGAGAAGCTCCAGAGGGCGAAGGAGCTCGGCGCAGACGTCCTTGTGAACTACAAAGAGATGCCGTGGTCGAAGGCGGTGTGGGAACTCACCGGGAAACGCGGCGTCGATATCGTCGTCGACCACGTCGGGGCCGCGACGCTGAAGGACAGCATCCGGTCCCTCCGAAAGGGCGGGCGCCTCCTGATTCCCGGAGCGACGACGGGAGGCATGGCGGAGGTCGACGTGCGGTACCTGTTCTGGCGGCAGCTCAGCATCATCGGCTCGACGATGTCGACACAGAAGGAGTTCGAGGACGTGATGAAGCTCGTGTTCATGGGCCGACTGAAACCGGTCGTTGACAAGGTGTTTCCACTCGCGGAGGCGCGGGCCGCACACGAGCGGTTAGAAAAGCAGGAGCAGTTCGGGAAGATCGTGCTTCGGGTCGATTAGGCCGCCGGCTGCCCACGCCTAACCCGACGGTGGCGGAGAGGGTGGACTCGGGCCAGGGGTCGGCGCCGCGGGCTTGGCTGACTCGGGAGGCGGGAAGGGCCCGGGACTCACCGCTCCGATGACCTTGCCCTTCACGAGAGAACTCTTATCGACGTACACACGCCCGCCCTCGTTCACAACGCTACCGACGACCATCCCATAGATCTCGAGGTCCCCGCCCGTTGTCTTCGCATCCTTGTTCACGAGGCCCTTCAGGATCGCCTTCCCAGTTCGCTCCGCAAGGAGGTTCCCCGTCACCATGCCCACGACCTCGGTCACGCTATTGTCGCGCACGAAGAGGTCGCCGCGGACGAGCCCCGTCATCTGCGTGGGCCGCGGGCCGATCACAACGACGCTCCCCTCGAAGCGCTCGTCTAGAGTGCCGCCGCGGAAGATGCGGACCATGACGGTCAAGCAATCCCGTCACGCTACATTAGCGTTTCGCGGGCGCGCCTCATGTGCGCGTCTGGAGCCACCGCTCCGCGTCTAAGGCGGCCATGCACCCATAGCCTGCCGCCGTGACCGCTTGGCGGTATCGATGGTCGTGGACATCCCCCGCCGCGAACACGCCGGGGACGTTTGTCGCCGTGTGGAGATCGCCAGTTGAGCGAATCCGGATGTACCCCTTCTCATCGATGTCGAGCTGGCCTTTGAACAGCTCCGTCGCGGGCGTGTGGCCGATTGCGATGAAGAGGCCCTGCACCTTCAGGTCCTGTGTAGCGCTGGTGTTCACGTTCTTGATGCGGACGGCCTCGACCTTCTTCTCCCCGAGGACATTCGTAACGACGTGGTCCCAGATCACCCTGATGTTCTTCGCCGCGAACACGCGGTTCTGAAGAATCTTGCTCGCGCGGAACTCGTCCCTCCGGTGGACAATCGTGACGGTCTTGCAAAGCTTCGATAGGAAGAGGGACTCCTCCATCGCGGTGTCGCCGCCGCCGACGACGACGACTTCGAGGCTCTTAAAAAAGTAGCCGTCACACGTCGCACACGCGCTCACGCCCTTCCCCTGAAGTCGTTGCTCGCTCGGGAGGCCGAGCCACTTCGCGGTTGCGCCCGTCGTCACGATCGCGGTGCGGCCCTCGTATTCGTTGCCCTCAACCCAAACTTTGAGCGGGCTGTGATGGAAGTCGACCTTCGTCGCGTTGTCGTCCACAAAGTCCGCACCGAACCGCTCTGCCTGCTTCCGCCACAGTTCCATCAGCTCGGGACCGAGAACCCCTTCAGGGAAGCCGGGGTAGTTCTCGACATCCGTTGTGATCATGAGCTGACCGCCGGCGACCTGCCCTGCGATCACGAGGGTCTTCAGGTTCGCGCGGGTCGTGTAGATCGCGGCGGTGAGTCCGGCGGGGCCGGAGCCGAGGATGATGGCATCGTACACCGCCATGGCCCCTCCGCGAAACGACCCGCTTTATTTATGGGTTCCCTACACCTCGCCGTTCGCGCGCCGCCTCACTCCCTTCCCGGAGACATGAAAACGTTATTGTGGTGCGCCCCGCTGTCGCATTCGATGTTCGGGCGCGCGAGCGAGATTTCCCAGTTCAATGGGTTCCTCGCGACGGGGCAGCACCAGAAAGCGATGCAGCTTTTCGACAAGCTGTCCCATGACCCGAACCACTGCCGCCTCGTCCTCGACTCGATCTTGATGTCGAACGCGAACCACCACGACCCACAGCTCCATACGCCCCACGGACTCCAGACGACGGAGGCCGCGCGGTCGATGCTCGCGATCGCGGGTTTTCCTTCGGGCGTACCCTTGCTCCGGTTCGTCACCCTCTACTCGTTCAGCCTCCGAAAGCGAGACATCACGGCGGAGGACGTGCGGCTCAAAGCGAAGACGCTCCCCGCGTACCCGAACCCGGTCGAGCCTCTCTACGACGCGTTCACTTCGGGGGACTTCCCGAACGCAGGCGCGATCCTCGCCCGGATCGCCGTGGACCAAGGAATCCCGGCCGCAGCCCGAGCCGCGTTGCGGTTCGAGCTGAACGACCTCGGAAAGCTCGGCCATCACCTCAGCCTCGCGGTCGCGTATCTCGAGGCCGCCCGCGCTCTTGGACTGCCTCGAGGGCTGTTGCCCATTGCGAACCTCGGGTTCTACATGGGCGAGGCGATGCAGGGGACGAAGCCCAGCCCGATCCCGCCGCTCGAGCCGGACGAGGTCATCCCGTCCGGTGCGCGGCTGCGAGAGGCGCTGGAGGTGAGCGCGTTCGACGAGGTCGAGAGCCAGCTCCGGGCACTCGTGGCCGCGGGCCAGATTGACGACGCAGTCCGGCCCCTCCTCGTCGCGGCGAGCGCGGATCCCGGGTTCCTCGGACACACGCTCGTCCTCGCTCATTCCCTCCGCCTCGGCGCCCCTTACTTGGAACCTGCCGAAAACTTCTACGTCCTCTGGAAGGCGTATCGTACACTCGTCACGAGGTTCGGCTACCCGGAGTTCTTGCGCCTTGGCCCGTCACCGTCAATCAATCGGGAATCCGTGATGGAGGCGCTCCGCGCGAGCCTGCAATACAGGACACCGCCCGCAGAGACGACGCTCCGCCAGGCCCTCGAGGTTGGCATTCCGCTCGACGAGATTCTCGCGACGATTGTGAACGCGTACGGCCAGTGGACCGTCGGCGAGAAGGAGCACACGATCATCTGTCTCGCGGCCGCGATCGAGACCGCGCAGTTCCTCGGGAAAGACGATGCGCTCCTTCCGCTCGCGGTCGCCCTCATGCGGCTGCCCTTCTGAGGCCATCGTGAACCTTTTGAGTGGTCATCGCATCGAGTCTTCGATGGCGGTCGTGTCTTCGGAACGATCTTTCCAAAAACCGAAACCGACGAGGGACGCCCGTCAGGGCGTCTACATTCTGTTCTACGACGCGGATTGCGGGATTTGCACTGCGATGCGGAACTGGATCGTTCGCCTCGGGCTCGGACGAGGTGTGCGGACGATTCCGATTGCGTCGGGAGACGCGGACCCATATCTTGCCGGCTTGGGCACAGAGGAGCGTTTCGGGAGGATGCACGTTGTCTCCTCGAACGGAGAACACACGAGTGGCGGCATGGCGGTGATGCGACTCCTCGAGGTAATCCCACTCGGCCTCGGACTTTCCCGCCTCCTCTCTGCGGATCGGTCCGCTGTCGCTCTCGTCGAGACCGGCTATGAGTTCCTCGTCCGACTTCGAAATCAACTTGCCCGCTGACGGCTTCACTTTTCGCGGAGAGACTTCAACACGTTGAGGTTCCTCTTGAACGCACGGTCGTCGCCCGGTGTCTCGAGCAGGCCGAGTGTGTCCGCGAACCGCGGGTCGTTCACGAGCCAGCGAAACGGGTCCTTCCCAATCTCTCCCTTACCGATGTGCTCGTGGCGGTCCACATGGGAGCCGAGACCCTGTTTCGAATCGTTCAGGTGGAACGCCTTCACCCGCCACAGGCCGAGGACGGAGTCGATCTGTTTCACCAGGGCCTCGTACCGCTCCGGGTATCGGTACTCATAACCCGCCGCGAGTGTGTGGCACGTGTCGATGCACACGCCGAGCCGGTCGCCATAGCTCGAGGCCTCGACAATCTCCCGCAGCTGCTCCCACGTATGCCCGACGACGGTTCCCTGGCCAGCGGTGTTCTCGAGGAGCGGCGTCACGTCGCCCGCGTTCGCCTTGTCCATCGCCCAGTCGATGCCCTCCGCGATCGATTGGAGGGCTTTCGCCGCGCCCTTCCCCATGTGCGCGCCCGGATGGAAGATCACGTACGGCGCGCGGAGCTTGTGCGCGCGGTCGATCTCCTCGAAAAGCGCCTGGCGCGCGACCGTTCGCATGCGGGCCTTCGTCGCAGAGAGGTTGATGAGGTAGTTCCCGTGGGTCGCGACGGCGTGGATCCCGGCCGCCATCAGGCCGTCCCAAAACGCCTCGACCTCCTCCCGTGTGATCGGCTTCGTCTTCCGGAGCATCCGCGGGCTGCGGGAGAAGATCTGGATCGCTTCACAGCCGATGTACTTCCCCGCTTTCGGGGCGTTCGCGAAGCCCCCTGCGATCGAGACATGTGCGCCGAGGAGCATACTGGGGAGCGGGTACTGCGTGCGGAAGGAAAAAGCCTAGCGACCTGGACGCGACCGCGCGCCTCGGGGGGCGGGGTCCCGGGCGAAGCTTGATAGGCCATCACCTCATGCAACGCCTTCGGGGGCGGAGGTTTCGGCATGCGGGGCGGGTATTGGATTGTCTTCATCGTGCTCGTCGTGCTGGGGCTCTACTTCCTCGTGTGGCATTCGGACCCACTTCCGGCGAACCACGAGACGGTGGGCTTGGGAGACCAACACATCGTGCATTCCGTCTTTGGGATCGTCCTCTTGGCCGGCGCATTCTTAGTGTGGCGGCAGTCCCGGCGGGTCGTTAGCCCTGCACGCCCGTGAAAGCCGCGCGGGGCGCGACATCCCGTGGAGGGCTCTCGCCGCGGTCTTGGCGCTCATCACCGCCGCAGGCCATCTGACGCTGTCGGTCGTGAACCTGATTCCCGCGGAGACTACGGCGGGGCCGGCCTTCGCAGGGATGGGGATTGGATATGTCGTCGTCGCTGTCCTGATCCTGCGTCGAGCCGCCCTGCTTGTCGAACTCGCGGCGCTCTACACGGGTGGGCTCATCGCCGCGTACGCAGCCAGCCGTTTCCCGATCGGCGGTGCCCTTCCCGTGGAGCCCATCGGTCTCCTCATCAAAGCGGATGAGGTGGCCCTTCTGCTCGTGTTGGTCCACTTGCTTCGCAGTGGAAGAGCAGGGCCTGCCAAGGCTGCGGAAACGTAGGTGGTCGTCGCCTGACGCCCGGGCGATCACCCTGATCGCAAGCCGCCGTCTGGCCACGGGGCTACGCCGTCACGGGACCGTGCGCGAGCTTGCGGGCCTTCGCGACAACATACGACAGCGTGATTTCTCGGATGCCCTGTGCGAATGAATCGGCAAGGCCCTCCCATCGACCGTCCTCGACCCACTTCTTGACGATCGTGGGTCCCAGAACCCGTTCCGCTTCGAGGAGGCTCTCGCATCCCACGATCGTCTTGTCGACGCCGAGGAACTCGACCTCGAAACCGTTCGCGACGAGGAGATCATTCACTTCTTCGTCCGAGAACGCGTGGTGCGATCCCTCGCCCGTTTCCCGCCAGTGGTCCGTGTGATGCGCGCACAGGATGAACTTCCCCTCTGGTCGCAGGTGTTTCCCCGCGCGGAAGACGATCGCCTCGGACATGATCAGGTTCGAAAGGACGAAGTCGAACGGCTCCCGGTGCCAGTCGCCCCACGGTGTCGTCTCGACGTCCCCGAGGACGAACTCGACGCGGTTGAAGCCGCGGATCGCAGCGTACGCGCGGGCTTCCCGGAGCCGCCGTTCGTCGTTGTCAACGCCGACGACCTTGTGCGCCCGCGGCGCCACGACCCACACGACACGGCCGGTTCCCGTGCCGACGTCCACCACCGTGCGATGGCGGTAGTCCTCCCGGTGGAGTTCTTCGAGGAACATCGAATTCAGGCCGTCGTGCTCGCGCATCGCCTGTCCCGCGGGGATGTGCCGCTCCCGCCTCACCGTTGTGACCATCGAAACCCTCGGGAAGTGCGGGAGGCCGCGCACGTTTATATGTTTCCCTGGCAGCGGAGCGCCAAGCCGGCCCGAGACCCCGGGCCGCCCCTCCCTACCGCCAGAACGTTCCCTTGTAGAACACTGTCGCAGGACAGCCCGTGCAAAGGTCCTCGCGGTAGTATCGGCAAGAGGGACACAGGAACCCGCACGTTGTCCGGTCGCACTTTGTTGCGGCCATGGCCTTCGACAGAACCACAGGGTTCGCGGCCCGCGTCACGATTTGCAGATCCGCGCTTTGGACGCCCTTCATTGGCCGGATGTGGACATCCATGATCGATTCCAGGTTCTCCACGGACTCTCCGATTATCAGGAGGCACACGTCGATCCCGCCAAGCGTCAGGAAGGCGTTTACGAGCAACGGACACCCGCGAAACGTATCGATCATCCGTTGGGGGTCCGTCGTCCGGACATCGATCTTGGCCATCAGGAGTCCCGACTTCAGCGGGTCGAGCCCCACGACGGTCCGCAGCAATCCCTCCTCCCGGAGTCGCCGCACCCGTACCGAGATCGCGGGCTGAGTCACCCCGACATGTTCCGCGACCTCCCGCTGGGAAGCGTCGGGGTGTTCTTGGAGAAACGCGACGATCTTGCGATCGGTCTCATCAAGCGCCATCGGCACAGACCCGGGTTATGAATCATAAGCAATGGGCGCGATGTGCTGATTGTTCATACTCTACATACCTCGAGGCTTTTCGTTCTACATAGCCCTGGGCTCACCAGCGGGAGTTGGTGGGCCTTGTTCGATTGGCTGAAGACGAGGAAAGTCGGTGTCTTGGTCATTGCCTTGGTTCTGGTCAGCGCGGCGTTCGTAGGATACGCCTTGCTGACGCCCATGGGTCCGGCGAAGGCGCAGACCGTGCGGCAGTTCTCTCTGACGGCAAAGGCTGCGCAGATCGAAATTGCTCCCGGTGTGGTCTGGGACGCCTGGACGTTTAACGGCACCGTGCCGGGGCCGACCCTCCGGATCCGCGTCGGCGACACCGTCCAGATTCAACTCAAGAACGAACTGAACCTCGTGCACAGCGTGCACCTCCATGGGCTGCGATACACCATTGAGAACGACGGGTCGCAAGCCTACCCCGCGTCCATGCCCGGACCCGGGGAGACGTACACGTACACGTACGAGGCGACGCGACCGGGGCTGTTCTACTACCATTGCCACTCGAGCGACGGGTTCCCGATCAACTATCACATCGCGCAGGGACTCTACGGCGCGATTGTCGTCTACCCGGCGGACCAGTGGCCACCACAGACAGACGATGAGTTCGTCGAGTTCTTCGGAGAGGCGCCGCTCGCTTCTGGCCCTGCGTACGTGATCAACGGCAGGCAGGCAAACGAGCACGCCTTGCTGGACCTGGTCAGCACGCAGGGGTATGAGGGTGCCGTCCAGGCCCTGAAGGCGGCCGGCGTCCCTGTCGTCCCCGTGGGGACGGAGTTGACGTTCTACCTCGTAGCGATCGGGAACGAGTACCACTCCTGGCACATGCACGGCGGCAGCCCGGTGTTCGTGCACGCCGCGGCGGTCGAAGGCGATGTCGTCCCCCTGGGCAGTGGGACCGCGGTGACGGTCAGCATCCGGGTTACGAACCCCGGGATCTGGCTGATCCACTGCCACGTCGTGTCCCATGCAGACTTGGGCATGGTCACCTTGATCATCGCCGAGTGAAGCAGGTCCATGGAATGTGGCGCAGTGGCGATGTCTCGAAATTGATCCAGCGGCAACCTATCGTGCAGCTGGGCGACTTTGCGCCTCGCGCGGACGTGAAGCGCATGCTCGCCCTCGCGGCGTCGTTATCCGCTATGGCCCTCCTCCTAACTTCCCAGGGGGCGGCCGCCGCCGACGTGACGATTGTTCTCGAGGCCAGGAACCTCCGATGGAGCCCATCTTCGCTCACTGTGAACGAGGGCGATGTCGTCACGATTGTAATCTTCAACAACGATACAACGATTTCCCACACGTTCGAGCTCACAGGATACGCTCTACGCGTCGATCTGCCACCTGGGGAAAGCGGGAGGATGACGTTCACCGCCAATGTCGTTGGGACGTTCCAGTATTGGTGTGCGGTACCCGGCCACGCACAGTTCGACCCCGCGACGAACCGATACACGGGAATGGCCGGCACGTTCACGGTTAGGGCGTCCTCGCCGCCTCAGGCACCCGGGCTCGATCCATTGCTCCTTATTGCGGCAATCGCCGTCGTCGTGGCAATCGCGATCGCATTCGTCGTCGTGCGCCGCCGCCGAGCAGCCTAGGGGAGCGAATCTGAGAGGCCAGCCAGGCCGACCCAATCACGTTTATATCTTTCCCGGGGATAGCGACGCGAGGCGCGCGGTGGAGCTGCCGAGGCATACCCTTTTCATCGGTGGTAAATGGGTCGAGCCAGTCAGTGGAGAGTATTCGGAACTCCTTGACCCCGCCACGAACGAGCCGATCGCGGAGGTCGCGAGCGGCGGGAAAGAGGACACGAACGCGGCTGTGGAGGCCGCGCGGACGGGTTTCGAGAACCCCGAGTGGAGGGGGATGGACCCGAGCAAGCGCGGGCGCCTCCTGTACGCGCTCGGCCAACTCATCCGGGATAATTTCGAGGACCTCGCGCGGACGGAGTCGCAGAACGTCGGCAAGCCGCTCCGCGAAGCGAAGGGCGACGTCGCGTACGTGTACAAGCTGTTCGAGTACTACGCGGGCCTGGCGGACAAGATCCAAGGCGACACGATCCCCGTGCCCGGTGCACGGTTCGCCTACACGCTGCGCGAGCCCCTCGGGGTCACGGGCCACATCTCTCCATGGAACTACCCGATCGTCCTCTCGTCCCGGGGCATCGCTCCGGCTCTGGCGGCGGGGAATACGGTCGTTCTCAAGCCCGCGTCGCTGACGCCGCTCACCGCCCTGAAGCTCGCGGAGCTCACCGTGAAGGCGGGTTTCCCGCCTGGGGTGTTCAACGTCGTCACCGGGCCTGGAAGGACCGCGGGGAACGCGTTGGCGGGCCATCCGGACGTCGACTCGCTGACGTTCACTGGCTCCACCGAGACGGGAAAGCAGATCATGCAGCTCGCATCGAAGCACGTCACGCCCGTCACGCTCGAGCTTGGCGGGAAGAACCCGAACATCGTGTTCCCGGACGCGAAGATGGACCGCGCCCTGAAGGGCGTGATGTTCGGCATCTTCCAGAACGCGGGCCAGATGTGCTGGGCGGGGAGCCGGCTGTTCGTTCACGAGTCCGTGCACGAGGACTTCATTAAGAAGCTCGTCGACGCGGCCGCGAAGATGAAGCTCGGGCCCGGTCTAAGGGAGGAATCCCAGATGGGCCCGCTCGTGTCGCGGGAGCAGGAACGGTCCGTCCTCGAGTATGTCGAGGACGGCACGCGCTCCGGCGCAACGCTCCTCGTCGGCGGGAAGAAGGCGTCGGCGGAGGACCTGCGCTCGGGGAACTTCGTGATGCCGACGGTCTTCGGCGCTGTCTCAGGTGACATGCGGATCGCGAGGGAGGAGATCTTCGGCCCCGTCCTGTGCGCGTTCGACTTCCGAGACGAAGATGGCCTTGTCGCTGCCGCGAACGCCACGGAGTACGGCCTCGCGGCGGGGATTTGGACGCAGAACCTGCGGACGGCACACCGCGTCGCGGCTCGCCTTGAGGCGGGCATCGTGTCGATCAACGAGTTCCCGGTGACGTACCCACAGACCCCGTTCAGCGGGTTCAAGCAATCCGCCCTTGGCCACGAGCAGGGGATCGACGCGGTGGACGCGTACACGCGGATTAAGAGCGTGATGATGAATCTGGAGTGATCGCATGACGGCTGGCGGCACCCGAGGCGAACCGCGTCGCCCCGGAACGGAGGCCGCCGGGTCCGCATTCATCCAATCGTTCGTCGACGACGGGTTGGGGAACTCCTCGTACCTTGTGGGCTCGCGACAGAGCAAGGTGGCGGTGCTCATCGATCCACTGCGGGATGTCGATCCGTATCTTGCCGCCGCGAACCGTCTGGGCGTGAGAATCACACACGTCCTCGATACGCATCTCCACAACGACTTCCTCTCCGGTGCGCGAGAGGTCGCCGCACGCATTGGCGTGGAGATCGGGGCGAGTGCGGAAGCAGGCCTCGAGTTCGAACACCGCCCGCTGTCCGATGGTGACCGCCTTCCCCTCGGCGAGCTCGAGATCGGCGTGATGTCCACACCGGGTCACACGCCGGAACACATCTCGTTTACCCTCGACGGCGCGGGGCGAGCGCCCATCGCACTGTTCAGCGGAGGCGCGTTGATTGTCGGTGGCGCCGCCCGGACGGATCTCCTCGGGCAGGACGTGACGGAGTCGCTCGCCCGCAAGCTGTACCACACGATTCATGACCGCCTTCTCGCCCTCCCGGACGAGGTCGTCGTGTGTCCCACCCACGGCGCGGGATCCTTCTGCGCGGCGCCCGCGTCCGAGGAGCGAACGACCACGATCGGCCTCGAGCGCAAGCGGAACCCGTTGTGTCAGCCCCAGACCGAGGACCATTTCGTCACCCGCGCACTCGAAGGTCTCTCATCGTTCCCCGTTTATTTCCGCGAGCTCCGTCCGATCAACCGTCGCGGCCCCAAGGTCCTTGGCGGGCTTCCCGCGGTCGCCCCTCGTCCGCCGTCGGAGATCAGGGATTGGATCGATCGTGGCGGTACCGTCTTGGACGTTCGTCCGCCCCGGGACTTCGCGCACGGCCACATCCCCGGCGCGTATGGGATCGCCCTGGACGCGGGATTGACGACGTGGGCGGGATGGCTGATTCCCTTTGGGACGCCGCTCGTCCTCGTTGTGAAGGGACCCGACGATCTGGAAGGCGCCGTTCGCGAACTCATCCGGATCGGGTTCGACAACCTCCACGGGTACCTCGAGGGCGGCCTGAGGGGATGGACGGCCGCCGGCTTTCCCGTGACGCGGATCGAGACAATTTCGCCGATTGCGTTGCAGGACCGCCTCGGATCCGAACGCGCCCCCGTCGTGATCGACGTCCGGTTCGATGACGAGTGGGCGGATGGCCATATCCCCGGCGCGGTGCATATCGAGAACGGCAAGTTGCCGCTCGAGGCGCTCAACATCCGGGAGGACAGCCCGATCGTCGTCCACTGCGAGACGCGGAACCGGTCGACGGCGGGGATTTCCGTCCTCGCCCGCAGGGGCTACCGGAACGTGATGCTGCTCGATGGCGGGTTCAGCGCATGGAAGGCAGCGGGCCTCGAGGTTGAGCGAGAGTCCGGCGGCACATCGTGATGCAAACGTCGACAACGCTCGGGCTCCGTGCGAATTGGAGGCAATTTTCCCTTCTCGTCGTTGTGAACGGATTCGTGGGCGCGATGGTCGGGGTCGAGCGGACGCTGCTGCCGATCCTCGGCCGAGACGTCTTCCTGATCGGCTCGCAGACGGGTATCCTGACGTTCCTCGTTTCGTTCGGCGTCGTGAAGGCGGTGTCAAACGCCGCGGCAGGACGCCTCGCGGATGTCCAAGGGAGAAAGCGTGTCCTTATCGCCGGTTGGCTTGCGGGGATCCCGGTGCCAATTCTCCTAATGTTTGCGCCGCCCCCGCACTGGTGGCTGATCGTCCTCGCGAACGGATTCCTCGGCGTGAACCAGGGTCTGTGTTGGTCGATGACCGTCCTGAGCAAGATCGACCTCGTCGGACCCCGCAGCCGGGGACTCGCGATGGGATTGAACGAGTTTGCGGGATACGCCGCGGTCGGCGCCACCGCAGTCTTCACAGGGTACCTGGCGGGTGTCTATGGGATTCGACCGATCCCCTTCGGAATCGCGGTCGTCGCCTTGGGGCTCGGACTCGCCGTGTCCGCGACCCTCGTCCGGGAAACAAAACCGTTTGCGGACCTCGAGCGACACGCCGGGTCGGATGCGCCCGCCTTCCGGGCCACATTCGCCGAGGCAAGCTGGCGGAATCGCAGCCTCTTCGCGTGCTCACAGGGCGGCCTCGTGAACAATCTGAACGACGGGGTCGCGTGGGGCTTGCTCCCGCTCTTCCTCGCGGCGGGGGGCCTACGCGCCGAGGAAATCGGCCTCGTCGCGGGATTATATCCATTGAGCTGGGGCGTGTTGCAAGTCGCAACGGGCCCACTGAGCGATCGGATCGGGCGGAAGCCTTTGCTCGTCTCGGGCATGTGGGTCCAGGCCGTGGGCTTCGTTGTATTCGTGCTCGGAAGCGACTTGCTCGGATGGATCACCGCGAGCCTCCTCCTCGGGGTCGGGACCGCGATGGTGTATCCGACGTTCCTCTCCGCGGTGAGCGATCTTGCGCGTCCAGAGGCACGGGGCGCGACCCTCGGAGTGTACCGCTTCTGGAGGGACCTGGGGTTCGCGGTCGGGGCGGTCGTCGTGGGGCTCTTCGCGGACGCCTCTGGCCTCGACGCAGCCATGCTCCTCACGGCGGCGCTGACGTTCTCCTCCGGCGTGATTGTGTGGGTCGTGCTACGGGAAACCAGGGCTCGCGGTCCTACGGCGGCGCATGTGCCGGGGTCGATTCGCTAAAGCCTTTTGTGTCTCGGCGGGATCCGCCGCGAGTCCGAAACGCTTGAATCCCTCGTTGGATTGGCAGGCCCAATGATCTACGTCGCGAGGACCGCGACCGTCGTCGGTGATGTCGCGATCGGACCGGGTTCGAGCGTGTGGCACGGCGTCGTGATTCGAGGGGACTTCGACGCGATCGTGATTGGCGAAACGTCGAACATCCAGGACAACGCGATCGTTCACAACGACGTCGGGAATCCGTGCATCATTGGGAACCGCGTGACGGTCGGCCACGGCGCGATCGTCCACGGGTGCGTTGTCGAGGACGAGTGCCTCGTTGGCATGGGCTCGATTATTACGAGCCACGCGAAGCTCGGGAAGGGGACGATCCTCGCGGCGGGCGCGGTCGTCCCGGAAGGCGTGGTGATCCCGCCGAACAGCATTGCCGTCGGCGTGCCCGCGCGGGTCATCGGGGAGGTCCAAGACCACCACCGGCTGCGGATCGAGCTCTCATGGCGGGGCTACGCGTCCCTCGCGAAGAAGTCCCTTCCCGCGCTCAAGGACATGACGGCCGACCCAATGAAGCGCGTGACGTTCGACCTGCGGGACGAGCTGGACGGGAAGTTCTGAGGGCCTTGAGATGGCGTACGAGACGGAGATCAAGACACGCTTTCGGGACGTCGACGCGATGGGCCATGTGAACAACGCCGTGTACTTCTCGTTCATGGAGCAGGCCCGCACGGAGTACTACCTGAAAATCGCGGGGAAGCGGCGGCTCGACGAGTTCGAGATCATCCTCGCGAGTGCGACATGCAACTTCCGTTCCCCCGTGTCGTGGGGCGAGACCGTCCTCGTCCGGGTGTGGCCCGGCCGCATCGGCGAGTCGTCGTTTATGCTCAAGTACGAGATTCGCGTGAAGGAGGAAGGCCGCCTCGTCGCGGACGGCGAGAGCGTGCAGGTCGCGTACGACTATCGGACGAAGAAGTCGCGGCCGATCCCGTCGGAGTTCCGCAAGGCGATCGAGGCTGAGATTGCGCAGTAGCCGCATCTTCAGTCAAACGAGAGGTATGCCCCCGGAAGGAGGTCCTTTGCCCGGGCCTTTGCGAGTCCGCGCCCGCTCGGGTGGATGACGATCGCATCGGGCGCGTAGTCGATCAGGATCTGGCGGCACGTCCCGCATGGCGGCAAGACCTCGTATCCGTTCCCTCGCTGTCGGACCGCGACAATCGCCTCGATGGCCCTGTCATCGTTCGTCAATGCCGCTCCAATCGCGACAGGTTCCGCGCACGGGCCGTGGGTCGTCTCGATGTTGATGCCCGCGTAGATCCGCCCGGAGGCGGTGCGTAAAGCGGCTGACACGGTGTGTCGCCCGGGTCGGTACGTTCGGCGGAGCGTGTCCTCTGCCACTTGGATCAAATCACGGTCCTCGGCCGTGAGTTTCTTTTTTCCTTTGGCGGAGTGGGTCAACGCTCAATCCCCGGAGAGGAGACGGAATGGCGGTCTTCGTAAGTATCTTTCCGAGAGCGGTGGCGGTCTCAGAGGAGGGCTCGTAGCTTTTGCGGGTCGGACGTAGGCGGCGAGCACGACATCCCTTTGCACACGAAGGCGACAGGCCCCCCGGAAGCGGGTTTCGACTTCAGCATCGGTTCGACCGCCGCGGGGACGAACGCGTCGCCGCGAGTGACGACGAGGACGGTCTTTCCGGGGCTGAACGTCGCAATCGCGGCGGTGTGGAGGGCCTTGACCGTCGCGTCGTCCCGCGGGCCCACGATCACGACCTGTGCGGGCGGATAGAGCCACTGCTCCGCGGCGTTGAAGTATGCGCCCGAGAAGATGCCCCCGGTCCGAGCGGCCTCGCCCGCGAAGGCGCGGATCAGCTGGTCATGGCGGAGCCGGTACTCGTCGTTGCCCGTGAGGTGATGCAGCCTCTGGAGGACGAGCGCCGCGACGCCGTTGCTCGACGGGCTCGGTGAGTCCTCGATTGGCTTCCGCTTGATCGCCATGAGGAACGCGAGGGACCGGGATTCGGAGGTGTCGTGGAGGTCGAAGAATCCGCCGTCCCGCTCGTCCCAGAAGTGCGCGAGCGCGAACCGCATCACGTCCTCCGCGCGCCGGAGCCACGTCGCGTCCCCGGTGACCTCGTGTGCGTCGAGCATTGCGACCGCCATCTGCACGTGGTCGTCGAGGAGTCCCGTGATCCGCCGTTCGCCGTTCGCCGACTGGTGATGCATTCCACGCCCCGGGTCCCACAGGGCCGACCATAGGAGATCGAGGGTCTTCAGGGCGAAGGTCTTGCAGTCCTCCCGCCCGAGGAACCGATACGCGTCGAAGTACGCGCCTATGTACATCGCGTTCCAGTTCGCGTAACTCGTCGTGTCGATGAAGGGCGCTTGTCGCTTTTCGCGGCCGGCGCGGAGCTTCTTGAGCCCGCTCTTTAGAAGTGTTTCCACTTTCTCAGCGAGCCATCCGGTCTCCTTTGCGACCTCGGGGATCTCCTTGTCGACATAGAGGACGTTCTTCGCGTGGTTGTGGTGCATCTCGCCCCGCTCCGCGATGTCGTACCGCCACGCGAGGGCCGTTGTCTCCTCGGGCGTGCACACCTCGCGGACCTCTTTGAGGGTCCATGTGAAGTAGTCCCCGTCATCGCCGGGCCCGACGTCCGCGTCTTGGCTCGTGTAGAACCCGCCGTGGACCTGATCACTCAGGACCGTGTTCGTCCACGCGATGATTCCCTCCGCGGCCTCCTTCAACCGCGCGTCCTGGAACACGGCCCACGCCTTCGCGTAGTTCGACAAGAGCGCGGCGTTGTCGTACGCCATTTTCTCGAAGTGCGGGATGATCCACATCGCGTCCGTCGAGTACCGGTGGAACCCGCCCGCGACCTGGTCGTACACGCCGCCCTTCGCCATCCCCATGAGCGTGCGGGTGATCACGTTCCGGATCCAGTCCTCCTTTGTGCGGTGGAATCGTGACAGGAGGAACTCGATCGTCCCGGGGTGCGGGAACTTCGGCTCG
>Ga0209322_10000833_pt1 | contig 18014 bp, 12 predicted proteins | sample Rifsed19ft1_FD_184013 | JGI IMG/M metagenome (GOLD analysis project Ga0209322, IMG submission 184013) | Soil microbial communities from Rifle, Colorado, USA - sediment 19ft 1 (version 2) | ecosystem: Environmental > Terrestrial > Deep subsurface > Rock core/Sediment | place: Rifle, Colorado... | reverse complement strand
CGCGATGCGGAGCGTGCCGTGGCCCACGAGCTGGATAAGGTTGAGCGCGCAGCCGCCCTGGTCGAAACGCCGGAGATATTCCTCGACCGACTGCCAGGAAAAGTCCATGCCCTCCGGCAGGTGGAGGGCGAAGCCCCGCAGGTCCTCGCGGAAGGAGGGGTTCACGGGCGCCGGGGAGAAGCCGCAGTTGCCCACGACCTCCGTGGTGACGCCCTGGCGGACCTTGGACTCGGCGCGCCGGTTCGCCCAGAGCCGCCAGTCGGAATGCGAGTGCACGTCGATGAACCCCGGCGCCAACGTCAAGCCGGACGCGCGCAGGGTCGTCCCGGCCGGCTCCCGCGAGAGATCGCCTACGGCCGCGATGGCCTCGCCCGTGATGCCGACGTCGGCCCTGAAGCCGGTCGCGCCGGTGCCGTCCACGACGGTGGCGCCCTCGATCTTGGTGTCGAGCATCAGGCGGGCTTAGGCGACCACGGCCGGGTCGAAGCGCATGACGACGTAGCCGCCGACCGCGCCGGCGCCGAACCCGGGCGCGAAGATCCTCATCGGACGGGTGATCACGCCTTCCCTGACGGCGTCGTGGAGGGCGATGGGAATGCTGGCAGACGACGTATTCCCGACCTTCGCGATGTTGAAGTACAAGCGCTCGGGCGCGACGCCGGCCGCCTGGGCCAGGCTGACCACCATGGTCTTGTTGGCCTGGTGGGGGACGATCAGCTCGATCGCATCCATCAGGGAGCCCGGCCGGCCGTCGGGGTGGGGCAGCGACGTCAGCTCGTCGATCATCTGGGTGAGGTAGCGCTTGGCGAGGTTCCGCACCTCCGGGCCATAGACGGTGATGTTGTTGTCGAACTCCGGGTTGGGCCAGATGATGGAATCCACCTCGCTCATCGGGCCGCTGGCGTACGTCTGGAACACCTCGATGTCGGGCGGGGCGCCCTCGGGAGCGGGTGCGATCACCAGCGCCGCGGCGCCGTCGCCGAAGATCATCCGGGAGGTCCGCACCGTGCCGATCTTGTCGGAGAACTTCTCGCCGCAGACCACCAGCGCCGGGCGCTCCGTTTCCTGGAGCAGGCGCACCGCCTCGGCCAGCCCGTAGGGCAGGCCAGCGCAGGCGGCGACGATGTCGCAGGAGGCGTGGGTCTGGAAGATCCCCATCTGCCCCGACAGCCAGGTCGCCAGCGACGGCATCATCTTGGCGCTGGTGCACGAGCAGAAGAGGACCGCCCCGATCTCCTCCGGCCGGCGCCCGGATTTCCGGAGGGCCGCCTGAGCCGCCAGGAACGCCATGTGATCCAGGTCGAGCTCGGTATAGAGCCGCTGCTCGATGCCGGTCTTGTGCAGGATCTCTTCGGCCGTCATCGGCGACCAGCAGAACGCGGCGTTGCGGATGAGGTCCTCGTTGGTGCAGGCGACCTCGCCCTTGTACACGGCCAGCGCCTCGAGGCGCGGCATCACGGAGAACCGCCGGCGCACGTCCACCGCCGGGAACGGCGCCACTGGAGGGCGGGACTCCGCCGGAGCCGGCCGGCGCTGCCGGACGCGCCGTCCGCTCTTCACGCGGCGGATGAACTGGAGGACCTCGTCGTTCCGGGGATGGAAGACGACCACGAAGTCGTCATCGTGAAGCCTGCCAACCTCGGTGAGCCGCGTCTTGGTCCGATCCCAGCGGAACTGGTTGTGCAGCACCATCGCCTGCCGCAGCAGGGCCTCGATCTCGGGGACCCGGTGCGTGCACTCGATGATCTCCTCGTGGCTGTAGCCCGGGTAATCGGGCTCGTGCGTGAGGAGGTGGTAGGTCAGGTTCTTCGGATTGGACAGGATCTCCGGCACCGTCGGCTTGATGGCCGGCAGCTCCGCCCCGGCCCCCTTCTTGTGACGGAAGACATCGAGCAGGGTGCGCGAGATCTTATCCTCGGTCCCCTCGTCCCACGTCGGGGGCAGCGCCCGGTAGCCGGCCTCGATCACGGCGGTCAGCTCGGCCCCCTCCCACGGCTTGAACACCGGCAGGAAGATGTCGTCTCGGTGCCGGGGCACGTCCCGCCAGCGGGCGGGGCGCTTCTCGTACATCGTCATCGCGTAGCGATTCACCCAGAAGAGGTTCAGCGCCAAGTCCCGCAGCAACTCGTAGCGCCCCTTGTACTCGCGCGCCTCCACCCGGGCGACGATGTCCGTCTCCGAGGGCGCCTTCTCCTCGAGGTCCCGCTTGATGGCGGCGGCGAACTGCTCGAGCGTCTCGAAGACCGAGAAGTCGAATTCCGGGAAAAAGTTGGAGGGGAAGACGATGCGACCGTAGCGGTTGACGACGAACGGTTTCATGGCGGGACTCCCTACTAGACTGCGTGGACGGGCGGAGCAGCCGTGAAGCTCAGGATCGCCTCACACCAGCGGGCCGCCCCCAGGAGTCGATCCTCCGTGAAGGGGGCGGTGACGAGCTGGATGGACAGCGGCAGGCCATCCACCGCCAGGCCGCTCGGCAGGGCGATGGCGGGAAGGCCGGAAAAGCTCCAGGGGGCGCAGAGCCCCGGATCGCCCGTCCACGTGAGCCCCTTCGGGGCGGTGGTAGGGGCGACCGGCATGAGAAGCGCGTCGTACCGCCCGAAGAGCGGAGTTACCTCTTCCCTGAACGTCCGGCGGGCCTGCTGGGCGCAGACGTACTCGACCCCGGGAATGGCCAGGCCCTCCTCGATGAGGCCACGGATCTTGGGACGGTAGGCGTCCCGATGGCGGGCAAAGCGATCCCGGTGGAAGGCGGCCGCTTCGACCCGCATGACCAGTTGCCCCGCGTCGTGGATCGCGGCCGCTGACGGCGGCAGTGAAACCGCCTCGACGGCGGCTCCCGCTTTGGCGAAGGCCGACGCGATGGCCTCCAGGTGGGCGTTCACCTCCGGGCTGGCCTTGTCGCCGAAGAGCCCGCGGGGAATTCCCAGGCGCGGCGGCCGCTCGAAGGGGGCGAGGGCGCCGAGGTAGTCGCCGGCCGGGACGGCGGCCGAGAAGCCATCAGCCGGATCGTGGCCCGCCAGCACCGAGAGCGCGAGCCCCGCATCTTCCACGCACCGGGCGAAGATGCCCACGTGATCCAGGCTCCAGGCCAGCGGGACCACGCCCGTGGCGCTGATGCGCCCGTGGGTCGGCTTGAGGCCGACCACGCCGCAGTAGGCGGCCGGGCGCAGCGTCGAGCCCACGGTCTGGGACCCCAGCGCCAGCGGGATCATTCCGGCCGCGACCGCCGCCGCCGACCCGCTCGACGATCCTCCGGGCGTGTGGTCGAGGTTCCAGGGATTCCGCGTCTCGGCCGGATCGGCGTACGCAAACTCGGTGGTGGCCGTTTTCCCGAGAATCACCGCGCCGGCCGCCCGGAGCCGGGCGACAGCGGTCGCGTCGGCCGCCGGGCGCTCGTGGGCGAAGGCCCCGGCCCCGGCCGTTGTCACCATCCCCGCCACATGGTAGATGTCCTTGATGCCCACGGGAACGCCGTGGAGCGGCCCGCGAAGCCGGCCCGCCCGGCCCTCCGCCTCCAGCGCCCGGGCCGCCTTGAGGGCGCCCTCGGTGTCCAGGTGGACCCACGCGCGGAGCGCCGGCTCGGTTTCGGCGATTCGCGCGAGGCACGCTTCGACCGCCGCCACCGGCGAGAGACCGCCCGCGCGGATCCGCTTCACGATTTCGGTCGCCGTCAGAAAACCGATCTCAGTCTTCGTCAATGGAGGGCGTCCAGCACTTCCGCGACATCATCTATCAGGGCACGGGCACCCCGGGCTGTCGCCACGCCCGTGCCCCGCCGGAATCGAGCGCGCCGAACCCTCTCCACCCCGATCCGAGTCTTCGTCATCGCAAGGCGTCCAGCACTTCCGCGACGACCTCATATCGGCCGAAGGAGGGCATCAGGTACGCGCCGGCATACCGGGTGCGGATCTGCTGGAGGAGCACCTGCGCCATCTCGATCCCCTGCCGGAGCGCGCGGTCTCCCGCCTCCTTCATCCGCGCGCGCACCGCGTCCGGGATCGTGATTCCCGGAACCTCGTTGTGCAGGAACTCGGCGTGGCGGAAGGAGTGCAGCGGCAGGAGCCCGACGATGATCGGAATGGGGAGGCGACCCGCGCGCGAGAGGAAGCGGTCGAGCACCTCCAGGTCATACACCGGCTGGGTCTGCGCCCAGCGCGCCCCGGCCTCGACCTTACGAAAGAGACGCGCCAGCTCCTTGTCGGGATCCACGGCGGCCGGGTTGAGGCCCGCCCCAACGTGAAAGCCCGTCGGCTCGCCGATGGAGTTCCCCGTGGCGTCCAGCCCACCGTTCATGCCCTGAATGATGCGGATGAGCCCGATGGCGTTCACGTCGAAGATGGCCGTGGCGTTGACGTAGTCCCCGGCCCGGGGCGGGTCCCCTTTGATCGCGAGGATATTCCGGATCCCCATGGCGTGAGCCCCGAGCAGATCGGCCTGGATCCCCATGAGGTTCCGGTCCCGGCACGTGAAGTGCATGATGATGTCCAGGCCGGTCGCCTCGCGCACGAGCACGGCGGTGGGAAGGACCGACATCCGGATCCGCCCGAGCGAGCCGTCGTTGATGTCCACCATCTCGACCCCGCGCTCCTTCAGCAGCTTGGCGCCCTGGACCAGCTTCTCGATGTTGTGACCGCGGGGCGGATCGAGCTCGACCGTCACCAGAAACTCGCCCGCCTCCAGCTTCCGCGCCAGGGGCGTGGGCGCCGCGGCGGTTCGAAGCGCAGGGGCCTCCTCCCGCGCCGGCGGGGAAACGGAGACACGCCCAGCACGGGCGCGGGTGGGGACGTGGCGGTCCACGGCGGCGCGCATCGCCCGGATGTGGTCGGGGGTGGTGCCGCAGCAGCCGCCGACGATCCTGGCGCCGGCCTCGAGCATCTTTCCGGCGTACTCAGCCATGTATGCGGGCGACGAGAGGTAGATGAGCCGCTCGCCGACCCGGCTCGGCAGACCCGCGTTGGGCTGGATCGAGATCGGCAGCCCGCCGGCTTCGGGGAGCATCTGCTCCAGGATGTCGTAGAGAACGCTGGAGCCGACGGAGCAGTTGGCGCCGATGACCTGCACGGGCAGCCCGCGAAGCGCGCGCGCCACCTCCACCGCGCTGCGGCCGACGAACGTGACGCCCTCATCGGTGAACGCCATCTGGGCGATGATCGGCAGTTCGTCCGTGAGGGCGCGGATGGCCTCCACCGCCAGCCGGATCTCCCCGAGGTCCGAGAACGTCTCCACGATGAAGGCGTCCACCCCGCCCTCGAGCAGCCCTTCGGCCTGCTCGCGGAAGGCCGCGCGGCCCTCCTCGACGCCGATGGTCCCGATGGGCGCCAGGTACTTGCCGAGAGGGCCGATGGACCCGAGCACGAAGGCTTCCCGGCCCGTGGTTTCGCGCACGTCACGGGCCAGCTTCGCCCCCCGCGCGTTGATCTCGCGAACGCGCGCATCGAGGCCGTGAAGGGCCAGCTTGAACCGGTTCGCGCCGAAGGTGTTGGTCTCGATCAGGTCGGCGCCGGCGGACAGATAGGCAGCGTGGATGGACTGGACGAGCGTCGGGTTGTTGGCGTTGAAGACGTCGAAGCACCCGTCGAGCGGAACGCCGCTGGCGTACAGCATGGTCCCCATGGCGCCGTCGCAGAGCAGCGGGCCCTCGGCGAGCCGGGACAGGAACGGGCTCATCGCCATCAGCCCACCCGCTCCCGCTGGCGGAGGAGGGAGAGAATCCGCCGCACCACCTGGTCGACGCCCAGGCCGGCCGTTTCGACCACGAGGTGGGCCTGCCGGTAGTAGGGCTCGCGGCCGTGATAGAGGGCGGCGACCTCTTCCTTGGGCTTGCCCTCGAGCATGGGACGCGAGCCGGACCGCAGCGCCCGCGCGTAGAGCGCCTCGAACTCGCTCGCGAGCCAGACCACCGTCCCCATCGCCTTCAGCGCCTCCATGCGCCCCTCCCGGCAGGGGAACCCGCCGCCGGTCGCGATCACGTCGCCGCGCTTGAGTCTGAGCAGATCGAGGAGGTCGGCTTCGAGTTGCCGGAACCGCGCCTCCCCCTCGGCCCGGAAGATCTCCGCAATCGACCGGCCATCGCGCCCCACGATGAGATCGTCGGTTTCGACGAAGCAGCGGCCGAGCCGCTTCGCCAGGAGCCGTCCCACCGACGACTTCCCGGCTCCCATGAACCCGACGAGAATGATGTTCTCACCCGCGTCCATATGTGCGAAGCATGGTACCACAGATCAATTCCGGCGAACCGTCCGCTCGGCCGGCGCGCGGCGATAGGCGCACGCCTTCATCCAGCAGCGACGGCACTGGGTGAAGTAGTGGTCCACGCGCGCCTCGGCGCCGATTCCCACGAGGAACGAAATGCTCTTGGTGGGCGTCATGAAGCACGCGCTGTTCAGCGTCACTCCCGCGGGGTCGCCCGGGCAGAGGCTGAAGACGAGGTGCTGTTCGGACACGTCCCATCCCGCGTAGCCGGGGCTGATGCGATTCGTGACTTTCAGCCGCTCGCCAATGGCCACCTGGCAGAGGAGGTCGTTCACGTACTCCGCGAGGCACTCCGCCGAGGCCGAGCCGACGCTGTCGAGCATCGCCGCCAGGGGGAGTTCCCGGGATTCCCAGAGCTCCCCCACTCGGCTCTCCAGGGCCTCTCCGATCGTGCAGATCGCGATGCCCACGCTCTCGACCGCCCCCCACAGCCGGCCGATCTCGGGAATGCGCAACTCCACCCCGCCCGCCGCGGTGATGGAGTCGGCCCCCCGGGCGGTCACGGTGACCGCCCGGTACACCGCGCGGGGCTTCATGAGGCGCTCACCTTCCGCGAGCGCCTGCTCGTAGATTTCGGCCACGGCGGGAGCGGGACGGTCCCTGCCCTTCTTGTACCCCTGGAAACGGAGAACCTCCTCAGGGTCGATCTGGAGGGGAACCTCGGAGATGACGACGGGCTGCGTGGAGAGAACCGACCGAATCACTTCTTGCGGGAGCGGACGACCTCCGCGATGCGGCGTATATGCTCCGGCGTCGAGCCGCAACAGGACCCGACGATATCGCAGCCGGCATCGAGGAGCGCGGGATACTGGCGCGCCATCTCCTCCGGCCCCAGCTCGTAGGTGACCCGCCCGTCGGTCATGACGGGAAGACCCGCGTTGGGGTACGCGACCAGCGGCGCGTCGGTGACCTGGCGCATCTCCCGGATGATGACGATGGCGCGGTCGGGCCCGCGCCCGCAGTTCATGCCGACCACGTCGGCCCCGGCGCCGAGGAGGGTTTTGGCCACGTCGGCGGGGCTCTCCCCCCACATCGTCCGGTCGCGGTCGTGCTCGGGCTCGTACTGGAAGAACATGGTCGCCATCACGGGTAGGTCCGCCGCGGCCTTGCACGCGCGGATGGCGGCGGTGGCCTCCTGGGGGAACATCATCGTCTCGACCGCGAAGAGGTCCACGCCGCCTTCGGCCAGCGCCTCGGCCTGCTCCTTGAAGTTCTCGAAGTACTGCTCGTCGCTGGTGTCGCCGAGCGGCTCGTACTCGAGGGGGAGATGGCTCGTGGGGCCGATGGACCCGGCCACCCACTTGCCGGGAGGGCAGACGTCGCGCGCGAGGCGCGCCCCCTTGACGTTGAGCTCGCGGGTCCGCTCAGCGATCCTGTAGGCGCCGAGCTTCAGCCGCGTGCCGCCGAAGGTGTTGGTCTCGACGAAGTCCGAGCCGGCGTCGAAGTACCCTTTGTGGATCCCGCGGACGACGTCGGGGTGGGTGTCGTTCCACAGCTCCGGGCAGGCGCCGTCCGCGAGCCCCGCCGCGAAGAGCATGGTCCCGTACCCGCCGTCGAAGACGAGGATCTCCCCGGCCTTGACCCGCTGGATCAGCTCCGCCCCGCGCCCCGCCATGCGGTTCCTACCTCGCGGCCCCGGCGGCCACTTCCTTGCCCAAGAGGACCTTGGCCTTGATCACCGCCAGGGTAGAGTCCCTGGCGTAGCCGTCGGCGCCGATCTCGTCGGCGTATGCCTGGGACACGGGCGCCCCGCCGATCATCACCTTGACCCGCTCGCGGACTCCGGCTTTGATCAGCGCGTCGATGGTCCGCTTCATGGCCGGCATCGTGGTGGTCATCAGCGCCGAGATCCCCACGACGTCGGCGTTGTGCTCCTGGACCGCGGCCACGAAAACCTCCGGCGCGACGTCGCGGCCGAGGTTGAACACCTTGAACCCCGCGCCCTCCAGCATCATGGCGACCAGGTTCTTTCCGATGTCGTGGAGGTCGCCCTGGGCCGTGCCGATGACGACCGTTCCCAGGTACTGGGAGGACTTCGACGCCGTGATGAGCGGCTTCAGGAGATCGAGGCCGGCGTACATGGCGCGGGCGGACAGGAGCACCTGGGGGACGTAGTACTCGTTGCGCCGGAACTTCTCGCCGACGACGTCCATACCCGGAATGAGTCCCTTGAAGATGAGCTCCTTGGGGTCCATCCGGAGATCGAGCCCTTCCCGCGTCTTCCGGGCGACCGTGTCCTTGTCGCCCAGGATCAGGGCGCGCGCCATGACCGGGTAGTCGAAGTTGTCGTCGCTCATCGTGGCTCTTTCTATCACAGGCAGGCGGGGTTAGCAAGCAGAGGAGGCCGCGCGGGCGTGCCCGGGCGAAAAAAAAGGAGCGGGTCGGACGACCCGCTCCAGGACGCTTCGCGGTTCAGCGAGACTTACTTCCGATCTCTCCAGCGCCAGCGGTGGTCGTCACCGCGCCAATGACGAAAGGAATGCCAGGTTCCGCTTCCTGCGCCGATCCCGTGGCCGTTGCCCCCACTGTTTACTTGACCCAGCGCGAGCTCGGTGCCGCTGCCTTTCCCGCTGCTCTGAGAGCTCTGACCTCCAGCGGAGCTGGGGCTCTGATTGCCTTGACCGCCTTGTCCGCCGTTGCCGCGGGTGCGGACGTCACCACCGACCTGCTCGATACCCCTGGCGCTCTGCGATGAAACCGCCTGCGCCACCTGCTCCACCTTCTCCGCGACGGCCGCGGCCCTGTCCCCGCTCCGGGCCTCCTGCGGACGCGGCGGCGTCAGCCCCTTCAGAAGCACTCTCAACTCATTCGCGCTGACCTGAAACCGTATCGGGTCCTGTCTCCCGCTTACCCGCACCGCCTCATATGCCCCGATTCGCTCCGCCCGGCCCGTCCCCGCCAGCGGGTTCGACACGTCGACCAGGCCGGAGAGGGTCACCACCACCGTCTCGCCTGACGCGGCCGCGCTGTCTCCGACTCCGTGCGCAACCTCTCGAACTCCTAGAAGCCCGAACGCCGGGGCCTGGACCGGTCGCTCCACCGTTTCGACGATGAAGTCCGTCCCACGCACGGACGCGACCGTGTTAAATGTCCACACTTCTACCTGATCCCCCGGCCGCATCAACATCCGCGCCACCGAGGCCCGAATTCTCCCCGATACGAGGTCGGCCACGTAGCGAACCCCTTCGGCCCGCTTCTCCTCGCGCAATTCCAGGCGGGTGAGCTCGCGCACCGTCACCGTGGCCTTGCCCCCCAGCAGAACACGCGCGATCCCGTTCTTGCGCGCCTCCACTACATCGCGCCAGAAGAGATTATCCCTGAACTTGAGTTGGTGGGGCGTCACGTCTGCCCGGGCCACGGTGACCGGCCCGGCGACGGCCATCACCTGACCGGCGGCTTTCGAGGTTTCGGCGGCGGCCATGCCGGTGAACAGGGTTCCCGCCATCACGCTCACCATCAGAACTAGGAACACGCGTGTGTGTCTCATCTCTGACCTCGCGGACTACTTCTTGGCCTGCCCCGGCGGTGTCGCCGGCTTGTTGCCGTTTCCAGGATTTCCGACCGCGGCCGCAGGAGCAGCCGGCACGGCCGGCGTCGCTGGAGTCGCGGGCCCGGCCACCGCCGCAGGAGTTGCTCGAGTCGCCGGCACGGCTGGCACCGCCGGAGTTGCGGGCAAAGCTGCTGCCGCAGGCGTCGCCGGTGTGGCCGGCGTTGCAGGAGTTGCAGCCGTCGCTGGCGTTGCGGGAGTCGCCGGGGTCGCCGGCACGGCGGCCACCGCGGGCGTCGCGGGAGCTGCAGGGGTCGCCGGAGTGGCCGGAGCCGCGGGGGTCGCTGGAGTTGCGGGCTCGGCCGCTGCCGCGGGGGTTGCTGGTGTCGCCGGCACCGCTGGGGTCGCGGCGGATTGACCATTGCCTTCACCTGGGCCGCTGCCCTGTTGGCCGCTGCCCTGGCCAGTCCCCTGCTGATTTGCCTGACCGGAGCCCCCGCCATCACCACCGCCCTGCTCGAACACCCGCACGCTCCGCGCGGAAGTCGCCAGCGCGACCCGCTCGACCTTGCTCCCGACCGCCTCGCTCTTGTCCCCGCTCCGGGCTTCCTGCGGGCGAGGCGGCGTGAGCCCCTGCAACAGCACCTTCAGGTCATCGCCGGTGAGCCGAACCCTCAGGGGATCCTGTCGCCCGCTCACGCGCACGGCCTCATAGGCCCGGACGCTCTCCGCCCGGCCCGTCCCCGCCAGCCGGTTCGACACATCCACAACGCCCGACAGCGTGATGACGACCGTCTCGCCCGACTGGGACCCTGCATCCGCCATTGCCTGGGCGACCTGTCGGACTCCCAGAAGCCCAAAGGCCGGCGCCTGCGAGGGCACCGCCAGGGTCTCCACGATGAAGTCCGTCCCGCGGACCGAGGCCACCGCGTTCTTCGTCCGGATCTCGACCTGGTCACCGGGGCGCATCAGCATCCGCGCCACCGAGGCCCGCACCTTCCCCGACACGAGCTCGGCGGTGTAGCGGATCCCCTCGGGCATCACCTCTTCGCGGAGTTCCAGGCGGGAGAGTTCCCGCACCGTCACCGTCGTCTTTCCCGCGAGCAGCATCCGCGCGATCCCGTCTTTGCGGGCTTCCACCACGTCGCGCCAGAAGAGGGTGTCGCGGAACTTCAAGGGTTGGGGAGTTGCCGACAGTCGCGCCACGGTTACAGGGCCAGCCACCGCTGTCACCGTCCCGGCACTGCTCAGGTTCTCGGCGCGCCCGACTGACGCGGACGCCACCCCCACCAGGACGGCTACTCCGGCTAGCAGCAGCCTAGGAGCCTTCTTCATAGAGTCTCCTGAGGAACCGACTGCCGGCGGGCCAGGTACGGAGCCTCGCCGAACCTTCCTCCCCGACGCCCAACAAAGGCCATCAGGAAGGGACTTGGCGACTGCGAAGTACCGGAGCAGCATTCATGCCAGCCGATTCCCTCTCCGGCCGACGTGTAACTCCTTAATTTTTCAACTCACTCACTGTCCAAGATGGCCATCTCCCTGCCAGGAAGGCACGCCGTCAGTGCCGAAAAGGACACCCGGCATTTCTCTTGACGCCTGTGGGTAACTCTACCCTATAGAGCCAGATTAGATTTCTGTCAAGGCCGTTCCTTTTTATTCTCTTATATTCCTACTTGCTACTCGGCCCTGTTGCCGTGGCTTCGTGCGGCCCGCACCGGAGTCAGCCCCTGCAGAAGTGATTTCATGTCGTCTCGCTGGATCTGAAGCCGGATGGGCTCCCCTTGCCCGCTGATCCGTGCCGTCTCGTACGCCCCGACCCGCTCGGCCCGGCCCGTCGCCTCCAGCCCGTTCGCTACTTCCACCACGCCCGACAGCGTCACCACCACCGTCTCCTCCGACCGGGCCGCGCCGCCGTGGATCCCTTCCGCGACCTCCCGCCCCGCCAGGAGCCCGAATGCTCTCCTCGGCGCCGGCCGCTCCCCCGTCTCCACGATGAAGTCCGTCCCCCGCACCGACGCCACGGCGTTCCGCGTCCGCACTTCCACCTGCTCGCCCGGACCCATCAGCGCCCGCGCCACCGACGCCCGCACCTTCCCCGCCACGAGCTCCACCGTGTAGCGCACCCCGTCCGCCCGCGCCTCCTCGCGCAGCTCCAGCCGCGACAGCTCCCGCACCGTCACCGTCGTCTTCCCCCCGAGCAGGATGCGCGCAATCCCGTCCTTGCGCGCTTCGACCACGTCGCGCGAGTAGAGGGTGTCGCGGATCTTGAGGCGTTGGGGAGCCGCCGCCAGCCGCGTCACCGTGACGTTACCGGAGACCGCCGTCACGATACCCACAGCAGTCGGGGTCTGAGCGCTGGCGATCCCGGGGACCCCAGTCACAAAGAGCGCGACCGCCCCCGTCACCAGCAGAATCAGGGCCTTCGTCACGAACTCTCCAGATCACTGACCGTCGGTCGGGCCCCAATTGCTCCTCACCGACGCTTCCCTCTGGGCAAACTGCACACGGCCCCCAAAGGGGGACAATACGACTCTGCCCAAATTAAAGCAGAGTTCGTGCCAGAGCTAAGCGATTGATTCTATTGAGTCCAGTTACCACCCCCCTCTTCTAGCGGCTCAATCTGGCAACCCGTTCGAAGCCGCTTTGGTCAAGGTGACAATCCCCTACTTCCTGTGCCGGCAAGCGCGCTCGATCCAGGGTCTGTCCCGTCGGGGCCCGCCTTTGCTCCTGCCTTGATCTGCAGCCGATGTGCCAATAGACGGCGGCGTGACGGTCTTTTGTTACAGCGGGAACGGCTGACGGGTGGCAGGAACAGGCGCCGAGGCGCCCAAGGGGTAGTGGAAAATCTTGGCGGGCCGGGCAGAGAGTTGTCAGCCCGTCACTCGGCGACAAAAGCTGGCAGAGGGCCGGGTGGCCGGTAAGAAATCCCGGCGGAGCAAGTGCCCAAATCCGTCAGGGGGGCCGCTCCGCGCGGGTGGCGGCAGGCTCAGGCGGGAATCAAGATTCGGGCGTCGCCGCCCGGCGCTTGACGAAATCTTCCAGGAGGTTTTCGTTCTCGAGCGACAGCCCCAGGAAGGCAAACCCCGCTCGATCGCCCTCGCTCCAGATGACCCGGCCGTCAACGGTGAGGGGCTCGGGAAAGCCGGAGAGCTCGATCCGGATGCCGACGATGCGGTTCGCCGGAATCCGCTTGGGCAGGTTGCGCGCCGCGACGCCGGTGCGGCTGAGGTCCACCATGGCGGCCGTGATCGTGACGTCCTCGTCCACGATGATGAGCGGCACGTCGAGGACGGCGCGGGGGGCCTGGCGCCCTTCCGCCTTCTCCACGGCGTAGATCTTCACCGGGATCTCTTTGCCCTTGACCTTCACCTCTCCCAGGTAGCGCGAGTAGAAGAGATGCTTGACCTCCTCATAGGTGGTCTGACTGACGACGACGGGGGAGAGGAAGTCTTTGGTCAGGCCCTCGAGCCGGGAAGCAAGGTTGACCGTGTCGCCGATCGCCGTGTACTCGAGCCGCTGCTGGGAGCCGATGGTTCCGACGACGGCTTCCCCGGTATTGATCCCCACGCCGTTGCGGAGACGCACGCCGGACCTGGCCTCCCAGCGCTCGGAGAGGACCTTGACCTGCTCCTGAAATTCGAGCGCCGTGCGCACCGCCTGCTCGGCGTGGTTGATCTGGTCGAACGGCGCACCGTAGAGGGCCATGATCGCATCCCCGATGTACTTGTCCACCGTGCCGCCGTACTTGAAGACGATCTCGGTCATGGTGGTCAGGTAATCCCGGAGCATCTCCACCACCTCTTCAGGCTTGAGTTTCTCCGAGAGCGAGGTGAAGCCGCGAATGTCCGAGAAGAGCACGGTGATGCGCCGGCGGCTGCCGACCAGCGAGCCTTCGCTCTGTGTTTTCAGGATCTCCTTGATGACGTCGGGGGAGAAGAACCGCGACAGGCGCCGCTTCTCGCGCTGCTCGCGGATGTAGTTGATCACCACGGCGGTGCCGTAGCCGGAGACCAGAGCCAGCTGGACCGAGAACCAATCCACCCACAGATAAAGGCTGACGAAGGCCCAGAAGGCGACCACCGCATACGCGACTCCCACCGCCACGATCAAGAGGAACGCCCGAACCGCGCGTAGCCTGAAGGCGGCGAGAGTCCCCAGGACGGCGGCGACCAGCGTCAGGAGGGCTCCGAGGTACAGGTGGATCCTGGTCAGTCGATTGCCCTGGAGGAGGTTCTCCAACAGGTTGGCGTGAACCTCGACCCCGGGCACCCTGTCCAGGCTCGTGAGCAGCCCAGCCGAGAACGGGGTGAGAAAGTCGTCGTGAAGGGCAAGCGTCGTCGCCCCAACCATGACGATCTTCCCCTGAAAGACTTCCGGCTTCACCTCGCCGTTCAGCACCCGGTAGTACGGGATCACGGGGAACGTCCGCCGGGGACCTCGATAGTTGATGTACACCATCGGTTCCGTGGGGAGCGGCTTGGCGGGAATCCCCGCCTTGATCGCCAGGTTATAGAGATGGAGGTCGAAGCTCTCCTGGACCCCTTGCTGGAAGGGGAGCCTGAGGTCCCCCGATCGGACGAAGCCGTCCTCGTCCGTCGCGAGGTTGATAAAGCCGAAGCTCGCGGCGCCCTTCCGGATCAGGGGAAGCGGAGGGTTGAGGTCGTCCTTGACGCCATACTCTCCCTGAGTCTTGGTCAGGTTGGCCCCCAGCACCACGTTGCCGACCCTCGCCACGGCTGCCGCCAAGGCCTGATCGTCACGGGGCCCATGGGCGCTGGGCTCGATGAAGAGGATGTCGAGGCCGATCGCTGCGGGCCGACCCCGGCTGAGGAGATCCAGCAAGCGGCCGTGGAGCGCCCGGGGCCACGGCCACGCCAGGTCGAGCTCGTCGAAGGAATCCTCGTCGATGGAGATGATGACAATGGGCGAGGCGGGGCGAATCGGCCCCCGGAGGAGAAACCGCCAGTTAAGACTCTTGAGCTCCACGAACTCGACGACCCCCAGGAGGGTGACGAGCGCGACGACCACCCCTACCCCGGCCCCGATGAGCCACGGCCGCGCCGCCCCGGAGAAAAATTTCATGCTGGCAGGGTAGCACAGGTCGGGGGAGGCTGGCATCTTCCCGACGCCACGGATTCCGCGGCTTGACCGGCAAAGTCTGCTAGACTAAAATCCGTGGGATGAAAATCAAGGTGCTCGGCGTCTTCGGCAGCGAGGGCCAGGGGCAGCGTCCCTCGGCCTTCCTCGTCAACGACCGGGTGCTGGTGGACGCCGGGAGCGTGCCGGGCGCCCTCGGCATCGACGAGCAGCGGGAGATCGAGCACGCCCTCCTCAGCCACGCCCACCTGGATCACGTCGTGGGGCTCGCCTTCCTCACCGACACGCTCGCCATTACGAACGCGAAGCGACCCGTGATCGCCACGAGCATCGCGCCGGTGGTGGACGACCTGAAGAAGCACGCCTTCAACGACCGGCTCTGGCCCGATTTCTCCACGATCCCCACCTCCCAGACCGCGGTCCTGGGCTACCGGACGCTGACGGAGGACGTCGAATCGCGAGTGGGCGAGCTCTGGGTCACGCCGATCCGCGTGGACCACACCGTGGACACCGTCGGCTTCGTGATCCACGACGGGGAAACGGGGTTCGTGTACTCGGGCGACACGGGGCCCACCGAGCGGATCTGGCAGGCGGCGCGCGAGCTCAAGGGACTCAAGGCGGTGATCGTCGAGACCGCCTTCCCCAGCCGCCTGGACGGTCTCGCCCGCGCCTCCAAGCACCTGACGCCGGTGATGCTGAGCCGGGAGATGAAGAAGATGCCGTCCGATCTTCCCCTCTGGATCTACCACATCAAGCCGCACTTCTTCGAGGAGACCGCCGAGGAGCTTCAGAAGATGGACCCGGCCCGCATCCACATCCTGGAGCAGGGCAAGACCTACACCCTCTAGGATTGGGGGAGGAGGACGGCGCTCTCCGCGCTGAATTCCACCCGCACGCGATCCCCCAGCCGGAAGATCCGTCCCTCGCCCAGCGCGGGCAGCTCAACCCGGAGCAGTGTGCCCTCGCCGACCTTGACCTCGTAAATGTGGCGATCCCCTTCGAAGACCCGGGAGGCCACGGTCGCGAAGAATCCCGTCTCGCGCCCCAAGGTGGCTTCCTCGATCCGGAGGGCCTCGGGGCGAAGGCAGAGAAGCGCCCGGGCTCCCGTCCGCCACCGGACCGGGTCGCCCGGCACCGGGAGCCGCACCCCCCCGACGGCCTCGACCAGCACGCCGGTCTCCCGAAGTTCGACCACCTGCACGGGGAGCAGGTTGGCCGCTCCCACGAACTCGGCCGCGAAGCGGCTGCGGGGACGCCGGTAGATGTCCTCCGGCGTCCCCTCCTCAACCACCGAGCCGCTCTGGAGCACCGCGACCCGATTCGACAGGGCGAGGGCCTCCGACTGATCGTGGGTGACGTAGATCGTGGTAATGGCGAGATCCCGCTGGAGCCGGGCGAGCTCGATCCGCATCTGAGCCCGCAGCTGGGCGTCCAGGTTGGAGAGCGGCTCGTCCAGGAGGAGGAGCCGGGGTTGCACCGCGAGAGTCCGGGCCAACGCCACCCGCTGCTGCTGCCCGCCGGAGAGCTGGGACGGCCGCCGCGCCTCGAGGCCTTCCAAGCCGACCTGGGTAAGAGCAGCCGAGACCTTCTCGGCGATCTCGGCGCGGGGCAACCTCCGTTCGCGCAGCCCGAAGGCGACGTTCTCGTACACGGTCAGATGCGGCCAGAGGGCATAGTGCTGGAAGACCAGCCCGACGTCCCGCTTCCAGGGGGGGACGGCATCGATGGGCTCTCCGTCCACGAGGATCCGCCCGGCGTCCGGCCGCGCGAAGCCCGCGATCATCCGGAGCAGCGTCGTCTTGCCGCACCCCGACGGGCCGAGCAGCGTGAAGAATTCCCCGGGCAGGATGGTCAGCGTCACATCGCGGACCGCCCAGATCTCCCCATATCGCTTCCCGACCCCTTCCAGCCTGACCTCGGAGGAGAGTTTGGGGCTCATGAGGGCTTCTCCGCGTGGGCGCGCAGCCGGACCAGCGGAACGCAGGCCAGGCCCGCCAGGGCAAGCATACCGTAGACGACGGCGGGGGTCGTCCATGTCAGGAGGGTGGTGGCCGCGACCGGCCCGATGAACGCGGCGCCGATCCGGGCGGAGTTGACCAGGCCGATAGCCTCGCCGCCCGCCCGTTGGGCGATCCGCGCCACGGCCAGCGGGAACACGGGGGCCACGCAGAGCACCTGGAAGAACCGGACCAGCCCGAAGCTCCAAGCGTCCCATGTCAGCGCCAGGAGCGCCAGCAGGCCCGAGGAGGAGGCGAGGAACGAGGCGATGGCCCTCCGCTCGCCCAGGAGGTCGGCCAACCGCGGCGCTGCGAGCGACCCCAGGGCAGCCCCAACCCCCGAGGCGAAGATGATCAACCCGCCGATCTCCAGCGTGCTCGTGGTTGCCACGCCCAGCGGGGGAAGGATCTGGGGGAGCACCGCCGTCAGAAAGAACACCTGGACGGACCCGGCCAGCACGAGGAAGCACGCCACCAAGATCTCCCCCCAGGAGATCTGGCGCCGCTCCTCCTCGACCGCCGCGGAGAGGCGTGGTTGGGGGACCCCCCACTGGACCAGTCCCGCGCACCCCCAGAGGATCGCCCCGCCCAGGAGGAACGACGGCACGAAGCCGATGCGGGCCGCCGCGACGGCGCCGGCCAGCGGCCCCAGGATCTGCCCCACGGTCATCGCCGACTGGATCGCTGAGACCTCCCGCCGCACGTCCCGGTCGGGGGATCGCCCCGCGATGATGAAGGCAAAGGTCGAGGCCGCGCCCATGGCCCCGAGCACGAGACGGGCCAGGAAGAGCTCGATCAGCGACCGCGCCATCGCCATGCCGACGAAGCCGAGCCCCTGGAGGATCTCGACCACCACGTAGAAGGTCTTGGGGTTCCCCTTTCCGGCCAACCGTCCCCAGACGGGCGTGGTAGCGACGGTGACAAGCGCCGAGATCCCCAGGATCCAGCCGGTCCACCTGAGCGTGGAGACGGGATCCACGGTGGAGAGCCGCTGGATGTAGAAGGGTAGGCTTACATAGACGAAGGACCACGCGAAGGTCCCGAAGAAGAGCGCCACCGGGAGGATTCGTCGCGACGGCCACATCAAGCGCATCACGGCATCAGAGGCGGAAGAGGGAGCCGGCGCCCCCCCTGGCCGCCAGCCGGTGGGCCAGCCAAGTCCCGCACCCGACCAGGAC
>Ga0209322_10000827_pt1 | contig 18069 bp, 12 predicted proteins | sample Rifsed19ft1_FD_184013 | JGI IMG/M metagenome (GOLD analysis project Ga0209322, IMG submission 184013) | Soil microbial communities from Rifle, Colorado, USA - sediment 19ft 1 (version 2) | ecosystem: Environmental > Terrestrial > Deep subsurface > Rock core/Sediment | place: Rifle, Colorado... | reverse complement strand
CCGTGACGCTCCGGTCCCCGTCCCAGAAATACCTCGACGAGATCGGCTGCCCGTACAAGAAGTACTCCGAGAACCTCTACGTAACGCCGGGCCCGCACGCGTGCTCGAAGCTCATCGCCGCGGCGATGGACGCGGGGGCGAAGATCCAGAACATGACGAGCTTCGAGGACGTTGTCCTCCGGGAGAAGAACCGCGTGGCGGGGGTTGTCATCAACTGGACGCCCGTCCAGGCGCTCCCGCACGAGATTACGTGCGTAGACCCCGTTGCGCTCGAATGCGAGCTCGTGATCGATTCCACGGGCCACGACGCGTCCGTGATCCAGTCCCTCGAGAAGCGGGGACTCGCGAAGCGGATCGGCGAAGGCGGGATGTGGATCGAGAAGTCCGAGGACGCCGTCGTCGAGCACACGGGCCTCGCGTATCCTGGCGTCATCGTCGCGGGAATGGCGGTCTGTTCGACGTACGGCCTGCCGCGGATGGGCCCGACGTTCGGTGCGATGCTCCTGAGCGGCAAGCGCGCCGCCGAGGTCGCGCTGAAGGAGCTCGGCCGGACGCCGAAGAAGAAGTCGAAGTAGACGGCCGAGCGGCTTAATCCGGCCCGCGACGATGCGGGACATCGATGGTCGACCCCCTCGTCGTCGCCGCCGTCATCATCGCCGTCGTGGTTCCCTTCGTTGTCGTCCCCGAGGTCGCTCAGCGACTCGGCTACAACCCGCGAAGCTCTCGCGTCCGAACCGTCGTGTGGCTGACGTTCCTCGCGATTCTCTTCGTTCCCGCGGCCGTACTCGCCCCCGGATTTCTACCGGGAGTCTCCGCCGTCGATTGGCTGCTCTTCCTCGTAGCGGTCGTCGTCGCCATCCTCTACGACTATCACCGTCTGAATCCGGATCGAGTTCCGTGGCGCCGACGGAGCGGGTGACCTCAACCCTTCGTCGTCACGCCGCCGGAAAGCTGACGACGTGACCCTCCGCCTGGCGGCGGGTCTTCGCGGGCTCACGGATCCGGAATCCGCGATGGCGGGCGTACTTATGCATGATCCTGAGGATGTACCGGCCCCCGAGACGGGCCGTCGCGACGATCACTGCGCGGGCCGGCGGCGGGAGCTTCGTCATCTGCGCGAGGTTGGTATCGATCTCCATGAGGATATGCCGCCATGCGCGGTAGGTGACGTTGAACCGGGCCTCGTCGATCATCGTATCGAGATTGTAGAACTCCTCGCCCCGGAGGATCCCGATCGGGACGAAGGTGAGGGGCGCCGTGACGAAGTGGCTGTTCGGGATCTGCTCCATCCGGTCGATGAGGTCGACCGTCATCCAAGCGTCCTCCGGGGTTTCGCCCGGAAGGCCGAGGATGATCGTGTAGGCGGGGTACCAGTAGTTCCGGTTCAGGATCTCCGTCGCTTGCACGACGATGTCCGGCCACTCCTCCGGCGAGAACGGCGCGGCCTTCCGGTGGAGGACCTCGCGGGACAGCTTCGGGCTCCCCGTCTCGATCCCGCTCTGGATCCCGACCCACTTGCCCGGCCCCGCCCGGACGATCGTCGAGATGTCCTCGATGAGGCCCGGGTTCGAGACCGCCGCGCTCACGGTCCCGTGGGTCGGATAGCAGTGCCGCACGCCGGGCCGGTCCATCACGTACTGGAACAGCTCCTTCACGGCGTCCTCGTTCGGCTCCATCGTCCGCCAGTTCTCGAGCTTGTACAGGAAGATGTCATCCGAGTGTAGCTGGATCGATTCAGAGCCGTACCGCGTGTTCCAGGCGATCTCGTCGCCGATGTAGTCGAGCGGGAAGTACCGGGATTTCCGGAGGGTGACCTCGCAGAACCCGCAGCCGCGGCCGCACCCGCGCATGACCTCGTTCATCGCGTTCATCGTCGGGCCGAGGATCTTCGGGACCTGCTCCGGCGTCGGAGCGGTCGCGTTCGTGAACCTCATCACGGGCGGCGCATCGCCGCGGGCGACCTGCTCGAAGATGTCCGTCGCGAGGTGGTCGCACTCCCCGTGAACAATCGTGTCGATCCCGAGGGATTGTTGCATCTCCGGGCGGTAGTCGAAGTGCCACGCCCCGGGCCCGCCGAGGACGACCTTGTACTTCCGGCCGGGACGGTGGTTCACTTGCGCTATCATCTCGAGAAACATCGCCTTCGTGTACGGCGTGAGGGCCCCGCCCATGGTGAACGACATGCTCACGGGCCCGAGGCCGAGGGGATCCATCGTGTGGAGGCCGACGACCTCCGTATCCTCCGTGATGAACCGCTGCACGTTCCGCGGGTCCGCGATAGCGACGTCGTCCCGGCCGACGCGATTCACGAGGTCCGACTCGATCTTCCGGAGTCCGTACGGGATCCGGACGGGCTGACCCCGCGCGTCGAGCTCCACCGGGTCCGCGAGAATCCGGAATGCGAGGCGGGAGATCGCGTAGTCCGTGGGCATGCAACTGAAGAACGTGGCCAGAGGCACGCCTCGGAAGTTCGTGAGAAGGGTGTAATCCGTGACGAGGACGTATCTCGACATTCGTCCACCACCTGTCGCGCGTGTCCCCAACACGAGGGCCAAGAGCCGATGTCCCTGTGCCCGCCCCGGACGGACGCTGACCGAGATATATGTTTCGGACCGACGAACCCGGAACTTCGGATTTCAGACCTTTGCAGCCCGCGACCTTCGCACGCTCGGAGGCTAGATATCGTTCGTCGGGCCTTCCTGTGACCGTGGTCCAGAAGAAGGCTGCTGCTGCGAAGGGGAGGAACGAGACTCCCGCCTTGCAGGACTGGTCCCTCCCGACCGCGACGTACCTCTACCGGGATCCGAGCGCCGCGACGCTGCAGTGGGAAACGATCGCATCGTACCTCCGCGACACCCTCGGCATCCCCTGCGAGGTCCGGAACGAGTTCTTCTCCCTGTTCGGCGGGAGGAATCGGGAGGATCTCGCCCGACGGATCGCCGCGACGAAGGTCCGGCACATCCAGCGACCGTTCGAGGTCATGCAATCGCTGTACGGTGAGGTCCAGTTCGAGCGTCGGCTCCTCGAGGAGCCTTCGAAGCGCGTGCCCGGTGTCCTGTATGATGGGTACCGCTACGCGACCTTCCTGCGGGACCTCCTCCCCCCGATGGAGCGGAACCTTCGCCTGATCCACATCGTGTTCGCGCACCGCCTCCTCGGGACCTTTGACGAGGACGGGCGGTATCATGCGCGGGCCGTGGTGTGCAGCGTCCCTTCCGTCGTCTCGACGAGTGGGATCGTCGAAGGCCCCGCGAAGCCGAAGGAGTACTACATCGTGAAGGCACAGCTCTCGATCGCCCTCGGCGCGGTCCCGTTCGAGGCCGCGAAGCAGCCCTTCGCGGGCAAGTTCATTGACTACGATGATTCGCGCATGACGGAAGTAGCGAAGGGCTATGCCCTTCAGGCCGCGATGTACCACATCACGCACGAGCCGTTCTGCGACGATCCTTCCTGTCGGCTCTTCAACGCGCACTGGCAGTCCGAGCTCATCGCGGCGCAAGTCGAGTCGGGTCGTCTGTGCGCCCGCCACGAGGCGACGGTGGGGGAGATCCGGCGGACGGCTGGGAGGTCTCGAACGACCCGTTCGGACCGGCCGTTGCGACCGGGGCGGTAAACGGTGCCCGGAAACCATTATGAGCGCGGCGGGAGGTGCGGGCCGCCATGATGCTCGACGAGCGGAAGTGGGCGGGCATGTTGATTTTCCTGGCGGGCGCGCAGTTCTCCGTGTTCCTTGTGATTGCAGAAGCGATCTATCCGGGGTACAGCGTGTCGGGCAACTTCATCAGTGACCTCGGCGTGGGACCCGCCGCGAACGTGTTCAACGGCTCCGTGATCCTCCTCGGGCTCCTCGCGTTCGGAGCCGTGTACGTAAGCCGTCGCCTGTTCGACCGCGTTCTCCTGATTCTCTTGTTCCTCACGGGGATCGGCGCGGTCGGCGTCGGCGTCTTCACAGAGGCCTTCGGCGGCGTCCACACGGTCGTCTCCTTCATTGCGTTCGTCTTCGCAGGCCTCAGTGCGATCTGGTCGTCCCGTTTCGTGAAGCCCCCATTGTCGTACGTCGCGATCGTCCTCGGCGTCTTCGGGCTCCTCGCTCTCGTCCTCTTCGCCGCGAAGGTCTACCTCGGCCTTGACCAAGGCGGCATGGAGAGGATGATCGTGTATCCCGTTCTCGCATGGGCGATGTCGTTTGGCGGCTACATGATGGCGGAAGCCCCCGCCGGGTAACGATCTCCTCCGTGCCGTTCCCGCAGTCGTCTCTCGAGAAAATGCACCTCGCTCCATGGCTTCGGATCCAAGAAACCCTGAGCGTCCGCAAACGGTCGCGTGATCTCCCGACTCTGCGCAAGCTCGTTTCCCCGCACCCGCACACCCGGTTGCTGGATCTCGGCGGTGGCGCCGGGAGCGCGACCGCGCGGTTCGCGAGTGGATGCCGCAAGGTCGTCATGCTTGAGCCGAATCGACGCAAGATCCGCCTCGGTCGCTCGTTGCACCCCGGGTTTCACTTCGTCGAGGGACAAGCAGAGGCGTTGCCGTTTGTCGAGGAATCGTTCGATGTCGTCGTCGGTGTGGTCTCGTTCCACCATGTGAGCGATCCCGCTGCGGCACTCAGGGAGGCTCATCGCGTTCTCCGACGATCGGGCAGGATTGTGCTTCACGAGCTCTACCCGGTTCATCACGCGAGCGTCGCCCCTCGCCTTTTGGGAACGTGGTTCCACGGCTCGAAGCCGCAGCTTTTCACTCCCGGCGAACTGAAGGTCCGGCTGGAGTCCCACGACTTCCGCGAGGTCTCGACAATGGACGGAGTCCGAGGCTACTTCGTCTGGGGAATCCTCTAGTCCCGGCCAAGCCATGGTACGCGCGCTCTCGTTCACGAAAGGATTAGACTGGATCCTGCTGTGCCCGCGCTCCGGAGGTCATCATGGCGGTGGAAGTGCGCCAGAAGGCTCCCGATTTCACGCTACCGACCGACGAGCGCAGGAAAGTCACTCTATCCCAGGAGCTTGGAACCGGCCCACGTCTAAGGAGTTTGCCGCGAAATCCGTGAGTTTATTTCCGCGCGCTCCATTCCGGTGCGCAACGATGGACGCGCGAATGCGGGACGCGTACGAAAAAATGAAGGAGGCCGCGCGGCAACGAGGTCGCGTGCTCGTCGCGTATTCCGGCGGCGTCGACTCTGGCCTCGTCGCGAGGATCGTGTACGACGCAATCGGCGAAGACGCGCTCGCCGTAATCGGGGACGCAGAGTCCCTCTCGCGGCGGGAGTTGCAGGAGGCGAAGGCCAACGCCGAGGAGATCGGCATCCCGTTCCGCATCGTGGCTGTGAGCGAGCTGGCGTCCGAGGACTACCGCCAGAATCCGACGAACCGTTGCTACTTCTGCCGCGCGGGTCTGGCGGACACGCTTCTCAAGATCGTGGACCAGGAAAACTACAGCGCGATCGCGGACGGCATCAACGCCTCCGACCTCGGTGACTACCGACCCGGCATCCAGGCGATGAACGAGGCAGGCGTCTGGCACCCGCTCCTCGAGTTCGGCCTCGCGAAACCAGACGTCCGCGCGCTCGCGAGGGACCTTGGCCTCTCGTTCTACGACAAGCCGAGCAACGCATGCCTGTCCTCGCGGATCCCGCACGGCACGCCGATCACAGTCGAGCTCCTCCGGACCGTCGAGGCTGCGGAGGACTACCTCCGGGACCGCGGATTCCGTCAGGTCCGGGTCCGCCATCACGGCCCGACCGCGCGAATCGAGGTCCTTCCGGAGGAGATCCCGAGGTTGCGGGCGATCCATGGGGAGATTGCGGGCGCCCTGCGATCCCTCGGATTCCGAGAAGCGGTGATTGACCCGGCCGGCTACCGCGCGAGGGCCTGACGGCTGCGCGGCGTCGCGACGAGATGGCGGCAGTGGAGCTTCGAGAGGTCGTAGCACTCCGGGCACGTGTCGGGCTGGTCCGTGAGCGTTCTGAGCCGCTTCGCGGTGTCCATGCTCAGGGCGTGCTCCATCTTGCACGCCTCGTCGTGGAACCGGCCCTCGGGGACGCCGAGGCGCTGCGCGAGAAACCACTCCATCACGCAGTGCCGCTGGAGGATTGAAACCGCGATCCGCGTCCCCTTCCGCGTGAGCCGCGTGCCCTTGTACTTTGCGTGCTTGGCGAGCCCATTCCGCGTGAGCTTGTCGAGCATCTCCGTGACGCTCGCCGGAGAAACCTTGAGGACATGGGACAGGCCGCCGGTCCGTGCGGGCCCGCCGGTGTCCTTTGTCAGGAGGTAGATGTACTTCAGGTACATCTCGACGTTCTCGTTCCTCGTCGCAGGTTGGACCATGACGCGATTGACAGTCGACGGGCAGGGATAAAGTTTTTGCACGTATCCCGTCCCTGTTCGGGATGGAAATTTTCAGAAATCCGAAATCATATATACCGAAGCTTCATAGCTACCTAGTAGCCGATTTAGGCAGCCCGAAAAGCGGAGCCTTGGAACGCGATGGTCGTTGCTCAGTACCTGCTCACCTTCCGTGAAGTCCTCGAGGCCGCCCTCCTCACGGCGATCATCCTCGCCTTCCTCGTGAAGACGGGACGGGATCGCCTCGTGCGATATGCGTGGTTCGGGGTGTACGGGGCGACCGCGGCGAGCCTGGGACTCGGTGCGGGGATCTGGCTCGCGTACGGAACCCTATCCGACGAGAACAAGGTCCTCTTCGAAGGCGTCGCGGCGCTCATCGCGGTCGCCGTCCTCACCTCGATGATCTACTGGATGGCGGTGAAGGGTCGCACGATCAAGCACGAGGTCGAGAACCGAGTCGAGGCGGTCGTCACGCAGGGCGCGATCCTCGGGCTCGCCTCCGTCACGTTCGTCCTCGTCTTCCGGGAAGGTCTCGAGACGGTCCTGTTCCTCACGCCGTTCCTCGTCGCGGACGCCGTCGAGACGCTCATCGGAGCCGCCCTCGGCCTCGCGATGGGCCTCGCGCTTGCTTTCGGGGTCTTCCGCGTCGGCCTCAAGCTCGACCTGCGGAAGTTCTTCTATTTCACGAGCCTCCTCCTGATCCTCCTCGCAGGCGGCCTCCTTGGCTACGGCGTCCACGAGGTGATCGACTACGCCGAGCTCCGGAACGTCGATCTCGGGTGGTTCGGCTCCACCGCGTACACCCTGCCGATTGCGAGCGACAGCCTGTTCCACCACAAGGGCGTAATCGGATCGATCTTCGCAGTGATGTTCGGCTACACCGTCAGCGCGGAGTGGGGCCGGCTCGTCGCGCACCTCGCGTACCTCGCTGTCACGTTGCCCCTGATTGTGATCGTGTACCGGCGGCCAGAGTGGCTGCGGGCCGCGTCCTCTCGTATTCGGCAGCTGTTCCGGCCCACCCCCGCGACGCCCGGGGCCGGAGACCCGAAAAACGAATAGGTCTCAGAAATCTATTTCAGCGGCACAGGGTTGTCGAGTCCATGCCACGGAAGCGGTCCCCTGCCACGGTCGCGATCCATCCGCGCGGCGAGGCCGCCCCCGGCCCGCTGGTCACTCCGATTTTCGCGTCGTCGACGTTCCGCGTGAAGGACTCGAAGCAAGGCGCGGAGTTCGCGCACACGATCGCTCCCCGCCAGTACTACACCCGTTGGGGCAACCCGACGACCGCGGACCTTGAAGACACGGTCGCGAAGCTCGAGAACGGTGCCGCAGCTCTCGCGACGGGCTCGGGAATGGGCGCGATTGCCTCCGCAATCCTCACGTTCGTGAAGTCTGGCGGGCACGTCGTGGCGGGAATGAGCCCATACACCGCCACGGTCGAAGTCCTCGAGCATCTTCTCCCGAGGTTTCGAGTCCGCACGACGTGGGTGGACCAGCGCGTCCCCGGCGCGTTCGCCGAGTCCGTTGAGGACGAGACGTCCCTCGTGTATGTCGAGACACCCGCCAATCCGACGATGATGATCACGGACTTCCGGGAGGCCGTCAAGGCAGCAAAGTCCGTCGGCGCCGTCATCCTCGCGGACAACACGTTCGCGACCCCGATCAACCAGAGACCGATTGACTTCGGCGTTGACGTGGTACTCCATAGCGCGACGAAGTACCTCGGGGGCCACAGCGACGTCGTGGCGGGCGTTGCCGTCGCAAGGACGCGCACGCTTTTCGACCGGATCTGGTACACGTACAAGCTTCTCGGACCCACGCTCGGACCCTTCGAGGCGTTCCTCGTTCGACGCGGGATCAAAACATTACCCGTTCGAATGCACCAGCAGAACAAGAACGGAATGGCGCTTGCGAAGCAGCTCGAGGACCACCGCGGGGTCTCGAAGGTGCACTATCCAGGACTGAAGTCGTTCGAACAGCACAGCCTTGCACGTCGCCAGATGGCGGGCTTCGGCGCGATGCTCTCGTTCGAGCTGAAGGGTGGTTACAAGGCGGGGCTCCGGTTCGTCGAGTCCGTGCGACTCGCAACGTTGGCGGTGAGCTTGGGCGGGGTGGAGACGCTCGTGCAGCATCCCGCGAGCATGAGCCACGGGACACTTACCGCGAAGGAGAGGAAAGCGCAGGGTGTGAACGAAAGCCTCGTCCGCGTGAGCGTGGGACTCGAGGACATCGACGACCTGACCGAGGACTTCGACCGGGCCGTGCGAAAGGCGTCGCACTGATGCCTGAGCGGCTCACTCGAGCGCGCCCTCGAGGCGGAGAAGCTTCCGCTTCCACTCGAGGCCACCGGTGAACCCGCCAAGGCCGTTCGTCCCGACGACGCGGTGGCAGGGAATCACGATGCACGCGGGATTCTTCGCGAGGGCGTTCCCAACCGCGCGCGACGCACCCGCGTTCCCGATTGACTTTGCAATCTCCCCGTACGTGCGCACTTCCCCCGGAGGGATTTTCCGCGTTGCCTCGTACACCTTCCGCTCGAACTCGGTGAAGCCGAAGAGGTTGACCCGATACCCGCCCAGGTCGACGGGCTTGCCCGCGAAGTACCGCGCGAGATCCCGTGCGATCGGGCTCTGGGGCGCCGTGGGCGGTCTCCGGACTCCGACATGGATTTCCTGCACGATTCCCTCGGCATGCTCAACGCTTACGCGACCCAGCGGCGTTTCCAGGATTTCTGCCATCGCCTCTCCCGCGGCAGGGAGGGCGCCCCCGTCTATGTGCCTTGCGCTGCCCTCCGGCGGTCCTCCGTGGTTCACCCGCCGGAGAACGCCTGAATCAGCTCGACCCGGTCCCCGTTTCGCAGCGAGAGCTTCCGGATTCCCTCGACAAACATCTCGTCGTTCACCGCGACATTCACGAGGGAGTCCTCGCTCTCAAGGACCTTCTTCAGTGGCGGATACCGCGCGGAGAGGAGGTCCAAGAGCTCCCCGACCGTTCGAACCTCGTCGGTGACCGTCACCGCACCGTCCTCGATCTCGACGAGCGCTCGCGGAATTCGGACCGTGACGTTGAACCCGAACACGATCCGGTTCAGCTCTTCCCGCCAATCAAGGTTTGGGATTCCTTCACGACTGAGGTTGCAGAGGCGATAGAACCGATCGAGCATGGCGTCGAATTCCTGGCGGTCGAGCCGTTCGCCCTTGTATGGCCCGCCCTTTACGGGCTCCTCGAACCACCGGTCCGGGCACGTGTCGTCCGTCCGTCGCACGCCGAACATGTAGTTGATCATCCGTTCGATCCCGCAGATGTTCGCGCCGATCGCGGCGAGGTGTTCCGGGGTGTAGCGCAGCCCCGTCGCGTTCTCGACCTGTTCTACGAACTCCTCGTAGCCGGGCAGGTTCGGGGAGTTGAAGAGCTTCGTCGTGAACCGGCACATCCCGACGCTGTCTCCGACCGCATACGTCTCCTCGCACACCTTTACAGCGAGCTCCTTCCCGTCGTATCCGGTCGGCTTCCCGCTCACGTATCCTCCGTAGAGCCGGGCCTTGAACTCCGGGTCGTCGTTGACCCGCGCGTTGATTTCGAGGGTCACTCGGTTCCGGAGGTGGTCGAAACCGCGAGTCGCGACCGCGAGGCCGAGGGCGAACGCCTTCAGGATTCTCGCGTCGTGCGGATCCGACTGCATCGTGCGCTTCACCGCCATCCGGTACTCGAGCGCTCCCGGCGGGTAGAAGCCCTCGTCCACCGCGCTGCTCCCCGCAGCGATCGCGCGACCGAAGCCCTCCCTTCGGGCGGTGAGGAATAGGAGTTCCGCGATCGCGAGGTAGTTGCCCCAGGAGAGGTCGAGCCCGCCCGCGGCCTCCCGCGTGACGAGCCCGCGCTGGAACAACTCCATCGCCCAGCTCAGGTTCCCTCCGGTGGCGGACGTGTCGAGCCCGAGGTCGTTGCAGATGTTGTTGAGGTAGATCACGACCTGCGGCTTCGTCATACCGATGTTCGGCCCGAGCTTCCCGACGGTCACGTACTCGGGCCCCTCGCCCGCGAGGTATCGATGGCCATCGTATCCCAGGGAGTCAACGTGCTTCACCAGAGCTTGGAGGTCCGGGTCCTCCGGGTACATTTTCGTTACATCGTTCATCGGGCGGCAGTTCACGGGGCACCGAAAGCAGCCGGTCATCCCCGGCCGGAAGGGGTCGAAGTGCTCGGAGTCGAGGGTTTCGACCCACACGGTCTCTTGGTTGTTTTTCGTGCCCATCGCCCAGATCTGGCGGGACGGCTTGTAGAGGAACGGCGTGCCCCGTTCGTGGAGGATTTTCGTGACGCCGGTGCCCATGAATTGCGAGGCGATTCGCTTGTTCGTCGGTCCGACTTTGTCTGGGCGCGCGTACTCGAGCCGGGCGAGGTTCTTGATCACGATGCCCTTGAGGTTCAGGGAGCCGAGCTTCGCGCCGCCGCCTCCGCGGGCATGGGTTGACTTCGGCCCCGCCATCACGCCTGCAATCCGCACCCCGAGCTCCCCGGCCCGCGTGATGTTGATCATCGCGAGGTCGCCGCCCCAGCGGCCGTCGTAGTCCTCCGCGATCCGGGTCCGCATTTCCACGTTGTCGAGACCCGCGTATTCGGCCGCGTCGTGGAACTCGACCTGGCCGCCCGTGATCGAAAGGAGCGTGAGTCTCGATGCGCGGCCGTAAAGAATGAGATGGTCGATCCCGTTGAGCTTGAGGAACGAGGGGAAGTAGTCGCCCGCGTTCGAGTCGAGGAGGATCCGGCTGTCCGGGGACCACGAGGTCAGGTTCCCCCGGGACGCGCTCGGGATGATCCCCGTCGCGATTCCGGCGCCGTAGATTACAGGCGTCACCGGGCTCATCGGGTCTGAGGACGGGTCGAGGAGGTTCGCGAGGTAGAACATGTTCACCCCGCGGCCCCCGAGGAAGACGTCGACCACGTGCTTCGGCGTGTACGCCTCGCGGACCTCCCGCTGCTCGAGGTCGATGAACAGGGTCCGACCCTGCGTGGGGAACTGCGGCTCCCGCGAGAGGCGGGCCAGCAGGCGGTCGACCCGCTCGCGAATCATCGGCATCCTAACGGACGCTCGGGTTAAAGTCGTTTCTCGCCTGGGTCCGAGGACCTGTGAGGACGGCCCCGGATGGTCCTTGGAGGACGAGCCATGCAAGATGCCCATGGACGCCCCAGACAATCTTTAGGTGGTTCGGCCCCTCAATTCTAAGCGAGGGGCTTTCCGCGGTGTCGTAGTTCTTCCTCGCGATGGAGCAGGTCCGCAAGGCGGTTCTGCAACAGTCGGAACTCCGCGCTGACCGCCTCTTTCCAGGCTTTCAGGTCGGGTCGACTTCCCGCTCCCGCTTGCGCCACCGCATGACGTTGTCCGGAGAATCGTTCGAGCTCGTTCAGGAGCCGGGCCCACTCTCGTTCGATCTCATGGCGATCCGACTCGAACTGACGATCCTTCAAGTCCATAATCTCGGCGCGAGCGTCCAGGCCCTCTGCCCGTTCCTTGATCATCTCTTCGCGCGCTCGGACCCCCTCCTCTTTCTCGATCATCTCGAGGGCCCGCTTCTGGAGAAACTTGTAGTTTTTGTCGAGTTCCACGGCGCGGAGCCGGGCATCCTGCATCGCGACGTCTGCCCCCGCCCGGATGGACTTGGCCTGGCCAGAGCCCTGCTCAATTTCCCTCGCGCTCGCATCAAGGTGGGCGGACAGAGATTGAAGGCTCGCTTGTCGAACGTCGAGCTGTTTCGTCTTCTCCCGGAGCGATTCTTCTCGCACGGAGAGGCCGGCCCGCTCCTTCGAGAGCGATTCCATGGCCGCCGCGAGATCCTTCTCCCAGCTCACGAGCTGTGCGTCCTTGGTTGCGAGCTCTCCCTTCCGACCCTCGATTTCCTCGCGGAATTTCTCGAATCGTTCTCGCTCTTCGGCAATCTCCGCTCGGGTCTTTTCCGCCTCCCGACCGCGAGCCTCGAGGTTGGCGACCTGTCGGGCGATATCATCGAGTTTCGCCTTTTGTGCGGCTTCCACTCTTGCGAGGTCCGCCCCACGGTCCTTTAGCCTGGCCTCCTGTGCCGAGAGCTCCCGGGAGGCCCCTAGGAGCTCCACGCTACGCGCCGTCAGGACTGTCTCCCGCTCTTGCAATTGCTCCTGAACGTGACGAAGCCGCCCCTCGCCTTCGCGAAGCGTCGACTCTCGCGCGTTGAGCGGCTCTTCTTTTCTCCGAATCTCCTCACGCTGTCGTTGGAGGCCCTGCACGACCTCATCGTATTTCTTGCGGGCCTCGTCGATGCCTTTCTGGAGCTCGTTTAGGCGCGCGACCTCTTTGAGGCGGGACTCTTGGAAACCGGCGACCTCTCGTTCGAACCGACTGCGGTTCCCCTTGACGTAGGCCTCGAACCCCGTGTGCTCGGCACGGACACTCTCCGCCAGCTTCTGCAGGTCCGCGGCGCGTTTTTCGGCCTCCGTCTCCCTTCTTGTGAGTTCGCTCATCCGAGCTTCGTTGGCACGCTCTTCCTTCCCGAGCTGTGCCCGAAGTGTCTCCTGGCTCGATCGGTCCCCAGCAAGCTGTTTCTCGAGCCCGCGCAGGCTCTGCCATTGCTCCTCGAGACTCTCAATCGTCGAAGTTCGCTCCTGATCGAATTTCGTCCGCGATTCAATGAGCTGTTGCTCCATTATTCGGAGTTCCTCCGACTTCCGCTGTAGCTCTCCGTGGAGCTTCGATTCGAGTGCCGCCGCTTCCTTCGTTAAGCGTTCATGATTCTTACGGGCCGCCTCCGCGGCAGATTGTTCCCGCGTCAGGGCTTCCTGCCGCACCGCGATCACCTCCTCGCGGGCCTCGACGTCCCGGATTTTCTCCTCTGCTTCTCTGGAAAGGGATACGGCGTCTTTCTCGGCCGAGGACAACATTGACTCGCGTTCCGAAAGGGCGGCCTCGCGCGGCGACATCTCAGCACGCTGCGCGTCCAAACTCGCCTGGACCTCCGCCGTCCGCCGCTCGAAGGCCTCGATTCGTCCCCTCAGGTCCGCCTCACCGGCCGACACGGAGCCCTCGCGCGCGTTCCACTCCGCCGCCCGGGCCTGTTCAGACTCGTGAAAGGCTTTCGTCTCCGCTGCGAGCGACGCGGTCGCTCGCTCGACTTCCTCCCGCTTCTGCACGAGTTGCTCCTTACTCTCGGCGAGAGAACGTTCCCGACCCTCGACATCCTTCAGCTTGGCCTCGGTGTCTTGTGAAAGCCTCTGCGCATCCTGTTGGGACGCGGACGCCTTGCCCTCGCGTTCCCCGATCTCGGATTCTCTCCGCGCCACCTCGGACTCGTGCCCCTCGAGGGCCTTCACCCGGCCGTCGACGTCCGACTCCAGCCGCTCGAGCCTTTCCTCGCGTTCCTCCAACTGCTTCGACCATTCTTGGAGCTGGCTGCGCTCGAGTTCGACCTCGGACACTTTTGTCTGGAGATGCTCGTCGTGCTGACGGATTTCGTCGAGTTTCCGATCGAGGTGCCCCTTCTGCTCGTCGAGCTGTTCTGCCTGCTGGGAAACGAGCGCCGCCTTCTGTTCCACCTCCGTCCGCTGCGGAGCGAAACGTTTCTCCTCCTCGCGAAGGCCGGATTCCCGCGCCGCAATGGCCTTCTCCTCTTCCGCGATCTGCGCGGCCCGGGCTACGAGGCCTTCCTCAAATCGATCTTGGACCGACACCATCAGGAACTTTGCGAACGTGGGGTGGTCCTGCGGGAGTCGACCTCGATACGCAACGATGAGGCGGAGGTTGTCCGCCTGAAGCGCCTTCAGTCGATAGCCCGCACTTTCCGATTCCTCCTCGCCCTCCAGCCCTCGGCCGGGGAGGTTTTTCTGAGCATCCGGCAGGGAGATTGGGCACCCCGGGTCGAACACGAGTTCCTTTAGCGGCGTGCCGTGTGGATCGAGTAGAAAGGCCTTCGCGATTCGTCCCTGGCGGCTTCGAAGGATGTTGAAGAGCACGAGGACAATCGCGGCCCCCGCGAGGCCGAGTCCAGCGATTCCGAACCACTCCCCAGAAGCGAGCCCCTCGAGCAAGTAAGGCGTCGGCACAATCGAGGTTGCCATCAGCAAGCCCCGGGATCCCATGATCGAGTTGGGACCGAGCGTTTCACGTTTCAATCGGAAGTTCCGAATCCGCACAGTGACGTGCTCCACCCAACGGAAACCGCTTCGCCTGGGATTCGCTCGATTTGCGTTCGACTGTATTTAACGAAACGGACGCTGTTATCCATGATGATTTCGCCCTAGCGTGGTCTCAGCGTTGATTCTCGGCTCCAAAACCCAAGGGCGAAGCGATTTACCCGCAGGCGCCCACCGGAAACGTCTACCGTTCCAATCAATGAGGGATTTCCATCGACCCACGCATGCGCAGGCAGAGCTCGACTGACCGGTTTGGCCGGCTCGCGATGCTTGTTGTGGTTACCCTCGTCCTCATCTTGCCGATCTCCACTGTTTCAAGCGCCGGCACGTTCACGTTCCCGGTTCAATCGGAACAGCCAATTACGGGCACGACGACAGGCCTCGGTGGTGCCCAAACGGATGACGGCGTCCTCGAGACGCTGCGCGAGAACGACACCGCCCCGGATTCCGTCACCGCCCCTGCAACACAGACGTTGACGACGGGCACCATGGTCGGTGGAACGTTCCCGGGGGATGTCTCCTCGGAGGACGGGGTTTTCGTCCAGTACCGTGAGGCCGCGGCGGGCATCGACGCTATCGCGTTTGACTCCGCAACAAGCTTCGCACAGGACGCCGCCGCATCCAGTTTCAGCTTCAGCCACACGACGAGCGGCTCGAACCGCGTTCTGATCGTAGGCGTTTCGATCCGCAACGACCTCAGCCAGAGTGTGAGCACCGTTACGTACGCCGGGTCCCCGCTGACCTTCCTGCGGGCTGACACGAACGGCGTTAGCGTGAGGTCGGAACTGTGGTATCGCGTTGCGCCAGCGACCGGTGCCAACACCGTCGTGGTCACACTCTCGGTCAGCGCGAAGGCCGCGATGGGGGCCATCTCGTTGACAGGGGTCGACCAGTCCACACCAATCGATGCGAATGCAGGGGCGACCGGCAGCGGGACCGCCCCGAGCGTGAGCGTTACGACTGTGACTAACAACGCCTGGGTCGTCGATGCCGCCGCCTTCCGCTCGACGGCGAATGCGGAACCGACCGGGACCTCGGGTTCCGGTCAAACGCAGCGATGGAGCGGCTACACGGAAAGCGGGGGTGTGTCCGTGAACGTCCGAGGCAAAGGTTCTACGGAAGGGCCGAAGAACTCCCCCGGAGGCGTCGTCATGGACTGGTCCCTGTCGGCGTCCGTGGACTGGGCCATTTCCGCCGCCTCGTTCCGGCCGGGCGTGGAGGCGGAGATTGCATACAGATCGAACACGGGCGCAAACACCTTCAGTAGCCCAAAGACGCGGACGGGGGACGGCTCGACGTGGAGCGCCGAGGCAGAGCAAGCGACGGCGGGCAGCCCAATCCGGGCGGTCCGGATGGCGTGGTCGCCGATCGCACCCACGACGCGGATCATCGTTACGCAGAGCGACGACGGATGGCTCGACGCGTACGTCTGCGCGCCTTCCTGCACGGTGACGAACAACATCGGACAGGTCTGGTCCACAGCGCCGACCACATCCGAGATGCGATTTGACATTGCGTACGAGTACCTGAGCGGCGACGCTCTGCTCGTTTATGGAGTGCTTTCAGCAGACACAACGCGAGACATTGCCTTTCGGACGTATGTCAGTGGCTCCTGGGGCGCAGAGCAGTACCTCGACGATACGGGCCATGGCACGGACGTGCAGTATTCGCTGATCAAGCTCGCCTCCAGGCGGGGGAGCGACCAGATCGGCCTGATCGGTGGCGATGACACGAACAACGATGTCAACGCTTGGATCTGGGACGGGAACGCAGGGGGGTCCTTCACGGAAATCACCGCGAGCGCGCAAAGCCCGAACCGGGAGGAGGTCGCGATCGCGTGGGAGTCGAACTCGGGCCATCTCCTCGCGGTTGCGGCCTTGGTGAGCGACATCGTGTCGAAGGAATACACAACGAGCTGGAGCTCGGCGGTGACGTTCACGTTCGTGGAGAACAACCTCCAGCGGCTCTCCCTGAAACCGAACCCCGTGGGGGACGACATGATCATCGCGATGGGAGAGGACAACGATCAGTTCGAGACGAATTACTGGACCGGCAGCGCGTGGGCCAACAATGTCGTTCACGACGGAGACCCGTTGGGGACCGGCCGGGCGTTCGACTTCGCCTGGGAGGCCACCGGGAGCAATGGCCTTCTCGTGTGGAGCGACACGGCGGGGCAGATCAGTTACAAGACGTTCACGGCGCCGAACACGTGGGGATCCCAGACGAACCCCGCAATGGGTTCGAACGGCCATCCCTGGGTCCAGCTCCGGACGAACCCGTTCGCTGGGGCCGGTGCCCCGAAAATTCTCGGGGCCGTCATGGAGACGACCGCGAACGACCTCGGCGCAATCCGCTGGGACGGCGCGATATTCACCGTCGTCGGCGCGAGCACGTTCTCCGCCGACATCGGCGTAAATGCGCAGAATGAGAGCTTCGAACTCGAATACCAGACGCTGAGAGACGACCAACTTCTCGTCCGGTACGACTGGACAGGCGTCCCGGCTGGGGACTCGTACACGCTGCAGGTGAAGGGGTATCGCCAGGATGAGAACATCAACGTGCAGGTGCTCACGCCACCCTCGGCCTGGGCGACACGGATCACGGTCAACTCTCTCACGAACCAGTTGTTTACCATCGGGCTGACGCTGTCAGAGTACAACGCGGGAACTCCCCAGGTGCGCTTCGTCGATGCCGTCCCGCAAGACGGATCCCTGTCGGACCTGTTCCTCGATTGGGTGGCGGTGACGACTGTGAGGCTGACGCACTCACTCGAAGTTCGACAGAACGTCACTGGCATCATGACCGGATCGAATCCGATCCTCGTTGTGAAGGGAAACATTACCAGCGGTGGGGAGAACTTCCACATCTACGTGTGGAACTTCACCTCCGCTTCGTGGAACCTCCTCATGGCCGCACCCTTCACCCCGACGAACGCATACCACAACGCGTCCCTCGCGGCCGACCACCTGTCCGGAGGAACCGTCCGCGTCCGGTTCGTGGATGCGGCGTCCCAGGATGCGACCCGCTGGGCACTCAGCTTGGACTTCGTCGCGGTCGTGATCACGAACGACCAGGCGACCCTCACCAATGCCGGGGTTTCACCCGCATCGGGCTACATTACGACAAGTTTCACGTTCTTCGTCCGGTATTCCGATCCGGAGAACAACGCCCCGGCGTTCGTCAACCTCACCCTTGACGGTATCGTCTACGCGATGGTCGAGAACAACTCGGCGGATACGAACTACGTCGACGGGAAGGACTACTTCCTAAGCCGAGTGATCGGCGTCCGCGGGACGTTCAACTTCTCCTTCTCGGCGCGGGCATCCGCCGGGGACCTCGCGGTCGCCACGACGCCCGTGCGACAGGTTTCCGTCGTGAACCGGGCACCCACCATCTCGAACCCGATCGCATCCGACGGAGTTCACACGGGCCGGTCGTACATGCGCGACTTCAACGGCACGGACCCGGACAACGACACGCTGGCCTGGTCGCTCTCGACGAATGCCCCCTGGCTGGCGGTTGGATCGGGCAACGGAACCGTGTGGGGCGCCGCTCCTGGGGCAGTGGGGGTGTT
>Ga0209322_10000815_pt1 | contig 18201 bp, 12 predicted proteins | sample Rifsed19ft1_FD_184013 | JGI IMG/M metagenome (GOLD analysis project Ga0209322, IMG submission 184013) | Soil microbial communities from Rifle, Colorado, USA - sediment 19ft 1 (version 2) | ecosystem: Environmental > Terrestrial > Deep subsurface > Rock core/Sediment | place: Rifle, Colorado... | reverse complement strand
GCGAGGGAAAAAAGAACGCCCGTTGTTAGCGGACGTTCATTAAAACTAACATGAAGCCCTCATCCCAGTCAAGGGGATTGAGGCCTATTTTACTGCGCCGGCTGCCCGGTCCCGGGCCCGCCGGGCACTGTCGACGGCGTTGCGGGAGGGGCGACAGGAGCCACGTCAGCAGGCGCTCCCGCTGACGGAACGTCACTCATTATCGACTCTGTCTTTGCCCTGCCAGACATGTAGGTCAACGTTATCGAGGTGACCATGAAAACGGCCGCGCAAGCATAGGTGACCTTGGCAAGGAGTGTGGCCGGGCCTGCGCTCCCGAATATGGTCTGTGAAGAGGAGCCGAAGGTCGAGCCGATTGAAGCGCCCTTGCCGGCCTGCAGCAGCACAGCCACTACCATCACGATGCTTACAAGTATATGGATTATGAGTACGAGCGTGAACATCTTCCCTCCAAAGCCCGTCGCGATATGGCCCTGAGGGCCGGAATCAGGCTTTGCAAAACATTTATTTTACCTATTCGACGGTAAAAAGCAAGGATTAAGTGCGATGAGGATAACTTAGTAGCGGGGCGGGGCTTGATTAGGATGGTCAGCGGGGCTGGAACTTCACTATTCTTGCAAAGTCCTCTGCCTTGAGGGATGCGCCTCCGACAAGGGCGCCGTCTATGTTGGGCTCTGCCATGAGCTCGTCTATATTGTCGGCCTTCACGGAGCCGCCATATATGATGCGGACCTCCCTGGCCGACTCAGCGTCGAAAAGCTCAAAGAGGAGCTCCCTTATGGAGTTATGCACCTCTTCAGCCTGCTGCGGGCTGGCTGTCTTGCCGGTGCCGATGGCCCAGACAGGCTCATAGGCTATCGTTAAGTCCTTAACAGCTGAGCCCAGGCCTGCAAGCGCCTGAGTTACTTGGGTTTTTATCTTTTTGAGGGTTTTCTGGCCTTCCCTTTCCTGAAGGCTCTCGCCAACGCAGACAATTGGTTTGAGGCTGTGCCTCATGGCGGCGAATACCTTTTTGTTGACAGTCTCGTCGGTCTCGCCGAAGTACTGCCTTCGCTCGGAATGGCCTATTATCACGTACTTGCATCCCACTGAGGCAAGCATCTCGCCAGAGATCTCTCCGGTGTAGGCGCCGTTCTTCTCCCAATGGATGTTCTGGCCGGCAAGCTTTATGGGGCTGTCCGCAAGCAGGTGATAGAGGTGGTGGATGGAGGTGAACGGAGGCGCGATGACTACTTCTGCGGAATCGGCGCCTTTAAGGAGTTCCCGGAGCTTCAATACCAGGGCATCGCCCTGGCACAGGTCCGTATTCATCTTCCAGTTTCCGACAATAAGCGGCAGCATCGACAGCTCCGGACCTGAATTCCTTTTAATTCGCGGCTTTATGCTCTTCTTTCTTTTGCCTGAGCGCGGCTATGCCAGGAAGCTCCGCGCCCTTCAATAGCTCGAGGAAGGCTCCTCCTCCGGTGGATATATAGCTCATCTTGGCGTACTCGCCGGCCCTGTGCACGGCGACATCGGTGTCTCCGCCGCCGACAATGGTCATGGCGTATGTGCTCGCCACGCTTGAGACCATCGCAAAGGTGCCTCGGCTGAATGCGTCTATCTCAAATACGCCCATCGGGCCGTTCCAGACGATCGTCTTGGCGTTCTGTATGGCCTCGGTAAAGAGGGTCACTGTCGCGGGGCCGATGTCGAGGGCCATCCAGCCTTTGGGTATCTCCTGGTAAGTGACGACCTTTGTCTCAGCATCTCCGGCGAACCTGTCAGCCACGACAAAGTCTACCGGCATATAGAGCTTGATGTTCTTCTGCCTTGCCTTCTCGATCACTTCCTTTGCGGTATCAAGCGCCTCTTCCTCGGCAAATGAGCTGCCGACCTCGTAACCAAGCGATTTGAAAAAGGTAAGGGCCATGCCGCCGCCGATAATAAGCTTGTCTACCCTGTCGCAGAGCGAAAGGAGCACCTTTACCTTGTCAGATACCTTTTTGCCGCCGATGATGGCCACGAGAGGCCTTGTAGGCTTCTCGAGCGCCATGGCGAAGTAGGTGAGCTCCTTTTTCATGAGGAACCCGGCCCCGGCCTCTTTTACGAAACGGGTCATGGCGACGTTCGACGCGTGCGCGCGGTGGGCCATGGCAAAGGCGTCGTTTATATAAACGTCAGTCAATTCAGATAGTTGTTTGCCGAAGCCCTCGTCGTTCTTCTCCTCTTCGGGGTGGTATCTCAGGTTCTCCAGGAGGACGACATCGCCGGGCTTCATGTTATCGACAATCTTCTTTGTCTCGTCACCCACGCTGTCAGGGGCAAGTACGACATCTTTTTCAAGCAGCCTGCCGAGTCTCTTGGCAACAGGCGCAAGGCTCATCTCCGGGACTGGCTTGCCTTTTGGCCTGCCCAGATGCGAGGCGAGTATTACCTTTGCGTTTTCGTCCAGGGCATAGTTGATGGTCGGCAGGACGCTCCTTATACGGGTGTCGTCCGTTATATTCTGGTTCTCATCCAGGGGTACGTTGAAATCCACCCTGATGAAGACCTTTTTGCCCTTCAGGATTATCTCGTCTATGTACTTTAATCCCTTATCCATTTGGTGCCTGGCTCCGTGCTTTTTCGTGTAACTGTTTGGATTTATTGGTTAATACGTGCTCACAGCCCCTTGCCGGCCATATAGAGCGCCAGGTCTCTCATCCTGCAGGAGAAGCCCCACTCGTTGTCATACCATGCAAGGATCTTGACCATGTTTTCGCCTATCATCTTTGTGGCCTGCGAGTCGAATATCGATGAATGGGGGTTGCCCTTGAAGTCCGCGGAGACCAGGAGCTCCTCGGTGTATTCGAGAATGCCCTTAAGGTGGCCGTTGGCCGCGTCCTTGAAAGCCGCGTTTATCTCATCTGCCGTGGTTGCCTTTGAAAGCTCGACCGTAAGGTCGACGACGGAGACCGTGGGCACCGGCACCCTTATGGCCATGCCGTCGAGCCTGCCCTTAAGTTCCGGTAAAACAAGCGAAACGGCCTTGGCCGCGCCCGTCGAGGTCGGTATCATGGAAAGGGCCGCTGCCCTTGCCCTGCGGAGATCCTTGTGCGGCAGATCGAGTATCCTCTGGTCGTTCGTATAGGCGTGAACGGTCGTCATGAGGCCCTTTATGATGCCGAAGGAGTCATGCAGGACCTTTGCCGCAGGCGCAAGGCAGTTGGTGGTGCAGGAAGCATTTGAAATTATTGAATGTTTCTTGGGGTCGTACTTGTCGTTGTTCACGCCCATGCATATTGTTATGTCCTCGTCCTTGGCAGGGGCTGATATGATGACCTTCTTTGCGCCTGCTGTGAGGTGGGCGGCTGCCTTGTCCCTGTTCGTAAACAGGCCCGTGCATTCCAGGGCGATATCGACATTGAGGTCTTTCCAGGGGAGCTTGGCCGGGTCCCTCTCGGCCGTTACTTTTATCTCTTTTCCGTTCAGTACGATTGAGTTGCCCTTTACCGATATCTCGGCGGGTATTTTCCCGAAGACCGAGTCGTATTTAAGCAAATGGGCGAGGGTAGGGGCGTCGGTTACGTCGTTTATGCAGACAAAATCGATCTTATTGAGGTCATTGAGCGATGCCCTCAATATATTTCTCCCGATGCGCCCGAAGCCGTTAATCGCTACCCTTACCATCTTATCCCTCCATAATCCAATAGTCTCACCCGAAATGGGGCGGAATTTCATAGCAGGCTGCTGAAAAAGTCCATCTGCTTTGTTGGCTTCAAAGCGAGTCAGAAGCGACGTACAAGAAGAGTACGCCTCATTCCTCGCTCCCCGATTTAACCGGGGCCTCGCATATGGAGCTTTTTGAGCAGCCTGAACAAAGCGGAATTATTCAACAAAAGATTAGATTCTGACTACTCCCAAATCTCAGATTTGAATGAGGACCGCCGGAACCGAATTACTCGACATCCGCACGCGACAGCGTATCTTAATTCAAGAAAAAGATAATGTCAACCGGGCCAGAACGCTAACCCGTAATGAAACCACGGCAGCCCAGGCAAGCTTCAGATGCCGAACCGGCTGAATTCTTTTTTCAAATCCTTAAGCTTAAGCTGCCCCGGCGCGGTCTTCCCTGTAATAGACCCGTAGGTTATAAGTGAGCCTATCATCGGAAAAAAGACCCTGGAAGCGGCCCCGAGCGGCCCCATGCCGATTATGATAAGCCTGTCGGATAAGGAGAGGAGGCGCGAGAGCCTCCTCAGGTCTTCAAACGAGTTTACGTATGTGGCCAGCTTGACGATATCAGCGCCGGACGAAAGGGCTGACTCGATGATTTCTTTGAATTTTTTGTCTCCGGGAGTGGACTTGAAATTATGGTAGGAGACTATTGATTTCTTTCTCTCTTTTGTTGCTGATTTTAGCACATTTTTGAGTATTCCGCTTGAGCTCGCCTCTATATCGACGTAATCGGCGAACTTCATCAGCGAGTTGAACAGCTCAAGCCGCTTTTCATCGGGGATATCCCTGGCGCCCCCCTCTTTTTTGCTCCTCACGGTAAGGATGAGGGGAAGCCTTGATGAGCGCTTCAGTTCCTTCAGGGCTACGGCTAAAGAGGCGGGGTCAAGGCTCCTGAACGTATCTATCCTTGCCTCAAGGAGGTCGGCTCCCTGAGAGACGGCCTTTTCTACGACAGTACTGGCCGTCGAACCGGTTATAACTGCCGCTATTTTTGGTCTTGTTTTGCCGGTGCGCGACATCGAAACCCGTTTACATCGAGTATTAAAATATCAGGGGCTTGTCAAGCTGGACTAAGAAGCGGATTATACCTTCACTTAATCGGGATTAAAAGTCAAGGGGAAAGGCCGTATAAGGCGGCCTGTTCAGGCCTCAGGCGGAGCTGAAAAAATTTTAATGAATGCTGTTAATCAATTTTAATATGCATGTATAATAATCCATCCGAGTGTGAGCGGACCTTCCCCTCTTTTTGAATTGGAATTTTTCAGAAAAATTAACGTATTCACCTTGAATTCCGGGACCTTGCCGGGATATAATATCCGGTGCATTGTTCCCGGCCCCGTTTTTTCACATCCTGCATGTGACTGACAGGGAATCCAGATGGAGCTTATATGGGTGCAGTAGGTATAGTCCTGGGCTTGTTCCTTAGTTTCTCTCTTGCCATCTCCTATCTTTCCGGAGACAAGGAGAAGAACAGGCTTGAAGGGCAGATAAAGGAAAAAAGGGTCACTGAGCGCAAGATGGAGGACGATCTGTTCCTCACAAGGCAGAAGCTCGCGCAGGAGTCGGATAACTATAAGGAACTTGAGAACAAATTCAGGGCTGAGCAGGCCGACAAGAAAAAAATAGAGAGAGCTCTCGCGCTTGAAGAGCGGCAGAGAAGGATGCTTGAGAGGGAGGGCGCTGCCGCCAACGTAGATTTTGAAAAGGAGCGCGCAAAAATAAGGGAAGAGGTCGAGGCCAGGGCCAAGCAGGAGATGGCGGAGCTCGAAGGCAAGCTCAATGCCGCTGAAGAGGCAAAGAAGCGTTTCCAGGCCGAGATGCTCTTGAAGATTGAAGAAGAGGCAAGAAAGAAGGCCGAGGCTGCGTGGACCCAGGCTGAGCTCGCGAGGGTAAAGGCACAGGAGGCGACGGTAAAATCCGCTGAGCTTGAAAAGAAGCTCGAAGAACTCGAAGGCTCGACAAGGTCGATGGAGGCTGCGCTCAAGGAGCAGGAGGCAGCGAGAAAGAACGCCGAATTAAAGCTCTCCGAAGCGCTCTCCGCGACGGAAACGCTTGAAGCAAGGGTAAAGGACTCCGAAGAGGCCCTCATATCCGCAAAGGCGTCCGCGGAGACCGTAAGGGAAGCGCCCATTGAGGCGGCCGTGGTTTCAACAGGCGCGTCGCCAGCTGAATTAGAGGCCGCGAAAAAGGCGGCGGAGCTTGAGAGCGCAAAGGCCGCTGAGGCAGCGGTAGTCATCGCCGGTCTTGAGAAATCCCGCGACGAGGCCAGGGCAAGGCTCGATGAGAGCGCGGCAAAGACCGCCGCGTTGCAACAGGAACTATCCAACCTTAATACCGAAAGAAACCAGCTAAAGACAGAGAGCGCTGAAAAAGCGCAGCTTATTGCCGCACTGAGGGAAGAGCTTAACCTCTCGAAGCACTCTGAGGCCACGCTCAAGACCGAGCTCTCGACAAAGCTCGCCGCCGCCGAAGAGGTGCGCCTTAAGGCCGAGGCCGGGATGAAGGCCCAGATCGAGGCTGAGACAAAGAAGGCGCAGGAAGCATTGAGCCAGGCTCAGCTTGCCGCCTCAAAGGCGCAGGAAGAGGGCGCGAAGAGGGCTGAGCTGGAGATCAAGGTAAGGGAGATAGAAAAGACAAACCAGCTGATGCAGGCATCCATCGGCCAGTATGAGACGGCAAAGAAAGAGGCCGAGAAGAAGCTCGCTGGCGCGATAGATGAAAAATCAGCTCTTGAGAAGAGGGTCAATGAGGCGGAAGAGGCCCTGATCGCGGCAAGGGCTCAGACAGAGACTGTCAAAGAGGCCTCCCTCGAACAGAAGGCCGTAAGCCCTGAAGAGCTTGAGGCGGCAAAGAGGGCTGTCGAAACCGCTCAAAAAGATAAAGAGGCGGCGGCGTTAAAGGTAGCGGATCTCGAGAAGGCAAGGGACGAGGCGGGCAGGGCTCTCGATGAGGGCCGCGCTGCGATTACAGCCCTTGAGCAGGATGTCGCAAGGCTCTCTTCCGAGAGGGAGCTTGTAAAGAAGGACACCTCTGAGCAGGCCCAGACGATAGCCCTTCTGAAAGAAGAGTTTGAGAAGCAGAAGAAGGCAGGCGTTGACATGAAGGCCGGTCTCGATTCTTCGCTTGCCGCCCTTGAGGACGCGAGGATGAAGCTCGCCTCTGAGGCAAAGTTGAGGGAAGACGAAACGAAAAAGGCAGCGGCCGCCGTTCAGGAAGCGGAGCTGGCGAAAAAGGCCGTGGCTGAGACGGCCGCAAAGAGCGCGAGCCTTGAGGCGAAACTCAAGGAGCTTGACGCTGTTGGAAAGGCCATAGAGGCTTCGCTGAAGGAGCACCAGGGCGCGAGGGCAGAGGCAGAGCGGATACTCGCAGAGGAAAAGGCGATAAGGGGCACGCTCGAGTCAAAGCTCCGCGAGACCGAGGCGTCGCTCATATCGGCAAGGGCCTCTATCGATGAGATGAACAGGGAAATGAGCAGGAGCGCCAAGGTCCAGACCAAGCCTGAGGTCTCAAGCGCAGAGGTAGAGGCCGCGAAAAAGGCAACTGAATCTGCAAAGGCCGAGGCCGTTGCAGCCAAAAAAGAGCTTGAAGCCGCGAACCTCATTATAGCCGAGCTTGAAAGGTCGAGGAACGAAGCAAGGGCAAGGCTTGACGAAAAGACAATATCGGTCGCCGCGCTCGAAGGGCAGATAGCGAAGCTATCGAGCGACGCCGAGAATATAAAGCTCTCTGAGACCCAGAGGGCCGCGGAAGCAGCCAGCCTGAAAGAAGAGCTTCTTTCAATAAAGAAGGCGGAGGCGGCGCTCAGGACAGATCTGGCCTCGCAGTCAAGGGCAGCGGCAGACAGCATCGCCCTGAAGGAAAAAGAGAAGCAGGAACTCTCGGCCAGGATAGCCGGCCTCGAGACAAGGGCGGCAGAGGCCGATGAGGCTAAAAAGAATTCCATTGAGGCGTCGAACGCAAAGCTTGAATCGATAGCGACGCTTGAGAAGGAAATAGCCAGGCTCAACAGCGAAAGGGAGCTTGCCGCAAAGGACGCGACACAAAAGACCGAGGCAGTGGCGCTCCTGACAAAAGAGGCAGAGGCATCGAAGAAGGCCGAGGCAGCGCTCAGGGCAGAAGTAGCGAAGCTGAACACAAATACGGAAGCCCTCAGCCTCAAGGAAAAGGAGAGGCAGGGTCTTGCCGAGAGAATAGCGCTCCTCGAATCCGAGCTGGCGGCTTCCCTTGATGCCAGTTCGAGCTCCGAGGAAGCGTCAAAGGCCAGGATAGAGTCGCTCGCGAACCTTGAAAAGGAGATAGCGAAGCTCAATGCCGAGAAGGAGCTTGCCTCCAAGGACGCTGCACAGAAAGCAGAGGCGCTGGCGTCATTGAATAAAGAACTCCAGGCCGCGAAAGCTGCCCAGTCAGGGCTTGCGAAGGAGCTGGATGAAAAGGCCAGGCTCGTAACGGCCGACATCGCGCAGAAGGAGAAGGAGCGCCAGGAGCTTTCGTCAAAGGTGCTCTTCCTTGAAGCGAGGCTCGCCGAGGCCCAGGATGTAAATAAGAAGGCCGACGAAGCCTCCCGCGCCGAGATCGCACAGATCAATTTGAAGGCCGAAAGGCTAAAGGCCGAGAACAACGAGCTTCAGGACAGGCTCAGGGAGACCCAGATAGCGCTTGCGCGGGCAGAGGCTGCAAGCGACGTCGCAAAGGACCTTATCGCCAAGAACACCGAGCTCGAGGCAAGGCTCAAGGAAGCCGGCCTTGTGAGCCTGCAGGGCAAAGCAGCGAACTTCGTGGCGCAAAAACTCATAGAGCGCAATACCGAGCTTGAGATGAAGCTCAAGCATGCAGAGCTCAGCCTCGCGCAGTCAGAGGCCGCGAGGATGCAGGCCGAATCGATTATAAACAAGAACGGCGAGCTTGCCTCAAGGCTCAAGGACGCCGAGGTGTTGCTGGCGAGGAGCCGCGAGCAGGCCCCTCTTCTTGAGACGCTCAATAAGAGGAACTCGGAGCTTGAGAGCAGGATAAAGCAGGCAGAGGAGGCTCTTGCCCAGGCGGCCGCCGCGCGCTATATGGTAGAAGATCTCAACGCGAAGAACAAGGAGCTTGAGCAGATGCTCAAGTCCGCTCCGGCAACGCCCGCTGACCCGTTGGTGATAGAGGATATCAGGACGGCGAGGGTCGAGCTGGAGGCAAGGCTTACGAGTGAATCTGTTGCAAGGACGATAATCGAGGCGCGCCTCAGGGACGCCGAGGCTGCCAAGGGCGCCGGCGAGACGGCCATAAGGGAGCTTACGCTTGCCGCGAAGCAGAACGAGGCAAAGATAGCCGAGGAGGCCCAGGCCAGGGGTGCGCTCATGGCCCAGCTCAAGGACGTATCTGCCGCAAGGGAGGCGAGCGAGGCGACCGTAAAGGAGCTGAGGATTGCCAGGGCAGAGCTTGAGAAGAGACTCAATGAGGAGATAGAGTCCAGGCGCGTGGTCGAAGCGCGCCTCCGTGACGTTGAAACATCGGAGGGCGCTCAGAAGGCCGCGGTAAAGGAGCTTGAGAAGGCGCTCTCGGAGACCAGGGAGAGGCTCGCGAAGGAGACGGACGCGAGGAAGCAGCTGGAGCTGCAGATAGCCGTATTGAGCAGGGAGACCGAGGCGCTTAAGGCCGCCGGGGTAGACCCGGCAGGACTTGCGAGCCTGAAGGATGAGTTCGCGGCATTAAGGGCGAACATTGCGAAGAGGCTCAAGTCGGGCGAGATAAAGCCTGAAGAGCTCGTGAGGCTCATGGAGGTGGACGACGTACTCGGCTTCTACGTAGTGAAGAGGGGAGACACGCTCTGGAGGATATCCAAGAGCTCTGAGACCTACGGGAACGCGTGGAAGTGGCCGCTCATCTACAGGTATAACGTATCGAGGATGAAAAACCCGGATCTCATTAAGCCGGGCAATGTCCTCATCATAATGAAGAACGTGAGCAAGAACGAGGCAAGGGACGCCGTGAAAAAGGCCAAGAAGAGGGGCGACTGGAAGAAGTGGTCTGACTCTGACAGGAAGGCCTGGCTCAATGAATGGCTGAACTAAGAGTTGAATAAAACGGTAAATATTAAAAGGGGGCTTGAAAGAGCCCCTTTTTTTTGCGCTCAGGCCGGAAAACTGAATAGAAGTCATTGAATCATAAGAGGAACTTGGGATAAAATCGCTCTCAAAGGAGAGTTTTTTCAAAGTGACCTATCTGCTTATCCAGCTCATCATCTGGGCCGTATCCGTTCTCATATTGACCGCGTTAGTTGCAGTTGTGGCCCGCAGGCTCTTCATGGGCCGCAAGTACGCCATACTGGACAGGGAAAGGGAGAGGCACTCCGGGCTGCTCATTGCCCTGAGCTCAGGGGCAAAGATAGAGTCTGAAAAGGCGCTTACGGCAAGGCCCGGCTCTCCTTCATGGTCAGCTGTCGAGGAGTTCCTTTTCAAGGGGCTTGATACGCCGGGCAGGGAAGAGGCTATACGGCTTTTCGACGAGCTGGGCTATACCCGCCATTACCTTGAGAGGATAAGGAAGGGAAACAGGTGGGATCAGGCGCTTGCGGCTGAAAAGCTCGGCAGGATAAGGTGCCAGAGGGCTGTGCCGCACCTGATAGAGGCCTTATCGAGCGCCAATAAGGACTTGAAGCTCATGGCTATAAATTCCCTCGGTTCCATAGGCGACGAGGCCGCGATACCGCATCTCATCAGCATCTTGAAACGCTCGCTCAAGGACGAAGAGGAAGTCTCGACCCGCGTGCTCAAATCCGCGCTCATCTCGTTCGGGCCAGCCGTTTTGAGAGACCTGCTTTCCGAGCTCGATAACGATGACTGGAGGGTCAGGGCGACCGTACTGGAGATACTCTGCGAGATAAACGACATGGCAGCCCTTTCGGAGTTCACGAGGAAGCTCAGAGACGACGAACAGGAGGTCAGGGCAAAGGCAGCCAAGGGCCTCGGCAGGCTCGGCAGCCCTGATGCCATACCGGCGCTGTTGCATTCGCTCGATGACCAGGACTGGGTGGTGCGCCTGCATTCTGCCAGGGCGCTCGGATTGATAGGCGATGAAAAGGCCTTGAGGGCATTGAAAGAGACGCTTTGCGACAGGAATTGGCAGGTCCGCGCCGCGGCATCCGAGGCAATGGCAGGGATAGGCGCAAGCGGCTGCCTGGAGCTCCTCAGGGTATACATCGAGGAGAGCGACCAGTACGCAAGGGAGCAGGCCCTTGACGAGCTTTTAAGGGCAGACATCTATTCCAGGGTGGCCGGCCTGCTTGAAAGAGAAGATATTTTGAAGGATCATGGGAAGACTGCCGATATGGGTAAAGGGGCAGACCCTGTCGTCCAGATCGCAGGCATGCTCTCGACCCTGGGGCCAGATAAGCTCCGGGAGGCGCTCTCATCGATATCCGGCAAGGGGGCCGGGGACGAAGATGCGATCCTCAAGGTCTGCAAATCATTAAAGGAGAACCAGAGCCGTTTTTCCGGCGCCGGAAGCCAAGGCAACTGAGGCCCGGCACTGGTTTTTGATGTTTGGAAATCCTGTCGCTTAAACTCATTACGTGGTTCAACCACCTGGTCCTGGCGTACTATTTTGCCGCGAACGGGATTTATCTATTGCTGCTCGTGCTCGCGGCGGCCTTCATCGCAACGCATCTATCCAGGCTCGAGTACGGCAGATACCAGAGTTCCATCCACCCATCGGTCGCTCCGCCCGTAAGCCTCATTATGGCAGCCTTCAATGAAGAGACCAATATAGTCGAATCCGTGAGGTCGCTCCAGCACCTCGGATACCCCGATTACGAGGTCATCGTAGTCAACGACGGTTCGACGGACTCGACTCTCCAGCGGCTCATGGACGGGTTCTCGCTCAAGCGCGTAAACGTCATCTACCGGGACGCGATATCAACGGGCCGGGTAAGGGGCTTTTATGTAAACCCGGATTTTCCGAAGCTCATCGTCGTCGACAAGGACCACGGCGGCAAGGCCGATTCGCTCAACGTCGGAATAAACGTTTCAAGGGCCCCGTACTTCTGCTCGGTCGATGCCGATTCCATACTTGAAGATAGCGCGATAACGAGGCTCATGCGCCCTATAATCGAGGAACCGGAGCTGGTAAAGGCCACGGGCGGGATCGTGAGGGTCGCGAACGGCTCTGTTGTCAAGGGCGGAAGGCTCGTAAGGGTAGAGCTGCCCAGGGACAGCCTCTCCATGCTCCAGATAGTCGAATATATAAGGAGCTTCCTGTTCGGCCGCGCGGGCCTGAGCCAATTGAATTCCCTTCTCATCATCTCCGGCACCTTCTCCATGTTCCATAAAAAGACAGTGCAGGCCGTGGGAGGGTATATGTCAAACACGGTCACCGAGGATATGGAGCTTGTCGTGCGGCTGCATAAGTATTTGCGCGAGAAGAAGATAAAATACCGCATTAACTTCGTCCCCGACCCCATCTGCTGGACAGAGGCGCCCAGGGACCTGCGCATGCTCAAAAGACAGAGGAGCAGGTGGCACCTCGGGCTCGCGGAATCGATATACATTTACAGAAAGATGCTCTTCAACCCGCGCTACGGCAGGATAGGGCTCTTTGCCCTGCCGTATCAGCTCATGATAGAGCTCCTCGGGCCGGGGGTGGAGATAACCGGATATTTCGTCGTCTCCCTCTCGTTCTTTTTCGGCATAGTGGACAAGTACTTCTTCCTGCTTTTCATAATAATGGCGGTGCTCATAGGCATATTCTTCTCCATGGCTGCAATACTGCTCGAGGAGCTTTCTTACAGGAGATACCGGGGGCTCAAGGACGTCCTGAAGCTTCTCTTCTTCGGGGTCGTCGAGAACTTCGGCTACAGGCAGCTGCTTGCCCTCTGGAGGACCCAGGCCCTATTCAAGTTCCTCTTCTCAAAGAAAAAGAAATGGGAGTTCGTCAAGAAAAGCGGTTTTACAAACGAAGAGCGCAATGACAGGGCCGTCTGATGAATATTGACGACATCGGCTTCCAGGCTATTGAGAAGGACGACTGCCAGGAGGCCCTGAATATATTCAGGCGGTCGATGGAATCCGGAAAGACCGCCAGGAATTTTTACGGGTACGGGCTCGCATCCCTGAAGCTTCACGATCTCCCGGCCGCGAGGTGGGCTTTTTACAAGGCGCTTGAGCTTGACCCGGCCCACCGTGAATGCAACAGGCTTGTGGAAGAGATCGAACGGATGAAAGTAGTGCCGCCGTCGCCGGAGCGGACTTCCGTTTTCAGGGCCGGGGCCGGTTATCTCGAGCGAAAAGAGGAGGGCGGCTGGAAGAGGGTCTTCATAAAAGGCATGAACCTCGGGCTCGCACTGCCCGGCTTTTTCCCCGGCGAGTACCCGATAAGAAAGGGCGCCTATCTTAAATGGTTCCATCAGATGGCTGAACTGGGCGTCAACTCAGTTCGCACATACACGGTCCATCCGCCCGGCTTCTATGAAGCCCTCCATGAGTTCAACAAGTCCTCCGGGAAGAAAATATATCTGTTTCAGGGAATATGGGTCGAGCTTCCTGATTCGATGGAGTTCAACGGTCCTGATTTTTCCGGTTCAGTAAGAAAAGATATACGTAACGCCGTCGACGCGGTCTTCGGCAATGCCAGTTTGCCTGAGAGGCCGGGCTATGCAAGCGGCGAGTACGCATTCGACGTCTCAAGATGGACGGCGGGTTTCATCTTCGGCAGGGAATGGGAGAGCTGCGCCGTCAAAGGGTTCAACAGGTCCGCGGAGAACGGGAAAAAGAGCTACAGTGGCGCCTTCCTCTCCATAGCGGACGCGAGCCCGATGGAAGCATGGCTCGCGCGCATGTGCGACTATGTCCAGGAGTATGAGCATGACAGTTACGGGACTACGCGGCCCGTCTCGACCGTGAGCTGGCCCACGCTCGACTCTCTTGAGCACCCGTCAGAGTCTCGCTACGAGGACGAAAGGCTTTTTTTTCACGGCGACCGTGAGACGGCTGCGGTCTGCAACGAGAACGAAGACGCCGAGTCTCTGGACCTCTCCAGGATAAAAACCGAATCCGGCGGCGGATTTTTTGCCACATACCATGTCTACCCTTATTATCCGGACTTCCTGAACAATGACTATCTCGACAGGGATGAGCCGTATCTCGCCTATTTGCAGGACCTCAGAAAAAAGCACGGGGACCAGCCGGTCCTGATCGCGGAGTTCGGAGTGCCGACCAACAGGGACCCCGCGCACTGGCATGCGAAGGGCTGGAACCAGGGCGGCCATGATGAAAGGCGAAAGGGCGAGATTGAAGGCGAGATAATCAAGACCATCCACAGGAGCGGGATGGCCGGCGGCATGGTCTTCAGCTGGTTCGACGAGTGGTTCAAGAGGAACTGGCTGTTTCTGCCGTACGAGCTTCCGGCCGAAAGGAACCCCCTTTGGTTCAATCTCCAGGATGCCGAGCAGAATTTCGGATATCTCGGCACCTATCCCGGATATCCCGGCAAAATAGTCAGGCTCTCGTGCGACAGGTCCGATTGGCCCTCTCGCTCTCGCTTGTACGGGAAAGGCGAGGGCCGAAGGGCGAGCTTCAACGACGGGTCAGACAGGTCGAGGACTTTGAAAGCCCTGTACGCCAGGAGCGACGAAGGCTTTCTTTATGTCATGCTGGAGACCTATCAGAAGATCGACTTCGAGACGGCGCGCTATCTTATAGGGCTCGACACCTGCGACCCCGAAAAAGGCGAGTTCAAGCTGCCTTACGCAACCGGGCTTTTCAGCCCCATAGGGCTTAAATTCCTGATTTCGATAAACGGGAGGGAGGGAAGCCGCATACTCGCCTGCCAGTCTTATGACAAGCGCCTGAACGCGGGCAAGGGGACTATCCGCCCGGTTGCATCGAGAGACGGGGCGTGGGTGGTCATGCAGAACATGGTCAACACCAGGCGGTTCAGCAAGGACGGAAAACGGTTTTTCCCGCCGCGCTTTTTCACCATGAGCTCTCTCAAGTTCGGAAGCCTGGACCCTGGCAACCCGGACCACAACACTGCCGCCGATTTCTATTTCAAGGAGAACATGATAGAGGTAAGGCTCCCCTGGGGGCTTATAAACTTCACAGACCCGAGTTCCAGGACGGTGCTGTGGAAAGATGGGGGCAGCGTTACGCGGAAGACCGACGGAGTGAATATCATAGCCGCGACCTTCAAGCCGGAGAAGGGGGGAGTTGCCGCGCTGGCGACCGGGCTTGCTGACAGCGCCACGGATACGTTGCCTGAGCAGTTCGTCGTTGGCAGGGTTAAAAAGCACACCTGGGACGCATGGGAGACCCCGGTATATCACACGTACAGGAAAGAGAGCTTCTCAGAGTACAAAAAGGCGCTCTCAGAGATCCCGGAGTATATATGAGGGGAACGGTAACGAGAAGGGATTTTCTCAAGTTCAGCTGCACTGCCTTTGCGGTGATCGCGATTATGCCCTCTGCGGTACTGGCCTCAGAGCCGGGCATCCCGGTTCTCATGTACCACGATATAGGAAACAGGACCGACGAATATTACACGGTCTCTCCGGCTCTTTTCGCTGCGCAAATGGAGTGGCTCTACTCAAACGGCTTCAGGGCGATACTGCCTTCGGAGGCGGGTGCGCTGAATGAAGCCGAGGCGGGGCGATCTGTAATAATAACTTTTGACGACGGCCTGGCGTCTTTCATGGAGTTCGCCTTTCCTCTCCTTCGCGAGTATGACTTCAAGGCAGTAATGAACATAGTAGCCGCTTACATGGGCACGGCAATGGAGAACGGCTGGGGCAAGCCGCTGTTGAGCTGGGATGAGTGCAGGCACCTGGACGCATCCGGGCTTGTCGAGTTCGGCTGCCATACCTACGACCTCCACGCCTTTACCCGGAGCGCCGCGTCGGTCTCAATAGGCGATTTGAAAAAAGACCTGAAAAAGTTCAGGGAAGTCTATCGAAAAGAGCTTGGCAAAGACCCGGAAATACTCGCCTGGCCTTACGACCTCCGCAATGACAGGGCGATCGAGGCGGCGAAGCAGGCAGGCTTCAAATATATCTTTACGTCAAAGCCCGGGCGTCTGTCTGCCTCCGGTCCTTACGACGCGATATCCAGGATGAACGTCAATAACGAATACGACATGGCGGCCTTACGCCGCCTCATGAAAGGAATGTAGTGCATTGAACAGGATATTGGTTTTTCTTTTCTTATTGACGATTCCGGTCATGACGGCCTTGCCAGTGTGCGCGGCGGAAATGTCCGGCGGGCAATCTGCCGAGTCTCAAGCAGGGCCGGATGAGGCCCGCGCGCAAAAGAGCGCGGGCGATATCCTCGTGAAAGAAGATGCCTACGAGGCGGCGGCGGGGCATTATCTGAAGGCCCTGGCGCTCCCCAATGATTTTAGCGGAGCCGTGAAGACCCAGATGGCCGTGTACATATCCTGGGCAGGGGACCTCGGTTCCGCCATAAGGGTATTGAGTGAGGTCCTGGAATCGGACCGGGATAATCTCAAGGCAAGGCTCCACCTTGCCCGGGTTTTGTCGTGGGACGGCAGGCTTGACGAGGCGATATCCGATGCCGATGCCGTGCTCGGCAAAGACCCTGGAAACAGGGACGCCCTGCTGATAATGGCAAATGCGCTCCGCTGGAAGGGAAACAGCGCCGAGTCGTTGAAGATATACGAGCGAGTGCTCGCGGAAAGGGAGGACTTTGATGCGCGCACCGGTTACGCGTTCGCTCTGTTGAACGAGGGGCAGATAAAGAAATCGAAGGAGAGCTTTGAGAAGCTCGTGCCGGCCTATCCGGCGCAGGAACGCGACTACAAGGCGCTCAAGAGCGAGCTGGAGAGGGCAGAGCTTGAGACCAGGCCTGTCTTGAACGCGGGATTCAGCTATTACAACGACACCGATTCCAACCAGGTGAGGCGCTACACTCTCGGCGCCGGTTTTCCGGTCTCCGGAAAAAGAGGCGAGTTCAGGTATGCTCATATAGATGCGGAAGACAACGGACGGGACAAGAACGCGGAGAGCTTCTCCGTGTTACTGTCGGGAAGGCTCATCGGCGGCGTGACAGGCCGCGCTAATGTCGGAGGCGTATTCAAGGGCAACGGCGGGTTCCTCACCGGAGGCGCCGGGATGGAAGGCAACCTGCTGGACTGGAGCCTCTCCGCAGGCTTCTCAAGGGACATGCTCACGGATACGGCCCAATTGATCGAGAACGGAGTCAGGTACACGGACTATTCCGTTTCAGCTGCGAGGCCGTTCGGGAGGACGCGCCTCAACGCGTCTTTGAGCCACCGCAGATTTTCGGATGATAATTACGCCAATGACTTCAGCGTTGGGCCCAGATACACGCTGGTCCCGGGCAGCCTGCGGGTGGATGTCGGCTACAAGTTCAGGTATCTTGACTTTGACAGGCAGAGCGGGAGCGGCTATTTTGACCCTGACCAGTTCTTTTCACATCAGCTGTTGCTGACCGTCTATTATGAAAAAGAGAATTTCTATGCCTATATGGAACCCTATTACGGACGCCAGAGCTTTGACAGGAACGGGGTCTCCAGCGATGACGAGTTCGAAGGCGGCTCGGCATTGGCCGGGTACAAGGTGGGCAGGGGAGCCATTGAGGTAAGCGGCGAGCGCGGCAATTACGCGGTAGGCAGCGCGACAGGCTTTGAGTACTATATGGTGGGGCTGACTGTCCGCTATACGCCCTGATCCTCAGTCCATTCACAGGCAAGGCAGGAGCGACTACTCGGCCTGCCTTGCCTCAGCCCATCTCCTTCTCTATCCTCTCAACCGCTTTCCCGGCTTCATGGAGTGCCTTGCCTACGGGCGTCTCCCTGCCAAGAGCCATCACAACGCAGTAGCCTTCCTTGACGGTCGAAATTACAAGCCTTGCCTTGTCGGTAGTTATGGCGACATGCCCTACGGTAGAGAGGTCGTGGCGGGAAGAGATATCCTTGATTATGGAGAGGATTATGCCGTGATGCGCGCCGATGAGGTCCATCTGCATATCCGGCCCGGCTGCCCAGGACGCAACTATCTCTCCGTCCCGGTCGATCATTATCGCTCCGGCGGCTCCGGCGCTCGTGGAGAGGTCATTTAGGATTCGTTCGAACATCTTGTTAGCAGGCATGAAATAAGTCCATCTGCTTTGTTGGCATCAGAAGCTCGTCACTGCAGCGTACAAGAAGAGTACGCCTCATTCCTCGCTCCCCGATTTAACCGGGGCCTCGCATATGGAGCTTATTTGAAGCCTGGACTAAATTTGATTTTTTAAAGCAGCCGATTAGAACTTCAGCGTGAGGACCTTCGAGATACCCGGCTCCTGCATTGTGATGCCGTAGAGCGAGTCGGCCATCTCCATGGTCTTCTTGTTATGCGTGATGAGGAGGAACTGGCTTATCTTCGACATGTCCTTCACGAATATGTTGAACCTGTCTATGTTCGCGTCGTCAAGCGGCGCATCGACCTCGTCCAGCAGGCAGAACGGGCTTGGCTTGATAAGGAATATGGCGAATATGAGGGCCGTAGCCGTA
>Ga0209322_10000814_pt1 | contig 18228 bp, 15 predicted proteins | sample Rifsed19ft1_FD_184013 | JGI IMG/M metagenome (GOLD analysis project Ga0209322, IMG submission 184013) | Soil microbial communities from Rifle, Colorado, USA - sediment 19ft 1 (version 2) | ecosystem: Environmental > Terrestrial > Deep subsurface > Rock core/Sediment | place: Rifle, Colorado... | reverse complement strand
TAGCTGCCGCTACAATAGCCGTATTTGTATTGACTTTCATCCCGGCGCCGTTTTATATTGTCTGACCATGAAGGTATTTGACGAAGCCGAACTCAAGAAGTTCGACGGGAGCGACCCCGCAAACCCCGTCTATATAGCCTTCAAGGGCAAGGTCTACGACGTGACCACCAGCCCCCTTTTCATCGACGGCATGCACTTCGAGCACTATGCCGGGGCAGACCTTACGGACTTCCTGGAAGACGCCCCTCACGACGAAGAGGTCATGGGAGAGCTTACCGTCGTCGGTGAATTCAAAAAGTAAGCCCCTTTCGGAACCGCAATAAATGAAGATCACCATACTCGGCTGCGGCACCTCGACCGGCGTGCCGGTTATCGGTTGCCACTGCGAGGTCTGCTCCTCCCCTGACCCGCTGGACAGGCGCACAAGGTCCTCCATTCTCGTAAATTCGAACGGCAGGAACATCGTCATAGACACCTCGACGGACCTGCGCGCCCAATCCCTTGCCAACGGCCTCGAGCGCATCGACGCGGTCCTCTATACCCATCCGCACGCCGACCATATACACGGCATAGACGACCTGCGCGCCTTCAACCTCGCCGCGGGCAACGCGGCCATACCTTGCTACGGCGGGGCGAATACCATCAGGCGCATCCGCGCCATGTTCGACTACATATTCAGGGATGACGCGAGGGACGGCTGGAAGCCCAACCTCCTGACGCATGTCGTCGATTCGGACTTCGATCTCTTCGGCGAGACGATAATGCCGGTGGAGGTCATGCACGGAGGGGCGGTCATCTACGGCTACAGGATAGGCCCCGTGGCCTATGTGACCGACTGCAGCGGGATACCCGAGGGCTCTCTCAAGAGGCTAAAAGGCATAACAACGCTCGTACTCGGCGCGCTCAGGCAAAAGCCGCACCCGACGCACTTCTCCATAGACCAGGCCATAGAGGCGTCAAGGGCGACAGGCGCCGAGAGGACGATCTTTACGCACCTCAGCCACTCTATCCTTTACAGGCGCGACAACCCGCTCCTGCCGCCTGGCATGGAGTTCGGATATGACGGGATGTCGTTCGAGATCTAACGCGTTGCAACGTGACCTTATTCAGGCTGCTCAAAAAGCTCCATATGCAAGGCCCCGGTTAAATCGGGGAGCGAGGAGCGAGTCGTACTCTTCATGTACGTCGCAGCGACGAGCTTCTGAAGCCAACGCAGCAGATGGATTTTTTCAGCAGCCTGCCTAAGCAGCCCGCCTTATTCTCTCTTTTCATATCCCGAGGCCGTACATGGCCCTGTTCTCCTTCAGGTAGAACGCGCCCTTCGCTATCCTGTATATGACCCAGACAGCGTCGGCGAGCAGTATGAAGTAGCCTATGAGGAGGATATAGGTCAGCGCGCCTATGACGGCCCAGAGCAGGCTGAACCAGAAGGTCCTTATCTGCCACCTCAAGTGCGACTCTATCCACGTGCCCCTTACGTCGGCTGCCTTAACGTAGTCGATTATTACGGCTACTATGTAGGTTATGCCCACGAAGAGGCCTATGGCCTGGAGCGCGTAAACGATTGCCGCCACCTTCTTGCCTGCTATAGCGGTCTCGTCGAATGTATCGGCAGTTGTCCTATGCATGGCAAGACTCCTTTTAGACGTAAAAAAACCAGTCCCGCAAGAGGGCGGACCCCATCCAATCTATCTCATGCATTAATTATAGCCGGGAATGAGTGTAGCGGATTTGGGACGAAAGGCGGATTCGAGGCCGGAGGCGGATTCAGTTCAGCTTCACGCCGCAGGACTTGCAATAAAGGGCGTCCGTGTCATGGCCTTCGGCAGCGCATGAGGGGCAGACCTGGGTAGACTTCCTGGAGGACGCTGCCTGGACCATCTCTACGGTAACGATGCCTGTCGGCACGGCTATCATGCCGTAGCCCAGGATCATTATGACAGAGGCAAGGCCCATGCCCAGCGTGGTCTTCGGGGCGATGTCGCCGTAGCCGACCGTGGTGAGAGTGACTATGGCCCAGTAAATGCTCGTCGGTATGCTGGTAAATCCATTCACCCCGCCCTCGACCAGGTACATGAACGAGCCCAGCACAACGACGGCGGTCAGGACGGACGCCAGGAATATCGATATCTTCTTTCGGCTCGCCCGGAGGGCCTGGACTATGTACATGCCCTCATCCAGGTACTCGAAGAGCTTGAAGGTACGGAATATGCGGAGCACACGGAGGACGCGGACTATGAGCAGATACCTGCCTCCGGGCACGAAGAGGTCTATGTATGCCGGGATTATGGCGAGGATGTCTATTACTCCGAAGAAGCTCGCGGCGTACTTCATGGGCCTCGCGACGCAGACGAGCCTCAAGGCGTATTCGATCGTAAAGAGGATGGTGAAGAACCACTCGGCCGCGTAGAGGGCGCCGCCGTATTCGGCTGAAATCCACGCGACGCTGTCGAGCATCACGCATAGCACGGAGAGGAGTATGGCGGATATGAGGAGCGCGTCAAAGAGCTTGCCCGCGGGCGTGTCCGCCTCGTAGATTATCTGGTGGAGCCTTGCCCTCCAGCCGACGAGGACGCTCTTACCGGCCAGTTCCTTGCCGTTCATGTCAGAAGTTTATGAATTCGTGCCCGCACCTCGGGCAGTTAGGGGACGATATCTTCACCTTGGTCCGGCAGAAGCCGCAGCTCCTGTAGCCGCCTCCGAGATGTACTCCGCCGAGGAGAAGGGCGTGCGGCATGGCTATGGGAAAGACGAGGGCCCCGTAAATCCACCACCGGATGAAGCTGCGCCCCTTCTGGGCAGCGATGAAGGCGGGCATGAGCCCGGCAGAGATGGCTATAATAATCAGCAAAACTATCGTTGCGGTCATAAGTTATTTCCTTATCTTACTCTTCTTCAAGGCCATGCCCCAACTCCAATGTCGTTATCTCCGGCAGGGTCGAGCCTATTATGCCCTGCATGTCCCCGTACATGCCGGTGGTGTTGTTCATCACGCGCTCTATCTGCTTCTCTCTCCGGGCCCATATCTTCAGCATGGCCCTCTTCTCTGCCTCCAGATCCTCTTTGAGCGCCCTGAATGACTCTACTATGCCCTCGATCCTCTGCCTGAACTCCGGGCCCGAGAGGTAGTTGTATATGGCCTCCATCTTCTCGTTCTTGCCGACCGCCGAGAGCCTTGAGAAGGCGAGCTGGATGAGGGACGCGCGAAGGGCCTCTGCCAGGCACCCCGCGAGGTTGATGGTCGTGACCCAGAGCCCGTCGACCTGCGCGAAGTTGGATATGTGCTTCGGGAGCGCCTCTGAGACGAGGACCGCGACCTCCGCCTTCATCTCGCGCTGGTCGTCCTTGAGCTTGGAGACCCACTCGTCGTTCCAGGCCTTAGTCCTCTTAGACTCCCATACGATCGACCCGCAGCACTGCCCTGCCCTCGTATAGACCTTCTGGACGATGTCAGCTCCCCGCATGCCCTTTGGCACCGGCTCTATCACGTCGACCGGGAATTTACTCTTCAGGAGCGCCTCGAGGTCGAGCTCGAGCACCTCTCCCTGCATCTGCATGGAGCCCTGATCAAGCCTTCTCTTGGTTTCCATCAGGTCTTTTCGCAGGTCATTTATGAGTTTTTCCTTCTCCAAATCCTTGAGCCTGTGCTCCTCGGAGAACATCTCAAGCGCGCCCTGCCTTATGCGCTCCCTCTCGGCGTCGAGCTTCCTCGCTGCCTGGACCTCGACGGCCTTCTTCTCCTCGTCGAGCTCACGGAGACGCCTTCTGAGGTCAAGCTCCTGCTTCCTCTGGCTCTCCAGCTGGGCCTCCTTGCTCGCCCTGTCTTCCTTTAAGTCCTTGAGCTCTCCCTCGACCTGCTGGAGCGCCCTTTTCCTGGCCTCTTCCTCGAGCCTGGCCTTCTCAAGGACGAGCTTCCTCGCGCCCGCGGCCTCGAGCTCTGAAAGCTTCCCCTTGTGCTCCTCGTCCTTGCGCCTGTCCCTCTCGTCGTACTCTGCCCTCAGGCCCTCGCTTATCTGGCTGGTGAGGGCCTCGGTAAGCGGGATCTCTCCCTTGCAGTACGGGCATTTTATGGTCTGGTCAGCCATCGTAAACCTCGGTTAAAAAGATACCACGAAAGGGCATGGGAAAGGAATAGTTTAGCAGTTTGCTGAAGAGTTCAGGCTGCTCAAAAAGTCCCAGATGCGAGGCCCCGGTTAAATCGGGGAGCGAGGAATGCGGCGTACTCTTTACCGTACGCCGCAGTGACGAGCTTTGAGGCCAACAAAGCAGATGGGGCTTTTTCAGCAGCCTTCTATACGCCCTTTGCCACTTTGTCGAATGTCTCTACATACTCTATGGCGGCGTAGGCGGCGAGCGCCCCGTCGCCTACAGCGGTCGCCACCTGCAGGAGCGGCGTTGTCCTGCAGTCCCCTGCGGCGTATATGCCCGGGATGCTTGTCTCGAGCCTCTGGCCGGTCTTAATGAAACCTCCGGCGTCCTTGTCAACGTCAACGAAGTCGGTCGTGGGGTTTATGCCCACGAAGATGAAGACCCCCTCGACCTCTATGTCCCTCTTCTCCCTGCTCTTCAAGTCCTCGACGCAGGCTGACTTAACGAGGCCGCCCTCGGCCTTTATCTCGTTCAATATGTGGCTTCTCAGTATCTCGATATTGGGCGCTGCCTCGAGCGCTTCGAGGTGCATCTTCTCTGCCCTGAACTTGTCCCTGCGGTGAGAGATATAGACCTTTGAGGCTATCCGGGAGAGGTATACCGCCTCCTTTACGGCCGTATCGCCGCCGCCCACGACCAGCACCTTGAGGTTCCTGAAAAACGGGCCGTCGCAGGTCGCGCAGTAGGAAACGCCCTTGCCGGTAAACTCCTTTTCGCCCGGAACTCCGAGCCTCTTGGGGCTGGCTCCGGTCGCGATGATGACGGACTTTGCCCTCATCTCGCCCTCGGAGGTCTTCAACACCTTCACGCCCCCTTCGACAGCGATGTTCTGGACGTCAGCGAACTTTATCTCGAGACCCAGTCCCCGCGCGTGCTCCTCGAACTTCTCCATGAGCCCCGCCCCGCTTATGGACGGGAAGCCGGGGAAGTTCTCTATCACGTCGCTAACCGCTATCTGGCCGCCCACCATCTGCTTCTCAAGGAGTACGGTCGAGAGCCTCGCCCTCTGGGCGTATATCCCGGCTGTGAGCCCTGCAGGGCCGCCGCCGATTATTATAAGGTCATACATCGAATGAGACCTCCTTCAAGCTTCCCATAATGAAATACTTTCAAACAAGGCGCGTCAGAACACAGCAGACCAAGGCGCGACGAAGGTGAGGAGCGAGTCGTACTCTTCACGTACGTCGCTGCGACGAGCCGAGGAGCAACGCAGGTATGCGCAGTTATGACGCACCGTAGAGATTTATAAACCATTACTGCGCCTGATTCAAGGGCCAATTACTTCAATATACTCCTGACAGCCGCGAGGTTCCTGAGATCGTCCTCGTCAGAGTCCTTGGGGGTCTCCAATATCATCGGGACGGGCCTTATCTTCGGGTGGTTCAGAAGCGCCCTGAACGAATCGATGCCGATGGAGCCCTTTCCTATTTCCTCGTGCCGGTCGAGGTTCGCCCCGAACGCGCCCTTTGAGTCGTTCAGGTGGATAACCTTGAGGCGTTTTATGCCCGCTTGTGAATCTATGGTCTTTATAAGGGCCTTTACCTCTTCCGCGGTCGAGAAGGCATAGCCCGCGCCGTAGGCGTGGCATGTATCGAAGCAGAGCCCCGCCTCGATGCCGGTCCTGGCGGCAATATCGATGAGCTCTCCTATGTCAGAGAGCCTCTTGCCGAATATGTAGCCCGCCCCGGCCGTGTTCTCGAATAATATCCGCGTCGCCCTGCCATGTACGCTCTTCGCGACCTCCTTCAGGGCCAGCCCTATCCTCTTCATGGCGAAGCCCATGCCTAAATCCTGCGGGCTTCCGAGGTGCGTGACGAGGTAGTCGGCGCCTATGGCCTCGGCTATGCCGAGCTCCTTTATGAATATGTCTATCGATTTATAATAGATGCCGTCGTCCGGCGCGCAGAGGTTTATGAGGTAGTTGGTATGGACGACTACGGGCCGGATCCCTGCCTCTTTCCTCCTGTCCCTGAAGAGACCGGCTTCCATGGCTGAAAGCGGCGTATAGATCCAGCTCCTCGGGTTCCTGCCGAATATCTGCATGGCGTCGCACCCGAGCTTACGGGCCCGCTCTACCGACTTTGATATGCCGCCCGCTATGGAGACGTGCACTCCAAGGGCCATTATGATTTCTTGCCCTTTGATTCGAGTTTTCTTCTCGCGGCGCTGGCAAGGGTCGACGGTATGCTCTTGCTCTTTGAGACATTGTGCAGGTCCTTCTCGTATACGCTGTCAAGGAGCTTCAAGGAGATGGAAAGCGGAGTCTTCGGGTTGCCGAGCATGCCGAGCCTTATTGTGTAGCTCTTCATCCACTCCTTGTTCCGGGATATATGGCGGAGCATGTCGTCGTTCGTGCCCTTTGACTGGGTCACCTTCTGTATCTCCTCCTCGGTTATCCTCGGGTTCTTCAACACGGCGTTCGATATTATCCTGTTGGAGTCCTTCACGAGGAGGTCCCTCGCGGACTTGTTTCCGCTAAGAGCGAGCTTCAACTTCTGCCCCATCGAGAGCTGGGTTATGAGCTTGAAGATGTTCTGCTCGTCCGCCTTGGCCCTCTTGTCGTCGACAAGGTCCATGTGCAGCTTCGCGGGCTCCTCCTTTTTGACATCGACCGGCGCTGCCTTTGCCCTTGCCTCTTCGAGTTCGGCCGCGAGCGTCCTGGAGGCGTTCGGGTTCTTCAAGAGCGCCTCGGCGATAAATGGCTTCCGGGCGAGTATGATCCCGTCCTCCGAGAGCGCGGCCACGACCTCTGCAGGGCCCGTCTCCGCGAGTCTTTTAAGCGTCTCGTCGTCTATGCCAGGGTTGAGGGCGGCCATTATCCGGATCGCCTCGTCTTCTGGCCTCGTCTCGAGTATCTTCCTTATGACAATAGGGTCGAGCCTCTCCTCGAGGGCCGAGAGCAGCCCCTGGACAGGGTACTCCGCGAGGCTCTTTTTGGCCGCGCCGGATATCTGGGGGTCCTTGTCGAATCCGAGCACGAAGAGGACGGTCACCTCGTCGGACGGGTCGATTAAACCGGGTAAACCGGGTAAACCGGCCTCTTCCCTTTTTGCCACCGCGAGCCTCTCTTGAGCGCTCGTCGATGGAGAGATGTGCCTCAGAAGCTCCTGCTTGATCTTCATCTCAGGCTACTGCACCCTCTCCTTTTCGTCCTTGTGGGCCGCGATTATCTTCTGGCTAAGGTACGTCGGCACCTCCTCGTAGTGCGAGAACTCCATCGTGAATATGCCCCTGTCGCCGGTCATTCCGCGCAGGTCCGTGGCATAGGTTATCACCTCTGCCGCCGGCACAAGCGCCCTTATGGTCTGGCTCCCCGCCTTGGGCTCCGCGCCCAATATCTTGCCCCTCCTCGCGTTTATGTCCCCTATGACGTCGCCGAGCTTGTCGTCAGGAACGCTTATCTCCATCTTCATGATGGGCTCGAGGATAACAGGGTGCGCCTGCTCCATGCCCTTCTTGAAGCCCATGGAGGCCGCTATCTTGAAGGCCATCTCGGATGAGTCGACCGAGTGGTATGTGCCATCAAAGAGCGCGACCCTCACGTCGACGACCGGGAAGCCCGCGAGCACGCCCGAGAGCATCGCCTCCCTTATGCCCTTCTCGACAGCCGGTATGAACTGCCTGGGTATGGAGCCGCCCGTTATCTGGTCCACGAACTCAAATCCCTTGCCCCTCGGGAGCGGGCTTATGTCGAGCCATGTATCCCCGTACTGCCCCCTGCCGCCGGATTGCTTCTTGTACTTGCCCTGGACCTTTACGTGGGACCTCAAGGTCTCTTTATATGCCACCCTCGGAGTCTTCAATTCGACGTCGCAGCCGAACTTCCTCTTGAGCTTCTCGACGGCGACCTCGAGGTGCACCTGCCCCACGCCGGAGAGCAGGAACTCGTGGGTCTGCTCGTCCATCCTGAAATCGATGCTCGGGTCCTCCTCCATGAGCTTCTCTATGGCCCCCGCCGCCTTGTCCTCGTCGGCCTTTGTCTTTGGGTGTAGGGCATAGGAGAGTGAGGCCGCCACAGGCGGGAACGGGGCGAACCGGACAGGAGAGGCCACGTCCGCGAGGGTATCGCCTATGTGAGTATCCTTGAGCTTGGCGACGGCCACTATGTCGCCCGCCTCTGCCTTCGGGACCTCCTTGAGCTTCTTGCCTTCCAGAAAATAGAGGTGGCTCAATTTTTCCTTAGCATCCCTCGTTGAGTTAAGGACTGTCGCGTCCGCGTGGATAACCCCTGAGAATATCCTGAATATGGAGAGCTTGCCGGTGTACGGGTCTATGAGGGACTTGAAGACAAAGGCTGAAAAGGGCGCCGAGAGGTCTGGCTCCATCTCGAGCTCCTCGCCTGTCCTCGGGTCTGTGCCCTTTATATGCCCCCTTATGATGCCCTTGTCCAAAGGGGACGGCAGGGTGAGGTTGACGGCGTCCATGAGGAGGTTTACGCCCATGTTCTTCAATGCCGACCCCAGGTAGACAGGCACGAAGCGCCTCGTGAGCACGCCTTCGCGGAGCGCACGGAGGAGATCATCAATCTTGATCTCCTCTCCATTCAGATATCTCTCGGTCAGGGCCTCGTCAGCCTCGGCTACGGAGGCGACCATGCTCTCCCTCATTGCCTTTGCGTCTGCCGCCCTGTCCTTCGGGATATCCTTTGCCTCGAACGCCCCTGAGCCGTCGTCCTTATATATATAGGCCTTCATCGTGACAAGGTCTATGAGGCCCTTGAAATCCGGCCCCTCGCCAAGGGGTATCTGCATGGGCACGCCCTTGACCTTCAGGACCTTCTCCATGTCGTCCACGGCCCTTAGAAAGCTCGCCCTCTCGCGGTCCATCTTGTTGACGAAGGCTATCCTCGCCACCTCGAACTCGTCGGCGAACTCCCAGATCTTCTCTGTCTGTACTTTTACGCCTGAGATGGCGCTTAGGATGACTACGGCCCCGCCCACTACCCTTAGCGAGTCCCTTGTCTCTGTGAGGAAGTTTGAATAACCCGGCGTGTCTATCAGGTTTACTCGAAAGCCGTTCCAGTCATAGTGGTGTAAGGCGGCTGAAATGGTGATCTTGCGTTTTTGCTCTTCGGGCTCGAAGTCCAGGTGCGACGTGCCGTCGTCCACCCTGCCGAGCCTCTCTATGGCCCCGGCCGCGAAGAGCATGGCCTCGGCCAGGGAGGTCTTGCCCGCGCCCCCGTGCGCTATTATCGATAGGTTCCTTTTCCTGTCCAGGGAGACTTCCACAACTCAACCTCCTTCTGGTATTTAAGGGGCTCCTTCTCAGCTCCTTTTCTTGCCGAATATGCCCGGTATCGTCCTCCTTATGAGTATCCCCAGGAACTTGTTGACGGGGTTGCTCCTGCCGATGCCAGGTATTATCGGCCTGTTCCTGAAACCGAGCTCTATGAGGCAGCTGTTTATCTCGTCGTTCGCCGGGTCGTATTTCAAGCCCTTCTTGAACACCTTTATGGCCCCGTTCTTGTTCCCGGCGGACATGTAGACCCTGCCGAGGTTCAAATAGAACTCGGCCCTGAAGAACTCCTTCTTGATGGCCCGGGTGCAGAGCTCTAACCCCAGGCCTATCTCCCCGCCCCTTACGGCCTTGAGCATGCCGTAATAGGACATGTACTCGGCGTTCTCCTTGTCATCTTTCCACGCCTTGTCAAAGGCCCTGAGGGCCTTATCCATGCTCTCATCCTTTAGATAGCGCTTTCCAGCAAGGAAGTGTTCGCGTCCTTCAGGCATCCTACTCTCTCTTCCCTTCGAATATGATTCTGAGCCCCTTGAGGGTCAGGAATTCATCGGCGGCCGTCACGTACTTCGACTCTCCTATCACTATCGGAGCGAGGCCCCCTGTTGTCACGACCTCAGGACCGGTCTGTACCTCCGCCATCATCCTCTCTATTATGCCGTCAACGAGGCCTATGAAGCCGTAGAATACGCCTGAGGATATCGACTCGACCGTATTGCGGCCTATGAGCCTCTCCGGCTTTCGCGCCTCCACCCTCGGCAGCTTGGCGGTATTCCTGAAGAGCGCCTCGGACGATATGCCTATGCCGGGGGCGATTATGCCGCCGGCGTACGCCCCTGCCTCGGTCACGTAATCGAATGTAACGGCTGTGCCGAAGTCCACAACGATAAGGGGCTTTTTCCACTCGGCGTATGCGGCGACCGCGTTCACCAGCCTGTCTGCCCCGACCTCAGCCGGGTTGTCGGTGAGGACCGGTATCCCGCAGTTCTCGTTGGTGACGACGACGGCGTCCAAATTGAAATACCTTGAGAGCGCCTCCCTGAATACCGGGGTGAGCTGCGGGACCACCGAGGCTATTATCGCCCCCTTGAGGTCCTGCCTTGAGAGGCCGGAGTGCGCCAGGAGAGAGAAGAGGAGCGCGCCGTACTCGTCGTACGTCTTGCGAACGTCCGTCGAAAGCCTCCAGTTGCCCTTCAACGCCTCGCGCCTGAATACGCCGAAGGCGATATTCGTGTTCCCTATGTCTATCACGAGGAGCACCTTAGACCGCCTCCACGTCGCCTGAGAGCACCTTTACGACCTCGCCAGAGTCCTTCTCGAGGATGAGCGCGCCGGCGTCATCCACCCCCAGGCACCTGCCCTTTATTATGTTGTCAAAGGACGTTACCTTCACAACAGAGCCCTTGAAACCGAAATACGCCTTCCATTCGTCCAGCACAGGAGAAAAACCCCTTGATAAGTATACCTTATACCACGTCTCCATGCCCGTTAAAAGACTCGCCGCGAGCGCGGTCCTGTCTATCTCCCTGCCCGCCTTCTCTCTTAGAGACGTAGCCGTATTCCTAATGTATTCCGGGAACATCTCCCGGGTCGCGTTCACGTTTATGCCTATGCCGACTATGACGAAATGCACCCTGTCGGGCTCAGCGTCCATCTCAAGGAGGATGCCTGCCGCCTTGCCGCCTTCGATGAGAACGTCATTGGGCCACTTGACGATCGGCCTCATCGGGCAGAAGGCGGCTATCGCCTCGGCGGTCGCCACAGCCGCGAGGAAGGTAAGGCCCGGGGCGTTCTGGGGGGCCACAGGCGGCCTCAATATGACGGAAAGGTATATATTTACCCCGGCCGGAGACTCCCACCTCCTGCCTATCCTGCCCTTTCCGGTGCTCTGGCTCTCTGCCATGACGACAGTGCCCTCCGGCGCGCCCGCCCTCGCGAGCTCAAAGGCCTTTACGTTGGTCGAGCCTGTCTCTTCGAAGAAGTGGATCTCGCTTCCCATGAACTCCGTTTTAAGGGTAGCCGAGACCTCGACCCCGTTGAAAGGGCCGGTTCCCCGGAGCCTGTAGCCCTTTGACGGGCTCGCCTCTATCCGGTAGCCCGATTTTCTCAGCGCCTCCATATGCTTCCATATGGCCGTCCGGGAGACGCCGAGCGCACAGGACAGGCGCTGCCCTGACGTGAAACCGGGCCCTGCCTTGAGGAGCCTTATTATCTCGATTTCCGGGCCCTTGTCCCGCATAGCGACACCACTTCCATGCTTATGTCCACTGCCCGGGCAGAGTGCGTGAGCGCCCCGACAGAGATGAAATCCATCCCTTCCTTCGCCACCCTGCCGATATTGTCGAGATTGATGTTCCCCGAGACCTCTATGAAGGCGGCCCCTTCGATGAGCTTCACTGCCTTCCGTATCATCGGTATGCCCATGTTATCGAGCATGATGATGTCGGCGCCAGAGGCAAGGGCCTCCTTCAATTCATCGAGGTCCGTGACCTCGACCTCTATAGGCACCGCGTCCCTGTACCGCCTCTTCACCGCCTCTATCGCCGCCGTGACAGAGCCAGCGGCCTTAATGTGGTTGTCCTTTATGAGCACGAGGTCGAAAAGCCCGAACCTGTGGTTGGTGCCGCCGCCCGCCATCACGGCGTACTTCTCGAGCGACCTCATGCAGGGCGTTGTCTTCCTCGTGTCAAGGAGCCTGACCTTTGTCTTCTTTATCTTCCCTGCGAACTCATGAGTCTTCGTCGCTATGCCTGAGAGCCTCTGGAGAAAGTTGAGGGCGACCCTCTCGCCTGTGAGGAGGGCCGCGAGAGAGCCATGCACCGTAGCAATGACATGGCCCTTTTTCGCCCTTGCGCCTTCCTTTACCCTGGCCTTGAAGACGGACTTTTTGTCGAGGATGCGGAAGACCATCTCCGGGATGAAGAGCCCGGCGACTATCATATCCTCTTTTGCCATGAACTCGGCGTCGCCGGTCTCATTTTTTCTGACGATGGCGTTGGTCGTTATGTCGCCTGATCCGATATCCTCGGCGAGCGCGGCCCTGACAAGGAGCTCCGCGTAACTGACAAGCCCTGGCTCTGCCTTCGGTTTCCTCAAGCCCTTATGCTCCTTATGCGGGCAAGCCCGGCGTTGAGCTTCGCTATCTTCTCGTCCAATGCCTCGAGCCTTGCCCTGTCCTTCTCGACGACCTCGGCTGGCGCCTTGTCCGTGAACTCCTTGTTTGAGAGCTTCTTCGCAACTCCAGCGCGCTCTGCCTCGGATTTCTCGAGCTCCTTTACAAGCCTCTTCTCCTCGACGTCGAAGTCCACAAGGCCGCCAAGCGGAACAAATACCTCGACCCTCTTCTTCTCGCCGCCGCCGGCAAGGGCCGAGACCGCGTCCTTGGGCCTCTCGCCAGACTCCGCGATGACAAGCCCCTTTATCCGCGCGAGCGTCTTTATGTACTCTTCGCTGTTCGTGAGGATTGCGCGAAGCCCGGCGTCTGCCGTATAGCATACGCAGTCGGTTGTGGCCGAAGGCGCGACGTTCATGTCGGTCCTTATGTTGCGCACGGCCCTTATGACGTCCATCACGTCTTCCATGCGGCCCGCGTCCTCTCCATAGGCGGTCCCCCCCTTGGGGAACCCGCCTGCCATGAGGCTGCCATCATAGCCAGGGAGCTTCTCGGCTATCTCCTCGGTTATGAACGGCATGAACGGGTGGAGGAGCCGCATGGTGTCGCGCATCACGGTGACGAGCACCTGCTGTGCGGTGAGTCTTCTCTCAGGGCCGTGCTCGCCGCGCAGGTCGAGCTTAATGAGCTCCACGTACCAGTCGCATAGCTCGTGCCATACGAACCTGTAGAGCACCCTCGCCGCCTCGTCGAAGCGGTAGCCGTCTATGGCGGAGTTGACCTCGCTTATGCACTCGTTCCTCTTCTGCCAGATCCACCTGTCGGCCATGTTGAAGCCGGATTCGTCCAGGCCGTCCTTATAGCCTTCGAGGTTCATGAGCGTAAACCGCGCCACGTTCCATATCTTGTTGCAGAAGTTCCTGTACCCGGCAATGCGCTCCTCGGCGAGCCTTATGTCCCTGCCCTGCGCGGCGAGTATGGCGAGCGCGAACCTGAAGGCGTCTGTGCCGAACTTCTCCATCATGACAAGGGGGTCTATGACGTTCCCCTTGCTCTTGCTCATCTTCTGCCCCTTCGCGTCCCTTATGAGCGCGTGGATGTAGACGTCTTTGAAGGGCGCGTCCCCCATGAACTTCAGCCCCATCATCATCATCCTCGCGACCCAGAAGAATATGATGTCGAAGCTCGTGGAGAGGACAGAGGTGGGATAATACCTTTCAAGCTCCTTTGTCTTGTCGGGCCAGCCCAAGGTCGAGAAGGGCCAGAGGGCCGACGAGAACCAGGTATCGAGCACGTCCGGGTCCTGCTCGATATTCCTGCCGCCGCATTTGGAGCATCTGTCAGGGTCAATCGATGCGACCGTTATGCCCTTGCAGTCCTTGCAGTGCCACGCCGGTATCCTGTGGCCCCACCATATCTGGCGCGAGATGCACCAGTCGCGGATGTTCCTCATCCAGTCGAAATACAGGTTCTCCCAGTTCTTGGGGACGAACCTCGTGGAGCCGTCCTCCACTGCCTTAATGGCAGGCTCTGCCAGAGGCGCGACCTTTACGAACCACTGCTTCGAGAGCGTCGGCTCGACAACCGTCGAACAGCGGTAACAGCCGCCGAGCATCAACTTGTGCTTGTCTATCTTCTGAAGGAGGCCCTTCTCCTCGAGCCCCGCGACGACCTTCTTTCTCGCCTCGAACCTGTCGAGTCCGCTGAACGGGCCGGCGTTCGCGTTCATGCGGCCGCTCTCGTCCATTACCTTTATCGATGGCAGAGCGTGCCTCCTGCCGACCTCGAAGTCGTTGAAGTCATGCGCAGGCGTTATCTTGACCGCGCCAGTGCCGAACTCGATTGACACCGACTCGTCGCCGATTACCGGTATCTCGCGCTCTACAAACGGGAGCCTTATCTTCTTTCCTATGAGCCCCCTGTACCTTTCGTCCTCAGGGTTTACCGCGACAGCCGTGTCTCCCAACATGGTCTCGGGCCTTGTAGTCGCCACCGTAAGGGACTTGAGATCCCCCGCTGGCTCTGCCAGGGGGTATTCCATGTACCAGAGGCTGCCCTCTGTTTCGTTAAACTCGACCTCGAGGTCGGAGAGCGCGGTATGGCACCTCGGGCACCAGTTTATGATGTAGTCGCCCTGGTAGATGAGCCCTTCGCTGTAGAGCCTGGTGAAGACCTCTCTTACGGCCTTCGAGAGCCCCTCGTCCATCGTGAAGCGAAGCCGCGTCCAGTCGCACGAGGCCCCGAGCCTTTTGAGTTGAGTTATTATCGTGCCGCCTGATTCGCTCTTCCACGTCCAGACGCGCTCTATGAATGCCTCTCTTCCAAGCGAGTGCCTGTCCGTGCCCTCAGTGGCGAGCTGCTTTTCGACGACATTTTGCGTGGCAATACCCGCGTGGTCTATGCCCGGGAGCCAGAGGACGTTATAGCCCTGCATGCGCCTGGTCCTGGCGAGTATGTCCTGCAGAGTGGAGTTCAGGGCGTGGCCGAGGTGGAGGGCGCCGGTGATATTTGGCGGGGGTATGACCATCGAGAAGGCGGGCTTCTTTGAATCGGCGTCAGGTGTGGCGAGCCTCTCATCTATCCAGAACTGTGCCCAGCGCCCCTCGACAGCAGCGGGTTCGTAGGCCTTGTCGAGTGTCTTTTCGCTCATTTCACCATCCAGAAGGTTTTTCAGATTCAGGACAATTATAGATTATATGTTGGACAGGCCTGAAAAAAAACAAAAAAATTCTCTGCCGACCATTCGTACGGCAGAGAATTTTAAAGCGGGATATCGGTATTTACCTGAGCCTTACTATCGCCTCTTTCACCTTCGTTATCTCGGCCTTTATGAGCCTCTCGGCCAGCTCCGGGAGCACCTCCCAGGCGATATGCTCTATGGTCTGCTTGGAGATCCTCGCGACCATTGCCTCTATCTGCTCCTTTGGGATCGAGACGCTCTTCTCGAGCCTCGAGACAAGCTCTGCCTTGAGCTTCTCTTCCATCCTCATGGCGGCCTTCTGGGCAGCCTCGGCGACAAGTGAATCAACCTTCGAGAGCTTAGCGTTTACGTCGGCCCTGAGCCGCTCTTCCACCCTTGCCGCGCTCTTCTCTACGGCCTCCACGACCTGGGCCTCTGCCCTCTTGAGCTTCATATTGAGGTCGGCAATGAGCCTCTCCTCTACCCTATCGGCCGCGCGCTCTACGGCCTTCCTGACGTCATCCTCCGATACCTGGACCTGTGCCCTCGCGGGCTCCTCGGCCCTCTCGCGCATCCCCCTCGAGGGATCTCTGAAGAGTATCTCCTCGGCCATGCTGAACGTCGGCTCATGCTCCGCGGCCTCTATGACCTCTTCGGGTATCTCCAGGAGGTCGGGCTCAGCTATCTGCTCTTCTCTATCTTTTGCCTGATGAGGCTTATCGAACGGGGATGCCTCCTCCCAGAAGGGCCTTGCTGAATCAACCGGCCTTGCCTCCGGCTTTATTGGCTCGACCTCAAAAGGCTCCTCGATCAGATCACTGGTCACGTCCGGCCCGGCAGTCTCAACGGGCTCCGCGTTACTATCGTCCATATTGAACGTATCGAATGAATCGATCTTAAAGGTCGGCTCGAACGGTTGTTCGGACTTGAAGTCGTCCTTTTTGAAGGCGTCGAAGCGCTCGACCTCGAAGGGCGCTGTGAACTCCGCAGGCGCGCTCTCGGCCTTTTTGGGCCGGGCCTCCGCCTTGAGCTCGTCCTCGCCTATGAAAAGGTCGGTAAAGCCGCTCGCCTCCCTGAAATCATGGTCCTTGTTGAGGTCCTCTTCAAAAAGCCCTCCCGAGGAGAGGAAGTCAAGGCCAGCGGCATCCTCTCTCTTCTCCTCGAATTCCTCGGGCGCGCTCAGGAAATCGCCTGCCGACCATATGTCCGAGGCGTCGAGGTCAGTGGGAGCGGCCTGCGCCGCCGCGGCCATCGGGGCCTCTTCCGCGGCTGAGCGGGAAAGGAGCTCCCTTACCTTGTCGAGGAGATCCTGGGACTCGAACGGCTTTATGATATTATCATCGGCGCCCACCCTTGCCGCCTCTTCCCTGTTCAAAGGCTCAAAGGTGCCTGCGAGAAGCAGCACGGGCACGCCCTTCAGGGCCGGGTCCTTCTTCACGGCCTCGCAGAGCTCGTAACCGGTCTTGCCCGGCATCGCGACGTCGGCCATTATGAGGTCCGGCCTCGCCTCCCTTGCCTTCTTGAGCGCGCTCTCGCCGTCCCCGGTCACCACAAGCTCGTAGTCCTCGGCGGCGAATGTTATCGAGATGACCTTCTGGATGGTTATGGAATCGTCTGCCAGAAGTATCCGTTTTGCCATCACAGGCCCCCTTTTCTGCTATGGGTTTTCAATCCAGAACTTACCCCTTGCGTCCCAAAAAGTCAAGGTAAATTTGGGGGTTACGCCGTCCACGGCGTGACAGACGTCACAATGCCGTCGGGTGCGGGAAACCCATTGTTCTCTTCGGCCGTTCTTTGAAAATATTGAGCTAATATTAACGGTACAGGCAGCCCTGACGCTAAGGGGGGGGACCCTTTGCGCTCATCATTGCGCGCATCGGTTTTTTTTAACACAGAAAGAGGGAGGAAAGAAAGATAAACGTGAGCTTGACGAGGATTCCGGCAACCCGGCTCAGGGCGCGGCCTTCATGTACACGCGGTAGCCCTCGGCGCAGTCGGGATGGATGACGAAGGGAAGCGGCCCCCAGAGGCTCGAATAGAAGCCTGCCCCGCAGGTAAGGTTCATTACGTTAATCAGTACCGGCTTGACCCTTATCTCGTCAATGAGATAATAAGTCTCCGGCAGCCTTCGTTTGCCTGTATTGTTATGGGGTACCACTACCATCTCCCCGGGCCTTATGCGGCCTTCGAAATCATAGGGCTTTGCCCCGAGGCCTTCCATATAGTATTGAAAGCCCCAATGCCCCTGGAACCAGAGCGTCCGCTGGGCGTCAGCGTACTTCTTCGAGATCTCGAACGCGCGGGAGCGGGCGCTCTCCGCGTGGGCGTAATCCGACCACGCGAGCGTGAAGGACAATAAGAACGACAGCGCCACAGGGATGCAGAGCCTTAATTTAGAGGCGTTGGCCCCCTCAGCCGCCCTCATCGCGAGTATGGCGAAGGCAGGGGCCATAGGCAGCAGTATCTTTGCGTTTATGGTCCAGTTCAGGCGAATGGCGAACACGAAAGTACCGGCTATCCACATGGCCAGGAGCACGGACTGAACATCCCTCCTCTTTGCGATATCATAGACCACGAGGCCTGCCAGGCTCAAGCCCGCGGCCGATAGGGCGGAAAGCTGCGCTACATATCCCCAGCCGAAACCAGGGCCGAAGAGGTAGATGTCGCCTATCCGGCCGCGCCAATAAAGGAATATGGCCGACAGTGCGGCTGCAAGGACCGCAGGGATGAGCGCCCTCAGGCCCCATATGAAAGGCATTATCAGGAAGGCCGAAATAAGGCAGCCTCCGGCAAAGACCCAGCCGATGAACGTCTTTATGAAAAGCCCTGTCTCTTCCCTGCTCTCCATCTGCACGGCAAAAGAAGTCGTACCGAGGAGATGGCTCCTGCCGTACATATATTCCGTATAGAAATGATATCCAGCGAGGAGCGCGACCGGGATGAGGAGATACGGGAGTGTCTTGAGTCCTGCCCTGCCCTTCAAAATCGAATAGGCACCGAGGAGGAGTACGAGGCTTACCCCGAAGTACTTCGTAAGGGCTGCCGCCCCTAT
>Ga0209322_10000809_pt1 | contig 18280 bp, 16 predicted proteins | sample Rifsed19ft1_FD_184013 | JGI IMG/M metagenome (GOLD analysis project Ga0209322, IMG submission 184013) | Soil microbial communities from Rifle, Colorado, USA - sediment 19ft 1 (version 2) | ecosystem: Environmental > Terrestrial > Deep subsurface > Rock core/Sediment | place: Rifle, Colorado... | reverse complement strand
ACCCCTCGCGCTCCCCGTCAGGGGCTGCGCCCCTGTACCCCGCTTAGCTTGTCTTACCATCTTCGCCGCGCCTACCCGCACTTCGTGTAGCCGCAGGAGCGGCAGACGAGGCAGCCTTCGGCGAAGACGAGCTGGGCGCCGCAGTCCGGGCACAAGAGGCCGGTGGCGACCTCGGCGAACGGCAGGGCCGGCCGCGGCGGGACGTAACGGGCGCTGGCGCGCGTCGTCGAGCGCCGGTTACGGCGGCGGCCGTTGGGCCGCTCCGCCGGCGGCTGCAGCGCGAGGGCTTCGCCCGCGGGCCCTCGCCCTTCGAGAGCCTCAGGACGAGCGGCACCGTTTGCCCGTTTGCCCGTTTGCCCGTCTGCCCGTTCGAGGAACCTCAGCTCCAGCCAGCGGAAGATGTAATCGACGAGGCTGGAGGCCTGGGGGATGTCCGGGTTGGAGGTGAAGCCGGCGGGCTCGAAGTGGACGCCCTTGAACTTGTCGACGAGGGTGCGCAGCGGCACGCCGTACTGCAGCGAGTAGGACGTCAGCATCGCCACCGAGTCCATGAGGCCGCGGATGGTCGAACCTTCCTTCGAGATCGTGACGAATATCTCGCCGGGCGTACCGTCGTCGAAGAGGCCGACGGTGACGAAGCCCTCCTGCTCGCCGACGCGGAACTTGTGGGTGAGGGAGCGGCGCTCGGCCGGGAGGTGGCGCCGGTGCAGGACTTCGACGGTTATCTCCTCGGGCGCCGCGCGCAGCTCGCCGAGGCGGGCGATGCCGGTGTCGGCCTCGCCCTCGGCGAGGTGAGAGAGGACCTGGCCGGCGCGCGAGCCGTCGCGGTAGATGGTGATGCCCTTGCAGCCCTCCCGGTAGGCGAGGCGGTAGGCGTTGGCGACGTCGTCGATGCTGGCGTGGCGGGGGAAGTTGATCGTCTTGCTGACGGCGTTGTCGGTGTGGCGCTGGAAGGCCGCCTGCATGCGCACGTGCCACTCGGGGTCGACCTCGTGGGCGGTGACGAAGAGGCGCTTGGCCGCCTCGGGGACGTCGTCGCGGTCGCGCAGCGAGCCGCCGGCGGCGAGGTAGTCGAGGAGGTCGTCCGAGAGGTAGCCGCCGGCGCGGGCGGCCGCCTCGAAGACCGGGTTGACCTCGCGCAGGCGCACGGGCTCGGCCGGGTGCTTGGGGTCGAGGTAGTGCTGGCGGACGAAGGCGAGGGCGAAGACGGGCTCGATGCCGCCGGAGCAGCCGGCGATGATGCTCAGCGTGCCCGTCGGCGCGACGGTGGTGCGCGTGGCGTTGCGCAGGCGGCGGTTCTGGCCCTTGGGGCCGTAGATCGAGTCCTGCCAGGCGGGGAAGACGCCGCGCTCCGCCGCCAGCGCCTCGGAGGCCGCGTCCGCGTGCTGGCGGACGAAGGCCATGAGCTTCTCGGCGAGGGCGAGGGCCTCCTCGGAGTCGTAGGGGATGCCGAGCTGGAAGAGGAGGTCGGCCCAGCCCATGAGGCCGAGGCCGATCTTGCGCGTCTGCTTCGTGGTGGCGTCGATGGCGGGCACAGGGTAGGCGTTCATGTCGATGACGTCGTCCAGGAAGCGCACGGCGATGGGGATGACGGCCGTCAGGGCGTCCCAGTCGACCTCTCCCCCTAGCCCCCTCTCCGCAGGCAGAGAGGGGGAAGCCTTCTTAACGAACTTCGCTAGGTTCAGCGAGCCGAGGTTGCAGCTCTCGTAGGGCAGGAGCGGCTGCTCGCCGCAGGGGTTGGTGGCCTCGATGCGGCCGAGGGCGGGCGTGGGGTTGTCGGCGTTCACGCGGTCGAGAAAGACGAGGCCGGGGTCGCCGTTCTGCCAGGCGTTGGCGACGATCTGGTCGAAGACGGCGCGGGCGCGGCGGCGGCCGACGACCTGGCCGTTGCGCGGGTTGACGAGGTCGTACTCCGCGTCGGCGTCGACGGCGCGCATGAAGGCGTCGTCCACGGCCACCGAGATGTTGAAGTTGGTCAGGCTGACCATGTCGGCCTTGACGTTGACGAAGGCCTCGATGTCGGGGTGGTGGACGTCGAGGATGGCCATGTTGGCGCCGCGACGGGTGCCGCCCTGCTTGATCGCCTCGGTGGCGGCGTCGAAGACCTTCATGAAGGAGACGGGGCCGGACGCGATGCCGCCCGTGGTCTGGACGATGTCGCCGGCGGGGCGCAGGCGGCTGAAGGCGAAGCCGGTGCCGCCGCCGCTCTGGTGGATGAGGGCCGTCTCCTTGACGGTCTCGAAGATGCTGACCATGGAGTCCTCGACGGGGAGGACGAAGCAGGCGGAGAGCTGCTGCAGGGGCCGGCCGGCGTTCCCCAGAGTGGGCGAGTTGGGCAAGAAGCGCAGGGAGGCGAGGAGGCCGTAGAAGACGTCGGCCCAGTACTCGGGCCCTCGCCCCGTCGCCTTGCTCAGGGCAGGCTCTTCGAGAGCCTCAGGGCGAGCGGAAGATGGGCCCTTTGCCCGTTTGCCCGTCTGCCCGTTTGCCGGGTAGCGCCGCTCTGCCTCGGCGATGTTGTCCGCGACACGCCGGAAGAGCTGCTCCGGCGTCTCGGTGAGGCGGCCGGCCTCGTCCTTGGCGAGGTAGCGCCGCTCGAGGACGATGCGCGCGTTGTCGGAGAGCTGAAGGCCTTGCTCTTCAGCGGGCTCAGGACGGCGCTTCGGAGGGGTCCCTTCGACAGGCTCAGGGCGTTGCTTCGCGGCCATGGGCTCTTAGTTTACCACCAGATGCGACCAAGTGTTCGTACCGGGGAACAGGAAACATGGAACCAGGAACATGGCCCCTCTGCCCTTTCCTGCTCCTTGTTCCATGTTACGTGTTCCTGGAAGAGGGGACGGCGCCCGGAGGGGTTCGGGCGCCGTCCAAGAGAGGCGTCGGCGGTGACGGGGCAGGGACCGCCGACCGGGAACGGCTACGAGCGGTCGTCTATCAGGTCGCGCTCGATGACCTGCCAGATGAGGTAGGCGGAGCAGAGCACGATGGCGATGGCGATTACGAGCATGACGACGCTCCTTCTTCGCTAGCTGGGGGATTCATCCCTCAGGTTGCGTCCTTCCCCGGCTTCGCATCTTCGCCTCGCGGCTCATCTGCTCCGCCTTTCGAATAAGGGGAGTTTCTGAGGGGACACCCCTCGCGCTCCCCGTCAGGGGGCTGCGCCCCCTGTACCTCCGCTAGGCACCGCTCGCAAAGAGCCGCAGCCTTCGCCGGCACGCCAGTGGCCTAGCTGCACCCACTCGTGCTGCCGCAGTTCTCGCAGCGGTAGCAGGTGCCGGAACGCGTCATGATCCAGCCGCAGTTGGCGCACGCGGGCGCGTCGCCCTGCACACGCGGGCCGTGGTAGCCGTTGCCTTGCCGCGACGCGGCGCCTCCCGTTCGCCCTTCGACAGGCTCAGAGCCTGCCCTGAGCGCCGCGAAGGGACGAACGGATGCAAGGTCCGAAGCGCCGGCCACCGGCGGCAGGACGGACGCGACCGGCTGCACCGGCGCCGGCACGAGCTCCGGCTGGACGGCGCCGTACAGCGCCGTCAGGCGCGCCCGCTCCGCCTCGGTTAGGATGCCCAGCTCCTGCTTCTCCTCCTCGCCCAGGAACTGGGAGGCGAGCCAGCGGAAGATGTAGTCGACGATAGACTGGGCGACGGGGATCTCGCGGTTCTCCGTGCGGCCCATCGGCTCGAAGCGCATGTGGCTGAACTTCTGCACCAGGTCGCGCAGGGGCACGCCGTACTGCAGGGTCAGCGATATCGACGTGGCGAAGGCGTCCATCATGCCGGAGATCGTGCTGCCCTCCTTCGCCATCGTCACGAAGATCTCGCCCGGCCCGTGGTCCTCGTACATGCCAACGTTGATGTAGCCCTCGTGCCCCTCGACGCTGAACTTGTGGGTGATGGAGGGCCGCGTGTCCGGCAGGCGCTTGCGCACGGGGCTGGCGGCTGTGGCGACCTGAAGGTCGCCGCTACGGCCGTCTGACGACGAGGTGCTAAGGGGCTGGACGGCCTTGGAGCCGTCGCGGTAGATGGCGATGGCCTTGACGCCCAGCTTCCAGGACTCCACGTAGGTCTCGAAGACGTCGTCGACCGTGGCCTCGCTGGGGACGTTGACGGTCTTGGAGATGGCGCCGGAGATGAAGGGCTGGATGGCGCCCATCATCTTGACGTGGCCCATCGGGTGGATGGAGCGCTCGCCCTTCTCAGCGCGGAACGCGCAGTCGAAGACGGGCAGGTGCTCCTCGCGCAGGCCCGGGGCGCCCTCGATGGTGCCCTGCTCGTCGACATGGCGGACGATGGCTTCGACCTCGTCCGGCGCGTAGCCGAGGCGGGCGAGGGCGGTCGGCACGGTCTGGTTGACGATGCGCAGCATGCCGCCGCCGACAAGCTTCTTGTACTTGATGAGGGCGATGTCCGGCTCAACGCCCGTCGTGTCGCAGTCCATCATGAAGGCGATGGTGCCCGTAGGCGCGAGGACGGTGGCCTGGGCGTTGCGGTAGCCGTGCGCCTCCCCCAGCGCGAGAGCCTCGTCCCAGGCCGCCGAAGCGGCGGACGCCAGGCCTTCGTCGGCGATGACGGGGCGGTCGACGGCGTACGCGGCGTCGCGGTGCTTGCCGATGACGCGCAGCATCGGCTCGCGGTTGGCCTCGTAGGCGGCGAAGGGGCCGACGCGGGCGGCGATGCGCGCCGACTGGGTGTAGGCGCGGCCGGTCATGAGGGCGGTGACGGCGGCGGCGTAGGCGCGGCCGGCGTCGGAGTCGTAAGGCAGGCCGAAGGTCATGAGCAGGGCGCCGAGGTTGGCGTAGCCGAGGCCGAGCTGGCGCATGGCGTGGGCGTTGGCCTCGATGCGGGCTGTCGGGTAGCCGGAGCGGCCGACGATGATCTCCTGGGCGGTGATCATGACGTCGACGACGTGCTGGTAGGCTTCGACGTCGAAGACGAGGCGCGTCTGACCTTCGCGTCCTTCGACAAGCTCAGGGCGAGCGGACGCCGGGCGCTCCTTCAGGAGCTTGAGCAGGTTGATGCTCGCCAGGTTGCAGGCGGAGTCGTCGACGTGCATGTACTCGGAGCAGGGGTTGGAGGCGTTGATGCGGCCGCTGTTGGCGCAGGTGTGCCAGTCGTTGATCGTCGTGTCGAACTGCATGCCGGGGTCGCCGCACTCCCAGGCGGCGCGGGAGATGGCGCGGAGGACGTCGGCGGCGTTGACTACCTCGATGACGCCGCCTTCCGAGACGCCGCGCAGCTCCCAGGGGCCGCCGGCAATGGCGGCGCCCATGAACTCGTCCGTCGCCCGGACCGAGTTGTTGGCGTTCTGGAACTGGACCGAGGCCCAGGCCTCGCCGTTGAGCGACATGTCCCAGCCGGCCGAACCGAGGTCGTAGGCCTTCTTCTCCTCGCGCGCCTTGCACTCGATGAAGTCCATGACGTCCGGGTGGTCGGCGTTGAGGATGACCATCTTGGCGGCGCGGCGCGTGGTGCCGCCGGACTTGATCGAGCCGGCGATGGCGTCGGCGCCGCGCATGAAGGAGACGGGGCCGGAGGCGATGCCGCCGCCGGAGAGGTGCTCGCGCGAGGAGCGGATGTTCGAGAGGTTGATGCCGGAGCCGGAGCCCCCCTTGAAGATCATCCCCTCCGTGCGGCACCAGTCGAGGATCGACTCCATGTCGTCCTGGACGGAGAGGATGAAGCAGGCGGAGCACTGCGGCTTCTCGCGCGTGCCGACGTTGAACCAGACGGGGCTGTTGAAGCAGGCGAGCTGGTTGATGAGGATGTAGCGCAGCTCGTTCTCGAAGGTCTGCGCCTCCTCCTCCGAGGCGAAGTAGGGCGTATTCGAGTACTGCGGCGCCTGCCCTGAGCCTGTCGAAGGGAAGCCGGCGGCCTGGGCGGCGCGGTCCTCGGCCGGCTCGCGGCCCCACTGCGTGAGGACGTTGACGACGCGGTCGACCATCTGGCGGGCACTCGACTCGCGCTCCGGCGTGTTGATGCGGCCGCGGAAGTACTTGGAGGCGACGACCTGAGTGGCGGTCTGCGACCAGAAGGCGGGGACCTCGATGCCGGTCTGCTCGAAGAAGACCTTGCCCGACTCGTCGGAGATGGCGGCGGTGCGCATCTCCCAGGCGATGTCGTCGTAGGGGCTGCGGCCCGGCGTCGTGAAGAAGCGCCGCAGGCCGAGCTGGGGCCGGGGGTGTCCGCTAACGGCAGTTTCGGGGTGGGCGGTGGTCGTCATGGCGGGGTCCTTTCGAGGGGCTAGTTGGGAGTCAACTGACGCTTGGGTTCAGCACGTTAGGTTGCTCCAGGAGGAAGTCCTCGATCTCCTTGATTCGCCACCCGTAGGCGGGCCCGAGGTCGTGCCTGACTCGTTTCGAGGCTTCGAGAAACTCAAGAACAGCATCATTAGCTTCAGCAGTTGAGCGGGCGCCGGCGAGTTCCGACTGAAACTCGTTAGCAGCTTCCAGAAAAGCCTGAGGCGAAGCTCTCTTGTTCTGCTCCACTAGCTCGAGCGTTTGTCGGATGTCTCTCTCGGTTAGGGGATTAACCATGATCTGCACCTTTCCAGGCCCTCGCCTATCTGTTCTCCTCATGGAGCCGGAGGCTCTTGTAGTTGCCCGACTCCACCGTTACGGGTGGGTACGGGGCACTGCAGGATGAATCCTGCAGCTTGGCCGACGTCACGTCCTCGGTAGCTGCAGGTTTCAACCTGCAGGGTTCGTCTTCAACGATGCCCTCGTTAGACGGCGCGCTCAGATTCTTCGCGGAGCCTGTCCTGAGCGAAGCCGAAGGGCTCAGAATGACAAACGGGGCGCGGGTGCTAAGGGCGAAGCGGGGGTACAGGGGGCGCAGCTGCCATCCTGAGCCTGCCGAAGAGCCCCTGACGGGGGGCATGGGGGGTGTCCCCCCAAAACCTCCCTTATTCAGGAGCGGAGCAGACAACCCTGAGCCGTAAGGCGAAGGGGCAGGATGCGAAGCGGGGAGCGCTGCGCGCGCAGAAAGTGACGGAACGCGGGCATTGTCGACGCTGTCGGCTGGCCAGCCGAGGGCGAGATTGCCGCGCCTCGCTGCCGCGATGGCTCGCAATGACATTAGGGCATTCACGGCTCACCCCCCGCGGCGCGGCGGTTCGCCTCCGAACCCACCACGTAGAGCCGGTAGGCGGCGCCCGCCGGCTGGCCGGGCACGTTGAGCCGATAGCGGATAACGCGGTCCGTGAGCGAGAACTCGGAGCCGTCCTCCAGCTCCAGGCGCAGGATGCCGTGCTGGCGCGACAGCAGAGGCGTGTCTATGAGGGGCCGCAGAGTGACGCTGCCCTTCTCGACGTCCACGCGGCAGCTGCCCTCGGCGACGATCTCGCCGCCCTCGTTAAACAGCCTGCCGAAGCCTTCCACGATCACGGCTCTTCCTGGGCTAGCGGGCGGCGCGCCGCCGCAGCGGGGCGGACGGCATGTCGACGATAGTCGGCGGCAGCAGGGGCGGCTGGGCGGCACCGGCGCGCCGCGGCGAGCGGCGCGGCGTAGCGGCCAGCCGCGCGAACTCCTCCTGCAGCTCCTCCAGCGAGAGGAAGTTGCGGTAGTGCGACGCGAAGCGCACGTAGGCGACGTGGTTCAGCTCTCGCAGGCGCTCCATGACGAGGTCGCCGATCTCGGACGAGGACACCTCGCCGCTGGAAGCGGGGCGGGCGTGGAGGGCCGTCTCGACGTCTTCGACGATGGCATCGATCTCGGCCGCGCTGATCGGGAGCTTGGCGCAGGAGCGGCGGATGCCGGCGCGCACCTTCTCGCGCGAGAACTCCTCGCGGCGGCCGTCCTTCTTGACGACGGCGAGGACGGCCAGCACGCGCTCGTAGGTGGTGAAGCGGCGGCCGCAGTCGAGGCACTCGCGGCGGCGGCGGATGCCGTCATCGGACTCGCGGGAGTCGGTGACCTTGGTGTCGGCGTAGCCGCAGTAGGGGCAGCGCATCGAGTTTTCAGTAGTCGGTTGTCAGTTGTCAGCGTCAGGGCTAGTGTCTCTTGCCGCGCCGCTGCGTGAGAGCACTGCCGGCGGCGGACTTCTCGGTCGCGGCCGATTTGGGGTCGCGAAGGACCCTCGCGGCTTTGCTCGCCGCTTGCTTGCTCATGGTCTCTTTGTGGGCCATCGTTCGCCTCCTTGGCGGCTCCACCGATGTCCCCCGCGTAGGGGTGCGAGGCAGACGCTACCACTAGATGTAGAGGCTGTCAAGCGGGACGAACCCCATATTTTGTGGCCGAGGCGCGAAGCGTGGTGGTCATAAGACGAGGCGTTATGGTCAGCGAAAGACGGGCCATCGCCGTCAGCTGAACCGCCGTGGTAGACTTAGACGACCGAAGGGGAGTAGTCCTTCGCGTGGCATCGACATGCTTCTCCTTCCAGGAAGGAGGCGGTGCCACGGTCCTTCCAAGGGCGGACGAGACTTTCGGCCAGTGCATGCGTTTGCTGCGTATGTGTTGGCTGAGGTCTCGGAGACACAGGCCGACACAGCAGCGGGGAGGTTGCGTGTCGGCTTTCTTGATCTCGTTCGCGATCATCTTCGCTGCCGAGATGGGCGACAAGTCGCAGCTCGTCGCCCTCTGGTTCGCGACCCGCTATCGCTGGTGGCTGGTCCTGGCGGGAGTGACGGTGGCGACGCTAATCGTCCATCTCGGCTCGGTACTCATCGGGCGGGCGTTTGATGAGTTGCTGCCGCGCAGCCTGCTCCTGACCCTCGTCGCCCTGTCCTTTTTCGCCTACGCGGCCTGGAGCGTGCGAGGAGACGCGATCGGCGGTGACGCTGTCGCCCGGCGCTTTCCCTTCTTCGGCGCCTTCGGGGTCGTAGCGGCCTCCTTCTTCATCTCGGAGCTCGGCGACAAGACGCAGTTGGCCACGATCACGCTGGCGGGCGACCGGTCAGAGGCCGTGGCGGTTTGGTTGGGGTCCACGTTCGGCATGGTGGCCGCGGACGGGGCAGCGATCGCGGCAGGGAGCATCGCGGGACAGCGTTTGCCGAGGCGGGCGCTCGCTATCGGAGCAGCGGCCCTGTTTTGCCTCTTCGGCGCCCTGGCACTGATACGGGCCTTCGCATAGGAGGACGCGCGTCTGCGCCCCTTAGCGCGCCGTAACGCCCCGGCGCAGGAAGGCGGGCAGCTCCGTATCGACCTGAGGCAGCTCCGCCCAGGGGCCGCGAGCGGGCTCGTCCGCGGCGCCGATCTCGCCGGCGACAACCGCGTGACGCCTCTCCTCGTGCCGGCTCGGCGCCTCGAAGCCCGTCGCGATGACCGTCACCTTCACCTCGTCGCCGAGCTCAGGGTCGATGGCGGCGCCGAAGACGATCTCGGCGTCCGGGTCGACGACCTCGGCGATGACCTGGGCGGCGAGGTGCACCTCCTGCAGGCCGAGGTTCTTGCCGCCGACGACGTTGAACAGGACGCCGCGCGCGCCCTGGATGCTGACGTCCAGCAGCGGGCTAGTGATGGCGGCGCGGGCGGCGTCGGCGGCACGGTTCTCGCCGCGGCCCTTGCCGATGGCGAGGAGCGCCGGCCCGGCCTCGCCCATGACGCGGCGGATGTCGGCGAAGTCGAGGTTGATGATGCCGGCCAGGACGATGACCTCGGAGATGCCCTGGATCGCCTGGCGCAGGACGTCGTCGGCGGTGCGCAGGGCGTCCTCGAAGCTCACCTTCGGGTCGCAGATGGCGAGAAGGCGGTCGTTGGGGATGACGATGAGCGTATCGACCTTCTCCCTCAGCTCGGCGATGCCTTCCTCGGCGCGGAGCATGCGCCGCGTCCCTTCGAAGCTGAAGGGCCGCGTCACGACGCCGATGGTCAGGGCGCCGCACTCGCGGGCGACCTCGGCGACGATGGGTGAGGCGCCGGTGCCGGTGCCGCCGCCCATGCCGGCGGTGACGAAGACCATCTCGGCGCCGCGGACCGCCTCCTTGAGCTCGTCACGGCTCTCCTCGGCGGCGCGCAGGCCGCGGGCGGGGTCGCCGCCGACGCCGAGGCCCTTGGTCAGCTTGTCGCCGATGCGGATGCGGACGTCGGCGTCGACGTGGGTGAGGGCCTGGGCGTCCGTGTTGACGGCGACGAGCTCGACGCCGGCGGTCTTCTCGGCGGCCATGCGGCTGACGGCGTTCGAGCCGCCGCCGCCCACGCCGATGACCTTGATCAGCGGCAGGCCATCGTAGTCACGGGTCTTCATGGTGCAGTCCTCCTAACCCTGGATTGGCGGGATCCCCCGGGTGGGTGAGACGCGTTCACGGGCTGCGCATCCTGCGCCCGCCGACCAGTCGGCTGGCTTGTCTGCTTCGCCCATAAGAGGGGTGTTCCTGAGGGGACTACCCCTCAGACTACCCGCGCAGAGGCGCTGCGCCCTCTGCACTCCCGCTTTCGCGGTCAAACCACGCCAACGGGGGTACAGGGGGTGCAACCCCCTGACGGGGGGCATGGGGGGTGTCCCCCCAACCCTCTCTAAAACAACCTGCGGAGCAGACCGATAGGGATGCGAAGCCATCAGGCTACTCCGGCAGGAGGACGCGCACCCAGTTGCCCAGGCGCTTGAACAGCCCATCGAAAACGGTGGGCGAGGCCACGTGGTGCACGGCCGGCGCCAGCTCCTGGACCCCGACGGCCCACTGCAGCAGGCCGACGCCGGCGGCGAAGGCGGGGTCGTGCAGCTCGTCGACGAGGCCGAAGATGTGGGCCGGCAGGCCGACGCGCGCCGGCAGGTTCGTCACCTGCTCGGCCAGCAGGTCGAGGCCGGGAAGGCGGGCGCTGCCGCCCGTGAGGACGAGGCCGGCGGAGATGAACTCGACCTCGGTGGCGCGGCCGACCTCCGTGACGATCATCTCGAGCAACTCCTCGCAGCGGGCCTGGATGATCTCGCAGACGCGGCGGCGGGCGTAGACGCGGTGGCGCTCGGCGCCGAACGCCTCGATCTCGATCTCCTCGTCGGCGGCCACGGCGCTCGGGATCGCGTGACCGTAGACCTGCTTCGCCGTCTCGGCGCTCTGGTAGGGGCAGCGCAGGCCGACGACGAGGTCGCGCGTGACGTGGTTGCCGCCCACGGGCAGCGTCGCGGTATGAAGGATGCTGCCTTCGACAAAGACGGCGATGTCGGTGCAGCCGCCGCCGATGTCGGCGAGGACGACGCCCTGGCGTTTCTCCTCCGGGCTGAGGACGGCCTCGGCGCTGGCCAGGGGCTGGAGGACGAGCTCGTCCACCTGGACGCCGGCGCCCTCGACGACCTTCGTGACGTTGGCGACGGCGCTGGCGGCGACCGTGATGATATGCGCTTCGACGTCGAGGCGCTGGCCGTACATGCCCAAGGGGTCGCTGACGCTGTCCTGGCCGTCGACGACGAAGTAGCGCGGCAGGACGTGGAGGATCTGGCGATTGCTGGGGATGCTGATGATCTTGGCGCCCTCCAGCGCGCGGGCGATGTCTTCCTCGGAGATGGGTCGCGAGCGGTCGGGCACGGCGACGATGCCGCGGTTGTTGACGCTCTGGACGTGGGCGCCGCCGAGGCCGACGTGGGCGGAGAGGATGCGCGTGCCGCTGGCCCGCTCCGCCTTCTCGACGGAGGCGCGGATGGCGTCCGTGGCGTCGCGGATGTTGTCGACCATGCCGCGGCTGAGGCCGGCCGAGGGCGTCGCGCCGACGCCGAGGATGCGCGTCTCGCCCGTGCCCGCCACCTCGCCGACGATGGTGCAGATCTTCGTCGTGCCGATGTCTATGGCCGCGAAGGTGCCGCTCTTCACGTTCCCCCCTCCAGCGCCCCGCCCAGAGTAGCTGTGGCCAGTCTGATAGAGCCTGCCGCAACCAAAGGCTGCGCATCCTGCCCCTTCGCCAGGCTCAGGGTTGTCTGCTCCGCTTGTAGATAAAAGGTGTTCTCTGAGGGGACACCCCTCAGACTCCTCGTCAGGGGGCTCTGCCCCCTGCACCCCCTGCATCTCATGAGATGCCAGCGGGAGTGAAGAGGGCGCGGCCCTCTGCCGGGGGGCATGGGGGGTGTCCCCCCACAAACCTCTCTCCTAACCCTGGCGGAGCAGACCGAGAGGGATGCGCAGCCGGGCCCAGCAGCGTTCTTACTCATACGTCACCCTCTCGCCGAAGCGCAGGTCGACGGCGTGGGGCGTGTAGCCGCGCGCCGTAAGCTGGTCCAGCAGCTTGGAGAGGACAGCGATCTTGTAGTCGTAGGCGCGCTCGTCGCCGAAGGCGACGCGCATGCCGTTCTCGAAGACGGCGGTGACGCCGATCGCGGGGCGGTACTCCAGCTCGCTGACGCCCTCGCCGAGAAAGCGCGGCGACTCTTCGAAGATGCGCCGGGCGAGGGCGATGGCGTCCGGGTGGACGCGGTCGCCGGGCCCCATGACGCGGTCGGCGTCCGGCTCGACGATGCGGGGCGCGGGGCCGTCCGGCGCGCCGCCGCCGAGGACGTAGCCCTCGGCGTCGACGGCGTAGTCATGGCCGCCGACGGCCCAGAAGGCGACGGGCTCGCGCTCCCGGACGTGAATGGTAACGCCCTGGGGCCAGCTGCGGCTGAAGGAGACGGCCTTCACCTGGGGGACGGTCAGCAGGCGCTCGCGGGCGTCGTCCAGGGGCAGGCCGAGCATGCTCTTGCCCTTGAGGCCGCTCAGCTCCACGAGGGCGGCGGCGTCCAGCGTCTCGGCTCCCTCGATGCCCACGTGCTGGACGGTGAGCCAGGGCGTGCGAAGGGCGACGTAGGTTAGGAGGCCGGCGAGGAGAAGGGGGAGGGCGAGATAAAGCAGGCGACGGCCCGTCTGCTGGGGCTGCCTGGCTGTCGTTCTGCGTGTTTGCTTTTCGGGCCGCCGGCGGGGGGTGCGGTCCTCAGACAACCGGTCTCTCCTTATGGCGCGCCAGGGCCAAATCGACCAGGCGCGTTATCAGTTGTGCGTAGTTTACTCCTCTTGCCTGCCAAAGTCTCGGGAACATGCTGCCGGGCGTAAAACCCGGGATCGTGTTGATCTCGTCGACGACCAGCGAGCCGTCCGGGCAGTAAAAGAAGTCGACGCGGCTCATGCCGGCGCCGTCGATGGCGCAGAAGGCGCGCAAGGCCAGGTCCTGGACGCGCTCGACGGTGCCGGCGGGCAGGTCGGCCGGGACGATGACCTCCGTCCTGGCGTCCAGGTACTTCGCCTCGTAGTCGTAGAACTCGCGCCGGTGGCGGATCTCACCGACGGGCGAGGCCTCGGCGTCGGCGTTACCGAGCACGGCGCACTCGACCTCGCGGCCGGCGACCGCCTTCTCGATAACGAGCTTGCGGTCGCAGCGGGCCGCCTCGACGATGGCGCCGGCGAGCTCCTCGCGGCTGGAGACCTTGCTGATGCCGACGCTGGAGCCGCCGTTGGCGGGCTTGACGAAGGCGGGATAGCCGAAGCGCCGCTCGACATCGCGGGCGGCGGCGAGAAGGGCGCGATCGCCGTCCGGCGCGCGGAGGACGACGTGCTCGGCGACGGGCAGGCCGGCGTCGCGGAAGACCGCCTTCATCAGCGCCTTGTCCATGCCCAGGGCGCTAGCGGCGACGCCGCAGCCGACGTAGGGCAGGCCGGCGAGCTCCAGCAGGCCCTGCAGCGTGCCGTCCTCGCCGTAAGTGCCGTGGACGAGGGGAAAGACGACATCGAGGCCGGCGAGGGCGTCGATAGCGGGCCTTAGATCCGCTCGCCCTGAGCTCGCCTGCCCTGAGCCCAGCCGAAGGGTCGAAGGGCGAGGGGCTCCTGCTTCGACTGGCGCAGCGCGAGCGGGCGATTCCAGCCGCTTCTGGAAGGGCGGCGCCGGTTGCGCCAGCTGGCGCTGCGTCTCCTCGGGGCTCAGCCAGGCGCCGGCCTTCGTCACGCCGATGGGCACGAGCTCGAAGCGGTCGCGGTCGGCGGCGGCGAGGACGTGCTCCGCCGTGACGACCGAGACCTCGTGCTCGACGCTCCTCCCCCCGAAGATGAGGCCGAGGCGGAGGCGGTCAGGCATCTCCGAAGCCCTCACCGACCAGCGACACCTCGTTCTCCAGGTCGACGCCGAACGCGTCGTGGACGCGCTGCTGGGCGAGTCGCATGAGCGCGGCGACGTCCGCGGCGGTGGCGCCGCCGGCGTTGACGAGGAAGTTGCAGTGCTTGGCGGAGAACTCGGCGCCGCCGACGCGGTAGCCGCGCAGGCCGACGGCGTCGAGGAGCTTCCAGGCGGGCTGCGGGGCGCCGCCGTCGCCCGCAGGCGGGTTCTTGAAGAAGGAGCCGGCGTTGCGGCCGCGCGGCTGCGCCTTGAGACGGCGCTCGTCGAAGTCGGCGACGCGGGCGCGGAGGGTCGCGGCGTCGCCCGGCCAGAGGGCGAACTCGGCCCAGAGGACGGGCCGGCCGGCGAGCCTGCCGCGGGTGAAGGCGCTGCCGCGGTAGACGAGGCCGAGCTCGTCGGCGGAGTATTCGGTCTCTTCGCCATCCCAGACGGCGACGCGCTGGAGCACGTCGGCCAGGCAGCCGCCGTAGGCCCCGGCGTTGTAAATGACGGCGCCGCCGACGCTGCCGGGGATGCCGCAGGCCCACTCCAGCCCGGCGTAGCCGGCGAAGGCCAGCTGGCGAGCAACGGCGGCGAAGCTGCAGCCGCTCTCGGCTCTGACGAGGCAGCGCTCTCCGCCACCCGAGGCTGAAGCCCGGGGCATGAGCTGAGGCTCAGAGAGCGAAGCGGCGCGGTTCTCGATTGTCACGCCGCGGATGCCGCGGTCGCCGACGACGATGTTGCTGCCGGAGCCGAGCATGAAGACCGCCGTCCTGCTCTCGCGGCAGAGGCGCAGGACGCCGGCGAGCTGCGCCTTCGTGTCGGCGACGACGTAGGCGTCGGCCGGCCCGCCGACGCCGATCGTCGTATGGCGGGAGAGGGGTTCGTCCTCGCGCACAGGCGCCACTTTCTCGAGGGCGTAGCGTAGGGCAGCGTCGAGGGTCATTCTGGTGTACCACTCTGCAGGACGAATCCTGCAGCTTCGCGGACGGCCGGCTGGCGGTAGCTGCAGGTTTCAACCTGCAGGCCCCTCATCTCAACCACACCCCGGCTCCGATGCGCGCAGGCGCTCCAGGATCATGGGCCCCACCGTGTCGACGTCGCCGGCGCCGACGGTGAAGAAGACATCGCCCGGTCGCAGCTCGGCGGCGACGGCGTCGGCAGCCGCCTCGAAGCCCTGCCCTGAGCCTGTCGAAGGGTCGACGTAGGTCGGCGGCGGCTCCTTCACCTCGGCGGCGAGCTGGGCGGCCGTCATGCCGTCCGCGATGGGCTCGCGCGCGGCGTAGGTCTCAAGGATGAAGAGGCGGTCGAAGCCGCGGAAGCAGGTCCTGAAGCCTGTCCTGAGCCCAGTCGAAGGGCCGTCCAGCAAGTAGCGCGTGCGGGCGTAGGTGTGGGGCTGGAACAGCGCGACCAGCCGCCTCCCGGGGAAACGGGAGCGGGCCGCGGCGGCCAGCGCCTCCACCTCCGTGGGGTGGTGGGCGTAGTCGTCCATGACCAAGACGCCCGCGGCCTCGCCGACACGCTCGAAGCGGCGACGCACGCCGCTGTAGCGCGCCAGCGCAGGCTCGATCTCCTCCAGCGTCAGGCCGAGGGTGAGACAGACGACGACGGCGCCGAGCGCGTTCTGGACGTTGTGGCGGCCCGGCAGCGATGTCGAGAAGCTGTGAAAGCGCTGGCCGTGGTGATAGACGTTGAAGCGCTGCGTCGCGCCGTCGTCCTCGACCTCACTGGAGCGCCACTCGGCGCGCTGGTCGAGGGCGTAGGTGACGACCTCGACGCCGGGCCGGGCCTGTTCGCGCAGGACGAGGGCCTCGGCGTCGTTGGCGCAGAGGACGAGCGTGCCGCCCTCCTCGACGTTGGCGGCGAATTCGCCGAAGGCCTGCTTCAGCGCTTCGTAGGTCTTGTAGTAGTCGAGGTGGTCCGGCTCGACGTTGGTGACGAGCGCTACGCGTGGATGGTAGCTGAGGAAGGCGCGGTCATACTCGTCCGCCTCGACGACGACGTGCGGACCGGCGCCGGCGGCGGCGTTCGTGCCGAAGGCGGCGACCTCGGCGCCGACGAGAAAGGTCGGGTCGCGGCCGGCCTCCTTCAGAACGAAAGCGACGAGGCCGCTGGTCGTGCTCTTGCCGTGGCAGCCGGCGATGGCGACGCCGGTCTTGCCTTCCATGAGGCGAGCGACCATCTCGGCGCGCTTGATGACGGGGATGCCGCGGCGAAGGGCCTCGACGAGCTCCGGGTTGTCGGCGGCGGCGGCGGATGTCGTGACGACGAGGTCGGCGTCGCCGACGTTCGCGGCGGCGTGCGGGCCGATAGCGACGCGGGCGCCGATCGAGGCGAGGGCGTCGGTCAGCGGCGATCGACGCAGGTCGGAGCCGGAGACCTGGTGCCCCCAGGCAAGGAGGATGCGACCGATGGCGGACATGTGCATGCCGCCGATGCCGACGAGGTGGACGCGCCGCGGGATGGGCGCGGTCACGACCTCACCCTTTGCTGCCGCTTCCCCCTCGCCTGCGGAGAGGGGGACTGAGGGGGAGAGGTCGGAAGCGGCGCGCCCGCCATCTCCATCAGCAGGCGGGCAAGGCGCTCGGCGGCCTGCGGCTGGGCGAGATGGGCCATCGCCTCTCGCATCTGGCGCCGACGCGTCTCATCCCGCAGTAGATACATGACGCCGGGCTGCAGCTGGGCCAGCCCCGGCCCCGACTCGGGCAGCATCACGGCGGCGCCCTGCTCCTGGAGGTAGAGAGCGTTGGCCCGCTGGTCCGAGAAGTCGCCGGGGATGAGGACGGCGGGCAGGCCGGCCGCCGGCAACTCGCCGAGCGTGGAAGCGCCGGCGCGCATCACGGCCAGGTCGGCGGCGGCGCAGGCGAAGGCCATGTCGTCGCCGTGCAGGTACGCGTGCAGGTGCCAGCGCGCCTGCAGCTCCGCCGGCAAGCGCGAGCATTCCTCTCGCAGCCAGCCTTCGTCGTTCCGGCCGCTGACCTGGATGAGCTGGCCGAGGCGGAGGAGGTCGGCGGCCCAGGCTGCGACGTCGCGGTTGATCGCGCTCGCGCCGGTGCTGCCACCCGCGACCAGGAGGGCCGGCAGGCCAGGGTCGAGGTCGAGGCGGCGGCGCGCCTCCTCTCGGCGCGCCGCGAAGAAGGCGGGGCGCACCGGGTAGCCTGTGAGCACTGTCTTCGCGGCGGGCATCGCGACGGCAGCGGGCGGGACGCTGACGGCGACGCGGTCGGCGACGCGCGTGAGGAGGCGCACGGCGAGGCCGGGCTCAACGTCGGGCAGGAAGAGCAGCAGAGGGCGGCGGCGCAGCCTGGCGGCGAGGCCGACACCGGCGCTGCCGTAGCCGCCCGTGGCGAATACGACGTCCGGCCCGAACCGCCGCAGGATGACGTATGCCTGCAGCGTCCCCGCGACGAGCTTGAGGAAGCCCTTCGCCGCGCCCAGGGGCGAGCCGACGCGCAGCGGCCCGGCCGTGACCGCGCGAAAGGCGATGCCCTCCCGGGCGACGAGCTCGGCGTCGATCTTGCCGGCGACGCCGACGTAGAGGAGGTCGAGGGGCTCATCCGCGGCGTCGCACAGGCCGCGCAAGGCGGCGGCGACGGTCAGCGCCGGATAGACGTGACCGCCGGTGCCCCCGCCGCAGAAAGCGACCTTCATTCCAGACCCCTGGCCCCTGACCCCCGGCCCCCGGGCTAGCTCGTCACGTCGGCGCGGCCCGCACCCTCAGCGGCGGCCGGTCCGCCTGCTGCCGGCCGTAGCGCGACACGTTCAGCAGGACGCCGACGCCCGCCATGATCATAACCAGCGAGGAGCCGCCGTAGCTAACGAACGGCAAAGGGATGCCCGTGAGCGGGATCGAGCGCGTGACGCCGCCGATGTTGATCAGCGCCTGGTAGGCGATCCAGCAGACGACGCCCATCGCCAGGTAGGAGCCGAAATCGTCGCGGGCGTTGAGGGCGATGCGGAAGCCGCGATAGACGAGGTAGGCGAAGAGGCCGATGACGATGACGGCGCCGATGAAGCCCGTCTCCTCGCCGATGATGGCGAAGATGCCGTCCGTGTGGGCGCCGGGCACGTAGAAGAACTTCTGGCGGCTGACGCCCAGCCCCAGCCCCTCGATGCCGCCGCTGCCCAGGGCGATGAGCAGCTGCTGGACCTGAAAGCCGATGCCGGAGGGGTCTTCGTCCGGGCGGACGAAGACGAGGATGCGGTCGGCGCGGTAGTCGCCGCTGAGGACGAGCAGGCCGCCGGCCACGGCGCCGATGGCGGCGAGGGGGAAGACGTGCGTCAGCGACGCGCCGGCGAGAAAGAAGAGCG
>Ga0209322_10000797_pt1 | contig 18427 bp, 14 predicted proteins | sample Rifsed19ft1_FD_184013 | JGI IMG/M metagenome (GOLD analysis project Ga0209322, IMG submission 184013) | Soil microbial communities from Rifle, Colorado, USA - sediment 19ft 1 (version 2) | ecosystem: Environmental > Terrestrial > Deep subsurface > Rock core/Sediment | place: Rifle, Colorado... | reverse complement strand
AATCGCATGCGATTGCCCCCTTCTTTTATCTCTGGCGCGCCCGGAGAGATTCGAACTCCCGACCCTCTGGTTCGTAGCCAGATGCTCTATCCAGCTGAGCTACGGGCGCATAATGGTTGAAAAACCCTACTGTATATATCCGGAGATTTTAACATCTGGGGGATTTGAGTCAAGTGATTAGTAGGATGGGAGGGGTTCTGATGGCTGGAAAAGAAGAACGAAAGTAAAAACCCCCCTCACCTTACTCCTCTCCCCCTGGGGAGAGGATAAAAAAATACCTCGCCTTCAAAATGCGAGGTATTTGAATTGTTAGATAAAAAAAAAGGGGCAGGGAGTCCCCGCTCTCCTGCCCCTATCCTGGGCGGGCAAACCGTACAGAAGCCCGTTCCTCAGCCCCGCTTCTGGCTTCTCCCGCCCAAGTTGTCATCCGGGTTTCTGAATCAGGCTTCTAACTGCGTGAGACTTCTGCTTTTCGACGGTCATTTAACCATCCTCTGCCAAAAAAATAAACTGTCCATACGGACAGTCCGGCGGCCAGAATCTGCTTTCAATCCAGGCGCTAATCAAATAAAATTGAAAGATAGACATTGATGGAGGAAATTGATGGACTCGATTACGCTGCTGGGGCTCCTGGGCGGCACTCTTACCACCGCGTCGTTCTTTCCGCAGGTGGTGAAAACCTGGAAGACCCGTTCTACCAAGGACGTCTCGCTGGTGATGTTCCTTCTGCTCTCGACGGGCATCTGCGTCTGGATAATCTACGGCATAAAGATAGGCTCGCTTCCGGTCGTCATCGCGAACTCCGTTTCCCTCGTATTCTCACTTATAATCCTCGCGTTGAAGCTCATATACAAGTAGGCAAAAAAATACCCGCCCTCGTACGAGGGCGGGTACGCCTGGGCCTCTATATCCGCTTCAGCCGCAATACTTTCGGCCTCTCTTCATAAGATATTTCTGGTGATAGTCCTCGGCCTCATAGAACTCGGCTGCCGGAACTATCTCGGTCACGATGGGCCTGCCGTAAACGCCGGCCTTCTCTATCTCTTTCAGCGCATCCTTCGCGTCCCGTTCCTGCTCGGGCGTAGTATGGAAGATGGCAGACCTGTACTGGCTGCCTACATCCGGCCCCTGCCGGTTCTTCGTGGTCGGGTCGTGTATATCCCAGAATATGTTCAGCAGCTCCCTGTAGCTCACCTTCTCCGGGTCAAAGGTCACCTCCACAGCCTCGGCATGGCCTGTGTCATGGCCGCACACATCTTCGTATGTCGGGTTGACCTTTGTGCCGCCGGTGTAGCCCACCCTTGTGGAAATAACGCCATTTACCGTCCTGAAAGTCTCCTCGACCCCCCAGAAGCAGCCTGCGGCAAATACGGCCTTTTCAGTCGCTTTTCTTTCCATAAATGTCCTTACCTCCCTGACACACATATTATATCTCAAAACGAGAGCCGGGTTGTCGACAAAAGCCCTTGAAAATTGGGGCGTTCAGGTTGTATATTGAAGGCGCGCAAGCGCCTGAGTCTATTCGGCTTGGCCTAATCCTGAACAGGAGGAATACCCTTTTATGGCCGGCGGCAACTTTGACAAATTAATGAGCGGGTTGCAGAAGAAGACCGCCAGGATCGGGGTCATCGGCCTGGGTTATGTCGGCCTGCCCATAGTTCTGAGGTTCTGCGAGGAACGCTTCCAGGTCATAGGTTTTGACGTCGACCAGGAAAAGGTCAAGAGCCTGAAGGCGGGCCGTTCATACATAAGGCATATCCCTTCCGCAAAGATAGCCTCTCTGGTGCGCGGCTCAAAGGCCTCTTTCAGCGCCACCGCTGACATGTCCCGCCTCTCGGAGGCGGATGTCCTCATCATATGCGTGCCGACACCGCTTTCGGACAAGCGCGAGCCCGACCTTTCGTATGTGGAAGAGACAGCCAGGGAAATAGCAAAGCGCCTGAGGCCGGGACAGCTCATCTCTCTTGAGTCGACCACCTATCCCGGCACTACGGATGAGCTTGTTTTGCCCCTTTTCACCTCAAAAGGGCTCAAGGCTGGCTCTGATTTCTTCCTCGTATTCTCGCCTGAAAGAGAAGACCCGGGCAGGATCGATTTCACGACAAAGACTACGCCCAAGATAGTAGGCGGCGTGACGCCCAAGTGCCTGAAGCTCGGCTCCGAGCTCTATTCAAAAATAGTGGACAGGGTCGTGCGCGTCTCAGATACGCGCGTTGCCGAGATGTCCAAGCTCCTCGAGAACATCTACAGGTCGGTGAACATCGCCCTCGTCAACGAGCTCAAGATGCTCTGCGACCGAATGGGAATAGATATCTGGGAGGTCATAAACGCCTCCAGGACCAAGCCCTTCGGCTATCAGGCATTCTACCCGGGGCCGGGACTTGGCGGGCACTGCATACCCATAGACCCCTTTTACCTCACATGGAAGGCAAGGGAATACAACTTCTCGACCAGGTTCATAGAGCTCGCGGGCGAGATAAACACCAACATGCCCTATTATGTGGCTCACAAGGTAATGGAGGCCCTGAACGGGCACGGAAAGAGCGTCAAAGGGTCAAAGGTGCTCGTACTGGGCATAGCCTACAAAAAGGATGTAGACGACCTCAGGGAATCTCCCGCCATCGAGCTCATCCGTATATTGAGGGAGATGGGCGCGGTGGTGTCGTACAACGACCCCTATATACCCATTGCCGTAAGCCACCACGATGAATTAAAGATGAAGTCAGTGCCGCTCAGCGCCAGGGAACTGAAGAAGTACGACTGCGTACTCATAGCCACTGACCACAGCGCCTATGATTTCAAGATGATAGTCTCGAACAGCTCTCTTGTTGTCGATACGAGGAATGCCACGGCAGGGATAAAGGGCCGGAAGATAGTCAAGGCCTGAAAACTCTGGCGGAAGCTCGCGGCAGTAGATGAGCAGCCGTAACGAGAACATCAATCCAACCAAACACGCGAGACTGCCTCTAAAAATACCAATTTTTAGAGGCAGTCTTTACTTCTTTACTTCCTGAGAAGTTTCCTTCCGAAAAGACCCAGCCCCAGTAGCCCGGAGCCGAGAAGCAGCATTGACGAAGGCTCAGGCATAGGATAGTTATGACCTGATTCAGCGTCATGCGAGAAGGGCGCGAAGTCGTTTATGGACAGGCCCGACAGCTTTTTCTGGACCTTTGTATTGTAGAGGTCGAAGTGAATGGTATAGTCGCTGTCAAGGCCAGAGGTGTCGATATCGAAAGCGGCGTAATACATGCCCAGATTTTCGCCGCTGGCTCCGGCCGGAGGCGTATACGGAGTCAGGTCTATGCTGTCCCCGGCTATGGTCCTGTCCATGCTATTGTATGCCTCTATCAGGTTTGCCGTATTGAAAGTAAACGAGAACTCCTTGAAAAAGGTCTCATATATGCCGTGCTTCGCAAGGTCGCCGGATTCCCACTCTATTGCGGTCTCCAGAGGAGGCGCGCCGTATTCCATGTCAGCCGTGACATTTATCGTGCTTGTCACGTTTGTCTGGAGGTTCTTGAAGGAAAAGCTCCCGAGGCTATAGTCCGCCGGGCCGGTCTTAGGGACAAGCGCAGCCGAGATGTAATATGTATCGGCCACGCTGTTTGTGCTGTCGGCGCGAAGCAAGGCGTAGAGGGTAAACGAGGTCCCGGTCGCCATAATGGTCTCTTCGGGCGCTCCCTCATAATATCCGCCAGCTATATCAAGCTGAAGGTCGGGGATGGCATGGCTTTCCCTGACGCCGGTGAAAATCGTGAGTGCCGTAATTCCGATTATGGAAGCATATGTTATGAGTTTGCGCATGTTATAATCTCCTGAGTTAATATTTTGCAAGAACAATGCCATACGCCGGGCAGAGATTTTTATTTTTAAGTACTTGTTTTTAAAAGACTTTTGCAAGGCCTTCGAGCCCGCCTTCCCGCCCATGACTTGCCCCGGTGTTAGAAATTCCGAAAACCCTCCTGCAGAAACGATGAGGGCAAGGCCGATTACTTGAAAAAAATGCGTAAATCCGATAAGTTAGAGCGTAAGGCGCTATGGTGTAAGAAATCCAAACACCAGTATCTTTCACAGGTAAACGCTCTTGAATTTTTTAACTTGTTGAAATACCATCATTTTTGAGAAAATAGCGTCACGGGCCAGTTGGTTTTCTTTACACTTTTGCATTCCCATTGACCCATCAAATAATTGGAGAAACCGTTCAGAATTCCGATATATCCTTATATGGCCTCAGGGGGATCGATGGAAGTAGTAAAAATAAACGGAGCTTGCAAGACTTTCCGGGTAGACAGGAACGAGGTCAAAGCCCTCAACGGGATAGACCTCTCAATAAATGCCGGAGAGTTTCTCGCCATCGTCGGTCCATCGGGCAGCGGCAAGTCCACCTTGCTTAACCTCATCGGATGCATAGAGAGGCCTACTTCAGGGACCATCCTGTTCGAAGGCTCTGACGTGACCCGCCTCTCAGAGGACGAACTGGCGGAAATCCGTTCTGCGAAGCTCGGGTTTATCTTTCAGACCTTCAATCTGCTTCCTGTGCTAACGGTCAGGGAAAATGTCGAGTATCCGCTTCACCTGAGGAAGACGGCAAAGGACGAAAGGGACAAAAAGACTCTCGCCATTCTCAAGGAGGTCGGCCTCGAGGCGCACGCCAGCCATAAGCCTTCTGAGCTGAGCGGAGGGCAGCGGCAGAGGGTGGCCATAGCCAGGGCGCTTGTCGGCGCTCCTTCGATCGTCCTGGCCGACGAACCCACGGCAAACCTCGATTTAAAGACAGGCGAGGACATCCTGAAGCTCATGAAAGAGCTCAACAGGAAGCACCGCACCACTTTCGTATTCTCGACTCATGACCCGAAGATAATGAAGCTCGCGGACAGGATAGTGGAGCTCAGGGACGGGGAGATAGCGGGCAAACAATGTACCTGAGGCTGGCGTTTAGAAACATATTCAGGAACAGGCTCCGCTCGCTCATTACGCTTGCGGCCATAGCGTTCGGCTGCATTTCGCTCACCATAGCCGGCGGGTTCATAGAGGATACCTTTGACCAGATGAGGGAGAGCTACATAAGGAGCTTTCTCGGACACATGCAGATATCGAAGGTGGGCTACTTCGAAAAGGGCGCTGCCCGGCCTTTCGATTATATGATAGACGAGCCTGAGAAGGCGCTCGGCGCCATAAGGTCCAACCCGAGCGTGGCTTCAGCCACGCCGAGGATAGAGTTTTCAGGCCTCCTCAGCACCGGAGATACCACGATCTCACTTATTGCCCAGGGCGTAAACCCGAAGTGGGAGAACGAGATCTCTACCTTTGTGGAGATCGATGCCGGCGAGAACCTCTCGGAAGGGGACGCGTACTCGATAGTGCTTGGCAAGGGGCTGGCGGAGGCGCTCGCCGCAAAGCCGGGCGACCCGCTTATACTTGTCGCAAATACACGTAGCGGGGCAATAAACGCCCTCGACGTCGAGGCCAAGGGCGTCTTCCATACAAGCTCAAAGGCCTTTGACGACAGGTCCATACGGATACCAATAGACACGGCGCAGAAACTGCTTCAGACAAAGGACATCCAGACAATAGCGGTGCTCCTCGACGACACAGGCAAGACCGACCTAGTAAAAGGCGAGCTGGAGACGGCCTTTGCCCACAACGGCCTTGATCTCGAGATAAAGCCCTGGTACGAGATGGCGGACTTCTATACCAAGACCGTCGACCTTTACAGGAGGCAGTTCTTTGTCCTCAAGCTCATAATAGGCATCGTGGTAGTCTTAAGCGTATTCAACACCATGAACATGTCCATACTCGAGCGCGTGGGAGAGATAGGGACCCTGATGGCCCTTGGCACAAAGAGGATGGGCGTGATATCGCTTTTCCTGCTCGAAGGGCTCATCCTCGGCGTCATCGGAGGCATAATAGGGCTTGTTGGGGGCTACCTCCTTGCCTCGCTTATATCCTGGGTGGGCATACCGATGCCGCCCCCTCCCGGCGCGACCATATACTGGACCGCAAAGATAAAGATAGTCCCTTCGGTATTGGCCTTCAACTTCGGCTTGGCTGTGATTGCTTCCGTAGTCTCGTCGTGCTACCCTGCCCTCAAGGCCTCAAGGCTTGAAATAGCCGATGCGTTAAGACATAATATCTGAGAGATGCCTGTGAAATCGCAAATAAAGATCATCTCGTTTCTTTTCTCAATCCTCGTTCTCTTCCCGGTCTTTTCGCTGGCGGCCGTCAACAGCGCCGATGAAATAGTCTCAAAGGCCGACGAAGTCCGAAGCCCGCAGCTCGACTACACCGTCGACGTAAAAGTGACCAGCGTAAACCCCGAAGGCACGCAGAGGTCCTCCGCCTACGAGGTGCTCGTAAAGGGCAAGGAGAAGACCATCATAAAGACGCTCTCTCCGGAAGCTGACAGGGGAAGGACCCTTCTCATGCTCGGCAAGGACCTCTGGGCGTTTCTTCCCGATGTCTCCAAGCCAATAAGGATATCCCTTCAGCAGCGACTCCTGGGCGAGGTCGCCAACGGCGACATAGCCAGGGCCAACTTTTCCGGCGATTACACGGCTAAGCTCCTCCGTACCGAAAAGATAGACGGCCAGGAATACCATGTCCTGGAGCTGGCCGCGATATCCGACGAAGTGACATACAACAAGGTAGTCTACTGGGTAAGGAAGGACAACCTCAACCCGTTCAAGGCCGAGTTCCACGCGGTCTCCGGGAGGCTCCTCAAGACCTGCTCGTATGAAGACTACAGGGTCCTTGCCGGGAAGAAGAGACCCTCCAGGCTCGTCCTGACGGACCCGCTCGTAAAAGGACGCATGTCTATTATCCGGTACGAGAACATGAAGGCACAGGACCTGCCGGACAAGTTCTTCACGAAAGACCATATGAAGAAGCTCAAATACTAAATGATGCGCTGGCTTCGACCCGGACTCATTCTATTTTTTATAGCGCTGTTCATGCCTGCCCATGCTTCGGGAGGCCCTTCTGCATCCAACCTGAAACGAACCGCGACAGTCGAGATAACGGGCGTCGAGGCCCTGACCGGAGAGAGCGGCACCTCCGTGGAAATAAGGCTCTCCGAAAGACCCGATTACAGCATAAGGTCCCAGATAAGCATCTCCGCCATTCACATCGAGTTCAAGAACGCCGCGCTCTCGCCCAAAGTCCCGAAACGCACCGAGGTATCAGACGGCAGGGTCGTCGATATTTCGGCTTCAGAGACCGGGAAGGGCCGCGCCAGGATAACCGTCAGGACATACCCCGGGATGAACTACAAGGTCCTCTCTGACGGCGCGGGTTCCGTAATAACCATCGATGTAGAGCCACCCCCGGCGCTCTACAAATCAGAGCCGTCTTCTCCGAAGGCGCCGGGCTACTCCATTGACCTCAGGGGCTTTATCAAGCACGAGACAGCGTACAGGATAGCCGAGCCCCAGGATTTTACAAAGATCAGGAATACCTTTTACCTGGCCTCTACCGGAACGCTTTCAGAGCATGTAAGCTACAAGGCGAGCGCCAGGGCTCTCTATGACGCGGTCTTCGACCTTACGGACAACTACCCGCAGGCAGTAGAAGACGACCAGGAGTCCGAGGCTGACCTGAGGGAGACGTACCTCGACATTTCAGCAGGCGACTGGGACTTGAGACTCGGTAAACAGAATATCGTCTGGGGCGAGGCAGTGGGCCTCTTTTTCGCCGACGTGGTCAACGCCAAGGACTTGAGAGAATTCGTGCTGCCGGACTTCGATTTCATAAGGATACCGCAGTGGGCGGCGGACATGGAATATACGAAAGAGGCATTCCATCTTGAGCTTGTCTGGATACCTGTGCCTGAAGTCAACAAGATAGGCGTCGCAGGCTCTGAATTCCCTATGGCCGTGCCGGTGCCATCGGGCGTTACCCCCGTCATATCCGGCACGGCGGAGCCTGGGAGCGGCCTGGAGGGGAGCGAACTCGGAGCAAGGGCGTCTTACCTTGTAAACGGGTGGGACCTGAGCCTGTTTCACCTTTATACCTGGGACAAGTTCCCTGCCATGAACAGAGCGGTCTTTTCTCCGACGGTCTATCTGTTCTCGCCTGACCACAAGAGGTTAAACATAAGCGGCCTTACATTTTCCAAGGAAGTAAACGACGCGGTGCTAAAGGGCGAGTTCGTCTATTTCAACGGCAAGCACTTCTCTGTAACAGACGCCGCGGACGATGATGGGCTCCTCAAAAAAGACTACCTGGACTATCTCGTTGGCGTGGACTATACCTTTTTCGACAAACTTGATTTCAACTTCCAGTTCATGCAGCGCATCATATTCGGCTTCGATGACAGGATATTCAGGGAGAAGCGCGTACGCTCCTCTGTTTCGGTCTGGTTCAAGACCGGCTTTCGGGAAAATCGTATAGAACCTGAGTTACTCGTCATAACCGGGATAGACGAGCTCGACATGCTCTTGAGGCCGAGCGTATCTTTCAGGGTGCTCGACAATCTTCAGGCAAAGCTTGGGCTTGATATCTTCACAGGCCCTATTGACGGCATATTCGGCCAGTACCGCGACAGGGACAGGGTCTACGCAGAGGCGAGGTATGACTTCTAAGAGAGAAGACATCTACAGAGAAGCCACGAAGAGGAACCTGGGGCTTTTCACGGAGGCCGAGCAGGAGCGCCTTCGTAACGCCAGGGTGGCTGTCGCTGGCCTGGGCGGCGTGGGCGGCATCCATCTGGTGACGCTCGCGAGGATGGGCGTAGGGAACTTCAATATAGCCGACCATGACATATTCGAACCCGTGAACTTCAACCGCCAGTACGGGGCCAGCATGAATACTGTCGGGAAGAGCAAGACCGAAGTAATGCGAGAGACTGCCCTGTCCATAAACCCGGAGGCGGGCATAAAGGTCTTTTCCGACGGCATAAACGAATCCAACATCGACGAGTTCCTCGATGGCGTGGACCTGGCAGTCGACGCCATCGATTTTTTCGCCATAGAGGCCAGGAGGCTCCTTTTCAGGAAGGCGCGTGAAAAGGGCATCCACGCCGTTACTTCAGGCCCCATAGGGTTCGGCGCGACGCTTCAGATTTTTTCTCCGACAGGGATGAGCTTCGATGAGTACTTCGGCATATCGGACGGCATGGATTACATTCGCAAGATGATAGCCTTTTCGGTCGGGCTCACGCCCAGACCGCTCCACCTCGGCTACATGGACCTCTCGAAGGTGGACCTGAGGGCAGGCACCGGCCCGTCAATGGCCTCTGCGTGCGCCCTTTGCGCGAACCTCGTTGCAACTGCCGCCGTTGATATCCTGCTCAGGAGAAAGACCGTCAAGGCAGCTCCCCATTACTTCCAGTTCGACCCTTACAAACAGGTCTACAAGAAGGGTTACCTCTTCATGGGGGGGCAAAACCCGCTGCAGGCGTTCAAGAGATGGTTCCTGCTGCGAAAGATAAGACCCATGCTGGAAGGAGCGAAGGAAAATGGGAGCCGCAATTGAAGAGATAAGAAAGATAGTCACCTACGGCGTGATGGCGCCGTCCGGGGACAATTGCCAGCCCTGGGCCTTCCGGCTCAAAGGCGATCTCCTCGAAGTCATAGACGACAGGACAAAGGACACTTCCTTTTACAACTTCCGCAATACAGCGTCATACATAGCCCACGGCGCTCTTCTTGAGAACCTGAGGATCGCCTCGTCTGCCCTGGGCTTTTCCATGGAAGAGGCGATTTTCCCTGAAGGCGAGGAAGGTCTCATCGTAGCCAGTATCCGCTTTTCAAAGGCTCCCCCAAAAAATGAACCGCTCTTCCCTTTCATTGATAAGAGGTGCACCAACCGGTTCAAGTACAACGGCGCGCCCCTTACGGACGAGGCCCGCAGGGGGCTTCTCGCGTCAATCAATAGTATTGCAGGCGCGGAGCTTGCCCTTGCCGAAGGCCGGGCTAAAAAGATTGCCGCAAAGGCGGCAAGCCAAAACGACCGCATTCTCTTCGAGCACAGGGGCCTCCATGACTTCCTCTTCGACCACATCAGGTGGAGCGCAGAGGAGGCCGAGGCCACCAGGGACGGCATGGACATAAGGACCCTGGGGCTCGACCCTGTCCAGCAGAGGTTATTCCCTTTGCTTAAGTCCTGGGGCATTCTGAAGTTGCTAAACTCCGTTGGCTTGAGCCGCATGGTACCGCATCAATCATATATGCTCTGCAGCGGCTCGTCTGCAATGGGGCTGGTGCAGGTAAAGGGGAGCGACCCAAGGGCCTTTCTCGACGGGGGCAGGGCAGTTCAACGGGTCTGGCTAACGGCCTCAATGCTCGGCCTATCGCTCCAGCCCATGACCGGGATACTCTTTCTGTTAAACAGGCTCTATAATGAATCTGACAGCATCGGGTCCAGCTACAGGATAATGCTGAAGAGAGCTGAAGCCCTTCTGAAGGAAGCCTTCTCTCTCAAGCCGGGCTATACGCCTGTCATGCTCTTCAGGCTGGGGATTGGCAGGACGCCGAGGGTATCCTCTCTAAGGAAGGCTATTGAATTAAAGGCGTAAAAGCTGCTTTCATGCTGCTCAAAAAGCTCCATATGCCAGGCGTCGAGGAGCGAGTCGTACTCTTCATGTACGTCGCAGTGACGAGCTTCTGAAACCAACGCAGCAGATGGACTTTTTCAGCAGCATGTTAAAATAAAAAAAGGGCGGACCAGACGGTCCGCCCTTTTGATTTGCAGCTTTAGTGCTTATTACTTCCTTACCCTTCTCCTGACATACATGCCGAGGCCAAGGAGGCCGCCGCCAAGCAGGAGGAAAGTACCGGGCTCAGGAGTTACCACGACCGAGGGGTCGTTGCTGGTAAACATCCAAGGGCTGCCGGCAGCCGTGTTCACATTCAGGTTAGAGGTGCCGTACATCTGGACCAGCGGGCTCCCGCTCTCGCTCTCAAGCGGGTCGTCCGTATACGAGAATGTGTACCCTGTGTTGTTTGTGACGAAGTTCAGTCCGAACCAGCTGTCGCCTATGGCCTCACCGAGGTTTGTCGGAGGGATGATAGGCGCATGGGTGTACCAGTAGCCGCCAAGGGTCGTGAGCGTGGCCCAGAGCGACCCGTCGGTCGAGTTAGCGATATCGGTGGCGACAGGGCCGTCATCGGAATATCTGGTAAGTGAACTGTCGGAATAGAGCTTCATCACAACGCCGCTTGCGAGCTCTGCCGCGCTGATGACGCCGTTCGGGTCATATGTGCTCGTACCCATTGTAATGTGATAGGTCAGGCCCTCAAGATAGGCCGCGGATACCGTGTTCAGGAAGTAGCCAGTGAGGGTGTCTATGCCACCCGCCAGGACGTTATCCTCATTCCAGACAGTACCGCTGTACTGGTTGTCTATGTTCTGGACATGAAGAATACCGTAGAACTGGTCGCCAGCGCTTACAGTCCCTGACCCGTCTACGTCAACCCAGTTCTCTATATTGTTGAAGTAGATGTCGTTCACACCGCTGCCCCCGAGTACAGGAGAAGCTTGGGCAGGCGCACCGGACACGACTGTTGAGAGTCCGATTACAGCTGCCATAATTGCCAAATTCCGCTTGATGCTCATCTTATCCTCCTTTCACCAACTTGAATATTGTGAAGTTTTATTTGCCTATTTATAGTTGCAATGGCTGTGCCAAATCCCGCAAATCTCTCTTCTGCTCTTAACTTGTTGAATTCTCAATGTATTTTATAGGGCGGCAATTCCCTGCATTTTTTAATGGCTTTTTGGGTTTGTAAATAAAAAGAGACAAACTGTAAGATATTTCGACAGGCTCCGGGACTCCAAAAAAGGTATTTAGATGAACTCTGATTCGATGTGATTTGAAGGCGGGTCAGTTCCGGGCGAGCAGCGTTTCCTCAAGCGCTTTTACTATCGCGGGGTCATATAGAGAACCGGAATTCTTTTTCAACTCTTCCAGGGCCTCGGCTGCCGAAGACGTGCTCCGGTAAGGCCTTTCCGAGGTCATTGCAGAGTAGGCGTCTATAACCGAGAGCACCCTTGAGAGGAAGGGTATCTCCTCGCCCTTGAGCTTGTCAGGGTAGCCGGTGCCGTCCCATCTTTCATGGTGGTGGAGGATGATCTTTTTGACCTTCTCGGAGCATTCGAAATTGCTGAGGAGCCCGAGGGTGTTGTATGGATGGGCCTTGATCGTACGCTGCTCGGAGGCCGTAAGGCTTTTTTTGTCCAGGACCTCGCCGTCGACCACCATTAGCCCCAGGTCATATACCATGGCCACATAATGGGCCGTTTCGATATCTTCTTTGCCCGCGTTCAATCTTTCGAGCGCCTTTACGAGGAGTTCGTTGAACGCGCCCCTCTTCTTCTGGTATCTCTTCCGGTATCCCTTCTCGGCCTTCACGAGGCTGTCAAAGGACGAAATGAACCGGTTTATATCCTCGTCAGGGTAGTCGCCTGAATTCAGGCTATCTATGAATGTGGATATTCGCTCGCTCAACTGGGCTGCAAGGGCAAGGTCCTGTTCGCTGAAGGCCCCGGCTGATTTCTTGTTATTCAGGTTCAGCACGCCTATTACCTTGTCCCCGGCCTTGAGTGGAAGCGACAGGAGCGACCTGTTGTTGTACTGGGGGATACTCCTTCGGCCGAACCGGGGGTCTTTTTCCAGGTCATCTATAAGGAGGGGTTTGCCTTCAAGGGCCACCCAGCCCGCTATGCTGTCTCCGACCTTTATCCTCGTGCGGTTTATGACATCCTCGCTCAGGCCCCGCGCGCTCTTTATCGTGAGCTCGCCGGTGAACTTGTCCGCGAGCATGATGGAGCATGTGTTGACATCCAGGAGCTCGGAGACGAACTCCATGAACTTCTCCATCGTGATGTCGATTACGGTCTCGACGCGCTCCTTCGCGCTCTTCGGTATCTTTATACTTATGGCGAAGCCCTTATCAGTGTTCTCCGCGCGAAGCCCCCATTTGTGCACCTCGGCGGTCTTGCTGGCCAGATAAAGCTTGAGCCTGTCCCTGCCCTCCTCCGTATTGGAGAACTGCAAAGGGACAAAGAGGAACGGTATCGCGGCTTCCGGCAGCTTCCTTGAGGTCAGGATGACGACCTCGACGTCCTCGGCCTCGGAAAGGCTTATGGAAATTGAATCGCCATTCTCAAGGTAGAGGCTCAGCCCCTCTATGAGGTTCATGAAGAACTGGACGACCCTTATCTTGTCGCCTACGATATCCGACACGCCTTTCCTGATGTCCGTGTTCAGGTGGAAGTTCCTTCTGGATATGGTCACGTTCAGAAGCCTGGAGCCGATGATATCCTTCTCGAGTATCTCGCCGAGGTTCAAGACCGCCTTCTTTATCACCCTCATCTCGTTCTCGAGCATGACGAAATCCAGGAGGTTCTCGACCGTATGTATGAGCTTATCGGTCTCTCCGGCTATTATTGACTGGAACTCCTTGTGCTCGGCCCTGGCAGACTGGTCCGTGTTCTGAAGGTAGTAAATGGCGCCCTTTATCGAGTTCAGCGGGGTCCTGAGCTCATGGGAGACCCGGGTGAGGAACTCGGTCTTGACCACGTCAGACTCGATGAGCTTCCTGTTGATGTCTTCAAGCTCTGATGCCTTTGCCCGGAGCTGGTTCATCAGGAAGGCGTCCTCGAGGACGATGGCTGCCTGGTTGGAGAGGATCTTGATGAGCGAAAGCTCATCTTCGGTAAAGGCCCCGTCCGCCTTGTCGTTGATGTTCAAAACGCCAAGCAGCCTGTTCCTGCTCACGATCGGGCACGAGATGAACGAGCGCGTCTTGTATTTGTCAGAGCCCATGCGGCCGAAGCGCGGGTCCTTTTCTATATCCTCGACCAGGACCGGGACCCTGTCTTTGGCAACGGCGCCGGCTATTCCCTCTCCCACCTTGACCCGGTAGTTGTTTATGAAGTGGATATCCATGCCGCGGGCAGCGAGAATATAGAGCTCGTCCCTTCCATTGACGAGCATGAGGGAGCCTTTTTGAGCGTTTGTATAGTTGATTGCAAGGTCGAGGATAAGGTTCGAGATAGCCTTTATATTGTCGGTGGCGACAATGGCGCTCGAGACCTCATTGATTATCGAGAGTTTCTTCTCGAAAAGTGAGGGGTTGTCCATTTCGATAAAATTATAGTGCATTTGAGGTAAAAGGCAAAGGGAATTGAAAGAACCGATTTAATACTGTACGGCCGGGGCTCTGACCTGAGGGCGTTCAGATATATTGCGGCTGAACTCCTCAAAAGGTCTCCGGACAGCTCTCCATATTAAGAGAGCAAATCCTGTGCCATGATACAAACTCGCTTCCTGCTCTGTTTTTTCAAGCAGCTGAATGGAGATGAATGTAAAGACTTTCGACAGAATGTAAAAATATCCCGTAAGTGGGCGCCTCTATCCACGCGCCCCTCTCCGGCTTCAAATAACGTCCTTAATCTGATATGATTCCTTGCGATGAAACAGGTAACGGATACCAGGAGACCGGTTACACTCATGCTCTTAGGGAGCGGGCTGAGATTTCCGGCGTTTATCGGGGCGCTCACCGCGATCGAGGAGAAGGGCATCAAGGTCGAGCGGGTGGTGGGGGCATCAGCAGGCTCCATCATCGGCTCCCTCTACGCGGCAGGATGGTCGCCGATCGAGATGAAACAGACCGTCATGGGCCTGGACACGACCGTATTCAGGGATTTCAGCCTGCGTGGGCTTATCGCGGGAAAGGGCCTGTACGAGGGCAGGGCCGCTGAGGACTACATAGACGGGCTGCTCGAAGGCAGGAGGTTTTCAGACCAGTTCAGGTTCCCGCCTTTTATAGTCGCCACCGACATCCGCAACAGCGCTCCTTTCGTATTCTCAAGGGCGAAGTTCCCGGACCTCAAGGTCTCGAGGGCCATACGCTTTTCGATAGGCATACCGCTTGTATTCTCTTACATGCACTTCAACCATTCCGGGAAGACGCACACCTTTGTGGACGGCAATCTCCTTTCCGGCTCCATAGCCGAGATGTTCCCGGGGTCAAGGCTTCTGATATTGAAGGTGGTCTCGAACCGGACCCTTCAGCATGACCCGGAGAGGTTCAGCTTCGTTTCCTACATGAAAAACCTCGTTCTGCTGATGATGAACGCGGTGGAACGGGAGCGGGTGGTGGGTAAAAACTGGCAGGAGACCATACTCATCTCCTGCGGCGACATCCACACGGCAAAGTTCGCGCTGCGCGCGGAGGACAAGCAGTTCCTGATGGACCAGGGATATGACCAGGTCAGAAGGTATCTGGATTACAAGTGGGAGGTTTGAAGCTCTCAGGTCAGGTTCTGCAGCCCGTGCTTTTTCATGAGGTCGTAAAGCGTAGGCCTGCTTATGCCGAGCTCTTCGGCAGCCCTGGCGATGTTGCCCCTGTTCCTCTCGATCGATGCGGTAACGAACTCCTTCTCCACGCGGTCCCTGGCGTCCTTGAGCGTCGTGGCATCGTTCGGGTCAGTACCAGTTTTTAACCTGCCCTCCGCGGATGAGGCAAATCCGAGGTCCTGCGGGCCTATGAGCGCGCCCTCCGACATGATGACCGCGCGCTGGACCCTGTTCTCAAGCTCCCTTACGTTGCCAGGCCAATTGTATGACTCGAGCCTTTTGGCGGCCTCGGAGGTGAAGCCCCTTATCTTCTTCCCGAACTGCTCACAGGACTTCGACAGAAAGAGATTGGACAGGAGCATTATGTCCCCTTCCCGCTCACGCAGTGGCGGAAGGTTGATGGTGATGACGCCGAGCCTGTAATAGAGGTCTTCCCTGAACTTCCTCTCCTGTATGGCCTTCGTTATATCGACGTTTGTCGCGGCTATTATCCTCGCGTCGACAGCGATATCGTCCCTGCCGCCCACGCGCTGAATGAGCTTCTCCTGCAGGAATCTGAGTATTTTTACCTGCAGGTTCGCGGGCAGCTCGCCTATCTCGTCAAGGAACAGGGTGCCCTTGTGCGCGTACTCGACCTTGCCCTGGACCTGCGCGTGCGCCCCGGTGAAGGCGCCCTTCTCATGGCCGAAGAGCTCTGACTCAAGAAGGTTCTCGGGTATGGCGCCGCAGTTTATGGGAATAAAGGCTTCGCCCTTCCTGAGGCTCATGGAATGGATCGCCCTGGAGACAAGTTCCTTGCCCGTGCCGCTCTCGCCCATTATGAGGACCGATACGTCAGACGAGGCGACCTTCCTGATGGTGGCAGCCACCTCCAGCATCTTGGGGCATTGGCCAATGAGGCGCGACCCCTCTGCCGTTTTACCGTCAAGGGCCTGGTGAAGGCGCCGGTTCTCCTCCTCGATGTCATAGAGGTGAAAGGCCCTCTTCACGACCACCTTTATCTCGTTCAAGTCAATGGGCTTCTGGTATACGTCATACGCGCCGTTCTTGACGGCCTTGAGCGCGTTCTCCCTCTCGTCGTTGCCGGAGATGATGATCACCTTGGCATAGGGGTTCTCCCGCAGTATCTCCTCGAGGCACTTTAAGCCCTCCTCTACGCCGTCCGGGTGAGGGGGCAGGCCGAGGTCAAGGGTGACCGCCTTTGGCCTGTGGGCCTTATAGAGGGCAACGCCCTCGCCGCGCTCGCCGGCCTGAAAAATGGAGTACTCCTTGCCAAGCCCCCATTTGAGCTGTTTTCTTATATCATCGCTGTCGTCTATGATGAGAAGCTTTTCCATACTGCTCCGGCGATAAAGATGCCCGTCTGTTAGCTTGCCTGAAAGTTCAACACATTATCATCACGCTTTGCAAGCGGTAATTTGATTGTGAATACAGTGCCCTTGCCCGGCTGGCTCGCGACCTCTATGGCCCCGCCGTGGGCCTCGACGACCTGCTTGCACTGGTAGAGGCCTATGCCCAGCCCTTTTTTCTTGGTCGTCGAAAAAGGCTTGAAGAGGCGGGTCTCGATGAACTCGGCGCTCATGCCGCACCCGCCGTCCCTGACGGAAATATAAGCCCGATCAGAGGCCCCGACCTCGACCAAGACTGTGCTCCTGACCGGAGAGGCCTCGATCGCGTTCAATACGATATTGAGGACGACCTTCTGTATCTCCTCAGGGTCAGCCTCGGCGAGCACGGAAGAGCCTTCGAGGCGCACGTCACCCGAGACGCCCCCGAGGGCGTCCTCCGCTATGGCGCGCAGATCCGCGCTCCTCAAGTTCAGCGCGGCCTTCTCCTTTATGTTCCTGAGCCTGGAGATAAGGGCGTTCATCTTCTTCACGGTCGACCTGAGGGACCCGACCATGTCCTTCTGGAACTCGGGGTTATCCATGTGCTCATCCGCGTTTTCGACCATCATGGAGAGAGACGACACATGGTTCTTGAGGTCGTGTACTACGAAGGCGGATATCCTTCCGGCGGTCTCAAGCTCCCTGGCGTTCGCGAGCTCGTCAATGAGCCTGAGGTTCAGGACCGTCGAGGAGGCCTGGCTTGAAAGCGTCTTCATGAGGTCGTAGTCCTCGTATGTGCATGTCTCGCTGCGGTTAAGCGGGCCCTTCAGCACAATAAGCCCGGCGAGGTCGGCGTCGATTACGAGAGGCACCACAAAGGCGATGTCGTTCTGTTTGAGGCATTCCCTTTCCTCAGCCGGCAGGCTTGAGGTGTCTTCAGAGGCGTTCAGGACCCAGTCCTTCCTTTTCAGGTAGTCCACTATCCCGCTTTGGGTACCAATGGAGAACCGGCTGAAATATGTCTCGAACTCTGATACCGCCCTGTATGAGTCGCCTTCGCGGAGCAGCAGCGCGGCCCCTTTCATGCCGAAGGTCTCGGCAAAGCCTGAAAGGATAGCCTGCAGCACCTCTTCCCTGCTCTTTGAAGACGATATGCGCTCGGTGTACTTGAGCCACTGGGACCTGTAATCGTACTTATTTGAATAGAAGTTCTTGTGCAGGAAGACCTTTATCTTCCTTTTGATTTTTTCAGAAAGGAGGACTATTACGAGCGCCAGCACGGAAAGGAAGGCGAGCAGCACTATCATGTGCTGCTTTGCCGGCTCGCCGAAATGCTTCATGCCCTCGCCGATGATGCCGAGCGCGATGAGGTATATGCTGACTATGAAAAGGACGGCCGACCTGTAGGCCATGTCCTTCGAGACATATACCTTTACTCCGTTCCCCCGCATAAATGACGAGTACGCCATGAATCCTATGGCGGCTATCATTGCGAGGGACCTCAGCGGCAGGAACTCCATGTTTATCGACCTGTAGAGGAGACCCTGGCTGTAATAGAAGATAAGGGCGGCTATGAGGGCGCCGGCGCCGATGGTCTCGAACTTTATCTTCCATTTCGCCGTGCCGGACGCGGTACGGAGCGTGGCCTCGAGGTTTATGGCCGCCAGTATCATGTAGAAGAGGACGCCGACGTAGAAGACGAAGCCCGCGCTGCCGAGGAACAGTATCTTCTCGACATCAAAATCAGGCGAGAAGAAAAATGATTCAAGGGGCAGGTAGACGGCGGCGGCGGGGAATA
>Ga0209322_10000795_pt1 | contig 18444 bp, 20 predicted proteins | sample Rifsed19ft1_FD_184013 | JGI IMG/M metagenome (GOLD analysis project Ga0209322, IMG submission 184013) | Soil microbial communities from Rifle, Colorado, USA - sediment 19ft 1 (version 2) | ecosystem: Environmental > Terrestrial > Deep subsurface > Rock core/Sediment | place: Rifle, Colorado... | reverse complement strand
TTGATTGTTTCGGTAGCACAACAGGAAAAGCCAGTGTCACCGGCGCAATTCATTCTCCGGCAAAATTATCCGAATCCATTCAACCCAGAGACTCAAATACGGTATGATCTGCCCAAATCGACCCATGTCCGGCTTGATATATTCAACATCCTCGGACAAAGGGTCAAAGTGTTAGTGGATGAACAAAAACTGGCAGGCGCGTACAGTCTCATCTGGGATGGACGCACGGACAATAGTGAGACAGCGACTTCGGGGGTTTACATTTACCGTCTTAAAACGGATGAATTTGTGAAAAGCAGGAAGCTGCTATTGTTGCGGTAGTTTTAATTAGTTTCAAGACGTCCGCAATCAAACATAACATCGTTTCCAGCCGACAGCCCGCCAGAGGTGGGTTAACTGTTTTCGCATTCGGCAATTTACAAGTTTTAATGTTATTCCTCCCGTTCCGGCTTTCTTGTTCAGCGTAGTTTGTAAATGAAAATTTGTTCTAAATAAAAAATTGTTAAATAAATGTGACAATGTTGTCCGTTAGCTAACGGATGGGGCGTCGCTTATCGGCAACGTCGTTACGTTGCTTTAAATAGATTGAAATTATCAAAATAAAAAGAGAAGTTTATTTATAACTTTTCTTAAATTTTTATAATGTCTCGCAAAGTAAATCGTGTAAAATATCATTTGGATTCAAAAGGAATAAAAGAATTACCTTATGAAGACATTGCTGCAATCTTAAGAGCTGCTGATGATTTAATAATGAGTGGTGGGAGAAATTTACTTTCAAAACTTCTCAAAGGTTCAAAAGAAAAGAAAATTATTGAACTCGGTTTGGATAAAAATCCTCTCTATGGTTTCTATTCAGATATTTCTTTAGAAGATATCTTAGCAAAAATAGATTGGATTATAGAGAACAATTATCTCGCAATAGAATATGATTATCGTTTACCTTTATTAGTTTTTACTGAAGAAGGTTGGACAATAGAAAAGGATACATATTCAACTGAGCTGCTTAAAGGATTTGATAAAATGATTAATAGCGGAGCGAATTATTTTAATATGAATTATCTAAAAGATAAAAACAGAGGTTTAATTTTTTTATTGCTGGACAAAATAAAACTAACAAATGATAAAAAATATATACCAATCTTAGAATCGTGGAAAGAAATAGATTATAAAAAAGTTCAACAAAAAATAAATCAAGTAATAAATAGTATTTCACAAAACGCAACATAACCAGTGCTTCAACCCGACAGCGTCCGTCTCCGTCAATTGACGGATGACGGATCGCATTCGGCAGTTTTACAATTTTAATGTTGGTTGCTCCCCGCCAGAGGCGGGCAAGCTGTTTCGGCTAAATGGTTCAAGGTAGTCGTTCTAATTAATAAACTTGCAAAACGTGTATGCGAAGAAAGTTACACACGTTTTGCTTAATCTTCGGCAATTGTTTTCTATGCGGCATTTTTGTTCCCGCCTTCGTTAATCCGCCTAAGGCGGACGGTGGGTAAATTGGGGCGCCGCTTATCGGAAATGCAGTTATACCACATAAAAATATTAATATGTTGTTGAAATATTGTGCAGAATTTTGTACGTTTATTTGCACAATATAAAAATTAGGAGTTCCTATGTACAGAATACAATTAGATAAAGACATTCAACCTCTTTCGGAGTTTCGGTCAAAAGTTGCCTTTTATTTTGACAGAGTAAAAAAAACTAAAAGGCCATTAATTATCACCCAAAATGGGAAAAGCGCCGCAATATTATTAGACGTTTCTGAATATGAATCAATGATTGATAAAATTGAGGTTCTAGAAGATATAAAACTAGCCGAAGCGCAAATTAGTAAGGGTTTGGAAATATCCCATCAAGATGTGAAGAAAAAATTTGGTAAAAATTCCCAAAATTGAAAATACTATGGTCTCCTTTAGCTGTAGAAAGATTGGAAAATATCTTTGAATATATTTCAAAAGATGACATCAGTGCTGCTCATAAAATGGTTGAAAGAATATTTAAGAAGGTTGAAACTTTATCAAAATTTCCAGAAAGAGGAAGAAAAGTCCCGGAAGCAAATAGAGAAGAAATCCGGGAAGTTTTTGAGAACGAGAATAGAATAATTTATAGAGTTGAATCGAGAAGAGTATTTGTCCTTTCGATTAGGAATTTCAAACAATTATTACCTGATAAAGACTTAGTGTAATTGTGGTATAACCCGCCGCTTAACACGGGCAGCCCGCTTCTAACGGGATAAACTATTTTTCAGTGCGGCATTTTTGCTATGGCGGTGTATAAGGCGCAATGCTGTTAAATTCTGATCATGCTATTCTTTGGACTTCAAAACCAACTTCTGTACTTCCATTCCTTTTCTAACTTGTTCACGATTATTCTTTACGACAGCCAAAGAAAGTTTCTCGTCTCTTATTTCTACTATTTCAAGAGTGGAAATGCTTTTATCGCTCAGACCTAAAAATTCTTGAGTGATTGGATCGAACAATGAATCTGCTTGAGCATAAATGGAAAGTTCATCACCAACATTTATATTGCTTGAAAAGCCAAGATTTATGAAAGCTTCTCCGCTACTTTCATCATAAGTTAAAAGCTGTCCTTTTTTTATTTCAATCTTAAGTTGAAATTCATCAAGCGTTTTGTCTTCAAGTTCAATTTGTTTTTTAGATTCTCGTTTGGGGAAAAGAATTTCTTTGTTTGAGGATTTGATATCCAAAGCGAGGTCTTCGCATAAAATAAGCATAGTTTCACCGACAATTGTCTTGTTAAATTCTTCACTTCCAAATCGAATTTTATTTAAAGCTAAATACTGTTTTTTCTCATCGGACGATCCACCAAATAAATTTAATCCTAAACCTTTATTACTTACAGATGACTCTACGTTCCCGGCAAAAGCTATAGTATTCTTTGATAAATCAAAAATCTGGAGCGAAATTGAAATCTCACAACTATACGCTTCATAACCTGCAATATTAGATTCACCAGCGCTAAATCTTGCAATATCAAAATCATTTACTTTGCCTGTAACAAAATATCCAAAGTCAATTTCATTTGCGATTGAAGTAATTGTTTGGAAATCATGAGCTTCGGTTTCGTTTATATTATTTTTCTCAACTAACGATAAAAAAGCAGTGGAGGAGAGAACATTTACTTTGTAAAATTCTCTAAGATAAGCAGCTATGTAATTGGGAATTTCCTGAGAAAGATTCCAGGTTCCTTTGTATGAGGATTCATTCTCAAACGGTGTGAAAAGAAACTGAGAGTATCCCGATTCAGTTATGATCAGACTAATAAATGTAATACTTCTTAGAAATTTCCTTAAACTTTTCAATATCTTTCTCTAAATAATCTTTAATGTCATCATACTTCATTCTCTTAACAAATTGCTCTCTGATATTGGATGTTCCCATCACCTTATCAAACATGTTAAGAGCAGATCTATCAGCCATTTTAAAAGGATTATATTCCGGATATAACTCATTATTAGTTTGCATAAATAAAAACTGTAAGCTCATTAAATTTACAAGATTAGAATTAAGTATGTGAATCTGAACTCCATGGAGTTCTTTGTTTACATCTCCACCATAATATGGCTTTATAGTTATAGGTCTGAAAATCACGCCTTCAAGATTTAACGAGTTCATTTTTTCGGCAAGAACATTTGCGTTTATCCAATCTGCGGCAAGAACTTGAAAGGGGAGTGTGTAACCAACTCCTTCGGAAACAATTCCAAGTTCACCCATAATTCCTGTTGATACATAATACTGAGGAGAGTATTCGTGAGGAACATGCGGAGAAGTTAACACCCACTCTAATCCTGTATCCTTGAATAACATTTCTCTTTTCCAATTTCGCATCGGAATTACAGTCAGCTTGCACTGTTTCTCATCCCTCAACATTTTTTCTTCATTCAACAACTTAGCTAACTCACCGCAAGTTAATCCGTACACGTAAGGAATTTTAAATTGGCTTACGAATGAAAAATATCCATCTTCAACAAGATTCCCTTCAACCTTTAATCCGCCGAGAGGATTTGGTCTATCGAGTACGACAAACTCAATATTATTTTCAGCGGCGGCTTCCATTGCTAAACCCATAGTGCTGATGTATGTGTAAGATCGGCAGCCAATATCTTGAATATCGTAAACAAGAACGTCAACTCCTTTTAGCATTTCAGCCGTTGGTTTTCTTGTTCTTCCATAAAGAGAAAAAACTGGAAGATTAGTTTGTGGATCAGTGTAGGTCTCAACAATGTCTCCGGCAGCATAATCACCGCGAACACCATGCTCGGGACCAAACAATGCAACTAAATGAACGTTCTTTGCTTCGTACAGAATGTCTATCGTTGATTTTAATTTAGAATCAACTCCGGTAGGATTTGTAATCAGACCAACTCTTTTTCCCTCTAAAATTTTGAAGTTAGACTCCTTTAAATTTTCTATGCCCGTTAATACTTTAACAACTTTAGCATATGAGAGCGAAGTAGTAAGAATAAAAAGAATGAAAATATTTTTAATCATGATTAACCTCAGAGTTTATAATTCATCTTCTTGATAAATTATTTTACCATTTTTAATTGTCATAGCATTTAGGTTTTTGCCGACACTATAAATAATTTCAGAATAATCTTGAGCATTGAAGACAGCAAAATCAGCTTTCTTCCCAATCTCTATACTTCCGACTTCATTATTCTTTAACACAGCTTTGGCAGCGTTAATTGTTACAGAAGAAATTATTTCTTCGAATGTCATTTCCATTTTTATGGCAGCTATGCTCATTATCAAGTTCATGTTTGAAATGTGCGACGAACCGGGATTGTAATCCGTTGCAAGTGCGACGAGAGCGTTACTGTCGATTAGTTTTCTTGCAGGAGCAAATTCGTAATTCAAAAAGAATGAAGCGCCTGGAAGTAACACAGCGACATTGTCAAAAGCAGCTAATTTAAAAATTTGTTTATCCGTCATGACCTCAAGATGATCCACCGAAACGGTTTCATGAGTCAATGCAAGCTCTAATCCGCCGATGTTATGGAACTGTTCTGTGTGAAGCCGTAAGTGAAATCCCAGTTCCTTGGCTTTAGTAAAAATTATATTTACTTCTTCAGTGGAGAAAGCTGTTCGTTCGCAAAACGCATCACAAAACTTTGCAAGTTTCTTTTCAGCAATTTGCGGAAGCATTTTCTGTGTTATCAAATCCAAATAACCTTTATGGTTATCCTTAAACTCTGGAGGATAAGTATGTGCACCGAGAAAGGTTGGGATAATATCTATTGTAAACATGGACCTAAGTTTATTAATAGCTTCCAATAATTTAATTTCATTTTCAAGATCTAAACCATAGCCGCTTTTTATTTCAAGAGTTGTAATACCCTGGCTGATAAAATATTTTACTCGTGGAATTAAAAGCTTGACTAATTCATTCAAAGATGAATTTCGAACGGCAGATACAGTCGAAATAATGCCGCCTCCACTTTTAGCAATTTGCTCATAAGAATTTCCTTGCAGTTTCAATTTAAACTCATTTGCTCGTGAACCAGCGAAGACAGAGTGTGTATGACATTCTACCAAACCAGGTAGAATTACTTTGTCTTGCAAATCAATGATATCATACTTGCTCGTATTTTTTATGGAAGAATTTGGAATCAAATCTTTAATCGTATCGTTCTCGACAACAATGGCATGTTCCGTTAGCACACCAATATCGCCAAGCTCATTTCCTCGTTTACAATTTTTCCCGTCGGTATTAACCGTAATAATTTGAGAGCTGTGTGCAAGAAGTTTCATACTCGTTTAGATCATTTATAAATGTTTATTAAATCGTTAACGACTTTGGTTCCCGCAAATCCCATTTGATTCAATTTGAAGCTTAATGCTTTTGCATCGTTAATATTTTTATAATCACCAACTCTGACAACATAAAATGGCGGTTCAAAAATTACATAGATAGCTTTTTCATTTGTCTTGAAATATATTTCTGAACGAATGCCATTGGCTTCGTCAAGATTGTCAGTTGAGATTACCTGGACACGATAACCTTGAATTGTATCAACGACAGTTTTTTTTGTTTGATCTTCGGGGATGTCTTCGGGATAGCCAAACCATAAATCCAGAGGTATATCCTTTGTTTCTTTACTCTCGAACGGAATTTCAATTTTGGTTCGAAATGGTTTGATATCAAAATCATCTTCAGCAATAATTTCGCTTTCCTTTGTCTTAGAAACTTCTTTTTCAGAATCCTTAGAATACCTTGTATCCGTGGACGCAGAACAAGCATAGAAGAAAACTGCGAAAAGAATTATTATCGGTAAAAAAAATAATTTTGACATGTAAATTTATGTGATTTAGATAAACTTATGAATAGTTAAAATTAAGTTACTTAAAGTTAAGTTTTAAGATTTTTTAATCCAACATTTCTGTGCAGCATACCGGGCAAAGGTCATAATTTTTGGGATAACGTATTTAATTTCGTAAATTTATAATCATTTTTATAAATATTCCTACAATAATAACCAAATAAACCATGCCACCAAGAAGATATAAAATATTATTTGTGTCATCTGAAGTTATGCCATTTGTAAAAACAGGAGGATTAGCCGATGTATCCTCAGCATTACCGCAATATCTTTCGGATATGGGTCACGAAGTAAGAATTGTTTTACCCAAATATGGCGCTATTGATCAACGTAAATTCAAGATTCATGAGGTTGTTCGGTTAAAGGATATTCAGATAAAAATAGGTGATAAGGATGTTGTTTTCTCCCTTAAATCATGTTTTTTGCCGGGACCAAAAGTTAGAGTACAAATTTATTTTTTAGAAAATCAAGAATATTTTGGCAGCAGAAACAGTCTTTACGTAGATTCGAAGACTGAAAAAGATTACCCTGATAATGATGAAAGATTCATCTTACTTGCCCGGTCAGTACCTGAACTTATTACAAGATTAGGTTGGATTCCGGATATCATTCATTGCAACGATTGGCAGTGCGGATTGATTCCGGCTTATCTTAAAACGATATATAAAGACAGCGAAAATTTTGACCAATTTAAAACTCTCTTCACTATTCATAATATCCAGTATCAAGGTGAATTCCCAAAAGCAATGTTCAAGAAAACCGGACTGCCAGAAGAATTGAACTCTGAGCGTGGAATTGAAATGAACGGGAAAATCAATTTCATGAAAAGTGGGTTGAAGTTTGCTGATGTGATAAATACAGTCAGCGAGACTTATGCTAATGAAATTTGTACCGACGAAAAATTGGGCTCAGGTTTGAAAAGTGTTCTTGCAAAAAGAAAAAATGATTTGTTCGGAATTGTAAACGGAATTGATATGCACGTTTGGAACCCGGAAAAGGATAAACATATCATTAAAAAATACTCACTTAAAGACATAGAACTTAAAGCTGAAAATAAAATTGAGCTTGCCAATAAATTTGGATTTGATTACGATCCACAGATACCAATTGTAGGAGTAATTTCTCGCTTGTACAACTCTAAAGGAATGGATCTTATAACTGATTCATTCAAAGAAATTATGAGTATGAAACTTCAGCTTATTCTCCTTGGTACAGGCGATAGAAAATATCATAACTTTTTTGAGAAGATGAGTGAAAAGTATAAACAAAAATTTGCATGCTATTTAGGATTTAATGATGAACTTGCTCATTTCATTGAAGCGGGAGCGGATATCTTTTTAATGCCTTCCCTGGTTGAACCATGCGGATTAAATCAAATGTACAGTTTGGTTTACGGCACTATTCCAATAGTTCGAGAAACTGGCGGACTTGCAGATACGGTTATTCGTTACGATGAAAAAACTGAAGAGGGCAATGGTTTTGTTTTCAAAAAATATGATACCGATTCCATGCTTAAAGAACTCAAACGTGCTTTAAAACTCTTTGAAGATAAGAAGAAGTGGACAAAGATCATGCGTAATGGAATGAAGATAGATTTTAGCTGGAATGCTTCTGCTAAAAAATATGTTGATCTTTATAAAACTATTCTTGACAATAATTGATGCTTAGCTGTGCTGTTTTTCTTGACAGGGATGGAACCATTAATGAGGATCCAGGTTATTTAGGGGAACCTTCAAATGTGAAGCTATTTCCTGGAGCTGCAAAAGCATTAGCAAACTTAAAATCAAAATTAGATTGTAAACTGATCGTAATTTCTAATCAATCCGGCATTGCTCGGGGTGTAATAACCAAGCAAATGGTAGAAAATGTTAATGAAAAAATAAATGAGTTGCTATTGGCAGAACAAACTTCCATAGATGCTTTTTATTATTGTCCTTATCATCCTGATTATAATTCAGAAGAAGAATGTGAATGTCGTAAGCCGTCTCCTAAGCTTATTTTTAAGGCAGCAAAGGATTTTCAGATAGATTTAGCTAAATCTTATTTTGTGGGTGATACATCATCGGATGTTATTTGCGGTTTTAATGCGGGCTTAAAAACTGTGTTGGTAAAAACCGGTTACGGAATGGAGAGTATTTCTATCTTGCAAAAGCAAAATAAAATTCCCACTTTTGTTGCCGAAAATCTAGAGCAAGCTTGTAAATTTATTATTAAAGATTTTTCCGGAGAAAATTAATTTGTCAATTCGCAGCATATTCTTGACGCTTTTTGTTTTAGTATCATTAATTCATTTTTCTTGCAGTGATTCTCCGTCTTCTCTGGGATCAGATCTACTTTCTCAGGATTTAATCAATATTCTTGAACTTGATTCAGCAAATGATTCGTTATTTCAATTTGCAAGTGTTTATAAAAAAGTTATCGAGTTAAGCAGTGCAAACCGACTTTTGCTCGGTAAAAAAGATAATATTGAAGCAGGAATTCTTATAAAATTTTTAATTTTCTTTGCCGATTCCATTAAGCAGCAGTTAACAAATAATGAACTGTCTGTTCTTTCAGCAAAAGTTGAGTTTACAAAAAACTATACCTTTGGAAATTCAACGGTGCCGATAGATTTCTCGGTTCATAAAATAAATAATAATTGGTCAACAGGTTTTACTTCGGATAGTCTTGCAATTTTAACTTATGATGCAAATGATATAAGCTTCAGCAAAACTTTTTCCGATTCCATCAATGGTTTTAATTTTGATACTCAGACCGCACTGAATTGGTTGAAAGCAAGCGCTGATTCGAGCATCCCAATTGATAATGGACTTTATATAAAACCAGCAATGAGTTCCGAAAAGATAGTTGGTTTTCAGGCATTGACGATTGAGGATCTTACGATTCCTTCATTAAAGATTATTATTCAGAAAACAGGAGTTTACAGCGATACATTGAGTTATTTCCCTTCGGTAGATTTAAGTGTTGTCAGCGGTTCATTACCGGATGTTGGCACTGAGAATATTGGTATTCAAGCCGGTCTTAATAGTGAAGCGAGGTTGTTCTTTGATCTTTCAAGTCTTCCGAAAGATATTGTTGTAAATTACGCCCAATTAATTTTGACAGTTGATACAATTAAAACTATAACCGGTTCGAGCTTCACAAATTCCGTACGGGTAAATTATATAACTGACAGCACCAATTTGGCTATTGATTCCACCTTTTCATTATTTCTCGACAGAGATGGTAGTACTTTCAAAGGCAGCGTGACTTCATTTATTCAGAGGACGCTAATCGAAAGTAATAATCAAGGATTATTACTTTCTGCTTCAGATAAATTAAATGGTGTAGAATTATTTGCAATTAAAGGAAGTAATGCTGCAGCATTAGCAGAACGACCAAACCTTCAAATCATTTATACTTCTAAAAAATGAAATCAAAAAATGTTTTAATATTATTTTTCGTTATCACCAGTATAGTAAACTGCGATTCATTTGCTCAGAGCAGCTCAAGCTACACGCGTTTCGGAATAGGCGATGTTGATTATTCTTACTCTGTTCGCAGAATGGGAATGGGGCAGCTTGGGATTTCAGTTGCTGATATAGATTTCATCTCAATTATAAATCCGGCTTCGTTGTACAGGATTGGAAAAACTAGAATTGAATTTAGCTTAAACTATAACGGAACGTTTTTATCAAACAATATTCAAAAAAATTACTTTGCTGAAACTGATTTTGGCGGATTTACCGTTGGAGTTCCCGTAAGTAACAAATATGGTATTGGAATGGCATTCGGTTTAGTTCCGTTCTCAAATGTCAGCTATAAAGTATTAGAAAGATCTAACTCTACTAATCCACTAATTGGAGATTATGAAATTGAATATTCAGGCAAAGGCGGGCTTTCAAAAGTTTTTATAAGCTCATCATATTTGCTTCCAATTGATATGGCAATTGGTGCTTCGTTAGATTATTACTTCGGCAATATAAATTATAATTCTCAAGTCAATTTCATAAACTCATCATCATTTTCAAGCGAGTACGAACGAAATTACCAAAATCGGGGAATCGGTGGAACATTTGGAATTATCAGTCCCGATTTTTCAAAATTACTTGAGTTAAAATCTATCACTGATTTCAGAATAGGTTTGGCTGTTAATCTTTTCTCAAGTATAAAAGATGATACAATGTTCACGGCTAAATCAGTAGTTGGAATTGACACACTTAGTTCTGGAACAGGTGAGATAAATATTCCTACCAAATTGTCACTTGGGACGAGTTTTGTCTTGAACAATAAGTATTTGTTCAGTCTTGATTATTCTGCTCAGGCGTGGAGCAAATATTCGATTAATAATGTTTCGATAACTGCATTACGAAATGCATACAAAATTAGTGGTGGCTTTGAATATCGTCCTATTCGCGTGTTAGGCAACACTTTCTGGGAACAAATCATTCTGCGTGCAGGTTTAAGCTATGAACAAACACAGTATTTAATTTACGGTAAAGGAATAAATCAATATTCAGCTTCGTTAGGTGTATCTTTACCATTAAGCAATGAAAATACTTTGGATGTTGGTTTAATGTATGCGAGAAGAGGCACAAAAGAGTTAAATCTTCTTCAAGAAGATATTATAAAATTAGGAATAGGATTCAGTCTTGGCGAACTTTGGTTTCTTAGACAAGATAAATAATTACTTCAATAATTTCAGAGGAAATAAATTGAAAAATCTGACAAATACTTTGGCATTAATTGCTCTTTTGTTTTTAAGCTATTGTTCGCCGGCAAGTACTAAAATTGAAAATCGTGACTACGTTTATAGTCCATCCGATTCAACAAAAATTCTGACAGAGTATAGTCTTTTTTCAGAATATTATAAGAATAAAGATTGCATTAGCGCAGTTCCATATGGCTGGTCTGTTTTGCAGATGGATCCAAAACGTTTTTCAAAATGGATTTACTACAAAATGGAAGATTGTTTTTGGTATTTACATGACTCGTCGAACTCTTCTCCCGAAGCTATAAAAGGTATTAATGACACAATACTTTACTTTTATGATTTAGCGCTTCAATATTTTCCTGAAGCAAAAGGTTACTTCCAGGTTCGAAAAGCTTTTGTTTCGGAGATCTGGCTTGGTGAAAAAGATGAAACAGTTATTAAGGAATATGAAGATGCATTTAGCTTTGATCCTAATCTGACCTCATATTATTATAATCGACTTGGTCAGTTGTACAAGAAAAACATTGCTGATGGAAATGACAACCGAACGAAAGCCATTGATTTATACTCACTGTTAAGTGAAAAAGAACCAAACACTCCTCAATGGCCTATAGAGTTAGAGAGTTTAGTCGAGAATATTGATGAGTTAGTTGATCTCACCAAAAAGACCTGGGATTTGGACAAAGACAATATCACAAAAGCCTGGAAGTATGCGGCACTAGCAATTAAGGCAAGCAGGTACGAGGAGGCAATAGTTGCATTAGAATTTTTAGTATCAAAAGAACCAGAATCAATTAATTATTGGAATCAATTAGCATCTGCATATCAGAAGATTGACAAATTAGACAAAGCAGAAAGTGCTTTGAAGAAATTAATTTCTCTTGACCCTGAAAATAAAGTTCATTATTTGAACTTAGGAATCTTGTATAAAGATAAAGGACAATTATCCGCTGCGAGAACTCAATATCAAAAAGCTAATGATATTGGTAAAGGTTGGGGACAAGCAATTTTTAATGAAGGATTGTTGTACGAACAAGCTGCTAGAGGATGCACCTTTGATTTTGAAACAAAATGTGTTTATCAACTTGCTGTAGATACTTACCGAAAGGCAAATAATACTGATGCATCAATTGCGCAGCAAGCACAAGACAGAATAAATGCATTGAGTAATTCTGTTCCAACAAAAGAAGATTATTTTTTCCGAAAACTTAAATCCGGAACAGTCATTCCTATTTCCGGCAGTTGTTTTGGTTGGATTGGACGAAGCATAACAGTACCGTAATGAAAATTTCTCTTGCTTCCGATCATGCGGGCTATAAAATTAAACAGCTCATCAAAAATTATTTAGAGAAAAAAGGTTTCGTGGTTATTGATCGAGGAACCTTTTCTTCTGATTCCGTTGACTATCCTGACTTTATCAAACTTGCGGCTAAAGATGTTTCCGAGCACAATTCCGATTTAGGAATCGGTATTTGTGGTTCGGGAATTGGCGCCTCGATAGTTGCAAATAAATTTAAAGGCGTAAGGGCAGCGCTTGTTTTAGACGAAGAAATGGCTGAACTGTCAAAGCGGCACAATGACGCTAACTTTTTAGCGTTAGGCGAAAGAATATTAGATGAAGCTAAGCTTATAAAAATTTTAGATGTTTGGCTAACGACCAAATTTGAAGGTGGTCGGCACGAAAGACGAGTGAAAAAAATTGAAGAATGAGTCTTCTCTAAAAAGGTAGTATCATTATAGAAAAGTTTTGAATTCGATTTATATTTATTTTCCCAAATAACCGAATAGACCTTTTTAGTTACGCATCAAGAATAATTATTTTTCTTAATAAAAAAAATTTACATATCATGTATAAAAATTTAGAGAATGATAAAGAAATATTTGATGTCTTATCACTTGAAATAAAACGTCAGCAGGAAAAATTAGAATTAATTGCATCTGAAAATTTCGTAAGCCCTGCTGTTCTTGAAGCGGCAGGATCAGTTCTCACAAATAAATATGCAGAGGGTTATCCAGGTAAAAGATATTACGGCGGATGTGAGTATGTTGATATGGCAGAAAATCTTGCTAGAGAAAGACTTAAAAAATTGTTTGGTGCTGAACATGTAAATGTTCAGCCGCACAGCGGATCGCAAGCAAACATGGCTGTGTTTATGACTTTGCTTAAACCAGGTGATAAATTTATGGGATTAAGTCTTGCTCACGGCGGCCATCTCACTCATGGATCTCCGGTTAATTTTTCAGGTCAATTGTATCAAGCAATCGGTTATACCTTGAATAAAGAAACAAGGCTTCTTGATTATGACTTAATATCGGATTTAGCTAAGAAAGAGAAACCAAAATTAATTGTTACTGGAGCAAGTGCATACTCACGCGAATGGGATTATAAAAATTTCAGAGAGATTGCAGATTCTATCGGAGCATTCTTAATGTGCGACATGGCTCACCCTGCAGGTTTAATTGCTAAGGGCTTGCTTCAAAATCCTCTTGCTTATTGTGATGTTGTTACTTCAACTACGCATAAAACTTTGAGAGGTCCGCGTGGTGGAATTATTTTATTAGGTAAGGATAAGGAAAATCCTTTTGGAATTCGTACTCCCAAGGGAGACAGACTGAAGTTGATGTCTGAATTAATTGACGGAATGGTAATGCCTGGAATTCAAGGCGGACCACTGATGCATATCATTATGGCTAAAGCAGTAGCATTTGGCGAGGCATTGGAAGATTCGTTCAAGACTTATGCTCAGCAAGTAATTTCCAATGCGAAAACTTTATCAGCTAAGTTAATGGAATTTGGCTTTGATGTAATTTCTGATGGAACTGATAACCATTTAATGTTGATTGATCTTACAAATAAAAATATGACTGGCAAACAAGCAGAGAATTCTTTAGAATTAGCTGGGATGACTGTTAATAAAAATATGGTTCCATTTGATAATCGAAGTCCATTTGTTACAAGCGGAATAAGAGTTGGAACTCCTGCGCTAACTACACGAGGTATGAAAGAACCGGAAATGATTCGCATAGCAGAGTTTATTAATGAAGCTGTAAGTAAATACAACGATCAAAATGCTTTAACAGAAATTAAAAATTCAGTAAAAGTATTCGCTTCAAACTTTCCTTTGTATTCTGAGTTAATTAAAAATTAGCGTGGCTTCTAAGACAAACAATCAGGATAATAATTCCACAGACGATTCTGGTGTTGAGATGTCCTTTCTCGAGCATCTTGAGGAGTTAAGATGGAGAATAATTTATTCTCTTTTAGGAATTGTAGTTGGAGCAGTTGTTTGCTGGATATTTATTGATTTTCTTGTAGATGTTATCCTTCTAAAACCTGCCAAACAATCCGGTGCATCTCTACAAAATTTAAAACCATTTGGACAGTTGTTTATGTACATGCAGATAGCAATAATCGGGGGCATTATCGTGAGTATTCCAAATATATTTTATCAGTTTTGGAGATTCATTGCACCTGCTTTAAAAAAACATGAACGGAAATATATCCTAGCAATTGTTATTTACTCCTCAGTATGCTTTTTAATCGGAATTGCATTCGCATACTTTGCAATGCTTCCACTAACGATGAAATTTGCCGCTCAGTTTGGTTCCAAAGATATCGTAAATCAATTCGCTATTGACGAATATATGTCCATCATTATTAGTGTTATGCTTGCTGCGGGACTAATATTCGAGTTGCCGATGATATCGTTTTTCCTAACAAAACTTGGAATTTTAACACCTCAATTCATGCGCAGGTATAGAAAGCATTCTGTAGTTGTTATCATGATTGCGGCAGCGATTTTAACACCCGGAACGGATCCGGTTTCACAGATCATATTAGCGGTTCCGTTGGTTCTACTTTATGAAGTAAGTATATTTATTTCGAAACTATCTCTGAAAAAAACTTGATTACCAGCAGTCTTACAGAAATAAGCCATCCAATTAAAAATGAGTTTGAAGATTTTAGTGCACGCTTTAAGCATGCAATGAAATCCAATGTTGGCTTGGTTGATTTGATTGCACGATACATCATTCGACAAAAAGGGAAGAAAATTCGCCCGATATTGGTTCTGCTTTCAGCCGAGGTTTGCGGAGGAATATCAGAGAGAACATACCGGGGGGCTGTATTAGTCGAATTTCTTCACACTGCTACACTTATTCATGATGATGTCGTTGATAACGCTGAAAAGAGAAGGGGACTATGGTCCGTTAATGCCTTGTTCAAAAACAAAGCTGCTGTTCTTATGGGGGATTATCTGTTATCTAGAGGATTAACCCTTGCTGTCAATGGTAAAGACTATGATTTTCTCGGAGTGATCACGAATACGGTGAAAAGGATGGCGGAAGGTGAACTTCTTCAAATTCAAAAAACCCGTAAACTGGATATGGATGAACAAACTTATTTCAAAATAATAAAAGATAAAACCGCTTCACTCCTTGAAACTTGCTGCCAGATAGGAGCTTTAAGCAGTTCCGACAATCCCGAATATATTGAAGCGATGAGAGTTTATGGTGAATCACTGGGAATAGCATTCCAAATAAAAGATGATACTTTAGATTATGATGGAAACTACAAGTTATTCGGGAAAAAGATTGGAGCCGATATCAAAGAAAAGAAAATAACTCTTCCATTGATTTATTCTTTAGGAAATGTTTCAAAAGATGAAGTTCGTGAAATTAAGAGACTAATAAGAAATGGCAAGGAGCAGAAGAATGTGGAAAGGGTAATAGACTTTGTGAAAACTCACGATGGATTGAATTATGCTCTCGACACTGCTTCTCAGTATGCACAGAAAGCAAAAAGTGCAATAAAAATATTTTCTGAATCTCAAAGCAGATTAGCACTTGAATCCCTAGTTGATTTTGTGATCAACAGAAAAAATTAACGTTAACCACCTCGAACAAAACCAAATCCTCTCGAGTTAAAAAATATATGCCAAATTTCTGGGTTGTGGAAGTCGTAATTAAATCTTGCAAATCTGCTTGATGTTAACAGAGTTTGAAACTAACCCTCTTTTTCTTTTCTAATTCCTTCCTTAAACTCAAATCCTTTAATAGGTTCTCGTAAAGTTAAAACCGGACATGGAGCTTTTCTCACGACCTTTTCTGCTGTGCTGCCAAAGAGCACGTGCTCAATTCCGGTGTGTCCATGCGTTGCAATAATTATAAGATCAATATCCTCTTCAGCCGCAGTTTCAATAATTTCAACAAATGGTTTACCGGTTTTTACTATGGTTTTCGATTTGACTTCAGGAGGAATTTCTTTTTTAACAAGGTTATTCAATTCCTCCGATGCTCTTTTATCCATTTCAATATCAACAGATGGGATTGCTATTTGTCCCATACTGAAATCTGGAGGATAGACCATAGGTTCGACAACATAAACCAGGTAAATATCCGCATTGAAATGTTTAGCAAAATTCACTGCATAGCGTAAAGAGCTTTTTGAGTAATCGGAAAAATCTACGGGTACCAGTACTTTTTTTATGTTAGGTTCCATGTTTGTTCTCCGAATATTTTTTAATTGATGATTGTAACTTAATATTTTCTTCATTTAATTGTCTTAATCGGACTGCAACTACATGAGAAATCCCTTGAAGTATTTTTACTCCCTTTTTAGGAAATCGGGAAATGAATTCATCCAAATCCGGTTTGAAGATTACAGCTAATTTAACATCAGAGTCTGCAATAGCAGAAGCCGATCGTTTCTCATCATCTACAAGAGCTAATTCGCCAAAAAAATCTCCCTCTTTAAATTTTGCAAGTTGAATTGTTTCTCCCGATTCTAATTTCCTTTCAATCCTAACCTCACCATCGCGAATAATATAAAGTCCTATTCCCGGATCACCTTGATAAAAAATGTACTCCTGCGCAACATAACTTCGGTTGTGAATAATGTTAAACAGTGCCGAAAAATCTCTTTTGGACAACTGTGCAAACATTGGGATAGCTTGAAGTATTTCCTGTAAATCGGATTTATCTGTAGCAGGTTTAAATAAATTTGCCCAAAAGCTGCTCCGGACAACTTTTTGATTCTCTTTCATGATTAACTCATTAGCTAATTAAAGATTCCAATTTCGGCAACACGCCATAATTTTTGACAAGGAAATTTGTTTTCGTACAATGCTCTTCCAACTATCACAGAGTCAATTCCTAACGGCATTAAATTTTGAATGTCCATCAACTCATCTTTGTTTCTTACTCCGCCCGAAATTGTGACTTTCTTCTTTGATATTTTAGCAACCTCCGAGCAAAGCTGGATATTCGGTCCGCCAAGTACTCCGTTTCGCAATACATCTGTTACAATAAATCTTTCTACTCCCATATCGGACATCTTGATCACATAATCTTTATAATTTATTCCCGTTTTTATTCTTCTGCCTTTTATGATGAGTTCATCATCAATAATATCCAGCGATAAAACAATCTTTTCAGGTCCAAATAACTCAAAAACTTTTTTAAATTCCTCTGGATTAGATATTGCCATTGTTCCCAATGCTAATCTAGCGATTCCCGTATCCATAATTAATTTAGCATCATCCAGATTACGAATTCCACCTGCAAATTCTACGGGAATAACAACAGAAGAACACATCTGCTCAACTACTTTAAAGTTTTCGTGAGAATGGTCATGAGCGCCGTCAAAATCAACCACATGAAGCATCTTTGCATTTTCGGCTCGCCAAATTTTTGCCATCTCTACCGGATCGCTTCCATATTCTTTGCAGTCTAATTCGGGAATACCTTGCACGACTCGGACAGTCTTGCCGTTTTTAATATCAATGGAAGGTATTACTAATAAATAGCGCATGATTTCGTTTGTTTCATATTAGCTTGGGTCAAAATTAAGTAAATAAGTCATAAAAATAAACTTAAGGAAATTATTGTGGGAAAACCATTTAATTTATTATCCACCCGTACTCAGAATGTAATAACTTTATCCGCTTCCAAAGTTAGCTGAGTCAATTCTTTCATATTGCTTCTCTCCACACCTTCAATCAGCTTGATTTCTGCTAGTCCTCGTGCATCCAGACAAGTACCGCATGCTCTTACTTTACCGTTTTTTAATATAACTGATTTTAACATTCTCTCAATATTGTAATAACCTTGCGGGGTGTTTTGATTCGGCAATCCGCATCCAACAGCATCTGCCATAAGAAATACTTCAACTTCAGCGTCTGTTTTCTCTTTCTGAATATTCATCGCTAACCGAAGAGCATTGTATGCTTTTTCTGTTCCGTATGGAGCGTCATTAATTATGATAAGAATTTTCATATTGCTTTTCCTAAGATGGTTTAATAGAATTAACAACGACAAAAGCACCTTCACCATAGCCATCACGGATGAGATCAGGATCTGTCATTGTATCAGGATTAGAAAAAATTGTTTGACAAGCATTCAAATA
>Ga0209322_10000794_pt1 | contig 18445 bp, 17 predicted proteins | sample Rifsed19ft1_FD_184013 | JGI IMG/M metagenome (GOLD analysis project Ga0209322, IMG submission 184013) | Soil microbial communities from Rifle, Colorado, USA - sediment 19ft 1 (version 2) | ecosystem: Environmental > Terrestrial > Deep subsurface > Rock core/Sediment | place: Rifle, Colorado... | reverse complement strand
GCGCCGAGGCGGGCTGCGATGCCGCGCAGCTCCTCGACGTAGCGCGCGGCCCGCTTCGGTCGGTAGGCGTCGCCGAAGACGCGCCACGCGGCGCGCATGCGACGGGTCGCCACGCGCATCCGGTGCAGGTCCTCGATGTCCTCGCCCGAGCGGGTCCCGGCCTCGTACCCGAGCATCCGCGCGAAGTGGAAGCGGAGCACCTTGCGACCCGCTTCAGCCAGGGGGTCGTCGGGTGTCAGCCCCGGGCTCTTGCCGATCTCGAGCTTGGGGGCCGGCGGCGGCGCCGGCTCCTCGGGTGGCTCCTCGTGGGGCGGCGTCGGCGGCTCGGCGTCGGCGGTCGCGGCGATGGACCACGGGAGCGCCGTGCCTGTCGCGGCGGCGAGGAGCATCTCGGCGGCGCCGAGCTTCGAGACCGGCGCGCCTCCCACCGCGCCGCTCTGTTCCAGCACCGCGGCCAGGTCGTGGAGCATGCCCTCATCCCCGCCGCGCATCTCCACCTCGAGCGCAGCCAGGTCGCCCAGCACGGCCCCGGCGTGCTCGACGACGACGTCGTCGAGGCTCAGCACCGCCCAGCCCTCGGGACCCCGCAGATCGCGCTCCCGGCGGCGCTGGCGGAGCGTGAAGCGCTCGGCGAGAGGTGCGTCGCCGGCCAGTTCCAGGAGCAGGGCGCGCGCGTCGCTCCGCGGCCAGGCGGCCGGGTCCAGCTCGTCGCCCGCCGGGCCGTTCAGCTCGCGCCGGCGCCGGATGGCGCCACTCGACGAGCCATCCACGTCGGACAGGGACTTCAGGTCGATGGTCGTTCCGCTCGCCGACGCGCGCAGCCGGGCGGCGTACCCGCCGCGCGCGATCGCCCCACTGGCGGTATCGACGTAGCGGTCGACGACGTCAGCCACGCGCCAGGGGCCGGCCACGAGACCCGCCACGCGGTCGGCGTCGAGGAGCGCCTCGAGCGCGTCAGCATCGCGGACCGCGAACTTCAGCTCGACCTCGAGCGGGGCGCCGCTCATGATCCGGCGACCGCCGAGGCGACCGCGTCGCGCTTCAACTCCGCGAAGGTATCGACGCCGCGCGGAGCGGCCGTGAGCGTCTCGACGCGCCGCCAGCGCTCGTCGGCCCCGAGCTGCCAGGCGCGGCGGTCGTCGTCGAGCAGGACCTCGAGGATGCGGTCGAGTCGGGCCCGGATGACCGGGTCGCGGATGGGCGCGACCGCCTCAACCCGGCGGTCCAGGTTGCGCTCCATCATGTCGGCGGAGCCGATCCAGTGGGTCGCCCGCTCGCCCATCCCGAAGCGGAGGATGCGCGAGTGCTCCAGGAACGACCCGACGATCGAGCGGACGGTGACGCCCTCGCTGATGCCGGGCACCCCGGGCCGCAGCGAGCAGCCGCCGCGCACGATGAGATCCACGGCCACGCCGGCCTGGCTGGCCTCGCACAGCGCGGTGATGATGCCCGGGTCGACGAGCGAGTTGAGCTTCATCACGATGCGGCCGTCGCCCTTCGTGCGCTGGCGCTCGACCTCGCCGGCGATCAGCTCCATGATCCGCTCGCGCAGGCCGGCCGGCGCCACGAGCAGCTTCCGGAACCGCCGCTGTCGCGAGAGGCCAGTGAGGAAGTTGAAGAGGTCGGTGAGGTCGGCGCCGAGCTCGTCGTCGCAGCTGAAGAGCCCCAGGTCCTCGTACGTGCGCGCCGTGCGCTGGTTGTAGTTGCCCGTCCCGATGTGGACGTAGCGGCGCAGCCCCCGGCCCTCGCGGCGCACCACGAGCGCCGTCTTCGAGTGTGTCTTGAGGCCCACCAGGCCGTACACCACGTGCGCCCCAGCGCGCTCCAGGGCGCGCGCCCACTCGATGTTCGCCTGCTCGTCGAAGCGGGCCTTGATCTCCACCAGCACGACGACCTGCTTGCCCTTCTCGGCGGCCCGGATGAGCGCCTTGACGATCGGCGAATCGCCGCTCGTGCGGTAGAGCGTCTGCTTGATGGTCAGCACGTCCGGGTCGTCGGAGGCCTGCTCGATGAAGCGCTGGACGGAGCCGACGAAGGTCTCGTAGGGGTGGTGCACGAGCAGGTCGCCCTCGCGGATGGCGGCGAAGACGTCCGCCTCCTCGTCCTCGTCGTGCGGCAGGAGACGGTGCGGCGTGACCGCGTGCCACGGCGGCGGCTGGAGCGCGGGCAGGTCCAGGTCGGCCAGCGCATCGAGGGCGGTCAGGTCGAGCATGCCGGCGATCTCGTAGACGTCGCCCGGTGCCAGGTCCAGGCCCCGCTGCAGGAGCGTGCGCGTCTCTTCCGGCATGGACCGTTCGACCTCGAGCCGCACGGCCTCGCCGAAGCGGCGGCGGCGCAGCTCCTCCTCGATGGCCAGCAGCAGGTCGTCCGCCTCGTCCTCCTCGATGGCCAGGTCGGCGTTGCGGGTCACCCGGAAGAGGTGGTGCTCGACGACCTCCATGCCCGGGAAGAGCGCATCGAGGTTGGCCGCGATGATCTGCTCGAGCAACAGGTAGGTGCGCACCCCGACCTCGACGAGGCGCGGCAGGACCGGCGGCACCTTGATGCGCGCGAAGCGCCTCTCCCTGGACTCGGGATCGCGGACGGTGACGGCCAGCGAGAGTGACAGGTCGCTGATGTACGGGAACGGGTGGCCCGGATCCACGGCCAGCGGCGTCAGCACGGGGAAGATCTGGTCGATGAACATACGCCGCAGCTCGAGGTGGCGCTCGGGTCGTTCGTCGTAGCCCACGATGCGGACGCCGTCCGCCGCAAGCCCATCGCGGATCGTCGCGAAGGCAGCCGAGTGCTGGGCCGTGAGCTCGAGGACCGCCTCCCGGATCGCCGCCAGCGTCTCTCCGGCCGGGCGCCCGTCGGGCGAGGGGGAGGAATGGCCCGCCTCGAGCTGCTGCTTCAGGCCCGCCACGCGGACCTGGAAGAACTCGTCGAGGTTGCGCGCGAAGATGGCCAGGAAGCGCGTGCGCTCGAGGAGCGGATTGCGGGGGTCGGTCGCCTCGTACAGGACGCGGGCGTTGAAGTCGAGCCAGGAGAGCTCGCGGTTGATGAACGGCACGGCAGGTCGCGATCGCGGTCGCGCCGCTCGGCGCGCGATGGGGGTGCGGACGGCGGACATGGGGCGGCCTGCGCTCTCGACCTGGTGGGGTGTGAGTGCCCGTATCCTAGCGGACGGCCTCGGCGTCTCGGCAGTTCGGGACCTCCGGCCCCCGGAGGCTAACCCTTTCGGCCCATTGGACAGGTTAGCTGTGAGGCGCTACCATGCCTTCGACATCGCGAGCTGGTAGCTCGCGAGCGCTGCAACGAAAGGTAGGCCCCAGATGTCGGCCGACTTCATCCTGTTCATCGGCCTCATCGTCGGGTCGCTCGCCTTCCTCGACGTGCTGGTTTCGCGCGTCGGCGTGGACTCGCGCCCGATCGACGCGGTGCGCTGGCTCTAGGTCCACGTCGGCGCCCCCGGGCGCCGTCCCGTTCAGCGGTGGGCGGTGTGCGGCCTGGAGGCGCGACGCGCCGTGTCCTCGGGGCAGGGGCAGGCCTCGCGCAGGCGCTCGAACGTGTAGTAGCCGGTGTGGTGGCCGTCCGCCCAGCTGGGACAGACGGCGTACTGGCCCACGAGCTGGATGTCCACGATCTGCGTCTGCTCCGGCGTCAGCACGGGCGCCGAATCGAGCCAGCCGGGCATCCCCGCCTCGCCGCGGCAGTAGGCGCAGGGACAGAGCCAGCGCAGCGTGACGGTGTCGAACTCGGTGCGGTGGCCATCGGCCCACTCGATCTCGAGCCGGCCGCCCGGCCGGTCGGCGTGGATGCGAACGGGGGTCAGGTACTCGCCGCCGGTGACATAGCTGCTCATGGGCGGATGCTAGGCCGGATCAGGGTTCCTCGCCGAAGGGGAGGGTCCGCAGCAGCGCGAGGAGTGGGCCAGGCCTACCGGTCTCCGTGTCCTCTTCCGCGGTGTCCCCCGGCCGAGGCGCCGCCCGTACCAGCCGCCACAGGCGGCTCCTGACGCCTGGCAGGTAGGGGGAGTCCAGGCGCCTGGCGATGACGCCCTCCAGGCCGCGCTCGCGGCAGGCCGCCAGGAGCGCGGCACCCTGGCCGGAGAGCGGTGCCGGTGCGACGAGATGGTCCCGCCCGATCCCCAGGGCGGTGAGCCGCTCCCGGCGGACGCGGAAGGGCTCCGAGAGCAGCGGGACGCCGGCCAGCCAGGGCAGGTCGCCGACGACGAAGGTGGCCGTCGCGACCGCGGCGCCGGTGCGCCCGCGCAGGCGCCGTCGCAGGGCCGGCCGATCAAGATGGCCGGATGCGTCGGGCACGACCAGCTCCCCGTCGAGGATCGTGCCCGGCGGTGCTGCCCCGGCCAGGGCGGCCACGACCTCCGCGAAGGCCGCCGTCACCTCGCGCGCCCCGACGATCAGCCGCGCGCCCTCGGGTCCCACGTGCGCCAGCGTCCGCGGTCCTCCCCAGTGGGGGTCGAAAAGGTAACGCCCGTCCGTGGGCAGTTCCCTCGCCGCACGGGGGAGCATCGGGCGCAGGTCGATCGGCGCACGAGTGGGCTCGGCCGCGAGCTCCAGCGGCAGCTGGTCGGTGTAGGGTGCGGGCACGTGGGGAGCATACGCGGAGGTCTCCCATCGCCACGCCCCATGTCCCCGCCACCTCCCGCGGAACGCCACGCGCCGGCCGGGCGCCTCGCTAGACTGTTGACCCGTCCACCACGCCCCGCCAACGGAGCCCCTGCATGTCGCGCGCCCCGCGCCCGGAAGACCTCTTCGACCTGCGCGTCCCGACCCAGGTCCGCATCTCGCCCGACGGCTCGACCGTCGTCTTCACGTTGCGCTCGATCGCGCCCGCTCGCGACGGCTACCGCCACACCCTCTGGCTCGTGCCGTCCGATGGCTCGAGGCCGGCCCGCCAGCTGACGCTGGGGCGGAAGAGCGACGCCGCGCCGCGCTGGAGCCCGGACGGTCGCACGCTGGCCTTCATCAGCGACCGCGCGGGCGTCCTGCAGGCCGGCGGCGCGGGCGAGAAGCCGGGCCGGGCAGAGGCGCCGAAGGAGGGAGCCGCCCAGGTCTGGCTACTGCCGATGGAGGGCGGCGAGGCACGCCAGCTGACCCGCCTCCCGCGTGACGTCAGCGACCTGGCCTGGAGCGCCGACGGCGCGCGCCTGTGCGTCGTCAGCGCGGCCACGAGTCTCGTGACGAAGCCCGAGCGTGCCCCCGACGCGCCGCCCGAGAGCGACATCCGCCAGATCGATCGGCTCATGTACATGGACAACGCGACCGGCTTCACGTACGACCGCCCGGGCCGCCTCTGGCGCGTCGACGCGGCGACCGGCGAGGCCGTCCGCCTCACGAGAGGCGCCGCCTCGGATGGGCAGCCCCGCTGGAGCCCGGACGGGACGACCATCGTCTTCGTCTCGTCCCGCCATCGGGACGCGGACCTGACCTGGCAGCAGGACCTCTACGCTGTCCCGGCCGAGGGCGGGCGGGTGGTGCGCATCACCGGCGGCCGCCGCGAGCAGTACTTCGAATCGCCGGCCTGGAGCCCGGACGGTGCCTGGATCGCCGCCATCGGCCACCGCTTCCCGGCCAGGGCGGGTTCACGCGGCGACGTCTGGCGCTTCCGGCCGGTGGCCGGCGACGCCGGCGAGAACCTGACCGCCGACGCGGATCTCTTCGCCGACGCGCACCTGAACTCCGACCTGCTCGGCGCCGGCGGCAGCCCGGTCCACTGGAGCGGCGATGGCCGCTGGATCACCTTCAGCGCGCCGATCGACGGCAGCTACGAGCTGTGGCGGGTCGAGGCCGCCACGAAGCGCTTCGAGCGGCTGACCGAGGATCGGCATTTCCTCTACGGCGTCGACCAGGCCACGCTCGGCGACCGTTCGCTCCGTGTCGCCGCTGCGCGCACCACCGGAACGACCCCGCCGGACGTCTACGTCGGCGACGCTCCGCCCGGGCCTCTGCCGAAGGGGGCCACGGTCGAGCTCCGCCGCCTCACCGACCTGATGGGCGAGGCCTGGAAGGAGATCGAGCTGGTCGAGCCGCAGTCCCGCTGGCACGAGGTCGCCAGTCGCCGCATCCAGGGCTGGTTCCTTCCTGCGCCGGGCACGGCTCCGGGCAAGGCCTCGCCGCTCGTGGTCGAGATCCACGGCGGCCCGGCCACACTCTACGGCTGGTCGCTCATGTGGGAGTGGCAGTGCCTCGTCGGCGGGGGCATCAGCGTCTACGCCTGCAACCCGCGGGGCTCACAGGGCTACGGACAGGACTTCTGCTATGCCAACTTCGGTGACTGGGGCACGGGCCCCATGGCCGACGTCATGGGCGGAGTGGACTCCCTCATCGCCGACGGGCTTGCGGACCCCGAGCGCCTGGGCGTGACGGGCGGTTCCTACGGCGGCTACCTGACCAGCTGGATCGTCGGCCACACCGACCGTTTCAGGGCCGCGGTGACCTGCCGCTCGGTCAACGACATGACCTCGCAGATGGAGACCGGCGACATCGCGGGCCCGCAGTTCGGCCACCTCGAGTACGGCAAGAACCCCTGGGAGGACCCTGACCTCTACCACCGCGAATCGCCACTCACGTATGCCCCGAATATCCGGACGCCGCTCCTCATCCAGCATTCGGAGCGCGACCTGCGCACGCCGATCGGCCAGGCCGAGCAGCTCTTCACCGTGCTGCGCTCGCTGAAGCGCCCGGTGCGCCTGATGCGCGTGCCCGACGAGACGCACGAGCTGACCCGTTCCGGCACGCCCTTCCGCCGCGTGGACAACCTGGCCATCATCCGCGGCTGGTTCCGCCACTTCCTCGTCGAGGGCAAGCCGCGCCTGCCACCGGTCCCGAAGCGACGCGGCTGACCGCATGCCGGGGGGTCATGCGGGAGCGGGGATTCGAGCGCTCGTGCCTCGCGATGAGCGGTCATCGTCGGGTAGCCAGGCACGGGTTCGTCCGCCGGCATGCCCGCCGGTCATAACGTAGCGGCGCGGTCGACGCCTTCGAGCCACGCCAGCAGGGGCTCCAGGGCGGCCGCTTCACGGTAGTGGCGCCGTCGCCGACCCTCATCCATCGTGCGCATCAAGCCGGCGCGCCGCAGCACCTCGAGGTGCTTCATGACCGCGAAGCGGCTGATGGCCGGCGCCACGGCGGCCAGCTCGGAGGTGGTCATCCCCGGCGTCCTACCCAGCCGGCGCAGGATCGCGCGGCGCGTCGGGTCGGCTAGAGCGCGGCAGATCACATCGAGCCTGGAGTCGTCGGTCGTCGTCATAGTGACCTGATAGTCACATGACGAGGCTGGCACGTCAAGCTCCGGACCGTCATTGCGCGGACGGTGTACGATCGATCGGTGAGTACGACCGTCGACCGCATCGCGCGCGAGCGCGCAGAGTCCGAGGCGCACGAGCTGGTGCGCGCCTGGGACGGCCGCGCCGCGGGGCTGGGCGGGTTCCTGGGGCGGATCGGCAACGTCGACCAGGTCGGCGTCGAGGAGCGCGCGGCGGGCCTGGCGAAGCGCTCCATCAAGCGCGAGTCCAAGCTCTGGGCGCTCGACCTGGCCATCCGCATGATCGATCTCACGACCCTCGAGGGGAAGGACACCCGGGGCAAGATCCACGCCCTGTGCCAGAAGGCGAAGCGCCCCGACCCGGGCGACCCGACCATCCCGTCGGTCGCCGCCGTGTGCGTCTATCCCGCGCTCGTCGCGGATGCGAAAGCGGCCCTCGCCGGCTCGGGCGTCAAGGTGGCCAGCGTCGCCACCGGCTTCCCCAGCGGCCAGACGTTCCTCGAGATCAAGCTCGCGGAGACGTCCCGGGCGATCGAGGCCGGGGCGGACGAGGTCGACATGGTCATCGACCGCGGCGCGTTCCTCTCCGGCGACTACGCCGCGGTCTTCGACGAGATCGTGGCCGTGAAGGCGTCGTGCGGCCAGACCCACCTCAAGGTCATCCTCGAGACCGGCGAGCTGGGCACCTACGACAACGTGCGCCGGGCGAGCATCCTGGCCATGGCCGCCGGCGCTGACTTCATCAAGACCTCGACCGGCAAGGTGACGCCGGCCGCGACGCTGCCCGTGACCCTCGTGATGCTCGAGGCGATCCGCGACTTCGAGCGACGCACGGGACGGGCCGTGGGCATGAAGCCGGCCGGCGGCATCCGCACCTCCAAAGAGGCCATCGCCTACCTCGTCGTCCTGTACGAGACGCTCGGTCCGCGCTGGATGACCCCCGACCGATTCCGCTTCGGCGCCAGCAGCCTGCTCAACGATGTGCTCATGCAGATCCGCAAGGAACGCGATGGCCGCTATTCCGGCGTAGACTATTTCACGTTGGATTGACCGATGACGACGTCGCGTGACCATACGGTCACCAAACGCCCCGCATCCGACGCCGTGGGCCGCGGCACGGCCAGCCCCTCGAGCTGGGGGTTCGGCGACGGCCAGGCCATCCCCTGGGAATACGCGCCGGCACCCGAGTCCCGCGAGATCGTCAAGCTCCAGTCGCGCTATGGGCTCTTCGTTGGCGGCAAGGAGATCGCTCCGCGCAGCGGCCAGTGGTTCACGACCCTGGACCCTGCCACCGAGGAGCCGCTGGCCGAGGTGGCGCGGGCCGGCGTGGAGGACGTGGAGAACGCGGTGGCGGTGGCGCGCCGCGCCTTCCGCCGCTCGTGGGGCGAGCTGCCCGGCCGCGAGCGCGCCAAGTACCTCTTCCGCATCGCGCGCATCCTCCAGGAGCGCAGCCGCGAGTTCGCCGTGCTCGAGACGCTCGACACCGGCAAGCCCATCAAGGAGTCGCGCGACGTCGACATCCCGCTTGTGGCGGCGCACTTCTGGTACTACGCCGGCTGGGCCGACAAGCTCGACTACGCCTTCCCCGGTCGCACCGCGCAGCCGCTCGGCGTGGCGGCGCAGGTCATCCCCTGGAACTTCCCGCTCCTGATGCTGGCCTGGAAGATCGCGCCGGCCCTGGCGGCGGGGAACACCGTCGTCCTGAAGCCGGCCAGTTCCACGCCGCTCTCGGCGCTTCTCTTCGCCGACGTCTGCCGACAGGCGGACCTGCCTCCGGGCGTCGTCAACATCGTCACCGGCCCGGGCGAGATCGGGCTTGCGCTCGTGAAGCACCCCGACGTGGACAAGGTGGCCTTCACCGGCTCGACCGCGGTGGGCAAGCAGATCGGGCGGGCCATCGCCGGGTCGGGCAAGGCGCTCACGCTCGAGCTGGGCGGCAAGGCCGCCAACATCGTCTTCGACGACGCGCCCCTCGACCAGGCCATCGAGGGCATCGTCAACGGCATCTTCTTCAACCAGGGCGAGGTCTGTTGCGCCGGCAGCCGCCTGCTCGTCCAGGAGTCGATCGCCGAGCCGCTCGTCGAGAAGCTCAAGGACCGCCTGGCTACCCTGCGCGTGGGCGACCCGCTGGACAAGAACACCGACGTGGGCGCCATCAACAACGCCGCCCAGCTGGCCAAGATCGAGGAGCTCATCGAGGCGGGCGTGGCCGAGGGCGCCGAGCTGTACCAGCCGGCCTGCGACCTGCCCGAGCGCGGCTACTGGGTGCGCCCCACGCTGTTCACGAACGTGGCTCAGAGCCACCGCATCGCCCAGGAGGAGATCTTCGGGCCGGTGCTCTCGGTGCTCACCTTTCGCACCCCGGACGAGGCGGTGGAGAAGGCGAACAACACGCCCTACGGCCTCTCGGCGGGGGTCTGGACCGAGAAGGGGAGCCGCATCCTCAAGATGGTCAAGGAGCTGCGCGCCGGCGTCGTCTGGGCCAACACCTTCAACCGCTTCGACCCGACGAGTCCCTTCGGCGGCTACAAGGAATCGGGCTTCGGGCGGGAGGGCGGCCTGCACGGCCTCCTCGCGTACGTCCGGCTGGAGGACCGCTGATGGCCCGACCGACCAGGGCCGTCGCCAAGTCGGCGCCCCAGGCTGCCGAGGCCCCCGAGCGGGTCGCGGTGCGCAAGACGTACAAGATCTACATCGGCGGGGGGTTTCCGCGCTCCGAGTCGGGCCGCTCGTACGTCGTGCGCGCGGCGGACGGGACGCCGCTGGCCAACGCGGTGCGCGGCTCGCGCAAGGACGTCCGCGACGCCGTCCGTGCCGCGCGGGCCGCGTTTCCCAGTTGGGACGCGAGGACGGCCATGAACCGCGGCCAGGTCCTCTACCGCGTGGCCGAGCTGCTCGAAGGGCGACGCGACCAGTTCGAGGCCGAGGTCGGCCAGGCCGAGGGGCTGTCGGCTGGGGAGGCGCGGGCCCAGGTTGACCGGGCCATCGACCGCTGGGTCTGGTACGCCGGCTGGGCCGACAAGATCAGCCAGGTGCTGGGCACCGTGAACCCGGTGGCCGCGAGCTACTTCGACTTCACCATCCCCGAGGCGACCGGGGTGGTGGGCGTCGTCGCGCCGGAGGGGTCCTCGCTGCTGGGCCTCGTCTCGCGGCTTGCGCCGGTGCTGGTCGGCGGCAACACCGCGGTCGTCGTGGCGTCCGAGAGTCGCCCGCTGCCGGCCGTGACGCTCTCCGAGGTCCTGGCCACGAGCGATGTGCCGGGCGGCGTGGTCAACCTCATCACGGGGCTGCGCAAGGAGCTCGTGCCGCCGCTCGCGGCGCACATGGACGTCAACGCCATCGATGCCTGGGGCGTGCCGGCGGAGATGGTCGCGGCCGTCGAGGAGGCGGCCATCGAGAACGTGAAGCGCGTGGCCCGGGCGCCACGCGGCGGTGGTGAGCGCATCGACTGGCTCGATGACCGCGCCGCCCAGCGCCCCGAGTGGATCGCCGCCTTCCTAGAGATGAAGACGGTCTGGCACCCCATCGGCGTCTGACCCCCCCGGCCGCGGCATGACCGCCGGGCATGCGAGAGGCCGAACCCGAGTTCGGTTGAGCAGCGATGAAGCGTCATCGAGGGGCAGCCGCGCTCGACTTCGCGGCTCCGGATGACCACCGGGCATGCGCTCCTGATACCCTCCCGGTCATGGCCCTGACGACTGCGCTGCCCACCTGGGAACGTCGTTTCCGCGCCCCGACCACGAGCATGCCCGACTGGTCGCGGCACGCGCCCGATCGGCTGGTCTACGCCGGCAACGAGAGCGGCGTGTGGCAGGTCCACTGCCTGGACGCCGTCTCGGGGAAGAGTCGGCGGGTCACCGACCACCCCGTCGGCGTCACCGACGGGACGCCCACGCTCGACGGCAGCGGCGTGCTCTGGTTCGCCGACGAGACCGGGGCGGAATCGGGACGGTGGTTCGTGGCGCCGTTCACGGGAGGCGATGCGCGTCCGTTCCTCCAGGGCGTCCCGGACGGCTGGAGCGACGGCCTGGCCCAGGCGCCCGGCATCGTGGCCGCGGCGGTCAGCGGTCCCGACGGCTTCGCCGTCTACGTCTCGCTGGATGGCGGACCCGCCCGCGAGCTCGTGCGCAGCGGCGAGGCCCTGGGCATCGCCGGCGCGTACGCGGGCGGCTTCAATCGGGCGGGGCTGTCGGCCGACGGATCGCTGCTCTGCCTCGAGCACAGCGAACACGGCGACCTCATCCACCCCGCGCTGCGCGTGGTCGACCCGCGCACCGGCGCCGTGATCGGGGAGCAGTTCGACGAAGGGATGGCGCTCTCGGCCGCCTGCTGGTCCCCCCTGCCCGGCGACCGGCGCCTGGCCATCGTCCACGAGCGGGAGGGGGAGGAGCGGCCGGCGATCTGGGACCTCGCGACCGGCGAGCGAACGGAGCTGCGCGTCGACCTGCCCGGCGTCGTGACCGTCGGCGACTGGTACCCGGACGGCGGGGCGCTGCTGCTGCTGAACCTCCACGAGGGGCGCAACCGCCTCTACCGGTACGAGGTGACGTCCGGCGCCCTCACGCCGATCGACCATCCGGCCGGCACGATCGACACCGCGCACGTCCGGCCGGACGGGCGCGTCTGGTATCGCCAGACCCAGGGCGACCGCGAACCGGTCGTGCTCGACGATCTCGGGCGCTCGGTCCTGCGGCCGGCCGGCGAACCGGCGCCGAGGGGCCGGCCGTATGGCTCGTGGCACTTCACCAACGAGCACGCGCAGCGCGTCCACGGTTTCCTCGTCACGCCCGACGGCAGCGGCCCGTTTCCCGTGATCATGCACCCGCACGGTGGCCCGACCTGGCTCGACACCGATCGCTGGAGCCCCTGGGTGCAGGGCTTCGTGGATGCCGGGTTCGCGGTGGGCCTGGTCAACTACCGTGGCTCGACCGGTTACGGCCGCGAGTGGCGGGACGCGCTCATCGGGGACATCGGCGGCCCCGAGATCGAGGACCTCAACGCCGGACTCCGGGACCTCGTCGCCCGCGGCATCGCCGACCCGGCCCGGGCGGTGATCGCCGGCTGGTCGTGGGGCGGCTACCTCACGCTCATGGAGCTGGGCAAGCACCGCGAGCTGTGGATCGCCGGCGTGGCTGGCGTGCCCATCGGCGACTACGAGATGTCCTACGATGACATGTCGCCGCTCCTCCAGGCCTACGACCGCGCACTCCTGGGCGGCGCGCCGAAGGACGTCCCGGAGCTGATGCGCGAACGGAACCCGATCAACTTCGTCGACGGCGTGACGGCGCCGGTGCTCTTCCTGATCGGCGACAACGACAGTCGCTGTCCGCTGCGCCAGGCGCTCGCATACGTGGAGCGGCTGGATGCGCGCGGCCACCCCCACGAGGTCCACCGCTACGCGACGGGCCACTCCTCGTTCGACCTCGATGAGCGGGTGCGGCAGATGCGGCTGATCCTCGGCTTCCTCTCCCGGCACGTGCCCGGCGTGGAGCGCCTGCCGGGCGTGTAGTCCGTCGGGGGTCGGCCGCGCTCCCATTCCCGGTGTGCATGCCCGTGACGAATGGCCCCGCCGCCGGACGGTCAGCGCGACGCGGACGCGGCCAGCCGCTCCCCCAGCTCCAGCGCCAGCTCGGCGGCGCGCCCGACCGGGTCGTGCTTGAAGAAGGCATAGACGTCCGTGCCCGCCGAGAGGAACGGCTCGACGCGCGCGGCCCACGCGTCGAGTTCGGCGGGCACGTAGTCGTCGCGGCGGAGCCGGAGGTAGAGGAGGGGCCCGGTCAGCCGCACCATGGGCGGCTCCGCGTCGCCCTCCAGCTCGGTGATGCACAGGGCGGCGCCGGCCGCGCGCAACTGGCCCAGCACGGCGTCGTCGATCCAGGACGGGTGCTGGAAGTCCAGCACGAGTGGCACGTCCGGGGGCCACGCGGCCAGCAGCCGCTCGAGTCGCGCGTCGTCCCGCTGCCGCTCCGCGCCGACGCGGAAGAGGACGGCGCCGAGCCGCTCGCCCATGGCACGGTACGGCTCGAGCAGCCAGGGCAGGGTGCCGTCCGGATCGGCGCCCAGCGCCCGCATGGCACCACCGCGCAGGGCCTTCACGACGAACCGGAAGCCCGGCGGCGTGGCTGCGGCCCAGCCCGTCGCGATCGCGACGCTCGGCTGTCGATAGAACGTGCCGTTCAGCTCGCAGGCCGGAAGCTTCGAGGCGTAGAAGCGCAGGAGCGCCTCCCCGCGGGCCCCGGCCGGGTAGAAGCGCGGCGCCCACGACGGATAGCCGAACCCGCTCGTCCCGACGTACAGCCGCCCGCTCACGTGGCCGGGGGATCCTACTCGATGAGCAGGCGGAGGACGACGACCAGGAGCGCGCCGAGGCCGGCCAGGAGGACGAGTGGCGGCGCCTGCAGCGGCCGCTGGTGCTGCGCCTCGGGCAGCAAGTGGCCGGCGCCGACGGCGATGAACACGCCGGCGTACGAGGCCAGCAGCAGGCCCAGCACCTCGGGCGCGACACCGAGGCTGATCCCGATGACGGCGCCGATGGGGGCGGCCACGGCGTCCATGGCCAGGATCGTCAGGGTCAGGCGCCGCCCGCCGCCGCCGGCCAACGTGAGCGTGGTGATGTTGATGCCATCCGCGAAGTCGTGGGCGAGGACGGCCAGGCCCACGATCAGGCCCACCTCCGGGCTGGCGCTGAAGCCGAGCCCGATGGCCACGCCGTCGAGGCCCGAATGGAGCACCAGCCCGAACGGCCCGGCCATGCTGATCGCGCTCGGCTCCCGCCCGGCGGGCACGTGCTCGTGGGGTTCCTGGGGGTCCTGGCCGGCGGCGTGGCCGTGCTCGTAGGTCTCGCGATGGACGAGTGCCTCGATGGCCGAGAAGCCGAGGAAGCCCACCAGCGCCGCGACGCCCGCCTTCAGCGTCGGGTCCGGCCCGCCGAGGAGCTGCAGGGCCTCGGGCAGCAGGTCCACCAGGGCGGTGGCCACGATGATGCCGGCCGCGAAGGCCATCACCGGGTGGAGCCGGTGGTGGAAGCGGAAGACGGCGTAGCCGCCGAGGAAGGTGCTCGCGACCGGCAGGAGGGCGAAGAGGACGGCGAGCATCAGGCGCGTCCCTGGCAGTCGGGGCAGCGGCCGTACAGCTCGAGGCGATGGGTGTCGATCACGAACCCGGTGGTGCGTTCGACGGACTCGGTCACGGTGGCCAGGTCACCGTCGCCGACGTCGGCGGTGCGGCCGCACGCCGAGCAGACGATGTGGTGGTGGTGATCCGGCCGGCAGGCGACGTAGGCGTGCTCGCCGTTGGGGAGGTCGATGCGCTCGACGGCGTGGAGCTCGACGAGGACGTCGAGAGCCCGGAAGATCGTGGCGCGGCCGATGCCCAGCCGTCGCCGGCGCGCATCGGCGGCCAGGTCGGCGGCGCTGAAGTGACCCTCGCGCGCGGCGATGAGCTCGGCCACGGCCCGACGCGGTTCGGTCCGGCGCAGGCCGGCGGCGTCGAGGATGGCCATGGTCGCGGTGGTTTCGTGCATGAGGCGCACATGATACTCAGTCTCTCCTGACTCGTCGAGACCGGGTATCAGGAGAGCCGGAGGGCTTCAGTCGGACGCGACCGCCGCGCTGCGGCCGAAGAGTCGGCGCTGTCCGAACTGCGAGTTGACGAGGCCGATGCCGCCGATGACGAGGGCCGTGCCGACGATGACCTGGGCGTCGATGGTCTCCCGGAGGACGAGTACGCCAAGGACGATGCCCACGATGGGCATGACGTACGTGACGAGCGAGGTGCGCGTCACTCCCCAGGCGTTGAGGATGCGGAAGTACATCAGGTAGGCGACGGCCGAGCCCAGCACGCCCAGCCAGGCCACGGACAGCCACGCGATGCCGGTCGGCGGCACGGGGATGCCGCCCCCGGGACTCCGCTCGAGGGCCAGCGCCGCGATGGCGGTGAGCACGAAAGCGGCGGCGTTCTGCGGCAGGGCGATCTCGACCGGTCGCAGCGCCCGCGGCCCCGTCCGCGGATCGCGGACCAGGAGCCGGCCACCGAAGTGGCGCCGGATGAACACGCCCGAGGCGGCATACGAGACGCACGAAGCGACCACCGCCAGCTCGCCCACCAGCTCCATGGCCGGGTCGCTGCCCGCCGTCGGCGCGAGATGGCGGCCGAGGAGGATGACCGCGCCGGCAAAGCCGACCACCAGGCCCACGACGCGATTGACGGTGATCGGCTCGTCGTGCAGGACGAGCCCCGCGAAGACGATGGCGAAGAGCGGCACCAGGCCTTGGAGGATGCTCGCGAGCGCGGAGCCGATGAACTGCTCCGCCCAGGTGATGAGCGCGAAGGGGATGGCCACGTTGATGACGCCGAGGAAGGCCAGCCGGGCCAGGGTGGCGGGGTCGCGCGGCAGGCGCGAGCGCGTCAGCGCGACCAGCGCCAGGAGGGCGGCGATGGCGATGCCGAGCCGCCAGGCGATCAGGGTGAAGGGCTGCAACCCCTCCTCGACGCCGACCTTGATGAAGAAGTACGAGCTGCCCCAGGTGATCGAGAGCACGATGAACAGCAGCCAGAGGATCAGGGCAGGCGAGGGACGGCGGGTCATGTCGGGGGATGGTAGTCGAAACCGGACTGAGGCGTCACGACGGTTAGTCGGCGGCATCGGCTAGCATCAGTGCATGCGCTACGACCTGACCACGGCCCTCGTCGTGGTGGACGTCCAGAACGACTTCGCCGACCTGGCCGGCAGCCTCTCGGTGCGCGGCGGGGAGGCCGTCGTGGTCGCCGCGAACGCAGAGATCGCCGCCGCGCGGGCGGCCGGCGCGCTCGTCGTCTACACGCAGGACTGGCACCCTGAGTCGACCCCGCACTTCGCCAAGGACGGCGGCGTCTGGCCCGTCCACTGCCTGGCCGGATCGTGGGGCGCGGCTCTGCACCCCGCGCTGGACGTCGGCGGGCCGGTCGTGCGCAAGGGGACCAACGGCGAGGACGGCTACTCCGGCTTCACGATGCGCGACCCGGTGACCGGCGCCACGGTCCCCACGGAGCTGGACGCCCTGCTGCGCGAGCGCGGCATCCGGCGCGTCGTCGTCGTCGGGCTGGCGACCGACTACTGCGTCAAGGCCACCGGCCTGGACGCGCGCGCCCTGGGCTACGAAACGACCGTCTTGTGCGCGGCGATCGCGGCCGTGGAACTCCAGCCCGGCGACGGGGAGCGGGCGCTCGACGAGCTGCGCGCGGCGGGCGCGACGGTCGAGTAGGGCGGCCGGCTCAGGGCACGGCACCCGACCCCGGCCATGTTTCGCCGCCGTCGTGCGAGCGGAAGAACTGGGTCTCCTTCGTCACAACGGCGATCTCCCGCGCCCCCGCCGACATGGCGACCGCGAAGGCGCTGCCGATGAACGGGAGCTTCCTCCACGAGCCTCCGCGATCGTCGCTTCGGTAGATCCCGTCAGGGGCCCCGATGAGCAGCGTGCCCCCGTCCGCGGTCGCCGTGAAGCTCGTGATCGGATATGCCGGCGGCGTCGCGAGCGGCGCCCACGTCCGTCCGCCGTCGATGCTGGTCGCGAGGCCCGACACGTCCAGGCCGTAGAGCTGGGCGCGACCGTCGTCGGTCGTGGCGACCGGGAACAGGATGTTGTCCGACCTGACTTGCTCCCAACGTACCCCGCCGTCGCGGCTCTCCCAGAGGCCGCCGGTCGCGAGGAGCGCCCACATCCGACCCGGGTCCGCCGGGTCCCGCGCGAAACCGTGGATGTCGAGGCTGGGCAGGTCGGTCGGGATGTCCTGCCAGGTGGCGCCGCCGTCACGACTCGCCGTGAACACCTCGTGACCGGCGATGACGATCGAGCCATCGCTTGCCGGGGCCATGGCCATCGCGTCGGCCTGCGTCGGCAGCGGCTGCCAGCTCCTGCCGCCGTCGACGCTCTCGAGGATCCCGCCGTGATGACCGAAGAGCAGATGCTCGGGATCGTCGCCGACGAACGCGAGCGCATGCACATCCTCGGTGCCGAGGCGAGCGAGCGGAGATTGGCCAGCGGGAGCGCGCCCCACGAACCATGCGGCCGCGAGCACGAGCACGAACGTGGCCGCCGCGATGCCCGTGGCACGAAGCCGTCGCCGGCTGCGGGTCATCCTGCGGTCTCGGCCACCTCGCAGATGCCGGGTGCGACCGGTGCCAGAGCGGCGGCGGCTCGCTCGGCGTCGAGCTGGGCCTTGATCTCCGGGTACGTGTCGCCCAGGCAGCAGGAGCAGCTCTCGTACCAGCGGCGCATGCCCTCGTCGATGACGGGCAGGGCGCCGGCGGGCTTCGGTGCCTCCGCGGCGGCCTGGGCCTTCGCGGCGTGGGCGCCGGGTTCCTCGCGGAAGGCGCGCAGGCAGCCCGAGCTGCAGAAGGCGTAGGTCCGGCCCTCGTGCTCGAGGGTGCGGCCGTTCTCCTGGGCCTGGGCGACGTCCACGGTCATGCCGCAGACGGGGTCGATGACCTTCGTGGGCGTGTCCTGCACGGCTGTCTCCCTGCTGGTCGTTGCGCCTTGGCGGCGCGAAGGCCCGGACCACGACGCATGGTACGCTCCATCGCCTCGACACCCGCCCGACGGCGTCCCCCAGGTCACGTAGGATCTCGACTTGCGTCTCCTCGCCACGCTCGATCGCCGTTTCTGGCTCGCCGCGATGGGCGGCACGGTGCTGACCCTGCTCGTTCTCGGCATCCCCACGGCCGTGTTCCCCAACCCGTTCTTCGTGCGCATGACGCCGACCGAGCCGTTCAACGTCGTCGTCTGGCTCGTCTCGGCCCCGCTCATGGGGGCGCTGCTCGCCACGTACGTCTCGCGGGGGCCCGTCGGTCACCGCGACGCCCACGCCGAGCAGGGCGGCGCGCGGGCGTCGGTGGGCGGGATCGCGGCGTTCCTGGCCATCGGTTGCCCGATCTGCAACAAGGTCGTCGTCGCCGTCCTCGGGGTCAGTGGCGCACTGAACGTGTTCGCGCCGCTCCAGCCGATCATCGGTGCGGCCTCGATCGCCCTCCTCGTCGCCACGCTGGCCTGGCGCCTGCGGATGCGGGTCCGCGGCTGCACGCGGTGCTCGACGATCGCGACCACCTGGACGGCGCCCGGCCCCGCCTGACCGCGACCGAGGCGTCCGGCGACGCATCTCAGCCATCGCTCATTCGCTCCTCATCTTCCCCTCAGGTCCT